>VAPE01004682.1_pt1 | contig 23629 bp, 19 predicted proteins | sample 3393911 | NCBI WGS metagenome assembly VAPE01 (sample SAMN08290436, study PRJNA428436) | hydrothermal vent metagenome | isolation source: Deep-sea hydrothermal vent chimney | place: Atlantic Ocean: South-mid Altantic Ridge
TCGGCACCACGCTTGCTTATATTGCTGATGCCGTATCAGCAGCTCTTAAACCGGTAAGGACAGGGGAGGAAGCCAAATCGACCGTTTCGCATAAATAAGGAGGATTGTTGCAGAACGATTTTAGGATATAGTAGGATATAGTATGTTAAGAGAGGTTGCTTCGTTAGCGGAGCAATCTCGTTTTTTTGCGTTATTTTGGTATGCGTCTTAAAGATGGTCTGTTTATGAAGTCGTTTTGTCATGCTGAATCCCGAATCAGGTCCGGGATGTTAGAGTATCGATGGTTTTGAGACCCTGAAACAATATCCCGAAAGCTTTCGGGACACATGGGTCAGGGCCTGCCCCGAATTCATTTCGGGGGTGACAGGGTGTGTTGGTTTATAAACAGACTCAAAATAATCCTAAATCATGAGGTGGAGAGATGAAAAGATTGGGTGTCTTAATCTTTTGGTTGCTCGTTGTAACACTTACTACAGCATATGCAAGCGACATCTCAGGCTGCATTGTATGCCACAACAGTATGAGTGTTAAGGTTGTTTATAACGGTAAGGAGATAAACCTCAATGTGGATGCTGAGAGATTTCAAGATTCCGTGCATGGATTCCTCTCCTGCACCCAGTGCCACGAAAGATTTGGTGAAAATCCTCACACCACGCCTGCCAATCCGGTAAGTGCCGGTGTAGAGGGGATAGCAAGGGAGATATCCCGAAAGGCTAAAGTCTCTGCAGTTGCCCTGGCATCATGCTATAAGTGCCATGCTGAAATCTACACTCAGGTGCTTGACAGTGTCCATGGGAAAAACATCGTAGAGGAGGGTCGCACGGATGGTCCCCTTTGTCTTGACTGCCATGGCTCCCCTCACTACATAACCCCTGTCTCCGACAGGGCCTCGCCTGTGAATAAGTGGAAGGTTGTCCTGACCTGTGATAAATGCCATGGCAATGAGGCCCTTGCAAAGAAATATGGAATTGAGCCCGATGTCAAGGAGACTTATTTGGATAGTTTTCATGGCCAAAAGCATACTCTCGGGCTCAAGAAGGCACCTACCTGTATAAGCTGTCATGGTTACCATGATGTAAAATCAAAGAACGATCCGACATCTCCTGTATTCGGCACCAATAAGATACGGACCTGCGGTAAATGCCACAAGGGTGCGAATAAGAAATTTGTCTCGGCCATAACCCACAAAGAAGCCGGTCCGATTCCACGCTATGCAGAAAAGGGACTGATACTGCTCACTATGTCAGTAATTGCTTTTACGGTCATACACGTACTGTTAGAGGCCTTTTCCGATATCCGTGATACCTTTTTCAGAAAAACAAAGGAGGAGGAGGAACATGAAGAATCAGAAGAACAAGTCTCGTAAAGAGATCCCCGAGGAAGTCGAAAGATTTAACATAATATTCAGGATTCAACATGTGATCATGTTTACCACGTTCTTGCTCCTTGCCTTTACCGGCTGGGGATTAAAATTTGCCGGGTTAGAGATATCAAGCTGGTGGATAAGGATATGGGGGGGCGCAAAAACTGCCGGTATAATTCACAGAGTGGCCGGTGTCACCATGATCCTCGATTTTGCATTTCATGTTCTTTACATAGGGTATCTCCTTATAACAGGTAAGATGCAGATCAGAACAGTGACAACCATCATACCACTGCCAAAGGATGTTAAAGACGTAGTCCATAACTTCCTCTACTTCCTGGGGATAGCAAAGACCAAGCCGAAATTCGGGAGATTCAGCTATGCCCAGAAGTTTGATTACTGGGCTGTTTTCTGGGGCATGTTTATAATAGGGCTCTCGGGACTCGCCCTCGCTTTTCCTATACAGGCGAGTCACTTGATACCTGAGTGGTCCACAGGATGGATATGGCAGCTTATAGCAATACTGCATAGCGATGAGGCACTTCTTGCCATTGTGTTCATACTCTTCTGGCATTTCTACAATGAACATCTGAAGACGGAGGTCTTCCCCATGAGTTGGGTCTGGTTGACCGGAAAGATTTCGGTCAGGGAGCTAAAGCAGAAACATCCCCTGGAATACGAACTGATGTTCAAAGAGGAACCGGAGTCCCGCGAAGATCATAATGATTCTCCGGATGATAGCTCCGGGGAAGAGAAAGGGGACTGAGATGAGGGGATTAAGGTTGTTTCTGTCTCTGCTTATATCGATTGTCCTCCTGGTGCTTGCCGGTTGTGACTTTACAACGGAAGATCGAAACGGTAAGGCGATGTCCGTTAAGAAGGGGACTACGGAACCGGCGGCAGGCATCAAATCGTTAATCTGTTTTAAGTGTCATCCCTACAAGGAATTCTCCAGGGTTTTCCCCCATGATCTTCATATCAAGGCAGGACTTCATTGCACCCAGTGCCATATAATTAAAAGCCACAAAACGCATGCGCTGAACAAAGAGACATGCAAAAAATGTCACAACCTGACAGTATTGAATATGAAGACATCCTCAATGCCTGTGAGATTTGATCATGAGAAACACACGGGGATGTTCGACTGTAAAGACTGCCATACAAAGGTGTTCCCCATGAAGCTCAACGGGAAGAAGATCATTATGGATGAGATATTCAAAGGAAAATACTGCGGCAAGTGTCACAATGGTGAGATGGCATTTTCTTCATCTGACTGCAACAGGTGCCACAAGGCATAAAAGGCCCTGAGGGTTTTTCGGGAAGGCGGGGCATGATTCAATGACCCCGCCTTCCCGTCTCTATATCCAGCCTCTTCATCTTTCTGTAAAGTGTGGCAAGGTCAATACCGAGTTCCCTGGCTGTCTCCTCCTTGTTCCAGTTATGCTGTGACAGCCTGTCAAGGAGAAGCTTCCTCTCGAAATAATTCAGTTCATCTCTCAGGTTATGCCCCTGAAAAACCTCTTTTTTCCTGATCTTCCCGGGAAGGTCATTTGTGGTTATTACTTCCGACTCGCAGAGCACTACCGCCCTCTCGATAACATTCCTCAGTTCCCTGGCATTGCCGTACCACTGGTAATCCATGAGGACCTGCATGGCCTCATCATCGACACCCTTGATATTCTTGTTGTTTTCACGGTTGCATATCTTGATAAAGTGCCTGACCAGCAGGGGTATATCTTCCCTTCTCTCCCGGAGAGGGGGCAACATGATCTCTATTACATTAAGCCTGTAATAGAGGTCTTCCCGGAATTCCTTTTTCTTTATCATCTCCTCAAGGTTCTTGTTTGTCGCAGCAATAATCCTTATATCAACCATCCTCGGTTTTGTATCTCCCAGGGGAAAGACCTCACCGGCCTCTATCACCTTCAGCAACTTGGACTGAAGCCCGGGGGGCATATCGCCTATCTCATCAAGAAACAGGGTGCCGCCGTCAGCCAACGATATCAAACCCGCCTTGTCCGTGGAAGCCCCTGTAAATGCACCCTTCCTGTACCCGAAGAGTTCACTTTCAAGGAGGTTCTCAGGGATGGCGGAACAGTTGATCGACATAAACGGCTTGTCTCTCCTGGGGCTATTGCGGTGGATAATCTCTGCAATCATTCCCTTGCCGGTACCGCTCTCACCAAGGATGAGGATATTGCTCTTGGTGGGTATAATCCTCTCAAGGGTCTCAAATATCCTCTTTATCTGGGGTGAGTCTCCAATAAAGTCCTTGCAGCCGAAGTGCTGGCTTAACTGCTGCCTCAGCGCCTGATTCTCAAGCTGCAGGCTCCGGTGTTCGAGCAGTCTCTTTATGGTGAGTTTTACATCTTCATTCAGGAAGGGTTTTACAATGTAGTCAGCGGCCCCTTTTTTCATTGCCTCAACCGCGCTCTCTATGGAGGCATAGGCGGTCATTATAATAACAATTATCGAAGGTGAAAGGGATTTTGCCTTCTCGAGCAGTTCAATACCGTCCATACCCTCCATCCTCAGGTCTGTCAGGAGCAGGTCATACCCGGTCTTCTTAAGCTTCTCAAGGGCATCTTCCCCACTGAGTGTTGTCTCAACGGCATATCCCTCCCTGCTCAGCAGAAACTCCAGTGCCCTGCAGATGTCCCGCTCGTCATCAACAACCAGTATTCTGTATGGATTACGCTTCATGTGCCGGCAACCTCACACTGAAAACAGACCCCTTGCCAGGGTTGCTCTCCACAATGATATTCCCGTCAAAACTCCTCACTATACTGTAACTAACGGCAAGTCCGAGCCCTGTACCGCGGTCCTTTGTAGTGAAGAAGGGGTCAAATATTCTGTCAATGTATTCCTTGTCAATTCCTTGCCCGGTATCCTTAAAGGCAATCTCAATCTCACCGTTAAGGCTCCGCCCTGCAATTGTAAGCCTGCCGCCTTCGGGCATCGCATCCGCTGCATTGAGGATAAGATTCATAAACACCTGAACCATCTGATTCCCGTCTACGGTTATTTCCGGAAGGTCTTCGGGAACATCCACATGTATCTCTATTTTTTTTGTCCGGTTGTCATATTTTACCAGATTCACAGTGGAATTTATTAGCTCCTTAACCTTAAAAGGTTTGATCTCTTCAGCCTTTGTCTTGGCAAAGCTGGACATCTGCCGCACGATAGTGGCAATCCGGGTTATATGTTTTGCTATCGTATCAAGGGCGTCCCTTGTGAAGTCATCAAAGTCCATATCCCTCAGTATCTGTACATAGGATGATATGGATGTAAGAGGATTTCCGATCTCATGGGCCACTCCTGCGGAAAGCCTTGCCAGGGCAGTAAGTTTCTCTGACTGCATAAGCTGTTCTTCCGCCTTTTTCATCTCTGTGACATCCTGTATGAGGACCAGTATCTGACATTGACCATCAGGTGTGTGCAGGGGGGTCGCAGCTATCTGGAAGTAGCCCTGCTTATTACCAAAGTTAAGATATGCAACCTCCTGTATCAACCTGTTGTCGACAATCGCACTACAGACAGCATTCATCAGACTGGATTCCCCGTGTATATTGTTCAGCGCAAAACCCTTGAGCCTCTCCTCCGACAGCCATTTATGCATGACCCTGTTCATCCATACGGGTCTCTGGTGTTCATCGAAGGTACATATCCCCGCCTCAATGGAACTTACAATGGCATCGAGCTTCTCTTTCTCGCTCTTCAGTTCCTTTGTTCTCTCCTGAACAGTATTTTCAAGCTCCTCGGCATATTCCCTTATCTTGTCCATGTATCTCGCCTTCTCTTCCGCCTTAACCCTCTCCCTGTTAATCACTACCACTACAAAGGCACCAATGACCGTCGCAAGGAATATTGACAGGACGAGCAATGAGTGAAGCCTCATGCTGTTCTTTATACTTGCAGTGATCTCTGAATACGGAATGGAAACACATATAATCCAACTCAGGTGGGATATTTTTATCTTGGAAAACGCCACAAGCTTGTCCTCTCCCTGGGGGGCGATGTAGGTGTTGAAGCCAACGTCTTTTGCCCCGAGGATCTGCTTTTCCGTCTTGAAGGACTTATGACATTTATAGCAGGATTTGTCGGCCTTAAAGATGTTTCTGCCTATCATCTCGGGCTCCGTTGGATGGTAAATCAATGTCCCGGTACTATCCATCATCCAGGCATACCCCCTCTTTCCTGATTTAATGGGGTAGAAATATTTTCTGGTTAAGTCATCCATGTTTATGCCGACTATGACTGAGCCGATAAACCTTCCCTCTTTCCTAATGGGCGTGGCAAGTCTTATCTGCCCTGCCTCTGCTATGTTGTCGGAGAAATAAACCTCCCCGGGCTTAAGCCGCCTTGTTACCTCAAAAAGCCTGTGGTAGGCCTCGGTAAAGGATGCACCTTTAGTTGAAAAAAGCGGCGCCCCCTTCTCATCAAGCACAAACATATTCATCCCGATATCCTCTATGAGTGCAACAAAGGCACCCGATATGAATTCGGGAAGCCCGTTCTTCTGAAGACCCCTGAACGCAAGCAAACGGGCAAGTGCCCGTGTCTCTTCCTTCAGGTGTTTGAGGGTGGTCTTGAGAGAAGATGCGATGGTCTTTGCGATCATCAGCTGCTGCTGGTTGAACTGTGCAGCCATCTCTGCCTGATAGTTCTGCTGGAAGAAAATATTGAGAGTTATGATTATCCCAACCAGCAGGAGGAGAAAGATGAAAAGGCCGATTTTGAACTTCATAGTAATTAAATCTTACCACAGATCTTCAGATATGTAAAGCCTGAATATAAAAATCATAATTTTATATTTTCCTAAATATTCAGCCATGAGGTATCCTGTAGGATCAAGACAGGATCAAGAATATCCCCTCTCTCGTATTCAAGCTAAACCCAAATCCGGTGGCAAGCAGTGCCGGACAGGGCGACCTCCGATATTTCCCCTGCATTCCTGTGCTGAATTTATTTCCTAATGCAACTCAACGACAAGACTCGATGCAGGTATTGACTCTTTTATTAAAGTAGTGTATCCTTATAGTAGTTATAACCCTTTAAATTTTAAAGAAAGGAGTTGGACTATGAAGATATTCTTTAAAATATCCGTTTTTGCCATTATGCTTTCCTTTATCATATTGCTGCCGCCTGTTGTAACGGCCTCTGAAAAGGGCTACCTCGATTATACCGTCAAGAAGGGGGACACCCTTTGGGATATCACCGGGGAGAAGCTGTCGGATTATTTCCTGTGGCCGAAGGTCTGGGAGAGGAATCCCGAAATAAAGAACCCCGACCTTATCTTCCCGGGCCAGAAACTCAGGATACCCCTCGACCTGGTGCAGCAACAGATAGACGTGCCTCCACCGGTGAAGGAGGTCTTTCAGGGGGAAGAGCCGGCCGGTAAAGAGCAGATATCCATTTCTCCGGGAAGGCCCGTTATCGTCTCAGGTGATCTGATTGTATCAAGTGGGTATATCGAGAGGGATATGCCCCGGATTGGAAGGATAGATTCGACTCCATCGGGCAGGACTATTGTAGGCAGGGGGGATAATGTATATATAACACTGTCGGACGGAGCCGGTGCCGAACGGGGGAGAAAATTCTATACAATCCGCTCACACGGGATCATCAGACATCCAAAAACCAATGAGAACCTTGGGCAGCTCATCGAGATAACCGGAGTGATCGAGATTACAGGCAGGGAGGCAGGGTTCATAAAGGCCAAGGTCATCAAGTCCTATGTAGATATTCAGACGGGTGAGAGTCTTGATAAATACTACCCGGTCTCTTCCTTCCCCCTTGAGAGGGAGAGTCCCTCTCCGTCGATTCACGGAACGGTTGTTGCTGCAAGGGACCTGAGGCAGCTAAACGGGATGGGCGACATTGTTTACATAGACCGTGGAACGGTGGACGGCGTCATGCCCGGAAATTCCTTTACTCTCCTGTCCGGAAGCAAGCCACACAGACCCGTAGGCAAGATACAGGTGATTGCGGCAAGAAAGACCAATTCAGTGGCTATGGTAACGAGGAGTGAGATTGAGATATCGAGGGGGGATTACTTTTAGTCCAGTTCGTTTCTGAAGAAGTTTTCCCTTTTTTCTATACCGATTGCCGACCTGGGGCCATGTCCGGGGAGGACCTCCGTATCATCGGGCAGTTCCATCAGTCTTCTGAAGGATTCCTTGAGTTTGTTGATATCACCACCCGGAAAGTCGGTTCTCCCCACAGAACCTGCAAAGAGGGTGTCTCCGGTAATGACTACACCGTTCCCATACAGGCACAACCCCCCGGGGCTGTGGCCGGGTGTGTGAATTACCATAAATGACAAATCTCCGATGCTGACTGAGTCCCCTTCCTTTAAGAACCCGTCCGGTGCAGGGAGGGGATCGATGTCGTAGCCCCAGAATGCAGCCATGTCCCTTGCTGCCTCGTATATCTCCGCTTCGTCCTTATGTATGAGGATAGCTGCCCCGGTTTCTTTCTTAATCTCAGGTATCGCGCCTACATGATCAAAATGGGCATGGGTGCATATGATCTGTTTCAACCCGAGGTCCTCGGAGCGTAACAGGTCGATGATCCTGTCGGGTTCATCTCCGGGGTCAATCAGGAGGGCTTCCCTGCTGTCGGGATCTCCTATAATAAAGGTGTTTACCTCAAGGGGACCGACGGTTATGGATTTAACAATCATTCTCTGGTGAGACCTCTCTTCATAACGGATTGAGGCAGGGGCTTCTGATGCCTCCTGCCTCACTGAAAGATTAAAGTTTAAAGGGATTTACGAAGAATACAATCAGCACTACAACAAGGGCGTAGATACAGAGAGACTCAATCATGGCGAGACCGATGATGAGGGTTGTCGTGATCTTACCGGAAGCACCGGGATTCCTGGCGACACCCTCGCAGGCCTTGCTCAGACCGAGACCCTGCCCTATTCCTGTCCCGAAGGCTGCAAGTCCGATGGCAATTCCGCATCCAAGGACAGCCATGGCATAGTAACTGATGTTGGCTGATGAGCCTGCGGCTGTCCCTTCAGCAAAAACCGCCGGGGCGATAATGAAGACAACCGCAAGTGAGAGAAATAATACTGCCGTGAATTTCTTCATCAACTCTTCTCCTTTCTGGAAAGTTATGGTTTAATGTGCCTCTTCAACGGCACCGGCAAGATACATTGCAGTCAAAAGGACAAATACGTAGGCCTGTACCAGGCCTACCAGAACGCCGAGCCCGAGGATTACAACGGGTACCACTGCGGGAGCAAGGATGCCGAGCACGATCAGGAGGATGTGCTTTGCCACCATGTTACCAAAGAGCCTGACTGAAAGGGTAAGGGGCCTGACGAAATGTCCTATGAGTTCGATAAAGAACATCATTATCATGAGGGGTAATGCAAAGATTGATCTGATCGGGCCAAGAAAGTGATTTATGTATTTCGGCCCATGGACCTTGAGACCGTAATAGTGTGTTGCAAAAAATACCGGTATCGCACAGGCTGCCGTTGTGTTTATATTCGCGGTTGGGGAGTCAAACCCGGGGATCAACCCCATATAATTGCATACAAGGATGTAAAGACCGAGTGTGCCGATGAGGGGGAAGAATGTCCCGGCCCAGCGATGCCCGATGGTCTCTTCGCAGAGGTTATAGAGTGACTCTACAACGGCCTCGAGGACGTTCTGTGCACCTGTGGGGACGAGTTTGAGAGATCTCCTGACGATGATTGCCAGTACGATCAGGATAGCCATTGCAAGCCAGGAATAGGTGACAAAGGACGGTACGCCCGGAATGTTTAAAAAATAGGTAGCTTCCACTCCAACCTCCTTTGAGTTCTCAGGCAACGGAGCCCGGGTCTAAAACTCTGTTATGATACTCATGTAGCCGGAAATTGTCAAGAAAAGCGGGTTTTAATTTTTTTATGGGGCTATTGAGTGTTTATATAGAGTCTGTTTATAAAGTCGAACAGTTGTCATTTTTCCGTCATTCCCCGAAAGCGTTCGGGGAATCGTTCTTTAAGAAGGATTCCGGACTCCCGAATGTGGCCGGGATTGCGGGAATGACAAGTATTAATCGTCTCAAATATAGTGTAGACATATTATTTAAAAAATCCCTCCTGACTTCCCTTTGCCAAAGGGAGGGATTATCCCCTTTGGCAAAGAGGGGCGAGGGGAGATTTTTAGATTGATGTCAATTCAATTATGAGACTTTTAATAATTATAATTTATACACGATAGTATGGTGGTCTCTTCAGACTCTAAGTGATGATGGACTCGCAAAAACTCCATCGTACCGTTTCAGGATGGCTAAGTGAAGCTCTCCGACCAAAGGTCGGGGCTTCCAGGTAAGGAATATTGATTTATTAAATTTTCAATACCCCGTCCCGAAATATCGGGACGGCGGGGAGTTTTCATTTATATAGCAGGGATACATTAACCCGGTTAGACAAAGAAGAGTTCCATCTGCTGGAGGTGTTCACCCGGGAAGCTTATCGGGTAGTCGTTGGTAAAGCAGGCATAGCAGTAATTGTCGGGATGCGGGACAGAGGTCCTGAGCCCCTCCATTGAGAGATAGGACAGGGAATCTGCAGTGATATACCTCCTTATCTCCTCAACCATGTGGGTGGAGGCAATGAGTTCGTTCCTGGTCGGCGTGTCTATACCATAGAAACAGGGGCCGACTGTCTTCGGGGCACTTATGCGCATATGGATCTCCCTTGCACCCCCGACCTCCCTGAGCATCTTTACTATCTTCTTGCTCGTTGTTCCCCTGACGATTGAGTCGTCAACCACAACGACCCTCTTCCCCTTCAGTATATCCCTGACCGGATTTAACTTTATCTTCACACCAAAGTGACGTATGCTCTGTTTCGGTTCAATAAAGGTTCTTCCGATGTAGTGGTTTCTTATAAGTCCGAGATCAAACGGGATGCCGGAGGCCTCGGAATAACCTATTGCAGCGGGCATGCCGCTGTCGGGAACCGGAATAACAAGATCGGCATCAACCGGGGCCTCTTCGGAGAGCTGCCTCCCCAGGGCCTTCCTTATGCTGTTTACATTTATCCCGTCAAATATGTTGCTGTCAGGCCTTGCAAAGTAGATAAGCTCAAATACACAGTGGGCCTTCTGTGTGCTTATAAGGGCCTGGAGAGAGGTCAATCCGTGTTCATTTATGACCACCATCTCCCCCGGGGCGATATCCCTGATGAATTCCGCTCCAATGAGATCAAAGGCGCAGGTCTCGGAAGCAATCACATAGGCCCCGTCAAACAGGCCTATTGAGAGGGGCCGTACTCCAAAGGGATCCCTGACCGCTATCAGTTCCTTTTCCCTCAGTACTATGAGGCTGTATGCACCGGAGACCTCAAGGAGGGCCTGGACAAGTCTTTCCTGAAAGGTATCCCCGCGGGCATGAGCAGTGAGGTGTACAATTACCTCGCTGTCTGCGTTGGACTGAAATATTGCGCCCTCGTCCTCCAGCTTCTTCCTGAGTTCCGCTGCGTTCACGAGGGTTCCGTTATGGGCAATGGCCACACTCCCCATGGAGAACTTTGCAAGAAGGGGCTGGACGTTTTTCAGTGAACTGCTCCCGGCAGTGGAGTATCTGTTATGGCCGATTGCAATGTAGCCGGGGAGACGCTTGAGCCTCTTGTCTGTAAAGATGTCGGCAACAAGCCCCATGGATTTTTCGAGAAGGAGATGCTTTCCGTCGGAGGAACAGATGCCCCCGCCTTCCTGTCCCCTGTGCTGGAGCGCATACAGCCCAAGGTATGTCAGGTTGGCAGCCTCGGGATGGCCGTAGACTCCGAATACCCCGCATTCCTCTTTAATATCAAAGAGGACCCTATCAACAGGCCCGGTCTTTACGGGCTGTTGCCCAACCCATAAGTTGTCACACTGAACAGGTTTCAGGGTCTCGTAACTCACTTTTTTCATTAGATTTACCTAACTTAATTCGGGACTCAGTAATGACAGTAAGGGCCTTTTCCTGTTTGGGCAACAGTCCGTTTAGATACATAATGAATATCCTCACAGACGAGATCAAGTCGGATAACACCCCCGGAATAACCGGGGATGTTTGTTAGATTTTAGCACGATAGGGGTGGAAACGGCAAAGGACAGATCTTATTTTTCTTGTTGTTCGCCACAACATATGATATAATCAGCATGAGGGGTCAGCTGAGGAGGGCTCTGTTGGCTGAAAAAGATTTTCTAAAAGAAATCGGGACACTAAAGAAGGAGATTGCCGCTCTCAGGGAAAAGAGCGAGGTCCTCACCGACAGGGCGGAGGATATCTTCATCCTCGGGCTCGTCTCTGAGGAGATATGCAGTGTAGAGAGTGCGGACGACGTAATAAGAATCGCCTTTGGGAATATATCTATCCCGAAGGGTATTTCCTATTCAGCATATAGAGAGTTGTAGGGCAACTCCTTGAGGATTATCTATGACTGCTCTCCGGAACTCTCCACCGACAACAGGGACGCCGTTTTTCTTATCGAAGATACACTCGTTGAGAGTATCAGAAAAAACGACTGTTTTGTTGAACTTCCTGAAACTGCTCCAATCCCCGAGTTTATCCTACCGAGGATTAAGGAATCCAGGCCGAACTCCTTTTATATGATTAATTACATTCCTTGCCTTCATCCCCGACCAAAGGCCGGGGCTTTCGGCAAGGTGCATTGTCAAGAGACTCGAGATTGAGATGGAAGAGAGACGAAGGGTCGAGGAGGAGTTAAAGAGATCCGAGGAGAGATACAGATCAATTATCGAAACAGACCCTGAGTGTGTACTGATCCTTGCACCGGATGGGAAACTTCTGGAGATGAACCCTGCGGGGCTTGCGATGATTGAGGCGGATTCCTTTGAGCAGGTTGCCGGCCGGCCGGTGTATCCCCTGATTGCACCTGAACACAGGGATGCATTCCGTGAACTGGTTGAAAGGGTCTTTTCGGGCGACACAGGGGTGCTTGAATTTGAAATGATCGGGCTGAAGGGAACGCTCAGGTGGCTTGAGATACATGCAGTGCCGCTCAGGGACGGAGGTGAGAGGATTACCGGTTTGCTTGCAGTGACTCGCGACATAACGGACAGGAAGAGGACGGAGAAGGAGTTATCTCAGGAAAAGGCGTTCAATGATGCGGTGATAAACAGCCTGCCGGGTATTTTCTATGTTTATGAGGAAGGCCAGCGTCTGATCAAGTGGAACAAGACCCTCGAAACCAGAACGGGGTACTCTCCTGATGAATTGCTAAACAAGCACGCCTTAGACTGGTTTGCGGAAGAGGAAAGAGAGAGAATTGCCACGGAGATAAAGAATGTCATGGACAGGGGAGAGGCGACAGTTGAAGCGAATCTGGTGCTGAAAGACGGGGCAAGGGTCCCCTATGTTCTTACGGGGACACGGCTGAGATCGGAGGGGCGAAACTACCTGATAGGCATTGGGATCGAGATTACCGAACTCAGGCAGGTTGAAGAGGAACTAAGGAAGGCGGAGCAGGAGTGGAGGGATACCTTTGATTCCATCTCTGACTTTGTTTCGGTGCATGACAGGGAATTCAGGATTGTCAAGGCAAACAGGGCGCTGGTGGATTTTCTCGGCATTTCACGCGATGAGTTGATAGGCCGGAGGTGCTACGAGGTATTTCACGGTACGAACCAGCCGTTGTCGAGTTGTCCTTATATTGAGAGTATGAGGCTTAAGAAAACCGTGACTGCAGAGGTGGAGTATACAAAACTCGGCATCCCGCTCCTTGTGACCTCGTCGCCTTTGTTTAACGGGGATGGAGACCTGATCGGTGGTGTCCATTTTGCGAGAGATGTCTCAGGGATAAAAGCCGCAGAGGAGCAGATACGCAGGAAGTCGGAAGAATTATCGGTACTGAACCAGATAACGCGAAGGTCGCAGGAATTCCTCCGGATCGACGAGTTCATAGAGACGGCCCTTGAGGCGGTTTCATCCTTTCTTGCTCCCGACATCGCGATGTTCTATCTTTTTGAGAATGACAAGTTGCATCTCAAGGGGCACAGGCCGGAGGAAGAGGTCGGCGTTGTCGAGGAAAAGGAACTGGGTGTCTGTCTCTGCGGCATCGCTGCAAAGGAGAAAGAGCCTGTTTATTCAACGGATATCCACAGGGATGTCCGTTGTACGTTGGGAGAGTGCAAGAGAGCCGGTATCAGTTCTTTTGCGGCAATATCACTCAGGAGGGGCGATGAACTCCTCGGTCTTATAGGACTTGCCTGGAAGGAGAAGAGGTCTTTCGGTGAAGGAGAAAAGGGTTTTTTTGAGACCCTCGGCGCGGGGCTGTCCCTTGCTCTTCATAACTCCAAGCTCTATGAGGAGGTAAGGAAACATGCCCGGGTTCTTGAGATAAAGGTGGAGGAAAGAACGGAAGAACTCCAGAAAATCGTTAACCTCATGGCGGGCAGGGAGGTGAGGATGGAGGAGCTGAAGGAAGTTATAAGGCAGTTGAGGGAGCAGATTGAGACGGCGGGATTTACACCTGTGGCCAATGATCCGTTGAGAGAGGGATGACGCCTCCGGCTTTAAAAGCGCAGTGACGGACCGGTGAAGTGTAATGAAGGGTGCAGACCGGGGTTTTGAAAAAAGACTCTTCAGGAAATTGTGTGGGAGGATAAAGGAAGTTTTTAGACAGGATTAACAGGATAAACCACGGAGACACGGAGAAATCAGTTTTCTACAACGAAGAGGTCAAGCTCTCCGACCAAAGGTCGGGTATTTCGGCGAGGTGCATTATAACAGATAAGATTACCGTGCCTCTGTGTTTATTTTTCTGCGGAAAGGCCGGAAAAGCCTGAAAAAAATAGTTTTGACTTTGTCCTTAACAACCTTGACAACAGGGGGAGTTTGTGAAAAAAATACTTGCCGGTTTCTGTCTCCTGCTCTCTGTTGTTGTATCATCCGGGATAACCGCTACCGCTTCAACCACGGTAAAAGTCGGCGTCTACCAGAACCGTCCCCTGGTATTTTATCAAGACACCACAGACTTTAAGGGGCTTTATATCGATATTCTTGAGTATATTGCAGGCGAGGAGGGCTGGGAACTCGAATACGTGGCCTGTAAATGGTCTGAGTGCCTGAAGAAACTGAAGAAGGGGGAGATAGACCTCCTGACGGCGGTAGGATATTCGGAGGAGAGGGCGAAGAAGTACGCTTATACCAGGGAGACCGTGGTTGCGAACTGGGCACAGATATATGCAAGGGAGGGCACGAAAATAGATTCTTTCCCGGATCTTAAGGGCCGGACAGTGGCCGTGCTTAAGGGGGATATCTACTACAGGCCCTTCAGGGAGCTTTTAAGGCGGTTTGATGTCAATAGCCGTCTCGTTTTCCTCAGGAGTTATGATGATATCCTCAGGACGGTTTCAGCGGGGAGGGTGGATGCAGGGGTGGTAAACAGGCTTTACGGGGGGCTTAACGAGGGACGCTACCATGTCGTTAAGACACCCGTAATATTCTCTCCCATAGATGTTAAGATAGCCTTTCCAAAAAGGGGACCTTTGACACCCATGCTGAAATCCACGATTGACGGATACCTGAGAAGGCTCAAGGAGGACCCGGACTCGGTCTATTATCAGTCCATTAACCGGTGGTTCGGCGGCTTCACCGGATCGCACTTCCCGGCCTATTTAAAGTGGGTGTTTCTTTCCGGTGGCGTCTTATTGCTGCTTGTCCTGTTGATGAGTTGTTTATTGAGAAAACAGGTAAGGGCAAAGACCGGAGAGCTGGTCCTTAAATATGAGGAGATGAGGAAGTATACCAGGGACCTCGAAGGGTTTATCAGGAGTTCCCGGGAGATCACGACAACGACCGACCTGAAGACCCTCTACAGGAAGATAACGACTGCATCAAAGAAACTCCTGGGACTTGATTTTTCAACACTTATGGTCCTTTCTGAAGACGCTAAAAGCCTGGTCATCAGGGACACGATAGGCTTTCCCGGGTCGGTGATAGATGCTTTCATGCTGGGGGAAGGTCAGGGGCTTTCCACCTACGTCATTAAAAACAAGGTCCCCGGAAAGGTGCTGGACTTCAGAACGGAAGACCGCTTTGAGGTCCCACCGGTGGTTTTTGAAAATAAGATTGCATCATCAATATGTGTACCCATGTTCGTTGCAGACAGGGTCTTCGGGGTGCTGATAGGTCATACCTGTAAGAGGCGTGACTTTACCGATAATGAGGTCTCCTACTATCAGAGCATCGCAAACCAGGCCGCTGTTGCAATCAATAACGCCATGCATATGGAGGAGCTGAGGCAGAGCGAGACAAGGACGAGGGCACTCATTGATATCATACCGGACATTATCTTCCGGATAAGGGATGACGGGACATTTCTTGAATACAAGGCATCATCCACAATGCCGTTCTATGCAGAGCCGGGCGCCTTTTCCGGCAGAAATATCACCGAGGTGATGCCGGGGGATGTGGCGGGCATGGCAATGAAGAAGATTGAGGAGGCGTTAGAGAAGAAAAAGCAACGGTCTTTTGAATACCGGTTAACCGTGGGAGGGGAGATCAGGCACTACGAGGCAAGGGTTGTCCCCTATGGCGGCAATGAGGTGGTGGTAGTGGTCCGGGATTTTACGGAAAGGAAAGGTGTGGATAATGAACTGAGGAGGTACAGGGATACACTTGAGGAACTCGTGGATGAGCGAACGGAAGAACTGCATAAACGCATAGAGGAGGTGGAGCAATTGAACCGTGGTATGATGAACCTCTTTGAGGACCTCCAGGCGGCATACAACAAGTCTGAGCGGCTTGCCAGGGAACTGAAGGAATCCAACGAGGAACTCGAGTCCTTTGCCTACTCCGTCTCTCACGACCTGAGGGCACCGCTGAGGGCCATGCAGGGCTTTGCCAGGGTATTGCTTGAGGATTATGCCGGGAGGTTTGATGAACAGGGGAGGGACTATACGATAAGGATAGTAGATGCCGCCCATAGGCTGGACAACCTGATCCAGGATCTGTTGGCCTACAGCAGGATATCCCGCCGGGAGATAAAACTCCAGCAGGTCTCACTCCGGTGGATGGTTGATGAGGTACTGAAGGCACTAACGGATACCGTTATGGAGACAGGCGCCGGGATTGATATCTCTCCGGAACTGCCGGACGTAAGGGTAAGCCAGAGCGTCCTTTTTCAGGTTTTAATAAACCTCCTCTCCAATGCGATGAAGTTCACAAAAAAAGATATGCCGCCGGAGGTGATTATCAGGACGGAGGAGCGTAAAGGGATGATAAGGCTCTTTGTGGAGGACAGGGGTATCGGCATCCCCGGTGAGCACAGAGAGCGGATCTTCAGGGTCTTTGAAAGGCTCCACGGGATCGAGACGTATCCGGGTACGGGGATCGGTCTTGCCATAGTGAAGAAGGGGGTTGAGAGGATGGGGGGGGCTGTCGGTGTGGAGTCAAAATCAGGAGAGGGTAGCAGATTCTGGATAGATCTGCTAAAATGGAGTCAGTAGTCAGTAGGGGTGCAAAGATAACAATCACAGAGACACAGGCAAGTAGTTTATCTATGTGTCTGTCCGGGTATTCGAGAATTTGCTGTTTTGTTATTCCGAACTCTTTTCGGGGGTTTGAGTTATCGGTAGCCTGCACACTTTATACGGATGAGATCCTGAGACAGGTTCGGAACGACCAATGAGAGGAGCAGGCCTGCAGACCCTGTGTCCCGGTGCCTGTGTGGGAGGTATTTAATGAAAGTGAGGGAGATTAAGGGGGTTGAAGACTATACGGTGCTCCTTGTAGAGGATGATCCGAACGATGTCATTCTGATAAGGAGGGCCTTTGAGAAGGCAAGGATTCTAAACCCCTTTAAGGTGGTCCACAACGGAGAGGAGGCGGTTTCCTACCTCAGGGGCGAGGGAAGGTTTTCCGACCGCGGGGAATATCCCCTTCCGATACTCATAATCCTCGACCTCAAGATGCCCAGGATGTCGGGCCTTGAGTTCCTTCAGTGGCTCAGTGAAGAACCGGCACTGAAGAGGATCATCGTTGTGGTGCTTACTTCATCGAATGAGGCTCCGGATATAAACCTTGCCTATGAACTCGGGGCAAACTCCTATCTTGTTAAACCTGTCCAGTTTGATGACCTGATGAGGATAGTCAGGGAACTCCATCTGTACTGGCTGGTGTTGAGTGAAAAGCCGGAATTGTGAGGGTCGCATGTTAAACAAGATTAAGAGTCAATGATGAAATGTTATGCCGGCCGCGATATCAGCAAATTATCGCGGATGTCGGCATTGAGGGCTCACGGGGTGACTTGTCAGTTTTTCAGGGGTGGATACTTTTGAAGAAGGCATCCAGATAAGCGGATCGTTCCAGGGGGATAGTGTCCTGAATTGTTAAGGGATGTGAAAGGGGAGGACACGAAGCAGCGCTAATAATGAGGTATATAGAGAAAAAAACGGAATAGTCTTCAAGCTGAAGCTGTAACCCGAGATTTCTAACCATGAAGATCCTATTGATTGACGATAATCCCGATGACCGGTTGATGGTGAAAGGGGAACTGTCCCGCGACCTTGGATCTGTGGAGTTTGTCGAGGTCAGGGATGCCGATGAACTCCTGCCGGTCATCGAGAGAGGGGGTTTTGAACTGGCAATAACCGACTACCAACTCCGCTGGACCACGGGTCTCGATGTCCTAAAAGATATCAAGAGCAAACATCCGGATATGCCGGTTATCATGTTCACCGGCACCGGGAGTGAAGAGATCGCCGTTGAGGCCATGAAGTCGGGGCTCGATGACTATATCCTCAAGTCACCAAAGCACTTCAAGCGTCTGCCGGTTGCTGTAAGTGCGGCGCTTGAAAAGGGGGAATTCGCCAGAAGGGCAAGGGAGATCGAGGCAAAATACAGGGAACTCTTTACCCGTCTCCCTGTCTGTATATACAGTTCTACATATGATGGAACCACGATTGATATGAACCCCGCCGGTCTGAGGATTTTCAGATGTAGTGATATTGATGAGATGAGAAAAATATCCATGGAGGATTTATACCTTGATAAGGGTGTCAGGGACGTTCTCCTTGAAAACCTCAGGAGTGAGGGTTGTGTAACGGATTTCAGAGCGAGGATGAGAAGGCTCGACGGAACCGGTTTCTGGGCGGAGATACATGCGGTTGTAAAAAAGGACAGGGTGGGGCAGTCCATGTATGTTGAGGGTATTCTGGATGATATAAGCGCTCTTGTAAAGGCAGAAGAGGAGAGGGATAAGCTTTACTTCACCCTTAAAACCCTCTTTGATCATATGCCTGAAGGGGTGTTTCTCCTTGATATCGAAAACCGTATAGTCCTTGCCAATCCCGTTGCCGGGGAGCATCTTCAAGTGCTTGCAGGTGTAGGTACGGGTGATACCATCGGTATGTTGCAGGGGAAGGACATCCGGAATTATATCGTATCTCCTCCAGGTTTTTTCTGGCATGGCATTGAACTGAAGGAGCCGCAAGAGAGGTTTTATGAGGTGGGAGGCAGGGTAATCGGGCCTGATGGGGAAGGAAGCGGTATGATATTCCTTACAAGGGAGGTCACAGAGGAAAAGAGGCTTGAAGAGAGGGTTAATTCACAGGAGAGGCTTGCCTCCATCGGACAGCTTGCAGCCGGCATTGCCCACGATTTCAATAACATATTGACCGTTATTATCGGTTATGCAGAGATAATTCTCAAGAGCGCCTCTATTGATAAGGATACGAGGCAGCGTGTGGAATCTATCTTTCAGGGTGGCACAAAGGCAGCAAATCTTGTGCGGCAGATACTCGACTTCAGCAGGAAATCGGTCAGCCAGATGAAACCCCTCGATCTTGTCCTCTTCATGAAGGAGTTCCTTAAGTTTATTGAAAGAACTATCCCCGAAGACATCAAGGTCTCCCTCGAGTATTTGCCCGGTGAATACAGGGTGAATGCCGATCCGACAAAGATACAACAGGTACTCGCAAACCTTGTGGTGAATGCGAGGGATGCCCTTTTCGTAGGTGGAAGTCTGAGCCTCGGCCTTAAGAAGGTATCCTTTCCTGAAAAAAGGATGCTGAACCTGACGGACATTGAGGCGGGCGAATATGTAGCTATAGGTGTGGACGACACCGGAACCGGAATCCCAATGGAAATTCTACCCCATATCTTTGAGCCTTTTTTTACCACAAAGGAGGTGGGAAAGGGGACGGGGCTGGGGCTTTCGCAGGTCTATGGTATCGTCAGGCAGCACGGCGGGTATATTGATGTGAAGTCAGAGGCAGGGGAGGGGACCGTCTTTACTGTCTATCTGCCTTCCCTGGAGTTGCGGATTAAAGAGGAGGAAACAACGCAGCGGAAGGAGCATGCACTCCCTGAGGGTCATGGTGAACCGGTACTCGTAGTCGAAGATGACGACCCGGTCAGGGAGCTTATTGTCGCTGTTCTTGAGATGATGGGATACAGGGTCTTTACAGCGAGGAATGGTGTCGAGGGGGTAGAGTCTTTTGAGAAAGGAAATGCAGAGATTGCCCTTGTGATAACCGATATGATAATGCCTGAACTGAGTGGAATCGAGATGGTGAGGAGATTGAAGGACCTGAAAAGGGATGTGAAGATAATCCTCCTCAGTGGTTATCCCGTGATTAATGAAAAGGAGGTCTTGTTGAAGGAGGGGGTTTCAGAACTCGTTATGAAGCCTATTGACGTGAAGCACTTTGCCAAGGTGGTCAGGGACGTTCTTTCATGACCTGAGGGATCCATACAACAAGGGGCCGGGGGTAAGGTGTCTCCTTACGGCAGTAGAGGCGTGTGCCCCAAAATCTTTTAAGATCAAGCGGTTCCGGGTTCCTGCTTCCCCGGCCCCTTAATCCGACTGATCCGACTGATTTGAGATGCTGTTTTCACCCTCCACGGAGGAATCCGGCTCACTTAATTTGCGGCCAGACCGATAAAAAACTTGCAAAAAAGTCCTCCCCCGGGTTATACTATAGCTTCACGTTTTTTTTGAAACAGAATGCTTGACAAATGAGAGCTTTTCTGGTAGTATAATCAGGTTTTTCACCAAATATGACGGAGGTCCGGTTTTGCCAACAATAGCCCAGTTAATCAGAAAGGGAAGGAAGAGTCTGAAGGATAAATCGAAAAGTCCGGCTCTGCAGAACTGTCCCCAGAGGCGGGGAGTATGTACGAGGGTTTATACAACAACCCCCAAGAAGCCAAACTCTGCTTTGAGAAAGGTTGCAAGGGTCAGACTTACAAACAGTATAGAGGTTACAGCTTATATCCCCGGTATCGGGCATAACCTCCAGGAGCACTCGATTGTGCTGATCAGGGGTGGAAGAATCAAGGATCTGCCTGGTGTCAGGTACCATATTGTGCGGGGTGCCCTTGATGCAATGGGTGTGGAGAACAGACGTCAGGGGAGGTCCAAATATGGAGCAAAACGGCCAAAGTAGGAGTGAATAATGCCAAGAAGAAGGGTTGCAGAAAAAAGGGAAATTCTACCTGATCCGAAGTACAACAGCAAGGTGGTCAGTAAGTTCGTAAAGGCAATAATGAAGGAGGGTAAGAAATCGCTGGCAGAACGCATCTGCTATGGAGCGTTTGATATCCTTAAGGACAAAACAGGTGAAGACCCGCTGAAGGTCTTCAAAACCGCGCTTGAGAATGTAAAGCCGACTATTGAGGTAAAGCCCAGGAGGGTTGGCGGTGCTACCTATCAGGTTCCCGTTGAGGTAAAGACTAACAGGCGGCTTGCTCTGGCCTTCAGGTGGATACGTGATAATGCGCGGAAGAGGCCGGAGAGGACAATGACAGAGCGTCTCGCAGCTGAACTTCTTGATGCTTACAAGAGTGCAGGTACTTCTGTGAAGAAGAGAGAGGATACCCACAAAATGGCCGAGGCCAACAGGGCCTTCGCTCACTACAGATGGTAGGGTAAGGCCTCATACATTTTTCGTCCATACCTGAGGCGGTCCAAAAAAACCTGTTTCGTGTGTAATTCTAAAGCTATGTCTATTTTTGGAAAAGGAGTATTGAATTGAGGTTTCCGTTAGAAAAGGTCAGGAACATCGGTATTATGGCGCATATCGACGCCGGGAAGACTACTACGACCGAGCGTGTTCTCTACTATACAGGTGTTACGTACAAGATGGGTGAAGTCCATGACGGTACCGCGGTTATGGACTGGATGGTTCAGGAGCAGGAGAGGGGGATCACCATAACCTCTGCTGCTACGACATGTATATGGAAAGACCACAGGATTAACATTATTGATACCCCGGGCCATGTTGACTTTACCATCGAGGTGGAGCGTGCCCTGAGGGTGCTGGATGGCGCCATAGCCGTATTCGATGCGGCGGCCGGTGTAGAGCCCCAGTCCGAGACTGTCTGGAGACAGGCGGACAAGTACGGTGTGCCAAGGATAGCATTTATGAATAAGATGGACAAGATGGGCGCTGATTTCTTTATGTCCGTTGATTCCATGGTTGAGAGGCTCGGCGCAAGTCCCGTTGCTATTCAGATACCCATCGGGGCAGAGGAGAACTTCAGGGGCCCCATTGACCTTGTGAGGATGAAGGCCTATTACTTTGAAGATGAAACGCTCGGGTCAAATTTTCTTGAGAAGGATGTACCCGATGAGTACAGGGCACAGGCAGAGGAGTACAGAGAGAAGATGATCGAGGCGCTTGCAGACATAGATGAGACTATCATGGGGAAGTACTTAAATGGCGAGGAGATTGAAGAGAAGGGGCTGAAGAGTGCACTGAGGGCCGGTGCGCTTCAGTTGAAAATCACCCCTGTAATATGCGGCTCCAGTTTCAAGAACAAGGGTGTGCAGATGCTGCTTGATGCAATAATCGATTACCTCCCCTCCCCGCTGGATATCCCGCCTGTTGAGGGCAAGACCCCGGGTGGTGAGACGGTTCAGCGGAGAGCATCAGACGAGGACCCCTTCTCGGCGATTGCCTTCAAGGTGATGACCGACCCCTATGTCGGACAGCTGACATACCTGCGGGTTTATTCGGGGGTTCTTCCCGCCGGTTCCTATGTTTACAATTCCACAAAGGATAAAAAGGAGCGCGTTGGTAGACTCCTGAAGATGCACTCCAACAAGAGGGAAGAGATAAAAGAGATGCGCGCAGGCGACATAGCTGCAGCAGTTGGACTGAAGTACACCCTGACCGGCGATACCCTCTGCGATGAAGACAACCCTGTTGTGCTTGAGGCAATAGAGTTTCCCGAACCTGTTATATCAATAGCAATTGAGCCCAAGACAAAGGCCGATCAGGAGAGGCTCTCTTCAGCGCTTACAAGGCTTTCCCAGGAAGACCCGTCTTTCAGGGTTTCATATAACGAAGAGACCGGGCAGACCCTGATATCCGGGATGGGGGAACTGCACCTCGATATTATTGTTGACAGGCTGTTGAGGGAGTTTAAAGTCGGTGCGAATGTCGGCAGGCCTCAGGTAGCTTACCGTGAGACAATTTCGGTACCGGCAAAGGCAGAGGGTAAGTTTGTGAGACAGACCGGAGGACGCGGCCAGTACGGCCATGTATATCTTGAGGTAGAGCCCCTTGAGAAGGGTGCCGGTTTTGAGTTTGTGAACAAGGTTGCCGGTGGCGCTATTCCAAGGGAGTATATCTCCGCCGTTGCGAAAGGCGTTAAGGAGGCTACGGAGGCCGGGATTATCGCAGGATACCCGGTTGTTGACGTTAAAGTGACCCTCTATGATGGTTCGTATCACGAGGTTGATTCATCGGAGATGGCCTTTAAGATTGCCGGTTCGATGGGTTTCAAGGAGGCTTCAAAGAAGGCAAAGCCTATACTCCTTGAACCTGTAATGAGGATAGAGGTGGTTACCCCCGAGGACTATATGGGTGATCTGATCGGGGACCTGAACTCAAGAAGGGGTAAGGTTCAGAATATGGAGAAAAGGGGCAATACCCAGGTTATAAGCGCCCTTGTGCCCCTTTCGGAGATGTTCGGGTACGCCACCGACCTGAGGAGCAAGTCCCAGGGCAGGGCGACTTACACCATGCAGTTTTCCCATTATGAAGAGGTTCCGAAGAGTATCTCGGAGGGTATAATCGCCCGAGTTAAAGGTGAATAAAAAACTTGTGTTTTTTTTGAGGTGTTTTTGTTATATTAGTAGTCCGTTATTGAACTTGTTATATGAGTCGTCGGCTGGTTATTGCCGGGCAGCCTGAAGGATGACGGAACCATAAGGAGGAGTTATGGCAAAGGAGAAATTTCAGAGGACGAAGCCGCATGTCAACATAGGGACGATAGGGCATGTAGACCATGGAAAGACGA
>VAPE01008058.1_pt1 | contig 23378 bp, 25 predicted proteins | sample 3393911 | NCBI WGS metagenome assembly VAPE01 (sample SAMN08290436, study PRJNA428436) | hydrothermal vent metagenome | isolation source: Deep-sea hydrothermal vent chimney | place: Atlantic Ocean: South-mid Altantic Ridge
ATCAGGAGCCGAACAGGCGCTGCCACCAGCGACGCCGCCCGCCGGGCGGCGTCAGCGCCCCGAGATCCTCGGGGCGGAGTTGAGATACAACCCAGCCTGGAAGTGGGGGGTTGTCGCTGTAGCCGCACGAGACCCCGAGGTTGTGCGGATCGAAGATTTTGATATAAGTGGGTGCCGCGAGGTCATCCGTGTAGACCAGTCCGCAGTAGTCCTCTCCGTGCTCGCGGCGCAACAGGGGATCGATCTCATCGACGAAGGCCATTAGCTTGTCGGCCGATACCGGGGCGGTCGGGGGCGCCTCGCCTACTGCGTAGATATACCAGCCCTCGCCGGCCCGGGCGCGCAACACCTCCCAGAAGCGGTCGAGCTGCTCCCAACGCAGGATGCCGGTGAAACAGCCGCGAAAGCGCTCCAGGAAGCCCGCACCCGTCGGCACCGGCCGAGCCGGGATTCGATCCAAATCGCTCATCGCTCCAATCCTTTCCGGGTGGAACCTCTCTGCTCGACAGCGCCCGCCGCCCACCGGCCTCGCCCCATTCCGCCTTCTCGCCGCGCGCCGGGCTGTCGCGCGCCGGACCTGCGGCGGTACCGACTCGTCGCATGGATCCCCGGCCGTTGCGCGCCGAGGTGAGAACTGGGTCGCATTTCGGGCGCGGTCCCCTTCTATATCCTCATCCGGCTTGCACGGCGCCGTGCCCGGGTTCTTAATGGTACCAAGCCGTGCGGCGCCGGCTGTCCCGTCCGATACGCGGCGGCGGTCGGCTGCGGCCACCAACGGAGGGTACGACATGTTCGAGATGAATCCCAAGAAGCGCAATTCCGGCAAGGAACCCAAGAATGAGAACCGGATCGACGAACCGTTTCCCATTGACGAGCCCGTGTCCGCCGCCCCGCATGCCCGTGGCAACGGTCCGGCCGCCACGATCGGCCCTTCCATCCACCTCAAGGGCGACCTCACGGGGGAGGAGGACCTGGTGATCCAGGGCCACGTCGAGGGAACCATCAATCTGAAGCAGAACAACCTCACCATCGGCGGCAACGGCCGCATCCACGCCAACATCTTCGCCAACACGATCACCGTGGAGGGGGAGCTGCAGGGCGATCTGTACGGCACCGAGAAGGTCGTTATCCGCCGCACCGGCAATGTGCGCGGCAACATCGTCGCCCCCCGCGTGAACCTGGAGGACGGCGCCAAGTTCAAGGGCAGCATCGAGATGGATCCCAAGGCCGTGGAGTCCGTGGTCGCGCAGGCCCGTCCGGTACCCGCGGTCTCCCGCCCTCTCGAGAGCAGGTCCGCGGACGGTTCCGGCGCGGGCAAAGACAAGCCGGGCCTCAAGCAGGCATGACCCGCAGGCTCGACCGAAACCGCACCGTCCGGGCGGCGCGGCGCGTGTCGTGAGCCCCCTTTCGGTCGCGACCCCGGGCGCGGACGAAGGCGCAACGACGGTTCTCGGCGAGACCAGCAGCCCGCTTTTCGAGGCCCTCGCCGGGGCGCTCGAGGAGGTCGAGCGCGTCTCGATCCTCGATCTCGGGCCCGCCATCGGCGGCAATATCGAGTTCTTCGGGCGTTTCCCCTGCGCGCTGCACATCGCCGATGCGGTGGGCGCGCTCGCCGGGTTGCGCCCGGAGATCGACCCCGAGACCGGCACAGTTCGGACCGCACCGCTGGAGGCGGAGGTTCGGCGCCAGCTCCCCGGCGCCGGGGGCGACGCCTTCGACGTGATCCTCGGTTGGGACTTGCTGAACTACCTGGACGGACCGGTATTCCCCGCCTTCGCCGCGCAGTTGCGCCCGTTGCTGCGGCACGGCACGCGCCTGCACGCCTTCCTCTGGTCGCAGCCGCGGATGCCGGTGCTCCCGGCGCGCTTCCGGATCCTCGACGCCGCGCACATGGGCTTCGAGGCGAGCGACCGGACCCGCGAATGCCCCCGGTACACACAGCGCGACCTGGAACGCCGCCTGCCGGATCTGCATGTGCAGCGCTCGGTGCTCTTGCGTAGCGGGTTGCAGGAGTACGTGTTCCAGGCGTAGGGGCCTGTCGGGTTTGGCTGGCCGATGTTGGGTTCATTGGCGCCGATCGGGATCGGCATACAAAAACCGGGTCTATCCGGATCTCCTGCATGCCGATGAGACCGGGATCAATGTGGGCGGCAAACGCCACTGGCTGCACTGCGCCTCCAATCCCTCATTGACCTGGTTCTATCCCCACGCGAAGCGGGGCAGGCTCAAACGATCGAAAGCCAGGAACCTGCTGGAGAGGCTGCGGGACTTCGAGCCCGATGTCCGGCGCTTCATGGAGGTGGAGAACGTCCCCTTCACCAACAACCAGGGGGAGAACGATCTGCGCAGGACCAAGGTGCGGCAGAAGATCTCCGGTTGCTTCCGCTCCATGGAGGGAGCGAAGATCTTCTGCCGGGTCCGCAGCGACCTGTCGACCTGTCGCAAGCAGGGACCGACAGCTACCCAAGCATTGACCTTGCTTTTCCAGGGCAAGAATCCCGAGTTCATGGAAACCGGGTGCCCGGCGTGAACAATCACGACCAGTACGGCCGCCGGGCTTTCGCCGAATTCACCGATGTGTATGAAATGCAAACCGACTTCGAGGAGAAGGGTGAGGAAGAATTCAACAAGATGATCGATAATCAGTTGACCGAAAACAACACCAAATCCGAGAGCATAGAAAAAGCATGAAGAAAAAAGATGCCCTGGCGATTCTGGCCGCACACAAGGCAAGGCTGATGCGTGAATTCGGGGTCAGTGACTTGGCGCTGTTTGGTTCCACGTCACGTAATAGCGCAGGACCCGGAAGTGACATAGACATCCTCGTTGCATTTAATGGCCCGGCCACATCCAGCCAGTATTTCGGTGTGCAGTTTTACCTTGAAGATGTGTTTGGCGTACCGGTTGACCTGGTTACCGATAAGGCCCTGCGCCCGGAACTGCGGCCCTATGTCGAACAGGAGGCTATCCATGTCTGATGCAGAAGCCCCGCAGCGCGAATGGCGATTTTATATCGACGATATGATCGGTTTTGCAGAAAAGGTGCAATCCTATACCGAAGGCATGGATCAACGCGCCTTCACACAAAGCGGCATGACCTACGATGCCGTATTGCGTAATCTGGAACTGATCGGCGAGGTGGCTACCCGTATACCCGACGATGTTCGCGCGCAACACACCGAAATACCCTGGCGCATGATGATCGCCACACGCAATCGCCTCATCCATGCATACCTTGGCATCGATGACGATATCATCTGGAGCATTATCCGGGATGATATTTCCCCGCTACCGGAGGCGCTAAAAAGCATGAAAAACAAATGAACAACGAATAAACACGAATAGTAAAGCGTTCGGTAACTATTCGACGAAGAAAATCGAAAAAAGTGCTTGACAAGGTTTTTTTCGAGATTTCTCTGATCCCGGCGGTTTCTGTGCGGCCCCATTATGCCTGCCACAGCAGGCGATAGGTGGTCGGCCAACGGGTTGTACCCCCGGGGGCTATGGCCTTCCCGAAAACGCCTCAGAATCGCTGGTAGCGCCCAAATTCCCGTCCTGAAAACCCATGCGATAATGCCCTCACACAAGAAGCGAAGGTGCTGGAGATCGACCGCCGCACCCTGCTCAAGGGGCACCGGTACCGAGAGGCGGGTTTTGAATCGCGCCGAGCCATCGATATCGACTTCTCGCGAGTGGTGACCGAATACCGGGCGCAGGTCCTCGAGGACCTCCAGGGGAACCGGTTTGCGGCCCCTTTCCCGGGAGGGGTGAATCGAGCGGTCCAGTATGGCCTCGCCCTCAAGGCCAATGCGGTCTACAGGTCGCAATTCCAACGGATCCCCTATGACCGGATCCGAGACCACTTCCAGGATCTGGTGTCGATTCCGATCCGTGCCGGCCACGTCTTCGGCATCCTGTGTGGCGTGCGCCGCGGGTGCCGGGGCGGCTTGGCCTTGCGATGAGCGCCGCCGGGAAAACCCGTGCCCGCATTTGACGCGCGTCCCCGAATCCGCTTTACTGCAAGCTCCGCATCAGGACATCACGCCGGAGGGAGTCGGCGTGCGGTCGCGGCGGGGCGGTCGCCGGGCTCACGGAGCACCTTATGCACCTGGAAGCGCTCGTCGCCACCTATGGATATGCCGCGATCCTCCTGGGGACTCTTCTCGAGGGGGAGGTCGTGGTGCTGGTGGCCGGGTTTTTGGCCCACCAGGGGTATTTGGATCCCGGGGGCGTGGTGTTGGCGGCGTTCTCCGGGACCCTGTGTTCGGACCAGCTCGCCTATTTCCTCGGGCGCAGCCGGGGCGGCGCGGTGCTGGAGCGCCGGCCGGCCTGGAAGGCCAAGGCGGCACGCGTGTTTGCGCTGCTGCATCGGCGCCGGATCCCGCTGACACTCGGATTTCGCTTCCTCTACGGGTTGCGCACGGTGACCCCGTTCGTGATCGGTGCGAGCGGTATCCGGCCGCGCGAGTTTGCACCGTGGAACGTGCTCGGAGCCGCCGTCTGGGCGGCGGTTCTCGCCGGGCTCGGTTACTCGATCGGCGGCGCCCTGACGGTGGTGGTGGCGGATGCACAGCGCTACGAGCTGTGGGCCCTGGCAGGCGTCGCGTCGCTCGGCACACTGATCTGGATCGGTTATGCCCTGCGCGGGCGTTTTGCCGCCAAGGTCGCCGACCCCGAAGGCGGTCTGTAAGCGGCGGCCGGCGGCCTCGGCGTCACGCGCCGGATTCGGTGCGGCGCCAAGCGTAGGTGCAGTCCAACTCCGATCGAACTGCGGTGATGCCGCCAAGACCGTCCTCGATCATCGTCGCCAGGGGCGTGCGCCGGGCGAAGCGGCGGTGCGGCGTGTTGATCCACAGCGCCCCCCGGGTCGGATCGCGCGGGCAGGCGGTGCGCAGCGCATCGGCGATCCCCACCAAGTGCTCCACTCGCTCCGAGATCTCCGGCGTGTCCGGGAGCGGGGTGTTGTCGCGAAACCGCCGCAGGTGCCGGGTCCGTGTGTCCGGGGGCAGTCCGAGGATCGTCCGCTGGTCCTCCGGGTCGACGCCCCAGCGATCCAGCAACTGCATGATTCCGCGCGCCACCTCGATGCGCTCTTCGTAACTGGGTTCGTCCATTCGGCACCCTCTTCGGACGGGACGGGGCCTTGTCGTCTCGTCCCGGCGTGAAACACTACACGGGCAGTGAGTGCTTGGCGCGATCAGCGAACGAGGACGTCACCCGCTGCCCGCGCAGCCGCCGGCCCCTAAAGTTTTGGCGGCAATCCCCTCATAGCCTCGCGCGCTTGCGCGCCGATTGCCGCAAGAGTTCTCTACCGGGAACTGGTCGCCCGGGCGAGCGAGAAATTCGCCACCCTCGGCACCGGTCGCGACGAACCGGTCTGACGAATCCGGTTCAGGTGAACCGGATCAGGAGTACGACGAACAACACGACCAGCAGCAGCGGGATCAGAACCGCCCGCCAGTCCTTGTCTTTCGCCTGACGACTCTGCTCGAACGCAGCCTTGATCCCGGGTCGGAACCAGAGGATCAGCAGCAACGCCCCGACTCCCAGCAGGACCTTCCCCAAGGTACCGATCGGTTCCACGGCGTCGCGCCTCCGCTGCCCGGATAGTTTCCCCATGCTAACCCGACGGCCGGTTCCCAGCCAGGGGGTGGTTCGTCAGTCCGTCGCCCGCCTGTTATGCTCACCGCCCATGAACGAAACGACCGATGACATCGTGTTGGTGGACCGCCCCGACGCGCTCGAGGCGCTGTGCGAGCGCCTGCGCGGCTGCCCATGGCTGGCCCTGGACACCGAATTCCATCGCGAAACCACCTACCGACCGCAGTTGTGTCTGGTGCAGGTCGCGACGCCGGAGTTGACCGCCTGCATCGACCCCCTGGCGCTCGAGAGCCTCGATCCGCTGCTCGATCTGCTCTATGACCGGAATGTGCTCAAGGTGCTGCACGCCCCGCGTCAGGACCTCGAGATCTTTCACTACCTGCGCGGTGCGCCCTTCGCGCCGGTGTTCGACACCCAGTTGGCCGCCCCGTTGCTCGGCCATCCGGATCAGGCGGGTTTCGCCAACCTGGTCGGCGCCATTCTGGGTGTGCGCTTGGCGAAGGCACACACGCGGGCCGACTGGCGCCGTCGGCCGCTTCCGGAGGCGCAACTGCGCTACGCGGGCGACGACGTGCGCTACTTGGCCCCGCTCTACCAACGCCTGCGCGCCGGATTGGAGGAACACGGGCGCCTCGATTGGCTCGACGCCGAGTTCGCGGCACTCAGCGATCCGGTCCGGTACGAAAATCCGCCGGAGCAGGCTTGGCGCAGGCTGCGCGGGGCCGATCGGCTGCGGGGTCCGAGCCTGGCGGTCCTGCAGGGTCTGGCCGCATGGCGCGAGCGCACCGCGAGCGCCGAGGACCGGCCGCGCGGTTGGCTGGTCAAGGACGACACCCTGTTCGATCTGGCGCGGATGATGCCCGCCTCCGATCAGGACCTGCGCCATGTGCGCGGGCTCAGCGAAGGGGTCGTCCGGCGCCACGGCGTCGCGGTCCTGGAGAGCATTCGTACCGCGCGCGAGCGAGCGCCCGAGCCGGTCCCTGCGCACCGCGCCGGGCGGCGGCTCGCGCCCGAGGAGGATGCGCTGGTGGACCTGTTGATGGCCGTCGTGCGCGTGCGGGCGTTGGAGCACCGACTGAGTCCGGCGGTCCTCGCGCCGCGCCCCCAGATCGAGCGCCTGGTGGCCGGCGATTCCGACAGCGTGTTGCATGCGGGCTGGCGAAGAGGGCTGATCGGCGAGGAGTTGAGTCGCGTCCTGCGCGGCGAACAGGCCCTGCGCGTGGCGGAGGGGGCGTTGCGCGTGGAGCCCGTCGTCGCGCACTGACCGGGTCAACTGCGCACGCCCACCCCGCGGCGCAGCAACTGCAGACTCACTACAAACAGCACGGCAATGAAGCCGAGCACGATGGCATAGGATACGGAGAGCGGGATGTCCGATACCCCCAGGAACCCGTAGCGGAAGGCGTTCACCATGTACAGGATGGGGTTGGCGAGCGAGGCGTGCTGCCAGAACGGCGGCAGCATCTTGATCGAGTAGAAGACCCCGCCCAGATAGGTCAGGGGCGTCAGCACGAAGGTCGGGACGATCGAGATGTCGTCGAAGTTCTTGGCGAAGACCGCATTGATGAAGCCCGCGAGCGAGAACAGCACCGAGGTCAGGACCACGGTGGTGCACGCCACCAGCGGGTGGCTGATCCCCAGGTGACTGAAGAACAACGCGACCACCGTGACGGCGGCCCCCACCGCCAGCCCGCGCGCCAGCCCGCCCGCGACGAAGCCGAGCAGGATGAGGTGGTTCGGCATCGGTGAGACCAGCAGTTCCTCGATACTGCGCTGGAACTTCGATCCGAAGAACGAAGACACCACATTCGAGTACGAGTTCGTGATCACGGCCATCATGATCAGTCCGGGGACGATGAATTCCATGTAGTTGTATCCGTCCATCTTCCCGATGCGGGCCCCGATCAGCCGTCCGAAGATGATGAAGTACAGCGAGGTGGTGATCACGGGCGGCAGGATGGTCTGCACCCAGATCCTGCTGAAGCGCAGGACTTCCTTGATGACTACGGTCTGGAAGGCGATGTACTTCTGGCGGGGCGTCATCATGGCGCGTGCTCCCGTCGCGCACCGTCGCCGACCAGGTGCATGAAGAGTTGTTCGAGGCGATTGGCCTTGTTGCGCATGCTGAGCACCTCGATACCGAGATGCGACAAGGCTGCGAACAGCGCATTGATCCCCTCACGCTTGTGGATCTCGACCTCCAGGGTGATTTCGTCCACCAGGCGCACCACCTGCCCGGAGATCCGCGGCGGCTCGCCGAGCGGGCTCGCGATGTCCAGGAGGAAGGTCTCGGTATCGAGGCGGCTCAGCAACTGCTTCATGCCGGTATTCTCCACCAGCACGCCCCGGTCGATGATGGCGATGTTCCGGCACAGGCTTTCGGCCTCCTCGAGGTAGTGCGTCGTGAGGATGATCGTGGTTCCCTGCGCGTTGATGCGCCGGAGGAAGTCCCACATGGAACGGCGCAGCTCTATATCCACGCCGGCGGTGGGCTCGTCCAGGATCAGCAGCTCCGGCTCGTGCATGAGCGCACGCGCGATCATCAACCGTCGCTTCATGCCGCCGGACAGATTGCGCGCCATCGTACGCCGCTTTTCCCAGATCCCCAGTTGGTGCATGACCTCTTCGGCCCTGGCGAATGCACGCCGCCGATCCATGCCGTAGTAGCCCGCCTGGTTGACGAGCACCTCGACGAGCGGTTCGAATACCGGGAAATTGAACTCCTGCGGCACCAGCCCGATGTGGGTGCGTGCATCCTCGAATTCGGTGTCGATATCCTTGCCGAAGATGTGGACCTTGCCCGAGGTCTTGTTCACCAGCGAACTCGTGATCCCGATGAGGGTCGTCTTGCCCGCGCCGTTGGGTCCCAGGAGCGCGAAGAAATCGCCGCGCTCCACGTCGAGGTCCACGCCCTTGAGGGCGCGGTGACCATCGGCGTAGGTCTTCGTGAGTCCGCGTACGCGCAGTGCCATGGACATGGTGGGGATCCGGGGTCCGCCGGCCTGCCGGCACGGCATAACGCTTCATATTACCATGACCGTTGCGCGGTGCGCGTTCCCCGCACGGCCTGCGGGGGCGCCAAGGAGGCCCCCGGCAGGCCGATCTTTACGGCGCATGTTCGCTTTAAGAAGCGGCGGTCGGGGCGGGGGCGGTGTAATCGACGCCGCCGGTCGCCTCAGTAACGGCGTACGATCCCGCGCCGGTTCATCGCCGCGTCGTGCTTCGCGGTGTCCGCGTTTCGCGGTTGCGGGTCCGGATTCTCGGCGATCCAGTTGCCGATGGCGAGGTAGTCGAGGTGACCGATCCGGAAGGCCCGGATCGCATCGTAGGGTGTGCACACGATCGGTTCTTCGTGCATATTGAAACTGGTGTTGATCAGACAGGGCAGGCCGGTCAGTTCGCGGTACCGGGACAGGATGCGATACAGGCCGGGATTGTCCTGCTCAGCGACGAGCTGCGGGCGCGCCGTATTGTCGATGTGAACGACGCCGGGGCAGTTCTTCGCCATCCAGTCGGTGCAGTTGAACGTGATGGTCATGAACCGCGCCGCGTCCTCGGCGCCCTCGAGGCCGGTGAAACACTGCGCGCCGTATTCCGCCATAACCGCCGGCGCGAACGGCATGAACTCGGTTCGTTGCAGCGCCGCGTTCAGCCAGAAGTGCACCGACGGGTCGGTGGTCGGATACAGGATGGTGCGGTTGCCGAGCGCTCTCGGACCGTATTCCATGCGCCCGCTGAAACGCGCCACTACGTTGTTGTCGGCGAGCAGCCGGGCGATCTCGGAGTCGACGTCATCGTGGCGACTCGCCTGCACGCCGCTGCGATCGAGTTCCCGACGGATCTCGTCGTCGCCGTATTCCGGCCCGAGGTAGACGTGCGGCATGGTCGGGAATGCGGGGTCGTAGCCGCGGCCCGAGAGTTCATGGTACAGGCCGAGGGCCGCGCCCACCGGCATGCCCTCGTCGGACATGCCCGGATGTACGAACACGGAATCGACCTCGGGCATTTCATGGACGCGCTGATTGATCTTGACGTTGGCGCACACTCCGCCGGCCAGCGCCACGTTGCGCCGCCCGGTTCGGGCGAGCCAGTGGCGCACGAGACCGACGACCAGCTCCTCGGAATAGTCCTGGATGCTTGCGGCCAGATCCTTGTGGCTGAAATCCGGCGGAAGCAGTCGTTGAAGTTCGCGCAGGGCGGATAGAAAGAACACGTCGGCGACGTTGCGAAAGCGCCCCTCCTCGAGGACCAGGATCCGGCGCAGGATCGGGACGTAGCGCGGTGTGCCGTTGGCCGCCAGGCCCGTGATCTTGCCTTCGTGGCGACCCGCCTTGAAGCCGCAGATCTGGGTGACGTAGGAGTAGAAGGTCCCGAGCGAGTCGAAGCTCGGGATCGCGCACAACTCTGTGAACCGTCCGTCTACGACGTCGTAGACCTTCCCGCAGTTCCCGTCTCCGCCGCCGTCGATCGAGAATACCGCGGCATCCCGATAACCGCTGGTATAGTAGGCGGAGGTTGCGTGGCAGTAGTGGTGGTCGAGGAAGTGTATCGGGCAGAGGAACCCGAATTCCTCGCGCAGGATTCGTTCAAGTCTTCTGCGCCGCGCGGCGAAGGCCGGTTGGCGCACGGCGTAGTAGATCTTGTCGAGCCCCGGCACCCGGTTGCGCAGTTTGCTGACGTTCGAGGCGACCTCGAAGAGATATCGCTTGTACTTGCTGCGCTTGAGGCCGAACCAGCCGTTCTTGAAGTCTACATAACCGTCGATGAGGTGCTGGTTACGGGTCGCCACCGCGATGGCGTCGATGTCGTCGGGCTCGATTCCATGGTAGTCCAGGAGCGCGCGGATCGACTTGCGCGGCACTCCGAACACCATCTTTTCCCGGACCAGGCGCTCATCGGTGACGGCGCCGATCAGTTCCCCGTCGCGCACCAGCGCCGAGCCGCAGCTTATATGGTCACCGATCCCCAGCACGCGCATGGTTCCCCCCCTTGCCCCGAGGTGCTTATGCAAACTTCGGCCGCTCAAGCCGGTCCGGGCCGTGTCGCGTTGAGCCGCGGCTTCGTCCGGGGCCTCTTTTTTATGATGCAGGCCGGAGAATCGGCCGCAGTCGCCGCCGCCGTTCCCGCCGCATTATCGGCCGCTCCCCCCGTGATCCCCCGCCGACCGCCGCTCTACCAGCCTTGCCCAATCACCCGGGCCCGTCAAGGGCCGGAGACTCACTCGTCCGGATCGTAGCCGAGGTTGGGCGCGAGCCAACGCTCGACGGCGGCCGCCGTCATGCCCTTGCGCCGGGCGTAGTCTTCCACTTGGTCCCGGCCGATCCGCCCGACGCCGAAATAGTGCGCATCGGGGTGCGCGAAATACCAGCCGCTCACCGCCGCGGTCGGGACCATGGCGAAGCTCTCGGTGATCGAGATCCCGGCGTTCGCGAGCGGGTCGATGAGTTCCCAGAGCAGCGCCTTCTCGGTGTGGTCGGGGCCGGCCGGATAGCCGGGGGCCGGGCGGATGCCCCGGTACGCCTCGCCGATCAGCGAGGCGTTGTCTAGCGCCTCGTCCGGCGCATAACCCCAGAATTCGCGACGGACCCGCTGGTGGAGGCGCTCGGCGAACGCCTCGGCGAGCCGATCGGCGAGGGCCTTGAGCAGGATCGCGCCGTAGTCGTCGTGCTCGGCCTCGAACTGCGCCACCTTCCGGTCGATGCCGATACCGGCGGTCACGGCGAACGCTCCGAGGTAGTCGGCGAGTCCCGATTCGGGCGGGGCGATGAAATCGGCCAGGCAGCGGTTGGGTCGCCCGGGCGGCTTCTCGTCCTGCTGGCGCAGGTGGTGCAGGGTGAGGCGCACCTCGTTGCGCGAATCATCGGTATAGAGCTCGATGTCGTCGTCGCCCGCGCGGTTGGCCGGGAAGAAACCGATCACCGCGCGCGCCTCGAGCCAACCCTCGCGCACGATGCGATCGAGCATCGCCCGCGCATCGTCGAACAGCCGCCGCGCCGCAGCGCCCTTGTCGGGGTCGTCGAGGATCTTCGGGTAATTGCCGGCCAGCTCCCAGGCGTGGAAGAACGGCGACCAGTCGATGAAGCGTCGCAACTCCTCCAGCGGATAGTCGTCGAATGCGCGCGTTCCCAGAAACGAGGGGGCCGGGGGCGTGTAGCCGGACCAGTCGATCGGGGCACGGTTGGCGCGCACCCGATCGAGGGAGAGCCGGTTGGTCCGCGCCTTGCGGCCCCGATGCTGCTCCCGGACGCGTTCGTATTCCTCCCGGATCGACGCGACATAGGCCTCGCGCCGGTCGCGGCTCATGAGGTTCTGCGCCACACCGACGGCGCGGGAGGCGTCCTTGACGTAGATCGTCGGCTCGCCGTAGTGCGGCGCGATCTTCACCGCGGTGTGCACGCGCGAGGTGGTTGCGCCGCCGATGAGCAACGGAATCTTGAAGCCGCGACGATCCATTTCCTTCGCCACGTGCGACATCTCGTCGAGCGACGGGGTGATCAGCCCCGACAATCCGATGATATCCGCGTTCTCCGCGTGCGCGGCCTCCAGGATCCGGTTGGCGGGCACCATGACGCCCAGATCGATGACCTCGAAGTTGTTGCATTGCAGGACCACGCCGACGATGTTCTTGCCGATGTCGTGCACGTCCCCCTTGACGGTGGCCATGACGATCTTGCCCTTGGTCCGTCGGCCCGCGCCCTTGCCTGCATTGATGAACGGAAGCAGATAGGCGACCGCCTTTTTCATCACGCGAGCGCTCTTGACGACCTGGGGCAGGAACATCTTGCCGGCGCCGAACAGGTCGCCCACGACGTTCATGCCGTCCATCAACGGGCCTTCGATCACCTCGACCGGGTGGTCGAACTGACGGCGCGCCTCCTCGGAGTCCTGCTCCACGTAGTCGGCGATGCCCTTCACCAGCGCGTGCTCGATGCGCTTGGTCACCGGCCATCCGCGCCACTCCGGATCCTCCTCCCGCGCCACGCCGCCGCCGGAGCGATAGCGGTCGGCGATCTCGAGCAGCCTTTCGGTCGCATCCGCTCGGCGGTCGAGCACCACGTCCTCGACCCGCTCGCGCTGCTCCTGCGGGATCTCCTCGTAGACCCCGAGCTGGCCGGCGTTGACGATGCCCAGGTCCATCCCGGCGCGGACCGCGTGGTACAGGAACACCGCGTGGATCGCCTCGCGCACCGCGTCGTTCCCGCGGAAAGCGAACGAGACGTTGCTCACGCCGCCCGATACCAGGGCGTGCGGCAGGGTGCGCTTGATCTCCCGGACGGCCTCGATGAAGTCCAGCGCGTAACGGTCGTGTTCCTCGATGCCCGTGGCGATGGCGAAGATATTGGGATCGAAGATGATGTCTTCCGGCGGAAATCCGATCCGCTCGGTGAGCAGCCGGTAGCAGCGCGCGCAGATCCCGATCTTGCGCTCCCGGGTATCGGCCTGCCCCTGTTCGTCGAAGGCCATGACGACCATCGCCGCGCCGTAGCGGTGCACCAGCCGGGCCTGGCGCAGGAAGGCCTCTTCGCCCTCCTTGAGGCTGATCGAGTTGACGACGCCCTTGCCCTGTACGCACTTGAGGCCGGCCTCGATGATCGGCCACTTCGAGGAGTCGATCATCACCGGCACGCGCGAGATATCCGGCTCCGAGGCGATCAGGTTGAGGAACGTCGCCATCGCCCGCTCGCCGTCGAGCATCCCCTCGTCCATGTTGATGTCGATGATCTGGGCGCCGTTGTCGACCTGCTGGCGCGCGACCTCCAGGGCCGCATCGAAGTCCCCGGCCAGGACCAGCTTCTTGAAGCGCGCCGATCCGGTCACGTTGGTGCGTTCGCCGACGTTGACGAACAGCGAGTCGGGACCGATGTTGAGCGGTTCCAGCCCGCTCAGGCGGCAGTGGATCGCGGGCTGCGGCACGCGCCGCGGCGGATGCCCGCCGATCGCCTCGGCGATGGCGCGGATGTGCGCGGGCGTCGTGCCGCAGCAGCCGCCGACGATATTGAGGAAGCCGGCGCCGGCCCACTCGCCGATCTCGCGCGCCATGGACTCCGGGGTGTCGTCGTATTCGCCGAACTCGTTGGGCAACCCGGCGTTGGGGTGGGCGCTGACCCGCGTATCGGCGACCCCGGACAACTCCTCCACGTACTGGCGCAGTTCACGCGCGCCGAGGGCGCAGTTGAGGCCGATCGACAGGGGCCGCACGTGGCGCACCGAGTTCCAGAAGGCCTCGGTGACCTGCCCCGAGAGGGTTCGGCCGCTGGCGTCGGTGATGGTCCCGGAGATCATCACCGGGCGCCGCTCGCCGCGCTCATCGAACAGCGTTTCGATGGCGAACAAGGCGGCCTTGGCGTTCAGCGTGTCGAAGACCGTCTCCACCAGGAGCAGGTCGGCACCGCCGTCGAGCAGGCCGCGGGCGGCCTCCGCGTAGGCGCTCGCGAGCCGGTCGAAGGTGACGTTCCGATCGCCCGGGTTGTTGACGTCCGGCGACAGCGACGCGGTGCGGTTGGTCGGTCCGAGCACGCCGGCCACGAAGCGCGGTCGCTCGGCGGTCGCGGCGGCGTCCGCGGCCTCGCGGGCGATACGCGCCGCGTCGAGATTCATCTCGTAGACGACCTCCCGGAGCCCGTAGTCGGCCTGGGAGACGGCGTTGGCGTTGAAGGTGTTGGTCTCGAGGATGTCCGCACCCGCATCGAGGTAGGCGGCGTGGATATCGCGAATGATCTGCGGCTGGGTGAGCACCAGCAGGTCGTTGTTCCCCTTGAGGTCCGAGCCGTGCCCCGCGAAGCGATCCCCCCGATAGTCCGTCTCATCGAGTCCGTAGCCCTGGATCATGGTGCCCATGGCGCCGTCGAGGAGCAGGATACGTTGGCTGAGGAGGCGGGTGAGCGTGTCCATAGGCGGGAGGGGGTGCGGTGTATCGGGATCGTTCGCCGCGGGTCGTCGGATCGGCTTCACGTCCGGTTCAAGGCGCGCCACTATACCATGAGTCGTTGCCGCCCATGGGGCGACCCCGGATCGTTTCGGGATCCGCATCGGGTCCGTCCGGGGACGGGGTTCATGGTACACTGTGACGCCCCGGGCGGCGTCCTGCACTCTGGCGGCGGCGGGAACCGTTGTGGACGAAGCCACCGTGGACGACAGACCTGAGAACGCGGCGCTCGCGCAGCGTGCCCCCCGCCTGGAGGCGCGCGCGCTGGAGTGCGTGCGTAATGATCGCGTCCTGTTTCACGATCTGGACGCCGCCTTGGAGCCGGGCCAGGTTCTGCAGGTCGAGGGACCCAACGGCTGCGGCAAGACCAGCCTGTTGCGCATCCTGTGCGGATTGAGCCTGCCCGGCGCCGGCGAGGTGTATTGGGACGACGCGCCGCTCCCGGAGGTGCGCGCCGAGTACTCCGAGGCCCTCGCCTACGTCGGCCATCGGCACGGGGTCAAGGGGGAGTTGACCCCGATCGAGAATCTGCGTTTTCATCGGGCGCTCGCGGGCGGGACGCCCGATCGGGGCCCGGGCGACGCCTTGGCGCACCTCGGCCTGGAGGGTTTCGAGGACGTTCCGTGCCGCACCCTCTCCGAGGGCCAGCGCCGACGCGTGGCGTTGGCACGGCTGCTCACGACACGGCGACCGCTATGGATCCTGGACGAACCCCTGACGGCCCTGGACCGCTCCGGCGTGGCGGTGGTGGAAGGGCTGATTCGGGATCACGCCCGATCGGGGGGCATGGTAATGATCACCACTCACCAAGCGATACGGCTCGAGGGCTGCGTGCTCGGCCGGGTGCGGCTCGGCGGGTGAGCGGGACCGGCCCACTGGGTGCGGCGGGGGCGCTCCTCCGGCGCGACCTCACCCTTTTCTTCCGGAACCGCTCCGAGATCATCAACCCCCTGTTGTTTTTCATCATCGTGGTGACGCTCGTGCCCCTGGGCGTGGGTCCCGAGGCGTCCACCCTGCGCGCCATGGCGCCCGGCGTGGTCTGGGTGGCCGCGCTCCTGGCGGCGATGCTGTCGCTGGAGGGGATCTTCCGATCGGACTTCGACGACGGTTCGTTGGAGCAACTGGTGATCAGCCCGCAGCCGCTCGCGCTGCTGGTCTTCGCCAAGGTCTTCGCGCATTGGCTGGTGAGCGGACTGCCGCTGGTGGTGCTCGGGCCGGTGCTGGGCGCCTCGCTGTTCCTTCCGGATCGGGCGATGGGTACCCTGGTGGTCAGTCTGTTGCTCGGAACGCCGATCCTGAGTCTGATCGGTGCCATCGGTGTGGCGCTGACGGTGGGGGTGCGGCGCGGCGGCGTGCTGCTCTCCCTCCTGGTGCTGCCCCTGTACATCCCGGTGCTGATCTTCGGAGCCAGTGCGGTGAGCAGCGCCGCCGCCGGCCTGCCGGTGATCGGTCCGCTGGCACTGCTCGGAGCGCTGCTGGCCTTGGCGCTCACCTTGGCGCCTCTCGGGGCCGCCGCGGCGCTGCGCATCAGCCTGGGTTGAAGTCGGGAACGGGCGGCGGTTAACCTGGGTCAACGATTTATTCGATCGGTATGGGACAATCGGGCCGATTGATGGTCACACTTCTTGGTCCGGTGCAGAGCGGAGTTCGTAACGCATGAAGAGGGCGCAACGCGGCGAGGTGGCGATCCCCACCTCAACCATGCGAAAATTGTGGGCATTTTTCCACAGGCTCGCGTCGCCGCGCTATTTCTACGAACTGGCGGGGAAGCTGGTTCCGTGGCTCGGTTGGGGTACGGTGCTGCTCCTGGCGGCGGGTCTGTACGGCGGTCTGTGGCTTGCGCCGCCCGACTACCAGCAGGGCGACGCCTATCGGATCATCTTCATCCACGTGCCGGCGGCCTGGATGTCGCTGTTCGTGTATGTGCTGATGGCGGGGGCCGGTTTCGTCGGACTGGTGTGGCGGATCAAGATAGCGGATGTGGTCGCCAAGACCTGTGCGCCGATCGGCGCCTCGTTCGCCTTCCTGACGCTGTGCACCGGCTCGCTGTGGGGCAAGCCCATGTGGGGCGCCTATTGGGTGTGGGATGCACGCCTGACCTCGGAACTGATCCTGCTGTTTCTGTATCTGGGCTATATTGCGCTGGAGTCGGCCATCGAGGACCGCCGCACGGCGGCGCGGGCCTCTTCGGTACTGGCCCTGGTGGGGGTGGTGAATATCCCCATCATCCACTATTCCGTCGAATGGTGGCATACCCTCCATCAGGGTCCGACGGTGTTCAAGCTGGGCGGACCATCGATCAGCCTGGACATGCTGGTGCCCTTGTTACTCATGACCCTGGCGTTCAAACTGTTCTTCTTCACGATGCTCCTGGTGCGCGCGCGCACCGAGGTGCTCGAGCGGGAAGCCAACAGCGCCTGGGTTCGGGAGACGGTGACGAGCCAATGACCTCCTTTCACGAATTCATCCATATGGGCGGTTTCGCCTTCTATGTGTGGACGTCCTACGCGATCTTCGCATTGGTTTTCGCGTGGAACGTGTTCCAGCCTTTGTTCCACCAGCGGCGTGTGCGCGAACGGCTCGCGCGCCGTTCGCGGGGGATGCCGCGATGACTCCGACGCGTCGCCGCCGCCTCATCTTCGCCGTGCTCCTGATCGGGGGTATCGGCACCGCCGTCGCGCTCGGCGCCTATGCATTCCGCCAGAACCTGTTCTATTTCTATAGTCCGACCCAGGTCGCCGAGGGCGATGCCCCGCCCAACCATCCGTTCCGGATCGGCGGGCTGGTTGAAAAGGGCAGCCTGAAGCGCGACGGGATGACGGTGCATTTCATGGTCACCGACACCGCCAAGAGCGTCCCCGTGGTGTACACGGGGATCCTCCCGGACCTGTTCCGCGAGGGTCAGGGCATCGTGGCCCAGGGGCACCTGAACCGGTCCGGGGTGTTCGTGGCGAGCCGGGTGTTGGCCAAGCACGATTCCACCTACATGCCGCCCGAAGTGGCTCGCGCACTCAAGCGGGCGCACGCGCGCGAGGCGGCGGCGGCGCGCGCGAAGGCCGCGGAGGCGGGGGCCCGGTGATCCCCGAGGTCGGTCAGTTCGCACTGATGCTGGCGTTGGGCTTGGCCGTCGTGCAGGCGACCCTGCCCCTGCTCGGTGCGTGGCGCGGGGTCCCGGAGTGGATCGCCGTGGCGCGCCCGGCGGCGCGTGCGCAGTCCCTGTTCGTGCTGCTCTCGTTGTTGTGCCTGACGTATGCCTTCCTCACCAACGACTTCTCCGTGGCCTACGTGGCGGAGAATTCCAACACCGCGCTGCCGTGGTTCTACCGCATCGGCGCCGTGTGGGGCGCCCACGAGGGTTCGCTGCTGTTGTGGGCGAGCATCCTGTCGGTCTGGACCCTGGTGGTGACCTTCCGCAGCCGCAGCCTGCCGCCGGATTTCACCGCCCGCGTGCTCGGCGTGATGGGGTGGGTGAGCGTCGGGTTTATCCTGTTCATGCTGATAGCCTCGAACCCCTTCACGCGCCTGTTTCCGGTGCCGTTGAACGGGCGCGACCTCAATCCGTTGCTCCAGAATCCGGGCTTGGTGTTGCACCCGCCCATGCTCTACATGGGCTACGTGGGGTTCGTGGTGCCCTTCGCCTTCGCGATCTCGGCGCTGCTCGACGGGCGCCTCGACGCCGCGTGGGCGCGGTGGTCGCGTCCGTGGACCACCGCGGCGTGGGTGTTTCTCACGCTCGGTATCGCGATCGGGAGCTGGTGGTCCTACTCGGTCCTGGGCTGGGGCGGCTGGTGGTTCTGGGACCCGGTGGAAAACGCCTCGTTCATGCCGTGGCTGGTGGGTACCGCGCTGATCCATTCCCTGGCCGTCACCGACAAGCGCGGCGCGTTCAAGAGCTGGACGGTATTGCTCGCGATCTTCTCGTTCTCGTTGAGCCTGCTCGGCACGTTCCTGGTGCGCTCCGGGGTGCTGGTTTCGGTGCACGCCTTCGCGACCGACCCGCGGCGTGGAATCTTCATCCTGCTCTTCCTCGCCCTGGTGGTCGGCCTGTCGCTGCTGCTCTACGCCTGGCGGGCCCCGACGGTGAAGGGCGGCGGAAACTTCCACGTGCTCTCTCGCGAGACGCTGCTGCTGGTCAACAACGTCCTGCTGATTTCGGCCGCCTTCGCGGTACTGCTCGGCACCTTGTATCCGCTGATCCTCGAAGGCATGGCGGTGGGCAAGATCTCCGTGGGGCCGCCCTACTTCAACACGGTATTCATCCCCCTTACCCTGCCGATCGTGTTCCTGGCGGCGATCGGTGCCGGGGTGCGCTGGAAGTACCAGAAATTGCGGCCCCTGCTTCGATACCTGTGGCCGCCGTTCGTGGTATGCATCGCGGCCGGCACCGGGTTCTCCATCTGGTACACCGGGGAGGTGCGGGCGCTGGTGATCGTCGCCGTGGTGTCGGCATTCTGGGTCATGCTGCTCTCGGCTCGCGACATCTGGGGCCGGATCCGACACAATCTCGCCGGCGCCAACCGCTGGTACCGTGTCCCGCGCCACGTCCTCGGCATGGCGCTCGCACACTTCGGCCTCGGGGTGTTCGTGCTCGGCGTGACTCTGGCCGGGACCGGCAGCCTGGAGAAGGACGTGAACATGGCGCCCGGCGATTCCGTGACTCTGGCCGGCTACACCTTCCGATTCGAGGGCGTAACGAAGATCCGGGGCCCCAATTACACGGCCACGCAGGGCATAATCACGGTGTCCCGCGACGGGCGCCGGGTGGCGTTGTTGCATCCGCAGAAGCGCGTCTACATCGTGCAGACCAGCCCGATGACCGAGGCGGGCATCAAGTCGGGCCTGTTCCGCGATCTCTATGTATCGCTGGGTGAGCCGACCGGTGACGGTGCCTGGGCGATGCGCATCTACTACAAGCCGATGGTGCGCTGGATCTGGTTGGGCGCATTGTTCATGGCGCTGGGCGGCCTCCTGGCCGCGATCGACCGGCGCTACCGCCTGGCGGTGGCGCGCGGCGCGGCGCCCGCACCGCGAACACCGGAGCCTCCGGCGCACCCGGTCCCGGTTTCTCCAGGCAGCCCCTGATGGTTCGTTATCTGGTTTCCTTCGGCCTCTTCGCGATACTGGTGGCGCTGCTTGCGATCGGGCTTGGCCACGATCCGCGGCTCATTCCATCGCCGCTGATCGGAAAACCGGCGCCGCAGTTCAGCCTGCCGGAATTGGCGCATCCGGAGCGGACCTTGAGCCGCAGCGACCTGCTCGGCAAGGTGACGTTGTTCAACGTGTGGGCCTCCTGGTGCGTCTCGTGCCGCGACGAGACGCGTGTGCTCGACATGCTGGCCAAGAGCGGCGTGGTCCCGATCTATGGACTCAACTACAAGGATCAGCGCACGGCGGCGCTGGAGTGGCTCAAGGCCTTCGGCAACCCCTACGTCGCCAACGCCTTCGATCATGCCGGACGGGTGGCGATCAACTGGGGCGTCTACGGCGTGCCGGAGACCTTCGTGGTCGACGCCAAGGGCATCATCCGCTACAAGCAGATCGGTCCGATCACGCCCTACGTGCTGAACCGGAAGATTCTGCCGCTGGTGCGCCGACTCCAGGAGGAGGCACGCCGATGAGGCGACTTTACCCCTTGTTGCTGCTGTTGCTGCTCATGCCCGCGGCGCGCGCGGCGTCGCCCGCCGCCCCGCCGGCGGTGCCGACCTCCGGGTTCACGAATCCGCGTGAGGACGCCCGCTACCACGCGCTGCTCAAGAACCTGCGTTGTCTGGTGTGCCAGAACGAATCGCTGCAGGACTCGCAGGCGGGACTGGCCCGGGACCTGCGCCGGGAAGTCCGCGACCAGATGCGCCAGGGCAAGAGCAACCGCGATATCATCGGTTACCTGGTGGCCCGCTACGGGGACTTCGTGCTATACCGCCCGCCGCTGATGCACAGCACCTATCTGCTGTGGTTCGGTCCGTTCATCGGCCTGCTCATCGGCATCGTGGTGCTCGTCGCGCTGGTGCGCAAACGGGCCCGCACCCCCGACAGTGAGCCCCCGCCGGCCGGCGCGCGCAAGCGGCTCGTCGAATTGTTACGTGATCGGGAGGGGCCGAAGACGTGATTCTGTTCTGGGCGATTCTGGTTTTCATGGTGCTCGTGGCCCTGGCGTTCGTGGTGCCGCCGCTGCTCGGCCGCGGCGCCGGCGCCGTCGGCCCGCAGCGCGCCGGCGTACATCGGGTGCTGTTCCGAAAACGCCTGGCGGAACTGGAGACCGATCTGGAGGACGGCGCCCTGAGCCCCGGGCAGTTCGATCAGGCGCGCGCCGACCTGGAGCGCGACACCCTGGAGTCGTTGGAGCGCGCGGACGCGGACGCCGCGCGCCCGGCGCGGCGTCCGCGCACCCGCGTGCGCTGGGCGACGGCGCTGGTGGTGGTCGTGGCGATCCCCGTGCTGGCCGGGCTGTTGTATCGACAGTATGGCGGCTGGGAGCTGCTCTCGCCGCAGATGCGCGCCCGCCTCGCGGCGGAGGCGGTCGCGCAGGGGGATAACAACCCGGCGCTGATCCGCGACATGGTGGCCGAGTTGGCGGCGCATATGCGCCGGCATCCGAAAGACCTGCCGGGCTGGATACGACTGGGGCGTTCCTATCGGGCGCTCAAGGAGTTCGACCGGGCGGCGCAGGCCTACGAGCACGCCTACCGACTTTCCAGCGGCAAGGACGCGTCGGTGATGGCCGACTATGCCGAAGTGCTTGCGCTCGGTCGCAACGACCGCCTGGCGGGCCGCCCCGCGCAACTGGTCCACGAGGCACTCGCCGTCGATCCCCGCCAACCCAAGGCGCTGTGGCTGGCGGGCTGGGCCGCTTACCAGATCGGTGAATACAAGCGCGCCGCGATGCAGTGGAAGCGACTCGCGGCGCAGGCGCCGCGTGGCAGCAAGGTGGCGCGGGTCCTCAAACGCCAAGTGGCGCGGGCCGAGGCCATGGCGCGCGGTGCGACGCCGGCCGCGGCCGCGGCGGCCGGTGCCGGGACGGGGGTCACGGTACGGGTCAGCCTGGCGCCGCGGTTCGCCTCCCGTACCCGGCCGGACGAGAGTGTGTTCATCTTCGCCCGCACCGCGCGCGGCCCGCCCATATCCCTGGCCGTGGTGCGGCGTCACGTCAGGGATCTGCCGGTAACGGTCACCCTCGACGACTCCCGGGCGATGATCCCGGGGCGGACGATTTCCAAGCAGCGCGAGGTCATCATCGGCGCGCGCATCTCGCGCAACGGCAACCCCCTGGCCGCCAAGGGCGACCTCCAGGGGCTGAGTGCGCCGGTCGCACCGGGCGGCAAGGGCGTGGTGCACCTGACGATCGATAAGGTCATGCGCTGAGCCGGTGGAAAGCGATCGCCGCGGGCGCGCCGATCCGGCCGACGGACGCATCGATCCGGCACGGCGCGACATGATTCGTACCCTCTGCGGGCGCCGCGGGCGTTCGCGAAGACGCCCCGCCGATCGATCCTCGCACCCCCGGTGCCGCGTAGCGCCTTCCTTGACACCCCACGCACCCGCCGATAGAGTCCCGGCTGCACGCTTCAGGTGGCCCGAGGGCGTCTCGCCCGAGGGATGAAACGGGAAGCCGGTGCGCACCGGGACTCATCCCGGCGGCCATTCCGGCGCTGCCCCCGCAACGGTAGGCGAGTCAAGGTCCGGCATCATGCCACTGTGCAACCGCACGGGAAGGCGCCGGATCGGACTACGGTCCACTCGCGAGCCCGGAGACCGGCCTGAAGTGTCCTGGTCGGTGCTGCGAGGGGCGGCACGGCGGACCTGTTCGCCCGTCCGCGCGCTGACGCCCCCTTCGCACCCGGTTCATCAACCGCACACGCGGGTGCGCGTGGCGAAGGGAGCGTTCCATGAGAAGAACCCACCGGGCCGGCGCGGCCCTCCTTCTGTTGGGCTGCGTCGCCGGCACGGCCCGGGCCGACGAGTTGACCACCTCACCGATCATCGTCACGGCCACCCGGACCGCGGAGACCGCGGATCAGTCCCTGTCCTCGGTCACGGTCATCACGCGCGCGGACATTCGCCGCAGCGGCGCGGTGACGCTCCCGCAGCTGCTGCGCCAAGTCAACGGCCTGGACGTGGCGAGCAATGGTCCGTTCGGCAAGGTCAGCTCGGTGTTCCTGCGCGGTACCAATTCGGACGACGTGCTCGTGATGATCGACGGTGTGCGCGTGGGCTCCGTGACCGCGGGCACGGTTTCCTGGGAGTTCCTGCCGCTCTCCGAGATCCAGCGCATCGAGATCGTGCGCGGCCCGCATTCCAGTCTCTACGGTCCCGACGCCGTGGGGGGGGTGATCCAGATCTTCACGCGCAAGGGACGCGGGCCGTTGCGCGCCGGGGCCGATGTCACCTATGGAAGTCACGAGACCTACCAGGCCTTCGGCGGGGTCTCGGGCGCCGTCGGTCGCGGCTGGATCAACCTGCGCGGCGGCGGTCTCGGGACCGAGGGGATCAACGTGAGCCAACCGGTCCTGGGTTTCAACGAGCCGGACCGGGACGGCTACTACAACGATTCGTTCACCGCGGGTGCCGGTTACCATTGGGACAACGGCACCGCGGTGCGCGTCAATGCGTTGCGTGCCACCGGTACGACCCGGTACGACAACTTTCCACCCTCGTCATTCTCCATGTCCCCGAATGCCGACCGGTTCCTCCAGGAGGTGGTCGGCGGACTCGTCCGGTTGCAGCCGACGCAAGCCTGGACCGTACGCCTGCGCGCCGGTCGCAGCCTGGATGATCGCACCAGTTTCCGCGAGGGCTCGACCGCCGCGCCGACGCGCTTCGACAGCGAGCGCATCACCGCGAGCTGGCAGAACGA
>VAPE01037255.1_pt1 | contig 23375 bp, 16 predicted proteins | sample 3393911 | NCBI WGS metagenome assembly VAPE01 (sample SAMN08290436, study PRJNA428436) | hydrothermal vent metagenome | isolation source: Deep-sea hydrothermal vent chimney | place: Atlantic Ocean: South-mid Altantic Ridge
GACATGATAAATAAATTCTCCAAAGTTAACCTCCTAATAAAAATTTTATTAGGACATTTTAACTTATGAGAATTAGGACACAACTACTTTGGTCCAACAATTTTAAATAATTTTTTAACGAAGGATTTTAAACTTTACGAGAATTAGATTTTGAATTGAGATATGAATATGATGTTAAAGTTTTGAAATTTTTCTCTAATTTTTTCTACTATATTTAAGTAAATTCAGATCTGTGAGTAGAAGAAAGATTAATCTTGAAAAATTTTTATCGATTTTTCAAGTTTTTTTGATATGTTTTTTTAATGAAATAATTGTTTGGATAAAAGCAGTTATTTAAGTTGTATATCTAAATATTTTGAAAAATCTATAAAAATTTTTCAAGATTGTAGCTGAATTTTTCTAATCGAAGCTAAGCACATGGCTCTGAAAGCTGCCAGAGATTAGACTTAACTTGCCTTTAAGTTTTTTCTTTATTATTAGATTTTTAAATTTGCCTGAATTAAAACATTTTAAGATTACATAATTAAAATCGTATTTTAAGCTTGATAGCATCGATGAGAACATCTAAGTGCATATCGCATTTTTTTATGTCATTTTTTAAATCTTTTATATTTAGCTCTTGAACTTCAGCATATATTTTCACTTTGGGCTCTGTTCCGGAAGGTCTTATAACTATTTTACTGTTATCTGATAACCAAAATCTTAAAACATTAGAAGAGGGTAGAGTCAAAAATGTTTTTGTTTTAGTTAAAAGATTCAAAGTTTCGGATGTTTTGTAATCATCTATAAAAGCTACAGTTTCATTAGCAATAGTTTTTGGAGGGTTATCTCTTAAATTTTGCATTAGTTTTTTTATTCTTTCTTTATTTTCTAAGGTTGGTTCAAAAACGATCGATGCTTGTTTTTCTTTGTAAATTCCATGGATTTGATAAAGATCATATAAAAGATCGATTAAAGTTTTATTCTCTTTTTTAGCGTCTAAAGCAATTTTGGCTATTAAAAGAGAGGCTGATATTGCATCTTTATCTCTTGCAAAAGTGTGGATTAAATAACCTAAAGATTCTTCTGCTCCAAATATAAATTCAAAAGAATTATCAACCTCAAATTCATGGATTTTTTCGGCAATATATTTAAAACCTGTTAAAACATTGATTGTATGGATGTCGTAAAATTCACAAACCCTTGTAAAAAGCTCTGTTGTAACAATAGTTTTGATAGCAGCTGTTTTTGAGTATATAGGTTTTTTTTTGCAAAGGTAATCAAGTATAATACAAGAGAGTTCATTTCCCGTTAAAATGTAGGGATTATTTTTATGATTTACGACAACTCCAACTCTATCTGCATCAGGATCGCTAGCTATGAATATATCAGCATTTTTTTCTTTTAAATATTTGATTCCAAGCTCTAATGATTCTTTTTCTTCAGGATTTGGTTTTGGAGCATTGCTAAAATTTTGATCTATAGCTTCTTGTTCTTTTACAGTGAAAATATCTTTAAATCCAAGTTTCTTTAAACAAGTAGGTATTAGAGTAATTCCTGTTCCATGAAAATTGGAATAAACTATTTTGAGATCTGGGTTTTGAATTTTATTTTTAAAAAGTTCTAAAGAAAATAAATTTTTTATATATGCTCTATCTATTTCTTCTAAGATTTGCTCGATTAAAGGATGATTTATTGAATCTAGGATTTTTACTTTTTTAATCGAATCTATTTTATTGTATTCTTCTATTATTCCAACATCATGTGGAGGTAAAACTTGTCCTCCATCTTTCCAATATACTTTGTAACCATTGTATTCTTTGGGATTGTGAGATGCAGTTATCATAATTGCTGCAGTGCAGTTTTTGAATCTACACCCAAAAGATACGATAGGAGTTGGTCTTAATTCTTTTAAAAGATAAACTTTTATTTTATTGGCCGCTAAAACTTTTGCAGCCTGATGAGCGAAAAGTTTTGAGTTTTGCCTATTGTCATAACCTATTAAGACGATTGGCTTATTTATTTTTTGAGACAAAATATAGTTACTAAGTCCTTGTGTGGCTATTGCTATTGTATATTTATTTAATCTATTCGTTCCAACTCCCATTTTTGCTCTAATACCACCCGTTCCAAAAGTTAAAGTATCAAAAAAAGCATTGATGAGCTGTTTTGAATTTTCTTTGAGAAGTTTTTTTATCTCATTTTTAGTCTCTTCATCGAATGGTCCTTCTAACCATTGTTGAACTCTTTTTTTTGCTGAAAGATCTTTATCCATTTGAATTTAAGCTTTTATTTTGATTTTTAAAAGATTTTATTTAAAAAATCAAACAAATCATCTAATCTTTTTATTTATTTCATCATTAGAATATAATTTGCCAGTAGTATCATTGATTCCTGGGCAGTTGAATCTTTCAGCATCCCAGCTTTGTCGAGATTTTAAAATGTTTTTCCAAAAAGGAAAAGTTTTGCATTGATTAGGCCTAACTTCGTAGATTTGACATTTTTTATCTTTTAAAAAAGGACAGTCATAATTTTTTAAATTTTCTATAAGAGAAATCTTATTTTTAACATTTCTTGTATATTTTTTTAAAAAATCTTTTTTTGAAATTTTTAATTTTTTTGAAATGTTTTTTATATCATCATTTGTTAACCAGACATAACCTGGAAATCCACTACAGCATTTTGCGCAATTTTTTAAACACTTAAAATAAAGACCTTTTTTATACCACATTATGAAACCATATCATGAAAAATCCAGTTTAGTTACTTTATCTTTTTGCCAAGAGAAATCTTTTAAAATATAGCTTTGTATTAAACAGCTGTTATCTTCAATTTTTAAAATATTAAAAGATGCATTTTTTTTATGAGATGAACAACCGCAGCAGATCATGTAAGGTAAATTTTTTTTCTTGATTATAGAAAGTTTATGCGTATGGCCATGTAAATATAACTTTATGTTAGGATATTTTTGTAAAATTTTTAATAGAGCTTCTCTTCTTTTTAAAAGTTTTTTTTTGCTAGCTTTGTGAAGCAAAGGAAAATGATTTGAGATAATTATGTTTTTATCTTTTGGTATCTTATCTAAAATAGCTATTAAATTTTTTTCCATCTCTTTTGAAAAATATCCCGAAGCAGAAAAAAGTGAGGTGACTAATGTTGTATCTAATCCAATATATATCCATTTATCAGTTAGATTGTGAAGCTCAATTCTTTTATAGTTTGTTAAAATGTTTTGACTTTTTAAAGTATTTTGAAAATAAGATTTTTTATAAGCTTTTTTTGTATAATTATCATGATTTCCTGGAACTAAAAAAAATTTAATGTTTTTGTCAAATAAATCGATAAATCTTTTAGCTTTATCGAATTCTTTTTTTAAAGAAGTTGAGCTTAAATCTCCTGTTATAAAAATTTTGTTAACTCCGAGAGATTTTAAAATTTTTGGCAGTTTAAGCAGATGTGTGTCGATATAGGATCTTTTTCTTGTTATAAGAAGATTTATAGTGCCTATAAATCTTTTTAAGCTTAAAGGAAATATGCTTATCTTTGAAAAATGTAGATCCGATAAATGAGCGATTGTAATCATTTTTTTTAATTTAAGTTGTTTGTTTTAAAAAACTTAAGTTAAGTATAACCCATTGTTACTTTTATTTAAAGGCGAATTTGTTTTTTGTTTGATCTAGCTCTGATTATAGGAGTTCTTTTCTTCATTTTTTTGTTTTTTTCTTCAACAGTTAAATGCTCAGGGCTTTTTGTTTTTCTCTTTTTTCTTTCTAGGCTCTTGATTTTTTTGACTCTTTGTCTGTTTTGTTTTGATGATGGCTGTTTTCTATAATTTTTCTCAAAGCCTTCTTCTTCAGTAGCTTCTTTCATCTTTTTTTTGGTGATTTTTCTTATGAATTTCATCATATGACTTGGTACGTCTTTCATTTCACTCCCCTCCTTTGCTTATAATTTTATTATTAATTTTAATTACAAATCAATTATATAATATGATATATTAATTTTAATATTACAATAGATTAATTGCAAATAATTTATATATTGTAAAATTAATAATTATTAGTTTGTTGAAGTTTAAATTGATTTTTCAAATGCTTTATTTATAATATATTAAGACAAAGATTTTAAAAACTTTTCTTAGAGTTATAAATTTTTGAAGGTGTTTTTTTCTAAGTTTTAAACCTTAAAGATTAACGATCTAGGAAGGTGGCTAAATTTTTGTCGTTTAGCTCCTATTATTTTTTGAGACTTTTTTGCTTTTTGCAATCATGATGTAAATACCTCAACACTACAATAAATTCCTAAGCCTCAGCGCTACAATAAATTCCTAAGTAGAAGGCTCAATATATTTCCCCACCTTGAAATAAGTATCAGTGGTGAAATATAAAAAATAGAAGTTTGCCAAGATGATTTGATTTTTAAATATATGCAATTAAAATCGCTAAGTATTTGAAAAAGAAAATAGTTTGACTCTAAGTTTTGAATAAAAGTCAGTTTGCTACTAAAATTACTCATTTGAAGCTTTTTTTGCATCTTTTATGAATTTGTACGATTTTTTTCTCTTCAAACATCTTTTGAGTTAGTTGATTGGATAATGACATTTTTATAGATGAGATTTTTTAAAATTCAATTTTGAATATTGAGATTTTAAAAAATTTATTTAAGTAACGCGAGTTTCATGAACTACTAGGAGAACAAATAGGACAACAAAAGGCATCTAGTAGATTTAATTTTTGCAATACTATTAGCATTATAATTCTTTCAAACCAAATAAATAAAGATAAAATGAGCTTTTTACAAGGTTTATTTTTACTACTGAAACTCGCGTTAAGTAGAAAAAAAATTTTAAAAAATTTTTTAGCTAAGATTTTTGTTAACTCATCATCTAAAACTACATCTAAATAAGTATGAAATAGATAGAAATTTTAATTTATTATATTTAAAACGTATATTGAAAAAACTTGAAAAGTCTATAAAAATTTTCAAGATTATAGCTAATCGTCTTTTTATTAGCTGATTTTTGAATTTCATCATATTTTAAAGTTGATTTGCTATGTTAATATAAAAGCGTTTTTACTTGATATAATAGCTCTTTTTTTTCATATCAAATTTTTTTCTTAAAACACTATTGCCTTAGCTTCAAAACCGCCTAGCTTTACTTTAAATTTATTAGAAAAAAATGATTTTTCTTCTCTTTCATTAGTCATTATGTTTTTTGCTCTTGAATATTTAATATGGGGAATTTTAACTTCTTCTTCGATAGGATTTTTTGAAAAGTTTAAAGCTACCATTAATAAAGATTTATCAAAAAGCTTATATGTAGCAATGTAAAGAGCTGGATTTTTTGTATCTAAGACATCTAGTATCCAAGCTAAATTTATTTTGTATTCTTTTCTAACTTTTAACATTTTTTTTAAAGTAGAAACATAAGATGAGGGATCTAAAAGTTGTTTTGATAAAGAGCCATATAAAGTTTTAGCTTTGGGAAGATTCGATGCACTAAATTTTTGATCAGATCTACCTAGCAAGTCGTATGCACCTCTGTTGATCCATCTATTGTCACCACCTTTTATCAAATCTTTAACTTGAGAAGGTTTTAAAGGATAAGCTCCTACTAAATCCCAGCCCGATATCATGAAAATTCCAGGTTGCATAGCATTGAAAAATGTTAAAAGAAGGTGAGCTTTTTTGACGAGTTGTTTTTCAACTTTTGTCATGGAACAAATATCTTTATAACCTAAAGCAGCGGCGCAAAGACCTACCATAGTAGTGCATGGACCATTGCCACTTGGTAAAATATAGGGAGTGTTTTTTGTTAGGATTTTTGAAAAATCTTCATCTCTAATTTTTTTTCTAATCTCTTGACCCGTATATTCTTTTCCTTTATAGAAAAATTCTTTTTCTGCATTAATACTAAATTCTGTGAGCTCATAGGTAATCTCATCGTGGTTTTGAAGAGCATGTATAAACCTTATAGGAGAAATTTTAGCTTTGTTCATCAATGCTAAGTTAAGCCTTAAAAAATCTGCATCTTCAGAAATTAAAGCATGTACATATGCTGTTCTCGTTATAAAATCATATGAAAAATCAGATCCTAATTGCAACATGGTTTTCATATCATTGATAGATAGATTTAATTCTTGATAAGTAAATCCTCCGTATTTATTTGAGAAGTTTCCAAGTTTTCGAGTTAACATAGAAATTAAATCGGTCGAAACTAAAGATAAAGGATGCCCTTGAGACCATGCTTTTTGATTGCCAGGTTCTTTTTCTATTCCTAAATAACCATTAGCATCAAGTCTTAGACCATCGTTTTTTAATATGTCAACAGATTGAATGATGTCCCCAGCTATTAGCCTGTTAGCAGCAAAAGATGGATCTAACCAGTTGAGCGAGGGTTGTCCCGCTTTGAAATAGTGTAGATATACCCATCTTCTAGTTTTTCCATCAACACCTTTTATCTCTTTTGTTGCATCCCAGTTTGTAACTTTTATACCTGGTTCTGCGAAAATCACTCTTTGAAGTTCACCGACTATGTAACCCTTTTCTTTTAATTTATCTACTTGATCTACACTTAAATTTTTAGAAAAATCATCTCCTTCTATAGTTGGAAGTAAAGACCAGTCTTTTTTATCAATCTCTACCATGTGATATATTCCAGGATAATCTTTGTAATTCATTAAAGCTAAAACAAAATCATATCCCAAACCAGTATGGCCTGGTATTAGATCTCCAACAATTGCAGCTTTAAAAAAATGAATTGTTTTTACCATGTCGAGATATTGAAGATGAGTTCCAAAATTTGGATCGATTTTTAAACTAATCCTATCATAGCCACCATCGACAGAGGGAGTATGTTTGCCTGTTATAATACCTCCTGCTTCTTTCATAGGACCCGTGTGGATTCCTTCAATTCCAATATCTGTTAAGATGTTCCAAAGATTTGGATCTGCTAAAGTTTCGATAACCGTTTTTCCTTTTTCGGTAATGATAGCTCTTGCGTAAGAATCTAACCAAACAGATGTTTTTTCACAAATTTGTTTTGGTCTGGGAAGACCATATTCATGTTGCCATTGAGATTTTTTGCCCGAGTAATTTTTAGCAAGATTAGCAGCGTTATATAAAATCGATTCTTTTTCAAGTTCATCTATATTAAAATTATCAAATGAAAAAGAACATAAGATTATAAAAAATATGAATAAGAAAAATTTTTTCATTAAAAAACCTAATTTTTTATTTAAAAAGATATAAAAAAAAATTAACTTATGTCAATAAAAAACTAAAATGAGGCAATTGCAAAATAGCTAATATACATCTTCTTCAATGATTTTTTTTTAAGTATTTTTAAAAAATTGATGTTTTTTAGCGGTCTCTAAAAGAAAATCCTCGACTTAATTAAAAAAAGGCTTAATTTAAAAAAAATCGTGTGATACTTTTCTCTTTTATAAATATAAAATTAATTTTTATTTAGGCTAAGTTTTTTCATTAAAATTTTCTTTGCTATGTGGAAATGTCAACAACAAAAAAAATCCTTCTAAGATTGCAAAGGGCAAAGCTGTTTTTTCAGGAAGGACAGATCCCTTGTAATCATTAAGCTTTTTAACGCAAGTTTCAGTAGTAAAAATAAATCTTGTAAAAGCTCATTTTTATCTTCATTTGTTTGGTTTGAAAGGATCAAAATGCTAAGCTAGTATTGCAAAAATTAAATCTATTAGATACCTTTTTCTGCTCTTATTAGTTCATGAAACTTGCGTTTTTTAGCTTCTTATTCTTTTTGCGAGTTTTAACTATAGAAAACTAAATTATGCAAATTCTTCAAAATTCAAAAGGGAAGTTATAAATAACTTTTAGCAATTAAAGATCCATAGTCGAAAGAAAATTAAGTTGCTTTTAAAAGTTTTTTTAACTTAGCTATCTTTTGCATCAGCAATTAATACATCGGATAGAAGTACAATTTTAGCAATCGATATAGCTTGAGTCAAAGATGTTTTTATTACCTTTGTGGGATCTATAATTCCAGCTTTGATAAAATCTTGTATTTTTTCTTCAACGACATTAAAGCCAAATGTTTTTTTCTTTTTTAAAAGAGCATCTATTATTAAATGATAATCAAACCCTGCATTTGAAATGATCTGTTTTAAAGGAGCTAAAAGCGCTTTTTTTAAAATATCTATACCAGGTTTTTCAGCAATGCTGATATCAGAAAAATCATCTAAAGCGCATTTAGCTCTTAAAAAAGCAATTCCACCTCCTACTACAAATCCATCTTCTAAAGCAGCTTTTGTTGCATTTAAACTGTCTTCATATTTTTGTTTTTTTTCTTTTAATACGCTATCTGATGTAGCTCCAACCTTAATTACTACAATATTCCCTTTAAGTTTTGTAATTCTTTTCTCTATTTGGTCTTTGTCTACATCATCTGTTAAGCTTTGTTTTTCTTTCTCTAATAGAGCTATTCTTTTTTGAAGATTTTTTCCGTTGGCTCCGATGATGAGAGTTTTATCTTTTGTTATAACGATTCTTTGAGCTTCTCCTAATTGTTCAAGCTTGGCCTCTTTTAAAATCAGACCCTTGTCTTCACTAAAATAAGTGCCTCCAGTTAAATGGGCTATATCTTCTAAAATGTCTTTTCTTTTATCTCCAAAACTAGGAGTTTTGATCGCTGCAACTTTCATTATTCCTTTGATTTTGTTGATGACTAAAGTAGCCAAAGTATCTGAGTCTATCTCATCTGCTATGATTAATAGCTCTTTTGATGTCGATGATATTGTTTGTAAAATCTCTAAAAGATCTTGAATAGTATTTATCTTTTTATCAGTAATTAAAATTTTAGGATTTATTAGTTCAACTTCCATCTTTTTTGTGTCTGTGCAAAAATATGGACTTAAATAGCCTCTTTCGATTTGCATCCCTTTTTTCGTTTCTATTTCAGTTACGTTTTTATTTCCATTTTCAATTGCAATACTAGCTTTGTTTTCAGCCATTTTAAAACTTTTTGCTATATCATTTCCAATTTCTTTATCACCAGATGCTGAAATGGTTGCTATATTTTTAATATCATCATCACTTTTAATTTTATAAGATAATTCATCGATTCTTTTTAAAACTTTTTGAAGAGCTTTTTCTAATCCTTTTTTTAGATGAATAGAAGATGCTCCAGAAGCAATGTATTTCACTCCTTCGTTTACGATGGATCTAAGTAGAACAACTCCAGTTGTTGTACCATCGCCACAGCTTAGTTTTATTTTTTGAGCTAGTTCCTTTGCAAGTTTTGCTCCCATATCTTCAAAATCATCTTTTAAATCAATATCATCGATAATAGAGCTTGCAGTATTTGAGATTTTTGACATTGCCCAAGAAGATATGGCTACATTTCTACCTTTGGGTCCAAGAGTTACTCCAATGACATCGGCAATTTCGTTTATCCCTTTTTTTAGTTTTTCTCTAGCTCTTTCATTGAAAATAATTTCTTTCGGATTTGAAGACATGTTTTTCTCCTATGTTTTTAAATTGTTTTTATTGCATCGAATTTTAAAATCGATTTTACATGTAGATTGCTTTTACATATTGCAATCAAATATAGTTTTGTAGTTTTTAAAAAATTTCAACTTGCAACAAGTAAAACAAATTTTTATAATATATAGGTAATTTTTAGATTATTTTCAATAAGCTGTTTGCTTTAAAAATTTGATAAATTTTCCTTTTCGATATATTTTTTATCTTTGCAGAAAGTTTTATAGCTTCTTTTAGACTAATACCATAAGTAGTTTGAAGTAATTTTACGCTCTCTTCGATATCTAGATCATCGATAATTTTTCCTTTATTGATGATTAAGACTAATTCCCCCTTAAGAGGATGTTTTTTTAAATGTTTAACCATATCTTTAGCTCTATTAGATAATCTTAATTCAAATTTTTTTGTCATCTCTTTTAAGATAACTATTTCTCTTTTTGGATCTAATTTAGCTATTTTCTCTACAGTATTTAAAATTCTTTTAGCTGTTTCAAATGAGATCGATACTCCATCGAAAAGAAGCATTTTTTTTATGATAAAATTTAATTCGTTTAATTTTTTTGGTAAAAATCCTAAAAACTGAAAAAAACTTATATCAAAGCCACTTAAAACTAATGCTTGAATGATACTGCAAGGATCTGGAATAGCTTGTACTTCGATCTTTTTGTCTAAGCAGGCCCTAACGAGGTGTTGCCCTGGATCTGAGATTAAAGGAGTTCCTGCATCCGAGATCAAACCAATTGTTTTCCCTCTTTTTAAATCTTTTAAAATATCTGATTTTAGTTTTTTTTCGTTAAATTTATGAAAACTAATGAGTCTTTTTTTTATATCATATCTATCAAGTAAAATTTTACTAATTCTTGTATCTTCGCAAAGAACATAATCACAATTTTTTAAAGTTTCTATCGCTCTAAAAGTTATATCTTTAAGATTGCCTATTGGAGTAGATATTATATATAGCATGATGAAAACAATACAAAAAAGGTGGCACTCAGATTCGAACTGAGGAATAAGAGCTTTGCAGGCTCCCGCCTTACCACTTGGCTATGCCACCCATATTTAAAGTTTTAGATTATGCTTTAATTACAAAAGAAAATCAATTGAATTTTTCTTTTTAAGCATTGAGAAAATTTTGTTTCATTTGTCATAAAGAAAAATCTCTTTTTTTTCTATTGAGGATTTTTTAGATCAATGTAAAAAATATTTTATAACGATTTTTATATAGCTAGAATCTAATTTTTTTTAAAGATTGTTCTTATTAAAATACTTTTTGTTAAATTTTATAAAAGATTTTAATTTTGATTAAACTATTAGATAGAGGTTATTAGTTAGAAGCTTTAAGCAATAGCAGTATCTACATAGGTTAATGTCCGTGCGTTCTTTAAATAGTTTAGTACTGTTTCATCATCTATAGCATTTTGATCGACTGAATTTTTAGTATTATCATAAAGATACCAACTGTCATTTTCTTTATAAATTGAAAAGTAATGCCCTCCTTCTTTAGAACCTTCATGAATTGTGGCATAGTTAAATTTGAATTGACCATTATTATCAGCTTGAAATTTTAAATCTTCATAAGTTAAACTTAAAGGTACATTTTTCAAATTAGCTTTGTCGCTAATTTCAATAGTAATCGAAGATGGTTTTTTATCTATTTTAAGCTGAATTTTTGTTCCATTTTCTGTTTTTTCTCGAAAATAATAATCGATTGCAGCTCTTAGATCTAAATCTTTTGGCTTTGAATCTTTTATACATTCGTTTGTAACTGGAATTATAATAGATGAAATTTCTTCTTTTTTTGAAGAGTTGTCAGTTATGTTTTTGCGTGTTTGTTCAATTGTATCTATTGCGCCTATTTCTATGAGATAATTTTGTAAAACTGCAAAGACATCATTTGGATCTTGTTGAGTTTTTTCTTTAAAACCAAAATCTTTTCTAATTTTTTCAGCAAAGCTTTGAGTATCATCATATTTTTCTTCGATAATAGATTTTTGCTCTTCGATAATAGATTTTTGTCTTTCTGACATTTTATCTTTATCTTCTAATATTTCTTTATCTTTAAGTGCTTTTTCTGCATCTGCACATTTTTGTATGCATTCAATTAAATTTTTGAGTTTTGATTTTTTTTGCCAAATTTTTTGTTTATCAGATTTGTTTGATCTTCTAATATATATTAAAAATTTTTCATTTAATTTTTTTTCATCTTTTAAAATTTCCATGATTTTTTGGTCATGAAGAGCTCTTTGAATAGCTGTGTGTAACCAGCAATTTTGTTTGCCAGTTTCATTTGACTTTTCATTAGTAATATGGGTTTTGTTTTCGATTTTTTCTTTGAGTTTAGCTAAAGTAGGTGCTGTTATTCTTTTTGTGCCATCTATCACATCCCAATCTTTTACAATTGAAAGTGATTCAACAAAAGGATCTTCTGTAGTATTTAAATCTAATTTACCCCAAAACAAATATATAGTCTTATATACGAATACATTATTTTTATCTACTTTGTATCTTCTATCTTTATTTTGTCCTTTTACATATTTTCCATTCTTGTCAGGTATTCTATACGTAATTTTAAATCCAAATCTACCATTTGGTGATTTAGGAATATCAAACCCCCATTCATAAACATCTTCTGTAAGAATTTTTTCATCTTCATTTTTATCTTTGTTGTATTTTTTTTGAAATTTCTTCCAAGCTTTATCCATTTTTTCACAAAATTCATCTTTTTCTTGTTCTGTAAGTTGAACAAAATCTTTTTTTCTAAATGGATTAAGATTATAAATAGGAGGAGGGAGTATAGAAGATTTGCAGGTATTAGCTTTTAAATATTTATATCCTTGAACTAAAGTTTTTGCTCCATGTGCTGTTGCAAGCGTAGCTCCAGTAGCTATTGCTAAGGGAGCAGAAATGGGAAGTAATAAAGTATATCTTAGTACTTTTTTAGAAGTTTTTTCAGGCCAGAAAATTTCTTTAGCTTTTTGCGTTGCTTTATCTAACGATTCCCACTCAGTTGGAGAAAGGTTTGCTTTGGTCTTTTTTTCTCTAGGTTTTTTTGCATAAACTTCAACTTTGCGCCCATCAATTGTTCGTTTTGAGTCTTGAACTTTTTTGAGAGATACAGAAACCTCATTAGGCTCGAATGTAAATTCTGAAGATGTATTTTCAAATGAAAATGATTGATCTACTTTTTTTGCTGTAGATTCAACCTTTTGTTGCTGAGAATTTGGCTCAGTGCTAGGCTTTGAAACAGTATTTGAATTAGGATCTGTTATAGCTGGTGTAGACATAAAATTACGTTTATTTATTTATGTTATACTAAAAATTGCATTTATTTTTTTATTATTATACTAAATATTTTAATTAAATATCAATGAAATTTTGATTATTTATTTAATTTTATTAAAACATAAAGCTTTGAAAATTAGATGGATGAGATAAAAAAAATACTTGATTTGCAAGATGTTGGTTTTCAAATAGATAGTAGATTGATAAAAAAAGGAGATATTTTTTTTGCTTTAAAAGGTAAAAAAGCAGATGGTCATTTTTATCTTTATGATGTAGCTAGAAAAAAAGCAAAGCTAGCTATTATAGATAAAAGTTTTAAAATAGATAGGCATTTAGATTTAGAACTCATCAGAGTCGATAATGTATTAGAATTTTTACAAGCTTCTGCAACTCAAGCGCTTAAAAGAAGCAAAGCTAAAATAATAGCAATAACAGGTTCTTTTGGAAAAACCACTACAAAAGAGTTTGTAAGCTCTCTTTTGCAATCTGAGTTTAGAGTATCTAAGAGCGAAAAGAATTATAACTCAAAAATCGGTTTGCCCTTAGCAATTTTGAATATGAACAGAAATGTCGATTTTTTAGTGCTTGAGATGGGCATGGATAAAACAGCAGAGATTGAAAAATTGATCAAAATTGCTCCTCCAGATATTGCTCTTATTACCGAAATAGCTTCGTTTGCAGGAGATTTGGGTAGTCGAGATGTTTTAGCAGAAGCTAAAAAAGAGATTTTTTTAAGTAAAAAAACCAAAATAAAATTGATAAATAAAGGATTAAAAAAATTAAAAACTTTTCAAGATGAAGATTATTTAACCTATTCGATAAAAGATAAAGAAGCTACCTTTTATTTAGATATTAAAAATTTAATCTTTTATGAAAAGAAAAAAAGATATGTAATCAAAAATTTACCCTTTAATGAAACTCATCTTTTGGAAAATGTGTTAGCAGCAATCTGTATTTGTAGATTGGCAAAAGCGAAATTTCAAAGTATTTTAAAAAAACTACCTTCTTTAAAGACTTATGATATGCGTTTTGAAAAGATATGGATTAAAAAAATTTTGTTTGTCAAAGATTGTTATAATGGCAATCCCGATGCAACCTTTGCAGCTTTTAAAAATTTGCCGAAGACAAAAGGTAAAAAAATTGCTGTTTTAGGATCTCATAGATGTTATGGAAAATTATCTCAAAAGGTTCATGAACAAATAATTGCTCAAGCAAAAAAATACGTAGATGATATTTTATGTATAGGAGAGGAATTTAAAGATATAAAAAGTATAAAAAAGTATTCAAGCCTAGAGGATTTAGCTAGAAATCTTAAAAAGATTGTGAAAAAAGATGATGTAGTTTTGATAAAAGGCTCGAGATTTTTGAAAATGGAAAAGATTTTTGATTTTTTTTAAATGTTGGATCTAAAAGATGTATTTTAACACTTAAGTTTTTTTTAAATTGATGAAATTTTTTTGATATCATATTATAAAAAGGGCTGCAAAAGATTTTATTATGTTACTTTTATTTATCAAATATTTATATAAGCTTTTTAATAGCTCAATTCCAGCAGTGTTTTCATACGCATCAACTAGAATGATGTTAGCATCTATTACCTCTTTGATCATAACGATTTTTTTGGGACCTTTGGTTATAAAAAAATTATACATTTTGAAAATAGGACAAAAAATCAGATCGAAAAAAGAGTGTCCTTTGCTGGCTCAATTGCATGAAAAGAAAAAAGATACTCCTACAATGGGAGGTATTTTGATCTTGTTTTCTATGTTAATATCTTTGTTTTTGTGGATGGATTTGACAAATGTTTTCACCTTGATTTTACTTTTTACTACTCTTTGGTTAGGACTCATAGGTGTATTGGATGATTATTTGAAACTAAAACATAAAAGTTCAAAGGGCATGCCTTCTAATTTGAAGTTTTTATTGCAACTTATCTTTTCTCTTTTTATTGCTTTTTATCTACTGTGGGGTCAAGATAAAATTATTAAAAAAGAATTTCCATCGAGAGTTTTGGCTAAAGAAAATATCTATGCTAAAGCTACAACTGCTATAGCTACAAAACCTATAAGTTTAACAGCAAAAGAGTTTTTTTTGAGAATTTATATTCCCTTTTATAAAAAACCAATTATTTTAAAAGATTTTTTGGTTGTTTTAGTTTATCTTTTGATGGTTTTTGTAATTACTGGAACTTCAAATGCGGTGAATTTGACAGATGGATTAGATGGCCTTGCTGCAGGATTATTGGTTATGGTAGCTTGTACTTTGGCGTTATTTGCTTTTTTGTCTAATAATATTCAAATAGCTAAGTATCTTAACATCTTGTATATAAAACATAGTGGGGAGATTGCAATTTATTTGTTTGCAATGGCTGGAGCCTGCTTAGGTTTTTTGTGGTATAATTCTTTTCCAGCTCAAATTTTTATGGGAGATACTGGTTCTTTAGCTTTAGGTGGTGTAATTGGAGTTAGTGCGATTTTTTTGAGAAGAGAATTTTTATTGGCTATCGTTGGAGGAATTTTTGTGGCAGAAGCTCTATCTGTTATAATTCAAGTACTAAGTTATAGGTATCGAAATAAAAAAAGAGTGTTTCTATGCTCTCCTTTGCATCATCATTTTGAATATAAAGGTTGGTCAGAGCCTAAAGTTGTCATTCGATTTTGGATAGTTGGCCTTCTTTTAGCTTTAATCGGTGTAGCATCGTTGAAATTTCAGTAAATATATGAAAGATACATATTTGGTATTAGGATTAGCTCTTAGCGGAAAAGCTGCGATTTTTTTTTTATTAAATCAAAATAAAAAAGTTATAGCTATAGAAGATAACTTAAAAAAAGATTTTGATATAGATTTATTGAAAAAACAAAAAGTTCAAATTTTTAAATCTAAAGAATTTTTAGAGGCAAAGCTTTTAAAAAAAGTTAAAAAAGTTATCATCTCTCCTGGATTTGATCCTAATTGTGAAATTGTAAAAATAATAAAAAGAAATAAAATAGAGATTCTATCTGAAATAGAATTAGGCGCTAGATTTTTAAAAAAAAATTTAAAATTTTTTAATAAAAATTTTCAAATAATTGGAATAACAGGGACTAATGGAAAGACAACTTTAACAAAATTAATCGAGCATATCTTGTGTGAAAATAATAAAAAAGCTAAAGCTTTAGGTAATATTAAAATACCTTTTACATCTTATCTTACTGATAGCTTTTTGAAAAAAAATCACAAAATTTTAGATGAGTTTATAATTTTAGAGCTAAGCTCTTTTCAGTTAGAAGCAATGAAAACAAAATTTTTAGATCTAGCTATCATTACCAATATCTCACCAGATCATTTAGATAGATATTCGAGTTTTAAAGATTATCAAATGACAAAGTTTAATATTGTAAAATGTTTGAAAAATGAAAAATATATATATATGTCAAAAAAAGTGGTTTTAAAACACTTTAAGGTTTTAAAAAACTTTATTATAAAAAATAAGAAAATTAATATAAAAGAAGTTAAAGAAGATGTCAAAGATATTGCGATAAAAATTTGTTTGGATTTAAAAATAGCTAAAAAAAATATCTTATGTGCTATAAAGACATTTAAAACATTAGAACATAGATTAGAATTTGTTCGTGAAATAAACGATATATGCTTTTACAATGATAGCAAAGCAACAAATGTTGAATCGGTTGTTTATGCTGTAAAAAAAATAAAAGGTCCAATCATTTTAATCGTAGGTGGTATAGATAAAAAATTTAGCTATGAAATTTGGAATAAACATTTTAAAGATAAAGTAAAATATGTTTTGGCAATAGGAAAGAGTTCTCAAAAGATAAAAAAACAACTTGTAGGATATAAAGTGCAAATAATAAAAGATTTAAAAACTGCTGTAGAAAAAGCTTTTAGTTTAGCTAAAAAAGAAGATAAAGTTTTACTATCTCCTGGATGCTCTAGCTTTGATATGTTTAAAGATTTTGAGCATAGAGGAGAGATTTTTAAAAAATTTGTAAATATGTTGGGGGAGAAATAATATGTCTCGAAGAGATACCATTATAATTTCAGTGTTGGTAAATGCAGCTTTGCTAGCTGTTTTATTTACAACAGCTATTACCAAAAATAATACCTTAGAAACCTCTAAAAAAGCTCTTGTAGAAGATTCATCTCAACAAATGAAAGATATGCATCGTATAGTAGATACTACTAAGGCTAAAGAAGAATATGAATCAAATATCTTTGAAAAAACAGATATTCAAAACCAATTTACATCTTTGATGGAAGATAAAAGTGAAGTTAAAAAAGATTTATTGGAAAGTAAACCTCAGCTTAATAAAGATGAGGAAAAAATAATATATAAACTTCCTGAAGTTGCAAAAGAAACTTCAAAAAAATCAGAAGAAAACGTTTTTGAAATAATTGTTAAAAGTGGTGATACTTTAGAAAAAATAGCAAAAACTAATCACGTTAAAATAGCTGATATTTATAAATTAAATAATCTTCAAAATAGTTTTTTAAGAGTAGGTCAAAAGCTTTTGATTCCTAAAAATGAAAGTGAGCAAACTGCAAATTCACAACCTACTTTGAAATTAGAAGAGAAAAAATCGTTAGATGATCAAGAGTATTATATAGTAAAAGTTGGTGATAATCCTTATACCATTGCTATAAAACATTCGATAAAACCACATGATCTTTTAAAATTAAATAATTTAGATGAAAAAAAAGCAAAAAGATTAAAGCCTGGTGATAGATTGAGAATTAGATAAATGAATAAAACGATACTTTTTCTTATCGTTTCGACCACAATTATTTTTTTTTCAGGGCTTTTGATGGTATTTAATACTACTTCTGCTGAAGTTTTATCGAGATCGTTACAAGTTAGTACTCATTTTGCTTTAATCAAGCAACTAATTTTTGGACTTATTGCAATAGCAATTGGTTTTATAGTATGGTGTTTAGGTTATCGTAAAATCATTAAAAGTAGTCCTTATCTTCTTTTGATATGTATCTTACTTTTATGTTTAGTGTTTGTTCCAAAAGTTGGTCAAACTATAAATGGAGCTAGAAGATGGATAGGATTTTCTAAACTTGGTTTGCAACCATCTGAGTTTGCAAAGTTTATCATCCCAATTTTTTTTATAGGCGAAATAACAAAAAATAAAAAATATTTGGATTTCAATGCTTTTTTGAAAATAATAGTGATTTGTTTGATTCCTATTTATCTGATATTAATCGAACCAGATACAGGGACTACTATTATAATTTTAACGACTTTAATCGTTACATTTTTTTTGACAAAAATACGCTTTTTGTATTGGGCAGCGCCTCTTTTAATGGTAATGTGTTTTGCTTTTTTTGCAGCCTATAATATGAGTCATGTTAGAAATAGAATTGCTATATATCTTCATCCAGAAAAAGACTTAAAAGGTAAAGGACATCAACCTTATCAAGCAAAAATAGCTGTAGGTTCTGGAAGAATTTTTGGAAGAGGATTAGGAGAAAGTTTGCAAAAATTAGATTATCTGCCAGAGGCAAGATCAGATTACATAGCTGCGATATTTGCAGAAGAGATAGGTTTTGTAGGAATAACTATTTTGATCTCTTTATATATGTGTATTACGTATTGTGGATTTTCAATAGCTATGAAATCTAAAGATAAACAAGGATTTTATTTGGCTGCTATTTTAACTTTTTTGATATCATTTCAAGCATTTTTAAATTTAGGAGTAGTCTCTGGGCTTCTTCCCAGTAAAGGAGTGACTCTTCCTTTTTTTTCTCAGGGAGGGACTTCTTTGATGGTAAACATCATCGCTATATCTTTATTGCTTAGCATAGCGAAAGAAAAAAAAGTCAAAAAATGGATGAAAAAAAGATCAAAGTTTTAATTAGTGCATCTGGTACGGCAGGGCATTTGCTTCCAGCTATTCAATTAGCTGAAAAGCTAAAAAAAATAAAATGTGATATTTTTTTTGCTGCTTATGGTTTAGAAAAAAAACAGATTTTTAATAAAAAAAAATTTAAATATTTAGATGTTTTATCATCTCCAGTTACAAAAAAGACTATTTTAAAAGCTTTTTTTAAAATTTTAATAGGATTTTTGAAAAGCTTAAATCTTATTATCAAATATAAACCTGATGTTGTTGTAGGATTTGGATCTTATCATACTTTTCCAGTTATGTTAGCAAGCAGCGTTTTAAAAAAAAAAATTGTGCTTTTTGATTCCAATATCTCTATTGGTAAAGTAAATAAATTTTTTGCAAAGAAAGCTAAGTTTGTATGCTTTCAATTCGAAAGAAAGATTAAATTAGAAAATGAAATTTTAGTAAATTCTCTTCCTTGGATAGAAGATTATCAGCTAAATAATGATTTTTTTAAAAATACAGCTTTAAAAAAAGCAAAATTTACAATTTTAGTTTTTGGAGGTTCTCAAGGAGCTGAAATCATTAACAAAAATTTTCAAAAAGCAGCAAAACAGCTTTTAAAAAAAGAAAAAAATTTTCAGGTAATTCACATACTTGGAAATGCTCAAAATAAAAAAGCTTATAAGCGCTACTATGATGAGTTAAACATACCTTCTTATGTTAGCAATTTTGAAAAAGATTTTTTAAAATTTTATAGTTTTTCAGATCTTATAATCTCTCGATCAGGTGCAGCATCGATATCTGAGTTTATCCATTTTGAAAAACCATCGATTTTAGTGCCTTTTAAAAAAGCTAAAGATAATCATCAATTAAAGAATGCGAATTTTATGAAAAATATTGTAAAATCAGCTTTGATTATCGAGGAAGACAACTTATCTGAGATGACTTTGTTAAATGAGATTTTATCATGTATTAAAAATGATAAAAAAAAGCTTTATTTTTTAAAAAAAAATATCCAAAAATTTAAAGCTGCCCAAAGTTTAAAAAAAGTAAAAAATATAGAAAGTGTGGTGGTAGATGTTGCAAAAAACTAAAGTTAAAAAAACATATCATTTCATTGGAATCGGTGGCATCGGTATGAGCGCTATTGCTAAGATAGCTTTGCAAAAAAAACATCTAGTCAAAGGCTCAGATATAAATAATAATCCCATTTTAGATGAGTTAAAAGCAAAAGGAGCTAAAATTACAATTGGTCATAAAAAAGAGAATCTCTCTTTTAATGATATAGTTGTTGTCTCTTCTGCTATTGATAAAAAAAATCAAGAACTTTTAGAAGCAAAAAATTTAAATTTGAAGATATTGCATAGATCTGATCTTTTAAATCAATTGATAAAAGGTTCGAAACCTATATTAGTTACAGGAACGCATGGTAAAACTACTACAACAGCTCTTTTAATCGAAATATTTTTAAAAAGTAAGTTAGATCCATCTTTTGTAGTTGGAGGTGTTTTAAATTCAAAAAATAGTAATGCTCATTTAGGTAGTGGCAAATATTTTATTGTAGAGGCTGATGAAAGCGATGGTTCTTTTATAAATATTTCTGATAAAGCTTTTGGAGCTGTTGTTACTAATTTAGAAAAAGAACATTTAAGTTACTGGAAAAGTTTTGATAATTTAAAAAAAGCATTTTTAAAATTTTTTGATAAAGTTGAAGATAAAAATTATTTATTTTGGTGTATAGATGATAAAAATTTAAAAAGTTTAAATTTGAAAGGTATTTCTTATGGATTTTCAAAAGAGGCTAATTTAAGAGCGTCAAATATTAGAGAAAAAAAATTTCAAACTATCTTCGATATAGATTTTTTTGGTAAAACATTTAAAAATATTCAAATTAATCAAATAGGAGCTCATAGCGTTTTAAATGCTTTAGCAGCTTTTGGACTCTCTTATCAATTAAAAATAGATGAAATGGTGATAAGAGATGTTTTTATAAATTTTTTAGGTATAAAAAGAAGATTGGAAAAGATATTAGATTATAGAAAAATAAAAATTTTTGATGATTATGCTCATCACCCAACTGAGATTAAAACTACTTTATCTGCTGTTAGATCTTCGATTCAAGAAAGAAGACTTATTGCTATCTTTCAGCCTCATAGATATACGAGAATAAGGGATCTTTTAGATGATTTTATCAGCTCTTTTGGAGATGTTGATGAATTAATAATTACAGATATATTTGGTGCATTTGAAAAACCAATTGAAAATATTGATGAAAATCTATTAGTTGATTTAATAAAAAAACAAGGTGTTTGTGCAAGATATGTTAAAGACAAAAACTTAGAAAAATACTTGCTCAAACATCTATTTCCCTTCGATGTCGTTATTGCTCTAGGAGCAGGTGATATTTCTTCAAAGATTAGAAAGATTGCAAAAAAAATTCAAAAAAAATTTTCCAAAAAGATAAAGCTTGGAGTTATTTATGGAGGACAATCTAATGAACATGATATTTCTTTAAAATCTATGAAAAATTATGTGCTAGGTTTTGATAACTCTTTGTATGATCTTAAATTTTTTAAAATTTTAAAAGATGGACGCTGGATTCAGCAAAGTAGTGTTTTTGATAAAAGCGATGAGATAAAAAATGAAGTATTAAAAAAATCTAAAAAAAATGAAGTTTTATCTAAAAAGATATTAAAAGAGCTTACTTCTTTAGATGTTTGTTTTCCTATCTTGCATGGACCTTTAGGAGAAGATGGGATGATAGCAGCTTTTTTGCAAACGCTAAATATTGCTTATGTTGGCTCTGATTATTTTGTAGCACCAATCGCTATGGATAAAGCTTTTTCTAAAACTATTTTAAAAGCAAATGGAATCGATACTTTGGATTTTTTACAAGTTAATAAAATCGAATATAAGGAAAATAAAAATGAAATTTTAACGAAAATAGAAAAAAAATTTAAATTTCCAATTATTTTAAAACCAAACCATTTAGGATCTAGTTTAGGAATTGAAATAGTAAAAGATAAAAAAGATTTGCAACTTGCTATTGAAAAAGTTTTTAAACATGATTTATCCTTTATTGTAGAAGAGAAAATTAAAGCTAGAGAAATACACACAGCTGTAATTGGCAATGATTATATCGAAATAGCCCAAATTGCTGAAATGCTAACTTTTGGTCAATTTTTTGATTTTGAAAACAAGTATAAAAAAAAGATCATAAAAGCAAAAATTCCTAGTGATTTAGAAAAAGATATGATTATAAAAATTAAAAAACTTACCAAAAAAGTATATTTAACTTTGAAATTGAATGGTTTTGCTAGAATAGATTTTTTTATAGATGAAAATAAAAAGATTTATTTTTCTGAAATCAATCCAATACCTGGTTTTTCTTCAAATAATAGCACCTTTGTAAAGATGCTAGAGTTGATAGGTTTAGATAGAAAAAATATGATGGATCGATTTGTCATATTGGCTCTTCACAGAAATAGAAAAAATAAGATATTTGCAAAATGATATGAATAAAAAAATTCCAAAATCAAAAGCTATTTTTTGGATATTTTTTTCAACTCTTATAATTTTTGGATTTAATTATTTCGTGGTTACAGGTATAAAAAAATATCGAAGAGCTAAATTAATAGATGAAAAGTATAATATCAAAACTATTTGTCAAAATCAAAAATCTATAAATTTAGATGTAAATTATTTAGCTCAACTATTAGATCTGTCTTTTGATAATCCTGTAAATATTTTTATGTTCGATGAGGAAAAAGCTGTAGAAAAACTGTTGAAAAGCCCATTGATCATTGACGCTCAGGTAAAAAAAATGAAGCCTGATTGCATTTTTGTAGATTATACGCTTAGAAAGCCTATAGCAATTTTACATGATTTTGAAAATACCTTGATCGATCAAGATGGTTTTATTTTTCCCAAAGATCCATTTTTTAAAGATCTTGAGCTTTGTAAAATCTATTTAAATTTAGATGAATTTAAAGGGTTTAAAAAAATCGAAACAAAAGAAGCAAAATTAGCTTTGGATATTTTAAGTAAATTGAAAAGCTTAGGTTTTACAGATCTTGTAAATATTACTATGTTGGATACTTCTAGAGCTTATCTGCAAAGCTATGGTAAAAGAGAAATTATTTTGCAAATAGATGAGATAATAACAATAAAGAATCAGCAAAAAAACAAAAAATTTATTTTTCCAAAAATATTGAGACTCTCTTCTTATAATTTTTTAGAACAAATCTCGAATTATGTCTCTCTTAGAAAAAAAATTCTTAAAGATTATGAAAGTCAAGTTGAAAATTTGCAAACGAATTTAGACGTTGTTAGATTTAATCCTAAAACAATAGATCTGAGAATTTCAAAACTTGCTTTTATAGATCGATAAATTTTAACATAACAAAAACTTTTAGCTTTTATAATCTTTTTGTTTTAACAAAAAGTAATTTTTTATTCTTTAAAATAAGGTGAAGTTGAATTATTGATTGCTTGAATTACCCAGTGAGAGCCATTGAATCTTGGCCAAATCACAATTGCTTGTTTTGATGAATTTATAGCTATTTCAGGTTGATAACTATCTTGCTTTGCTCTTGAAAGATTTGTAGTCGTTGGATTCCAACTTGCCCCTGCATCTTGAGAATCTTTCGTTTGAATGATCCAATTTTCTCCAGAAAATCTTTTCCAAACAGCTATAGCGTCATTAGAATTTGTTAATGCTAAAGTTGGATTCCAACTTTTTCTGCCTGGTAGAGATAAATCTGTAGC
>VAPE01012457.1_pt1 | contig 23229 bp, 18 predicted proteins | sample 3393911 | NCBI WGS metagenome assembly VAPE01 (sample SAMN08290436, study PRJNA428436) | hydrothermal vent metagenome | isolation source: Deep-sea hydrothermal vent chimney | place: Atlantic Ocean: South-mid Altantic Ridge
CCGGGCTGCGGCCACGAGGTCAAAAGGGACGCCCCGTGTACGATCAACGCCCGTATGGGGTAGGGATTGCCCTCCAACACGGCGTCTACGAGCGCCGTGGCATGAGACTCGCCGCGGTAATGACTGTAGAGCGGGAACCGCTCCCTGCCCGCGGCCCGACTCAGGTCCGGGTTTTCCCGATTGCAGGAGCGGTTGATCGGGAAATGCGAGCCGCGCATGGCGAGCCCGATTCCGCCCGGTACGTCCAGATTCCCCGCAAGCGAAAAAAGCGTAAGCACCGCACGAATCGCCTGGACGCCGCTGTTCGAGTATTCGAGCCCCGTGTACATGATCGGACAGGCGCCCCTCGCCGTACAAATACGCCGCGCGAGGCCGCGAATCGTTTCCGCCGGAACACCGGTAATCTGCTGCGCGATATTCGGGGAGAAATGCTGCACGTAGCGCGCCAATTCCTCGAACCCAACGCACCAGTTTTCTATGAAACCCTCGTCGAGAAGCTCCTCCTCGATCATCACCTCGATCATCGAAAGCGCCAGCGCACCGTCGGTCCCCGGCCGTATCGGCACCCATTCCGCATTGCACCGCACCGCGGTTTCCGAACGCCTCGGATCGATTACGATAACCTTCGCACCACGATGCGCGGCGGCCTCGAGGCGCCGCATGTCCATCGGAGGGGAATCCGTCGCCGGGTTGGCGCCCCAGACCACGAGCAGTTCCGCGTTCTCCATGTCGGAGTACATGTTTACGAGCATTCTTCCCATCGTGACGTGCGGAGCGATCATCGCGAACGACACGTAGCAAAGCGCCCCAACGCCCATGGTGTTCGGGGAACCAAACGGGAACAACACATTGGATGCCGATGAGACCGCTACACCCTTCGGCTGATAGATGTCGCAAAGCGACGACTCGAACGCCCCGCGGCCCGTGTAGACGGCCACCGATTCGGGTCCGGACTCGGACTTGATTCTATTCAGGCGTTCTGCGATCTCATCATAGGCCGCGTCCCAGCCGATCTCCTCGAAGGAAAAGGCGCCCTTCGGACCGGAACGCCTCGCCGGATGTCGCAGTCGATGCTCGCTGTGCACGATCTCCGGGGCGTGCCGGCCGCGCCGGCAGAGCGCCCCCAGCGGATGGTCGGGATCGGCTCGGATATCGACCAATTCGCCGTGTACGACACGGGTTTCAACCCAACAACCGGCGGGACAAACACCGCAGATCCCCTTTCTCCACCCGGTCTCCGGAACTCCGCCACCCGTTCTCATCGGATCCCATCCATCTCTATACGCCCGCGGATACGCCAACCGGCTGCGCCGTCGACGACCACCGGGCGATCGACACACCCTCGACGACGCCGCGGTGTTTTTCGAAAGTCCGGCCCATCATCGTAGCGCGATCCGTGATACGGATAGAAGAATCGGACTCCTATACGCCGGTGCACCCGATTCAGCGGGTGAATTTCACTCTACACCCTATAACGTGGTGCAATGTCAACCCCCGTTCATCGATGCCGGCATCGTTCTCCTCTCCATCGGCGCCGGTCCTTCCTCGCGGTCCGCCGACGCGGAGGAAGCGAAGGCCCGACAGAAAGATTTATGGCTTCGCGCTCTTGCTGTACACTGAACGACCATCCCGGCCCAAACCCAGGCTGCGAGTTTCAGCATGACAAAGAAAAAGATTGCTGTCGTCGGAAACGGCTTCGCTTCCCTGTTTTTTATCGGCGACCTGCTTCCCCTGCCGGTCTTTCCTCTCTTTGCCGCCTTCCTTCGCCGACTGCACTCCGACTACGATCTCACCGTCATCGGCAATGGACGATTCGTCTATTTTCCCGCCATTCCGGAATTCATCATCGGAAAAAGGACGACCGCGGATATCACCGTCGACATCCGCCCTTTCCTGTGGCGCAGAAACATCCGCTTTGTCGATGCCAAGGCGATCGACCTGCAGGACGGCGGGAGAACCGTGATCACCACGGACGGCGCCTATACGAACGATGCCCTCTTTCTCGGTATAGGGCCGGCGTTCACGGTGGATGATATTCCCGGGACCGGGGCATATACCTTTTCACCCTGCAATGGGCCGGATGCCATGGAGGCGTTCCTGAGCAGGCTGGAAGGGTTGAGTGAAGGCGTCGTTTATGTCGGGTTCAAACTCAACAAGCGCGACGGATTCGTCGCCGGCCGCGGTGGACAGATGTATGAGTGCGCCTGTCTGCTCGATTATGCCCTGAAGGAAAAAGGGGTGCGGGACAAATTCGAGATTCATCTTTTCTCCCCCGACATCGAGCCGGGAGCGGCCGGAGCGATAACCGACAGCCTGCTCGAACGCGGCATCATCCTCGACTACGGCTATGAACCCAAGGCATTCGTCGAGGGGGGAATGCTCGATCCGGACGGCACGTTCCGGAAGGCGGATCTGGTGCTGTTCACACCCGGCATCACCGCACCGGATTGGATACGACGCACCTGCCTGCCGGTCTCGGAAGGCGGGCACATCGATGTCGACCGCTATGGTCGCGTCAAGGGCCTGGAAAACGTCTTTGCGGCCGGCGATTGCGGCAATCATGAAAACCCTCCCCCCTGGGTCCCGCACCAGGCCCACATGGCGCGACTGCGCTCCAACGCCGCCGCAAAGAACATGCGGGAGGTGCTACGCGGCGGGAATCCCACCCATACCTACCGATTCGAGCTATCGTGCATACTGAACATGGAAAACGACGCCCTGTGGATGCACGTCGCCGGCGACGACAAGCCCCCGTTTCGAGGGATTTTCCCACGCCATTCGAAGAAACTCGTTACGGTCAAGAGCGCGTTCGAACGACTCTATCTATTCTATCTCCGCCATCTATAATGCACCCCGGCCATCAACGGACCATGCGGTGAATCGCGCCCCTTATCGGCGACTCGCCCGCATCGTTCACGCCGCATGGTTGCATGCGTATCGTCAAATGAAGCACCCTCACATCGATGCGCGGCTCGTCGAACGGATGAAAAGATACCCGGGGTGAACAACGCGCTGGAACAATATGGATTGTTGCTCGGCCTGGCCGTCGGCACGGTCGGGCTGGTGCTGAGTCTGTACGCGACGGCCCGCGCCCTTGGAAAGACACGCCGGGAACCGGGGAAAGACGTGCCCGCGACGTCCGGCCGTCTTGCGCGGGATCCGGTATGGGTGCGCTATCACGCGCGCTATTACGGCTATGCACTGCTGTTTCTGGCCTTCGATATGGAAATGGCCTACATGTACCCGTGGGCGGTGGTGTACAGGCGGGAAGGGCTGGTCGCCCTGCTGGACATGGGCGTCTTTCTGGCCATCCTCTTTCTCGGCCTGCTGTACGGATGGAGCCAGGGTGCGCTGCGGAGGCAATAGATGATCGCAGGTGCTCGAGAGGGGATCTTGTCCGGACTGCGCCGACTGACGGCCGCGGCGATGGCCCGTGATCTTCACGCAATCGTCGTCCCGGGCCCGGAAGTGGCCCGCGCCCGGGGGTTGGACATCGAATCCGCCGGGCTGCAGATCGCCGCCACACCGCGCCACGCCAATGTATTGCTGTTGGTCGGCCCCGTCCCCCGTGAACTGGGCGATGCCGTAATCGTCCTGTATGCCCAGATGATGCGGCCCCGCGCAATATTTTCGCTTGGAGCCGACGGCACTCCCCCGCCGTTGCCTCACGCCGACGTTGCCGCCGATCTGTCGCAATCCGGACTGATCGACGGGGTGATCCGGCTTCGATCCGCCTTCTCACGCGGCGCCTTCCGAACAGACACATCCGATTTCGACGCCCCGGCACTGCAGATCCGGATCGAATACACCTGCCCCATGCACCCTGAAGTCGTGCAGGATCAGCCGGGCTCCTGCCCCAAGTGCGGCATGAACCTGATGCCCCGCGAGGCGCAGACCACGGCGGAACCCCAACACGATACTCACCACGACATGGGGCACGATGCCCCGGCCGAATACACTTGCCCCATGCACCCGGAGGTCGTGCAGAACCGGCCGGGCTCCTGCCCCAAGTGCGGCATGGACTTGATGCCCCGCGAGTTCGGACCGGCCGACGAACAGGAACACCAAGGCACCGGCATGGACCACGGCGATATGGATTTCATGTCCATGGTCGAAGTGACCAAGGATCTGCCGCGCAGCCCCGACGACCTGCCGATGGACCGGATCGAGGTGCCGTTCGGCCCTTTCTTCCCCGGACTGCCGGGCGGCCTGCTCCTGATTCTGACGCTCGATGGGGACGGCATCGCGAAGACCCGCGCGCAGTCGCTCGTAGGCGGATCCGGGGCGCTGCCGGCGGACGGCCGCGGGGCGGCGGACTTTGTCGATCATCTCGGCGCGACGGACCCGCTGGCGCCGATCGGCTATCGCCTGCTGGCCTGCCGTGCACTGGAGGCTGCGGCCGGGCAGGCCCCCGTGGAGGAAATTCTACGCGGACGCATCGCGGCCGTGGAGCGTGAACGCATCGCCAGTCACCTGGGCTGGTTGACGCTGTTTGCACAACAAATCGGCTTCGACTGGCTGCTGCGCCGTGCCGCCCGGCTGCAACTGGCCGGCATGCACGCCGACCTGGCGCAGATCGCCCGCCTGCGTCTCCCCCTGCAGGCGCTGGCGAACCGGCTGGAGCGCACGCCGCTGCTCAAACCCCGGCTCTCCGGCATCGGCCGCCTGATGCAGGGCGAGGCACTGCGGGGACCGGTTGCGCGCGCTACGGGTATGAGAATCGATGCACGCGCCACGGACGAAATCTATACCCGATTGGCGTTCGAGGTGACGTCACGGGAAGGTGGGGATGCCCTGGCCCGCCTGCACGTTCGCCTCGACGAGACCCGCCACAGCCTCGCTCTCATCGAGGCCGCAGGCGTCATCGTCCTGCCTGCACCGGTCGATATCGGTGAGGCATCCGGTGCGGGGGAAGCGGTGGTCGAAACACCCCGTGGCATGGCCCGCCTGCGACTGACCCTGGACAACGGCCGCGTGACCGATGCGCGACTGGACACGCCGTCCACCCACCACCTGGACTTGGTGGCGCCTCTGTTGGAACGGCAGGAACTGGGAGACGGACTCACTACGGTCGCCTCGCTGGACCTGTCGCCCTGGGAGGTCGTGCAATGAGGATTGCCGTCGTCCTCGGATTTCTCTTCATAGGTGCGTACTTGGTCGCGGTCCTCGAGGCATGGCTGGCAACCGGTCGCCTCCGCCTCGGCGCACCGGGCTGGGCGGCCATGGCCCTGCTGGGTCGCGAATCCATGGTACCGCGCCAACCGGACCGGCTCTTCTTCGAAACCGCGCCGGTCCTCCTGCTGATCGCCGCACTGCTGGCCGCCGCCGTCCTGCCGTTGGCGCCGGGGCTTTTCATCACCAACCTCGCCACCGGGGCCCTGTTCGTAAACGCCGCCCTGGCCTACGTGCTGGTGGCCCTGTTGATGGCCGGCTGGGGGCCGGACGGCGCCTATGCCCTGATCGGAGGTTGGCGGTTTCTGGGCCAGCTCATCGCCTACTCGATGCTCATCGTCATGCCCATCACGGCGGTCGCCATGCGGGCCGAATCGCTGCTCACCACCGACATCGTCGCCTCGCAGGCCGGGCTGTGGAACATCCTCTACCAGCCGCTCGGTTTCGTCCTGTTCTTCATCGCCGCCATGGGGGTCGCCTTCCTGCCGCCGTTCGACCTGCCGAGCGCGGAGGGGGAACTGGCCGGCGGCGTGACGGCCGAATATACCGGCGTCCGCCTGGCCGTCTTCCGGCTGGGACGGCTGGTGCTGGTGATCACGCTGTCGGCGGCCACGGTGGTCTTCTATCTGGGCGGCTGGCTGGGGCCGGTGCTGCCGCCCTGGGCCTGGAGCGCCATCAAGATACTTTCGGTCAGCGCGACCATGTTGCTGATCGGGCGCTATCTGCCGCGCATCCGCGAGGCGCACCTGCTGGCCTGGTGCTGGAAACTGGGTATTCCGTTGGCCCTGCTCAACATCTTCATCGTCGGCGTTTTGGTGCTGATATGGCCGTGATCACACTACAAACCTTCTTCATCGCCCTTTTCGGCATCGCCGCGCTCTGGTTCGGCGTGGTCGTATTCCGCACTTCGTCCATGATGCGCTCGGCGCTGGCATTGCTGTTCTCGCAAACGGCCCTCGGTGCGATGTTCCTGGCCATGCAGGCGGAGTTTCTCGGTGTCTTGCAGATCATGATGATGGCCACGGAGATGAGCATCATGGCCATCTTCATGGTGATGTTCATGATGGACCCGGGCGGACTCGGGGAAATGGACATGACCCATCAGAAGCGTCTGTCTATCGCGGCGGGCGTGATCGGCGCGCTCGCGATTTCCGGTGTCGCGCTGTTTGCGCGCTGGGGTCCGGTGACAACCGTCGCCCCCGCGGCCGCGGAACAGATCCGGGGACTGGGTACGGAACTGCTGGGACGCTCGATGATCATCTTCGAAACCGCCGGCGTCACCATCCTGACCGCCATGATCGCCGCGACCGCGGTCGCCATGCCGGCGCTGCAAAGGAAAAAGACCGCATGAGCCCGGACTTGCTGTCGGCCCTGATCGTCGGCGCGGGACTGTTCGGCATCGGCCTCTACGGCGCGCTGTCCCAAACCAATCTGGTCATGATCATGATGGGCGTGGAGCTGATCCTGGCCGGCGCACTGGTCAACCTGGTCGCCTTCTGGCGTTTCCTTCACCCCGAAAGTTACGCGGGCCAGATGTTCGTGCTCATCGTCATGACCGTGATGGCGGTCGAAATGGCGGTCGGATTCGGAGTGGCGATCGCACGCTTTCGCGCCAGGGGATCGGTCGAGATGGAAGAGGCCCGGGAGCTGAAAGGGTGAGCCCCGTCGCCCTGGTCGTACTCGCGCCCCTCGCGGCGGCGGCCCTGATTCCGGTGCTGCGTCGTGCCCCCGCCCTGCTCGCGCTGCTGGGGGCCGGTGCCGGCCTCGTTGCCGGCCTGGTGCTGTTGGACGGCGTATCCGCCGGCCTGCACTCCGTGCTGATCCTGCCCGGCCTGCCGGACATGCCGCTGCGCCTGGTCGGCACCCCCCTGACCGCATTGCTGTCGACCGTGGTAGCCGTGGTCGGCACCCTGGTGCTGATCTATGCCGTCGGCTACATGAAGCAGGACGACGAGAAGGTACGCTTCTTCGCCACCATGTCGTTCTTCATTGCGGCCATGCAGACGCTGGTGCTCGCCGGCGACTGGATATTGCTGCTCGCCGCCTGGGAACTCATCGGGCTCAGCAGCTATCTGCTGATCGGCTTCTGGTATCGGCGTCCCGGCGTGGCTTCGGCCGCCACACGCGCCTTCCTCTACACCCGCACGGCCGACCTGGGACTCTATGCCGCCGTGTTCCTCCTCATCAGTACCACCGGCAGCAGCGAGATCGCCGCCACCCTGCACAACGGCGGGAAAGCGAGCGTTGCCGTCGGACTCCTGCTGCTGGCGGCCGCCATGGGCAAGTCCGCACAGACCCCGCTGCACGATTGGCTACAGCGCGCCATGGCCGGGCCCACGCCGGTCTCCGCCCTGCTGCACTCGGCGACGCTGGTGGCCGCCGGCGCCATCCTGCTGATCCGCACCGCGCCCCTGCTGCCGCCGGACGCGCTGCTCGCCATCGGCATCGTCGGCGGCATCACCACCGTGGTCACCGGTCTCATCGCCCTGGCCGAGAGGGATCTCAAGCGCCTGCTGGCGGCTTCGACCTCCAGTCAGTACGGCCTCATGCTGGTGGCGGTCGGTGCCGGCGTGCCCAAGGCGGCGCTGCTGCTGCTGATCGCCCATGCGGCCATCAAGAGTTCCCTGTTCCTCGGTGCCGGGGTGTTCCAGCACAGCCGCCACTCCACTCGTCTGACGGATCTGCAAGGCGCCGGCCGGGACCGGCCGTGGATCTTCGCCGGGTTCACCCTGGCGGCACTGGCCCTCGCCGGTATCCCGCCGCTGAGCGGCTTCTTTGCCAAGGATGCCGTCATCGCCGCCTCCCTGGCCTCATCCAACGCGCGGCTCCTGGCGCCGCTCGCCCTGGCCGGCACCCTGTTGACCGGCGCCTACATGGCCCGGGCCCTGCGCATCCTGTGGCGGGGCAAGCGCCGGGATCAGCGCGTGGCGGGATTGCGCTGGATGGGGGCGGGGCTGGCCGGACTGGTCACCCTGGCCGTCATGTTGGGGGCGGCCTTCCCTCTCATCGAAACCCTGTTGGCGACCCCGGTCCCCGAAACCACTCTGGCCCGGGTTTTCGGGCTGAGTGCCGCACTGGGCGGCCTGACGCTGGGCTGGTTCATCCCGGGGCGGCGTCTGCTGGGACCGCTGTTGCCCTGGGCACAGCAGGGCTTTGCCGTCGCCGGCGGCGTCGACGCCTGGATCGTGCGTCCCGCGCTCGCCCTGGCCCGCGGCTGCGAACGGCTGGAACGCACTCTGTACGCAGGGGTGATGGCGGTGGGACGGCTGGGACTCGCCATCGGCCGGGCCGTGCGCCGCGGCGATGACCAAGGCATCGACGGGCTGATTGCTTCCCTGGTGCGGGGCACGGTCAACCTCGGCAACCGCGCCCGCGCGCTGCAGAGCGGCCTGATCCACCGCGAACTGGCCATGACCGTCGCAGGCACCGCCCTTCTCCTGGCGGCGCTGCTCGCCGGCGTGTTGGTTTTCCCGTGACAATGCCGAATTTCTGACCCGGAGATCCCGAAGTGCTTCCCATCGTGTCGATCACCCTTTTCCTGCCGCTTGTCGGCGCGGTCTGCATCATGGTCCTGCGCAAGGCGCCCGCACCGATCGTGCACGGCATCGGTATCGCCACCGGTGCACTGACCCTCGCCGGCGCCCTCTGGATGTGGTCGCGAGGCGTGCTTCCGGCGGGTTTCTCCCAGGTGGAGCAGATCGCCTGGATGCCGGCCATCGGCGCCGCCTACCGGGTGGGCGTGGACGGCATCAGTCTGCCGCTGGTGTTGCTGACCGCACTGCTGTTCTTGCTGACCTTCATCTTTTCGGCCAAGGTCAGGGAACGCCCGCACGCCTACGTGGTCCTGATGCTGCTGTTGGAAACCGCGTCGATCGGCACCTTCACGGCGCTGGACGCCCTGTTGTTCTATGTCTTCTTCGAAATCTCGCTGGTGTCGATGTACTTCATGATCGCCGGCTGGGGACACGAAGACCGTCAGCGCGCGGCGCTGATGTTCTTCCTCTACACGCTGCTGGGCAGCCTGCCGCTGCTGCTCGCCATCCTCGGACTGTATCTCGGCAGCGACCCGCATACCTTCGACATGCGGGTCTGGATCGCCAGCCCGCCGTTGACCGGCACCGCGGCCATGCTGGCGTTGGTCGCGATGCTGTTTACGTTCGCGGTCAAGATACCGCTCTTCCCGCTGCATACCTGGCTGCCGGCCGCTCACGTAGAGGCCCCCGCCGCCGGCAGCGTCATCCTCGCCGGGGTGATGCTGAAGTTCGGCGCCTACGGTCTGATCCGCTTCGCCTTGCAGATGACCCCCGAAGCGTTTCGCCACGCCGCCGTCATCATCCTCGTCTTCGGCGTGGTCAGCGCGCTCTACGGCGCCTTTGCCGCCCTGGCGCAAACCGATCTCAAGCGACTGGTCGCCTACACCTCCGTCAACCACATGGGCTATGTCGTCGTCGGCGTCGCCATCGCCGCGCTGGCCACCGACCCCGCCGTGCGCGCCCTCGCCCTGGACGGCGCGGTGCTGCAGATGGTCAGCCACGGCCTGGTCACCGGCGCACTGTTCTTCCTCGTCGGCATGCTCCAGGATCGCGCCCACACGCGGGAGATGGCCCGCTTCGGCGGCCTGCTGAAGGGGATGCCGATACTCGGCTGGTCCTTCGTACTGGCCGCATTCGCCTCGCTGGGCCTGCCGGGACTGGCGCACTTCCCGGCCGAGTTCGAAATCTTCCTGGCGACCCTGCAGGCCGAACCCGCGGCCCTCGTCGTCATCCTGGGCATCGTGGTCACCGCGGGTCTCTATCTGCGGGCCATCGGTCAGGTCTTCCTCGGCGAGCCCCGGGCACAGTGGAAAGACCTGCCCGACCTGAACACCCGTGAGCTGCTCACCCTGGTACCGCTGCTGGTGCTGATCGTCGGGGTGGGCATCGCACCCGCCTGGGTGCTGGATGTGATCCACACGACCACCGCGACCCTGCACTTCTGATGGGGCGCACCGCACCATGACCTCGATGGCCCACGACCTCTCGTTCCTGATCCCCGAGATCCTCGTGCTGTTGACCGCCGCCGGCACCCTGGTGTTCGAGATGTTGCGCCTGCCCCGTGCCGCGTTGGCGGTCGCCGTTGCCGGCCTGCTGCTCGCCACCGCCCTGACCTTGCCCTTGCTCGGCGTGGACACGAGCGTCTTCAGCGGCACCTTCCGCATCGACGCCTTGAGTGTCTGGGCCAAGCTGATTCTGCTGCCGGCCACCGTGCTGTCCCTGTTGCTGGCCCGTGCCGAACTCCACGGCAGCGACCGGGAGGGGACCGTCTACAGCCTGCTCTGCTTCACCACCTTCGGCGCCCTGGTGCTGGCCGGCAGCGGTGACATGATGTTCCTGGTGCTCGGCGTGCTGCTCTCCGGCCTCGGCGCCTTTGCGCTGGTCGCCTATCCGCGCAACGACGCCGCCACCGAGGCGGCCATGAAGTTCTTCGTGTTCGCCTCGGTCACCGGCGGCGTGATGATCTTCGGCCTGACCTACTGGTTCGGTGCCACCGGCTCCACGCTGCTCGGCGACTTGGCCGGCCTCGACAAGACCCCGCTCGCCGCCGCCGTCGGCCTGATCGCCGTCATCGTCGGGCTGGGCTACAAGGCGTCCCTGGTGCCGTTCCATTTCTGGGCACCCGACGCCTACGAAGGCGCACCGCTGTCGGTCGCCGCCTATCTGTCGGTGGTACCGAAGATCGGGGCGATCTTCGCTCTGGTCCAGGTCGTTCGCGATCTGCCCGCCTCCGGCGGCTGGCCATTCCTCCTCGCCGCCGTCTCGGTACTGACCATGACCTTCGGTTACCTGGCCGCACTGGTGCAGGATAATGTCGTCCGGCTGCTGGCCTATTCATCGATCGCCCAGGCCGGCTACTTCCTGCTGGGCGTGGTGGCGGTGGGCGTGAGCCCGCTTGCGCTGCCGGCCCTGATCGTCTTTTCCGCCGCCTACGCGGCCATGAACCTGGGCGCGTTCTCCGTCACCCTGCGAACCGGCCGGACACTCGACGCGTTCGCGGGCCTCGGGCGCGGGAATCCCGTCGTCGGTGTGGCGATGGTGCTGTTTCTCCTTTCCCTGACCGGCATCCCGCCACTGGCCGGCTTCGTCGGCAAGTTCCTGCTGTTCGGCGCCGCTATCGACGCCCACTTTACCTGGCTGACCGTGGTCGCCATCCTCAACAGCGTGCTGTCGCTCGCGGTGTATCTGCGTATCGTAGTACCGATGTACCGGCGGCGCGGCGAGGCGGCGGCGCCGATGCCGACCCACCTGCCATGGAACCGGGCGGTGTGGGTTGTTGCGCTCATCGCCACATTGGCCGTCGGACTGGGGGCGCAGGCACTGATCGGCCGGCTGGCCTGATCGCAGACCTCCTTGCCGCGCCGGTGATTGTCCGGATAGCGACGAGGCCATTGCGGAATACCCCACCGACGAACAAGGCTGGATTGATCTATTGAACCGATATCCAGAGGATTCCATGAAAAAGCTTAAAAATGAGAAAGAGATGGTCAAGAAAGCAATCGATGAAGGTGTGAAATATGGCGAAGGAAGAGGCGTCGTGGAGTTTGAGCCCACCGATTCGTCGAGTGAGAAAATCGAATACATCTATCGACTGCTTGTCCACGACAAGGTGATACAGCCCATCCCGGAAGATCAAATTTCCCAGAAATCCATGAGGCATAAACTGGCCATTTGGGCGTCAAAGAAGGAATGACGGGGAGTGGCGCAAATAGGGAAGCGACGGCTTCCGGCGAATGAGGTCGGATCGCGTGGAGAACGAACCACAATCCGGAGATTCGGGGCCGGGTCAGATATCGAGACGGTCGTAGAACCGCGCCCGATAGAGCAGGCGCGGACTTTCGGGGTCGTCCTCGAAGGCGGCGCGATCATGGAGTACGTTGTTGCTGATCAGGCCCATGCCGGCCTGCAGCAATCCCCGCAGCACGCCGGCCTCCGAACCTTCCAGAATGGCGTGCAGGCGCCGGGCCGCCGCGCGGACCGGCGGATCGTCTTTCCAGACGGCGTTGCGCCGACGCGCCGTATGGCGCATATGCAGCGTGCCGTCCACCGGGTCGACCCGGAACACCGGCCCGGTACGTGTGAGACGGCGCGGATCCTTGACCTCGACGACCAGTTCCCCGAGATCGGCGGGATAGCGCGCGAGCTTGGCATCGCTCCAGCGCCGGAATGCCGCGTCGTCCTCGAGATGGAACGGTGAACCGGCGGGATCCGCCGTTGGCGTCACAAGACTCATGGCAACCCCCTGCGGAAAAGATACCGGATTTCCCATACACTGTCATGAATCAAGAGATTCGCAGGGGGAAACGCCTCCGGCACGGGGTGCCGACCCCGGCGGCGATCGCCCTTGCAGAAACCGCCATGCCACTCGAACGATCCCAAGCCGCCCGTCGACCCCCCGTGCGCCTCGCCGCGCAGAGCCCGCGTGGACAGACCCCGGGCCGGGAGGCGCGTCTGCCGCAGACCGGGCAAAGTACCTGCCATGACGTCGCGGGGCGGGAGATCCCCTGTTCCGGTAGCGGGCAGGATGGGGAGATCCGCGCGGGGATGCCCTGGCCGGAACCGCGCTTCCAGCCGCGCGGGGAACGGGTCCACGATCGGCTGACCGGGCTCGACTGGACCCTGGATGCGAACCCGGCCGCATTCCCCATGACCTGGGGGGAGGCGCTCGCATACATCGTGGAACTCAATGACCGCGGCACGCTCGGCTTCACCGATTGGCGCCTGCCGAACCGCCGGGAACTGCGCAGCCTCGTGAGCCACCAGACGCGCGATCCGGCGCTGCCCGCCGGACATCCCTTCGACAACGTCTTCCCCGGGTGGTACTGGAGTTCCACGACCGCCGTCATCCGCCCGTTGCACGCATGGTACGTGCACCTCGGCGGGGCGCGCATGTTCTACGGGGGCAAGGACCAGTCCTTCCTGGTATGGCCCGTACGCGGTACCGGCAACGGGGTGCTGTCGGCGACCGGCCAGATCCGTTGCTTCGATGAGACCGGTCGGGTGATCACTTGTACCGGCAGCGGCCAGGACGGGGAATCGCGGCTCGGCTCGGCATGGCCGGTGCCGCGATTCGAAGTACACGGCGAGACGGTCCTCGACCGCCTGAGCGGGCTCTGCTGGCTTCGCCGGGCGGACCCGACCGGCGCCCCCGTCCCCTGGTCCGAGGCCCTCGCCGCCGTGGCGCGCACCGCCGTACCGTCGCCCGCGGGCCCGTGGCGGTTACCCAACATCGTCGAGCTGGAATCGCTCGTGGACTGCGAGCGCCATACACCGGCTTTGCCGAAAGACCACCCGTTCACGGAGATCCGAGAGGGCTACTGGTCGTCCACCACCAGCCTCTACGAACCCGACTGGGCGTGGGCGCTGTACCTCGAGAAGGGGGCCGTAGGCGTAGGCCAAAAGGCCGGGACCCATTTCCACGTATGGCCGGTCAGCGGCCCGTAGACGAACGACAAGGACCGCGCCCGACCGATACGACGCCCGGACGGATCGCGCGCTACGGCTTCGAGGTGATGTTGGAGAATCCCCTCAGTGCGCCCAAAGTATCGGCTGCGCCTCCAGCGGGACGATGGCATCCGGATGGTACGGCACGATGCGCGGCGTGTAGTCGGAGGGGGCTCGATCCGAAGGAACCTCCCCCGTGTAAACGTAGGCATTCGCCCCGCCCGCCAGGACCTCGCCACGCCCCATCACCTCGCGCACCGGAGGATCGCCGTCGGCGTAGAGTTCCACGTGCACCGCACCGGGGTCCAACTCGTCGAGATATACCTGCACCGCGAAGCGATGCACGCCGTCCCCCTCCTCCACCGCGACGTTCCCGAAACGCAGCACCGGCCAATGCCGCGCAAGCATCTCGCGCCACTGCGCCAATGCCTTGCCCAAGGCGCCGCCGTCCGCCGCGCGCTTGCGGCAGTTCATGGTCAACGGAAGATAGTAGGCTTCGGTGTATTCCCTGAGCATCCGGTTGGTGGAGAACTGCGGAGTGAGCCGCGCCATGCTCTCGCGCACCCGCGCGACCCAGCCGCGCGGCACGCCGTGCGCGTCGCGCTCGTAGAACGTCGGGACGACCTCCCCCTCCAACAGCCGGTACAACGCCTGACATTCCTGCCAATCCCAGGCCGGATCGGCGCCGTGCTCGCGTCTGTCCCCCAGGGCCCAACCCACGTCCGGGGCGTAGGCCTCGGCCCACCAGCCGTCCAACTCCGAGAGATTCAAGCCCCCGTTGACCAGCACCTTCATGCCGCTGGTACCGCTCGCCTCCCACGGGCGGCGCGGCGTATTGATCCACAGGTCCACTCCCTGCACCAGTTCCTCCGCCAGCGCGAGGTCGTAGTCGGCGAGGAAGATCACACGCCCCTGAACATCGGGGCGGCGCACGAACGCGGCCCACTCGCGGATCATGGCCTTGCCCTCCGCGTCCTGCGGGTGCGCCTTGCCGGCGATCACGAGTTGAACGGGCCGCTCGCGCCGCGCCAGCAGGCGCACCAGCCGCTCCGGCTCCTTGAGCAGGAGGTTGGGACGTTTGTAGGCGGCGAAGCGGCGCGCGAAGCCCAGGGTCAGGCTGTCCGGATCGAGCAGGCTGGCACACGCCCGCACCGCTTCCGATCCGCTCCCCTGCACCCCGCGCTGCGCCGCCATGCGCACACGCAGGCGATCGACGAGACGCCGGCGGGCGGCACCCCGAAACGCCCACAGCGACTCATCGGACACCGCCCGCAGATCCGCCTCCAGGGTTTCCAGCACTCCGAGCCAGCGCGACTTCCCGCACGCCCCGGTCCACAACTCATCGGCCGCCGCGGAATCCCAGGACGGCACGTGCACGCCGTTGGTGACGTGTCCGACCGGCACTTCGACCTCCGGCCAGTTGGGAAACAGCGGCTGGAAGATGTGCCGGCTCACGGCACCGTGCAGACGACTCACGCCGTTCACCGCGGCGCTGCCGCGCACCGCCAGATAGGCCATGTTGAAGGCCTCCTTCCGGTCCCCGGAGTCGAGGCGCCCGAGCGCCAGCAGGGTGTCGATACCGACCCCGAGGGAGTCGACATAGTCATTGAAGTAACGCGTGAAGAGCCCCGGATTGAATCGGTCGAATCCCGCCGCGACCGGCGTGTGCGTGGTGAACAGGTTGCCCCCCCGGGTACAGCTCAGTGCCGCTTCGAACGAAATCCCCTCGTTGCGCGTCATGAACGCCCGCGTCCGCTCGAGGATCGCAAACGCCGCATGGCCCTCGTTGAGATGACAGACGGGGCAGTCCAGGCCGAGCGTGTCCACCAGGCGCCAGCCGCCGATACCGAGCACGATCTCCTGTTGCAGGCGCAGCTCGCTGCCGCCCCCGTAGAGCGCACTCGTGATGCCGCGATCCCCGGGTGCGTTGAGCGGGTCGTTGCTGTCGAGCAGGTACAGCCACCGGCGCCCGACCTTCACCTGCCAGGCACGCAGCCGCAGCGTGCGCCCCGGCAGTTCCACGAGCACCCGCACCCACTCCCCCTCGGCGTCACGCAACGGCACCACCGGCATCATGGTCGGGTCGTTGTACGGGAAGAATTCGAGTTGCTCCCCCTGGGGGTCCAGCGCCTGCCGGAAGTAACCCTGCTGATAGAGCAACCCGATGCCGAACAGCGGCACACCGAGATCACACGCGGTCTTGAGGTGGTCCCCGGCGAGCACACCCAGGCCGCCGGAGTAGATGCGCAGCGATTCGCTCAGGCCGAACTCCATACTGAAGTAGGCCACCGCACCGTCGAAGCCTTCGCGACGAATCCCGTTGAACCAGGTCTCGGCGTGCAGGTGTTCCTCGCGCGCGGCGAGCTGGCGATGCAGGACCTCGAGAAAGGCCGAATCCCGCGAGAGTTCCTCGAGGCGCCGCTCGGAGACGGTTTCCAAGATCAACCACGGATTGCGCATGGACGCCCAAAGGTCCGGGTCGACCGCCCGCCAGAGGGCATCGCCCGCATGGTGCCAACTCCAGCGCAGGTCCAGGGCCAGGGTCGCCAAGCCCTGCAGCGCCTCCGGCAGGGGCCGCGCCAAATAGTGCGTCACGGGCATCGCCGTCCCTCCCCGTCCCTCATCCGCCCGTCGCCCGGGCCGGCCGCCGCGCGGCGCGCCTACCGGTCATACGGCCACTTCCAGTCGCTGAATTCCGGCTGATCGTATCCCTCACGCGAGGCGAAATCGAGACTCGCGATGATCCGGTCCTTCATCAGCTCCTTGACGTGCGCCCCGGCGACCTGGAGCTGCGGAACGCGGTCTATCACGTCGATCACCAGATCGAACCGATCGATCTGGTTGCGGATGGCGAGTTGCATCGGTGTATTGATGTTGCCGTATTCCTTGTAGCCGCGCACGTGCAGGTTGCGGGAGTTGGTGCGCCGGTAGGCGAGTTTGTGGATCAGGTAGGCATAACCGTGGAAGTTGAAGACGATCGGCCTGTCCTGCGTGAACAGGCTGTCGAAGTCGCGGTCCGAGAGCCCGTGTTCGTGTTCGCTCTCCGGGAGCAGCCGGAACAGGTCCACGACGTTGATGAAGCGCACCTTGAGATCCGGGAAATGCTCGCGCAGCAGCGCGGTGGCCGCCAGCGACTCCATGGTCGGTACGTCGCCGGCGCAGGCCATGACCACGTCCGGAACCGAACCGCCGTCGTTGCTCGCCCAGTCCCAGATACCTACCCCCTTGGTGCAGTGCACGATGGCCTCGTCGATCGGCAGGTATTGCAGATGGAACTGCTTGTCCGAGACGATGACGTTGACATAGTTCGTGCTGCGCAGGCAGTGATCGGCCACCGAAAGCAGACAGTTGGCGTCCGGCGGCAGGTAGATGCGCGTCACCCGGTGACTCTTGTTCGTCACCAGATCCAGGAAACCCGGGTCCTGATGCGAAAACCCGTTGTGGTCCTGGCGCCAGACCGTCGAGGTCACCAGCAGGTTGAGCGAGGAGATGCGCGTGCGCCACGGCACGTCGAGGCACTTCTCGAGCCATTTCGCGTGCTGATTGAACATCGAGTCGATGACGTGGATAAAGGCCTCGTAGGAGGACAGGAAACCGTGCCGACCCGTCAGAAGATAGCCCTCCAGCCAGCCCTCCAGCGTATGCTCGCTGAGCATCTCCATCACCCGCCCGTCCGGAGACAGGTGCCCGCCGTCGGCGTCCTCCGGCCGGATCTCGGCCATCCACGTCTTGCCGGAGACCTCGTAGATGTCGTCGAGGCGATTGGATGCCGTCTCATCCGGACCGAACACGCGAAACGTGCTCATGTTCCGGCGCAGCGTGTCGCGCAGGAAGCGACCCAGCACACGGGTGTTCTCCACCTCGACCCGTCCGGGTTGCGTGATCTCGACGGCATAGTCGTGGAAATCCGGCAGGTGCAGCGCCTTGCGCACCAGACCGCCGTTGGTCACCGGGTTGGCGCTCATGCGCCTCGTGCCGGTCGGGGCCAGCGCCCTGAGTTCCGGGATGGGCCGGCCGTCGGCATCGAACAGCCGCTCGGGCTCGTAGCCGCGCAGCCACCGCTCGAGCAGCGCGAGGTGCGCCGGATCGTCGTGGACGTCGAACGGCACCTGGTGGGCGCGCCAGGATCCCTCCAACCTGTGCCCGTTCACCTCCTTCGGGCAGGTCCAGCCCTTGGGCGTGCGCAATACGATCATCGGCCACTGCGCCAGACCCTGCAGCCCCGAGCCGCGCGCCTGCTGCTGAATCGCGCGTATCGCGGCGAACGCCTCGTCCAGTGTCGCCGCCATGCGCTGATGCAGCGTGTCGGGATCGTCCCCCTCCACGAAATAGGGCCGGTAGCCGTAGCCGCGGAACAGGCTTTCGAGCTGCTCGTGCGGGATGCGTGCAAGTATGCTCGGATTGGCGATCTTGTATCCGTTGAGATTCAAGACCGGCAGCACGGCGCCGTCGCGCGCCGGGTTGAGGAACTTGTTGGAATGCCAGGACGTGGCCAGCGGCCCGGTCTCCGCCTCCCCGTCGCCGATGATGGCGACGACGATCAGGTCGGGGTGATCGAAGGCCGCGCCGAAGGCGTGCGAGAGGCTATAGCCCAGCTCGCCCCCCTCGTGTATGGAGCCGGGCATCTCGGGGGTGCAATGGCTGCCGATGCCGCCGGGAAACGAGAACTGCTTGAGGAATCTGCGCAACCCCTCCTCGTCGCCGCCGCGGTCCGGATAGAGTTCCGCGTAGGTCCCTTCCAGGTAGGCCTGCGAGAGCATGGACGGCGCGCCGTGGCCGGGTCCCGACACGAAGATCACATTGAGATCGTCGCGCTTGATGAGGCGGTTCAAATGCACCCAGGTGAAGGTTTGGGCCGGATCGGATCCCCAATGTCCCAGCAGCCTCCTCTTGATGTGCTCGATCTTGAGCGGCTCCTTGAGCAGCGGATTGTCCTTGAGATAGAGCATGGCGGCGCAGAGATAGAGGCTCGCGCGCCAGTAATCGTCCATCCTGCGCAGTTCGTCCGGCACAAGCGGACCGGATACAATGGCTTCTGCGGTCATCACTGGCTCCTTGATCGGTTCCGAATATCCCTACCAAAACCCGTCGGCATGCATGCCGATACGCGCCGGTTCGGATGGGCCCCGCTCCACGACATCCCAATTGCGTCGTAGGGTCGGGCTCGCCCGGCCGACGACGTTCCACGTCCACAACCGACCGCCGCGAAACGACCCGCCGCCGGCGGGCCAAGGCCCGCCCTATGCACACATCGGCAATTCCGCGCCCCCCTGTAGGGCAGGGCCGGGCTCGCCCGGCCGACGACGCGGCGGTCCGTGCGCCACATCCCGCAGCATGCTCTCACGACAAACACAGGTACAAGGGGGCATAGTCTACCGCCGCGCCGCGCGCCCATGCCTGACGGTGGTCAACCCGGCCGGGAATATCCCACCGGCGCCGCCCGGAGAAAACCACGATCGCCACGCCCGGGCGTGAAGGCCCGGGCGGACGGGCGCGGTCCCGGAAACGGTCATATTCACTCCGGCCCCGACGTTTCCTCGGTGACCGCACCGATGATGCGTTTCACCTCCTCCCCATCGATCACTTCCTTCTCCTGCAACACCTTTGCAAGCGCCTCCAGGGCCGCGTGACGCCGGCCGACGATCTGGCGCGCGCGGGCATGCGCCTCTTCGACCAACGCCCGCACCTCCGTGTCGATGAGCTGCGCGGTGGCCTCGCTGTAGTTCTTCTCCTCGGGCCCCTCCACACCCAGGAAAGCGAGCTGCTGCTGACGCCCGTAGGTCACCGGTCCGAGGCGCTCGCTCATGCCAAGCCGGGTCACCATCGCCCGGGCGATCTCGCTGGCCCGCTCCAAATCGTTCTGTGCGCCGCTCGATACGTCTCCGAAGACGATCTCCTCGGCGACGCGCCCACCGAGCAGGATCGCGAGCTGATCGCGCAGCTCGTCCCGGGTGGAGAGGAACTTTTCGCTGACCGGAAGCTGCAACGTATAACCGAGCGCCGCCACCCCGCGCGGGATGATCGACACCTTGTGCACCGGCTCGGCGGTGGGCACGGTCTCGGCCACGAGCGTATGGCCCGATTCGTGATAGGCGACGCGCCGTTTCTCCTCGGCGCTGAGGGCGCGGTGCTTCTTCTCGGGGCCCGCGATGACCCGATCGATCGCCGCCTCGAAGTCCGCCATCGTCACATCTTCATGGTTCTCTCGCACCGCGCGGATGGCCGCCTCGTTGGCGATGTTGGCCAGATCCGCCCCGACGAAGCCCGGCGTGCGCTGCGCGACCACCCGCAGATCGACATCGGCCGCGATGCGCATGTCTCGGGTATGGAGTTTCAGGATCGCCTCACGCGCCTCCAGATCCGGCTTGTCCACCACGATCTGCCGATCGAAGCGCCCGGCGCGCAGCAACGCCTTGTCGAGGATCTCCGGGCGGTTGGTCGCGGCCATCACGACCACGCCCACCGACGGATCGAATCCATCCATCTCGGTGAGCAACTGGTTCAGGGTCTGCTCGCGCTCGTCGTGGCCGCCCATCACCGGGCCGACACCGCGCGCCCGACCGATCGCGTCCAGTTCGTCGATGAAGATGATGCACGGGGCCTTCTCCCGCGCCTGCTGGAACAGCTCACGCACCCGCGCCGCGCCCACGCCCACGAACATCTCGATGAACTCCGAGCCGCTGATGTTGAAGAACGCCACCCCGGCCTCCCCGGAGACCGCGCGCGCGAGCAGCGTCTTTCCGGCGCCGGGCGGCCCCACCAGCAGCACGCCCTTGGGCATGCGCCCGCCGAGGCGCGCGATACGGCTCGGATCCTTCAAGAACTGGATCACCTCGCCGAGTTCCTCCTTGGCCTCCTCGGCGCCGGCCACGTCCTGAAAGGTGACCTTCGTCCCGCCCTCCGGATGGATCCGCACGCGATTGCCAATGTTGAGGAAACTCTTCCCCGGCGTGAAGCGCCGCCCGATCCACATCCAAACCAGGAACAGGAGTCCGAAGGGCAGGATCCAGTTGAACATCAGGTCGGCGAGCCAGTGGCTGTTGTAGCGCACCGTGTACTTCACGCCGTGCTTGGCGAGCAACTCCGCCAGATTGCTGTGCCACAAGGGGATCGTGACGAAACGCTGCGACTTGCCGGTCTTCGGGTCCTTGATCTTGAGCGTCCCGGCGATCGTATCGCCGGTCACCACCGCTTGCCGGACCTGATCTTTCTGGACGTAGTGCAGGAATTCGCTGTACGGAATCTCCTTCGCCTGCTGCGGCGGCTGAAGCTTCCAGAAGTAGAACAGCGCCAGGAGAAGCAGCAGGTAGGCCAGCAGATTGAGGCCCGGCCGCTGCCAGAATTTGCGCTCCTCCGGCGGGCGGATCTCGATGCGGGGCTTGTCCTTGCCGCCCTTGTCCGTTCTGGTATCCACGACGCCCTCTCCGAGCGATGGTCCGGCGAGCCATGACACGCCGCGCCACTATAGCGGAAACGCCTCACCGGCGGCCACCACACCCCCGGCATCGGCGCCGTCCACCGCGAATGAGCGCCGTATCGCAGACCGGCGGGATCGGCCCGCGTCGCACATGACCTTAAATGGGGGCGCCGATGGAAACGCACAACCCTTCGGCAACAGTCCCCGCCACCGGGCGCGCCGACCGACGCCGAACGCCAGCGCGTACACATGCCGCGCAATCAGATAGCACTCATCAAGAAACAGCAGATTATGCAATAAGTTGGCAAACAAACCTTCAAGATGGCCTCCCCTTCAGGCCCAAGCACTTAGGCGCTGCCTCCGGCGATATTCACCACCTGCGCCGCCTTTCCCCGTTCCGCCGGCAGGCGGCTGAAATTTCCGTCTGCTCCGCTGCTTCGAGGTGACCGGTCACCAATGGCTCCCGTCCGCTTCGCTTCGAGGCGGTGCGTCATACGATGGGTGGCGAAGCAGTGTCGGAAGGCATGACAAGAGGCCTTCTTGTAGATGCCTGCCCGGCGCACGGCGTTGTGCACAACACGATGGACATTCTTCCCGTCCAGGTGGTGCCGCCGAACCTCGCCGTCGCGCGGGTCACACGAGTGTTTCATGGAAACAAGAATTTGACGATAACCAAAATCAAGGTCCCGCTCGCGCAGCCGGAGCGCCTCCATAATCCGCATTCCGGTACCGTAGAGCAGGCGCGCCACGAGCCCGTTGATACCGTCCACGAGACGCAAAACCGCCGCCACCTCGTCCGGCATCAAGACCTCAGGCAGCCGGGCCGGTCGTTTGGCGCGGACCACATCCTCCAGCCACGGCAGTTCCTGATGCAGCACCTGCTCGTATAGGAAGAGGATCGCTGCAAGTGCTTGATTTTGAGTTGACGCTGCGACATTCTTCTCTCTGGCCAAGTGCGGTAGGAAGGCGGACACCTCCTCGGCCCCCAGCTCATCAGGATGCCTTTGCCATGAAAGAAGATGTAACGCTTGATCCAAGGGACGTAGGACTGCTCGGTGCGGATACGGTAGTGGCGCACGCGCAACGCATTGCACACCCCATCCAGCAGGCAGGGTGCGGCTATTCCTTAGCCCCCCCAAAGCTCCATTTGCAATTTGACATTTCGGGTGCCGAATTATAGTCGACGCACAAACAAGATAACGAATACCTAGCTATAATAACTACATGTATTCCGAATGATGCCCAATGGAGTGAGAATTATCGAACGAGGATTGACTCATGAAACGTATGTACTGTCAGGCTGAAATGATGCGCGGGAGGGCACCGTTTCACATTGATCGTAAAGATGTTCACATCGGCCTGGATAAAGTTCCCGCGTGGGTTTGTACCTAATGCGGAGAAGCCTATTTCGAGGAAGGTGAGGTGGATGCGATGCAGGAAATTATTAAAGCGGTAGATAAGCAAGCAGGGAAGCCGGCACATACGGCGTGAAGCTTGCGTCCCAAACCCGTTAACCGTCGAATCGGATAATGGCAGGAGATGCTTTTATATGAAACTGAAACAAATTGAAGTGGAGATCCTTCATCTATCTGAGGAAGAACGGGCTGAATTGGCTCAGAAACTGTTGCTCAGTCTCGAGGTACCATCCGAAGGCGAGATCGCAGAGGATTGGTTGGCCGAGGCGCAACGTCGGGCACGCGAACTGGATGAAGGTATTATCCAGCCGGTTCCAGCAGACGAGGTGAGACGCAAAGCTCAGGCTCTTTTGCGGTGAGCTACGTATTCCACCCAGCCGCAGAAGCCGAGCATCTTGAATCTATTGCTTACTTCGAGTCGAAAAGGCCTGGGCTCGGTGCTTCGTATCTGGCGGAGTTTGAAAAGATTCTGAGGCAAGTGTGCGAGTCACCCCGGCAGTATCCGATTGAAAGAAAGCCTGATATACGACGCATTCGAATGAAGCAGTTTCCGTACACGGTGCTTTTTCGTGAAGTTTCGGGCTCGACTCAAGTATTGGCGGTTTCCCATCATCGTAGGCGTCCACAATATTGGCTGGGAAGACTCTAACACGACGTCTCACCCAACCGCTCACCGCCGCGCGGCTCGTGGCAGCGAGAATGGGGTCACAGCGAGAACAAGGTCAGTTCCCGTATTGTAACATCCGCC
>VAPE01011367.1_pt1 | contig 23185 bp, 24 predicted proteins | sample 3393911 | NCBI WGS metagenome assembly VAPE01 (sample SAMN08290436, study PRJNA428436) | hydrothermal vent metagenome | isolation source: Deep-sea hydrothermal vent chimney | place: Atlantic Ocean: South-mid Altantic Ridge
AAAGGGGAAGATTTTAAAGATATGCCGTCTAAATTCAGCATAAAGCTCAAAAAAGACGATATTATAAGAATAGAGACACCTGGCGGCGGCGGATATGGAAAGAAAACTTATGAGGAGTTAAAATGAAGAAAATTTTATCAATTCTGCTACTTTTAGGATTTGTATGTTTTGGAAGTTTACAATCCAAAGCGGCAAAGATTGTAAAAATGAATTTAAACGCAATATATGGCCCGACAAGTATTCACACGCTTGGGGCAATCCATTTTGCAAAACTTGTTAATAAATATTCAAAAGGCAGTGTAAAAATCACTGTTTATCCGGGAGGGTCATTGGGCTTTAAGGGAGCTGAACTTTTGCGTGTTGTAAAAGAAGGTCAGGTACCAATGTCCGATATTTTGATGGGTGTAGTATCAGGCAGCGCTCATGTTTTCGGCATTAGTTCTCTTCCCAGACTTGTGCTCTCATACAAAAAAGCAGAAAAGCTTTACAAGATGTCAAAACCTCTTTATAAAAAAGCGGCTTTGAAATGGAATCAAAAGTTTTTATATGCGGCTCCATGGCCGCCAAGCGGACTTGTTACGAAAAATCCGATAAAGAGATTGAGCGATCTTAAAGATCTTAAAATTAGAACATACGATAGAAATGGCGCTCAATTTTTAAGATACCTTGGGGCATCTGCCGTATCAATGCCATGGGGAGATCTTTACTCAGCATTACGAACGGGATTGGTTAAAGGCGTATTGACATCAGCTGAATCCACTAAAAACGGAAAATTTTGGGAAGTTCTAAAACAGTTTAAAAAAATTGATTATGCGTATCCGCTAAACATGGTTACAATCAATTTGGATTATTGGAATTCATTATCAAAATCTCAAAAGCATGCTATGCTAAGAGCCGCTAAAGAGACCGAGAGAATTCAATGGAACAGATCTAAATCGTATAACAGAAATGCTCTGGTAACAATCAAAAAGCATGGAATGATTGTGACCGGCGTCAGCAAAAAATTGAGATTAGCAATGGATAAAGCCGCCAAAAAAGTAATCGATCGGTTTCTTGCAAAGGCAACTAAACAGGAAAAAGCGGTGGTATCACAATTTACTAAGTGATTAATGTTATAATGCGCTTCATAGATATGCTCTCTAAATGGGGAGCGTATCTATCCGCAGCACTTTTGTCAGTTATGGTATTATTGATTTTTGTCAATATTATGGGTAGATCGTTGATAGGAACATCTATTTTGATTACCGACGAATACAGCGCATATCTATTTGTAGGCGTTGTGATGTCTGCACTTGCTTTTACCCTTAAAGAAAATGCTCACATAAAGATCAATCTGCTTACCGGTAACATTGGCAAACAACCCGCTAAGTTTATAACCATTGCTTCAACTTTCATAGCACTTTTCATAAGTCTCTTTATGATCTATTTTTCCGCCGCTATGATTTATCAATCATTAACCCTTAATATACGCGCTGATACCGTTAGCGAGACAAAACTGTTTATACCTCAAATCTTTATTCTGCTTGGATTTTTTATGCTTGCTCTTCAATTATCTGCACGATTATTAAAAATAATGAAATGATCTCTGATCCTCTCATTCTCACTATCCTGCTTGTAGTAATACTTTTTTCATTTTTATTATCAGGTCTTTGGATAGGATTCTCACTTTTTGCCACAGGAATGTCGTTAATGCTGCTTTATAACTTTAATCTGCCTCCTGCCATTTCTATATGGAATAAAATAGGAGGGCTTATGGCAAATTCAATATGGAACAGTCTTAATTCCTGGTCATTGGCATCGCTTCCTCTTTTTATTTTAATGGGTGAACTGTTATATGAAACAGATCTTTCATCAAAGCTATTTAACGGATTGGCACCATGGCTTACCAAAATTCCAGGACGGTTATTTCATATCAATGTTATCGCATGCTCAATGTTTGCTGCTGTTTCAGGATCAAGCGCCGCCACAACAGCAACCATAGGAAAAATCACATTGAACGAACTTTCGAAAAGAGGTTATGATAGAGGTTTATCGGTAGGATCACTTGCAGGAGCCGGAACATTAGGTTTTTTAATACCTCCGAGTATTATTATGATCATTTACGGAGTACTTTCCAACACGTCCATAGGGAAACTGTTCGCTGCAGGTGTATTCCCAGGAGTTATGCTCGGCAGTTTTTACTCAGGTTATATAATAATACGCAGCCTGCTAAATCCTTCTTTGGTACCCCAGGAAACAATAAAGTACAGCTTTAAAGAAAAGCTGCGATTATCTACAGGAATTGTACCGGTTGTGGTTTTGATACTTGTTGTGCTCGGAAGTATCTATCTCGGCTTTGCAACTCCGACGGAAGCTGCGGCACTTGGTGTTGTAGGAGCTATGGTAACAGCATTAATTTTTAAAAGCCTCACCTTTGCAACTCTGAAAAACGCATTTATCAATTCTATAAAAACAACAGCTATGATCTCATTTATCATAATGGGAGCTGCGTTTCTTTCGCAAGTTGTAGGATTTGTGGGAATGGCGCGAGCATTGAGCCTGTTTGTTGCTCAATTAGGATTATCTCCTAATATGCTTCTTCTTGTGGTAGGAATTATGTATATGCTAATGGGAATGGTTCTTGACGGCATATCTATGGTAGTAATGACATTGCCTATAATTTTGCCCATAGTCGTTTCCGCTGGCTTTAGTCCTCTTTGGTTCGGAATATTTCTTGTTATTATGGTCGAGCTAGCCCAAATTACTCCTCCGGTAGGATTCAGCTTGTTTGTTATTCAGGGCATATCGGATGAAAGTACAGGAAACATTATAAAACAAAGTTTTCCATTTTTCTTAATAATGATACTTTCCATTGTGATACTTGTGTTTTTTCCCGAAATAGTGTTTTATCTTCCCAATCAAATGAGTTAAAATTCTGATAATAAGAAATATCTGCTTGAAAATCCCATTCCCCGTAGCACTATTATGATAAATAGTGCAAACTTAGGAGAATTTCCATGAACCGATATGGATCAAAAACAGTTACAATATCAAATATTGATTATAAATATTTCGATATTTCAGAGCTCTCAACAGATGGATACGATATTCACACGCTTTCATTTTAACGAGAAAAAGCTGCAAGTAAAAAAACAGCAGCATGCAAGTACTTATTATGATGCAATTCTATAAATTATAAAATTGCATCATAATAAAATACAGACAATTAAGCGAGATACCGATGATATGCATAGTTTAATTACATATTTATAACTTTATTAGATTTGCTGAAATAGTAAATTAATTGAAAGAAGGCAGACTTAATTTTAGAGGGCAAAAATGATAAAAAATAGATCAGATCTCATAAGAGGAACTTTTTCAAATCAACGGAAAGACATTTTAAATGCCTTTGAGTGCGCATTAGAGCGAATAGATCCCGAGAATTGTATAAAAAATTGCGTTCAAAGAGATCGCAATTTGCTGAAAGTAGGAGATGAATCCTTAAACTTATCCAAATTCGATAAGCTCTACTTGATAGCTTTTGGAAAAGCAAGCATTGAAATGGCTCAACCAATACTTGAAATGTTCGATATATCGGAAGGGATTGTCGTAAGCAGAGATTATTCTACAAAACTATATAAAAATATTAGCTATATTCGAGGCGGACATCCTATTCCCGATGAAAATAGTTTGTTGGCTGGTAAAAAGATTTTAGATCTTGCTTCAAAAATAACCGACAAGGATTTTACTTTTGTGCTGATATCCGGTGGAGGATCATCGCTTGTTGAAACTCCGCTTGTTTCCCTTGCCGATCTTAAAGAAACAACCAATCTGCTTATTAAATCGGGCGCTGATATAACCGAACTGAACACATTGCGAAAGCATCTTTCAAACATAAAAGGCGGAAAGCTTCTTGGTGCAATTAAGGGAAATATAGTTTCACTTATAATATCCGATGTAATAGGCGACTCTATAGACACGATTGCGTCAGGTCCAACATATTTTGACTCAACAACCTTTCAAGATGCATATAACACAATAAGTAAATATAATCTTGAGAAGAAAATTCCCAAAAGCGTAATTAGCATTATCAATAACGGCATTGAAGGTAAAATTCAGGAAACACTAAAAAGTAATTCTACCGATCTTGCAAGAGTGAGAAATATTCTTATTGCTGCAAACTTCGATGCGTGCAAAGCAGCAGACAACTATCTAAAAGCAAGGGGATATAATACATTATATCTTGGTTCTCGTATTCAAGGTGAAGCAAGAGAAATTGCAAAAGCAGTGGGCGGCATAGGGATAGATATCTTTAACGCAAGGCTTGATATTAAAAAACCTGCGGCAATTATTTTTGGTGGAGAAACTACAGTTACCGTCAAAGGAAATGGGAAGGGTGGAAGAAATCAAGAGTTTGTCCTCGCATTAACCCCTTTTTTATCAAACATAAAAGGTGTCTTTGCATCTATGGGAACAGACGGCATTGACGGAGAAAGTGATGCGGCAGGAGCAATATCTGATTCTAACTCGTTGGGCAAATCATTAGATATGGGTATGAAACCTGAGTATTTTCTTAGAAAGAATGATTCTTATCACTATTTCAAGTCTTTAGACGATCTCATCATGACAGGTTCTACAGGCACAAATGCGGCAGATGTTGAGATACTAATCGTTATATAAGAATTAGTATGTTCATACATGGAAATCTTGACTGTATGCAGACATTAATTTAAAGCCGAAAGAGAAAGGATTGAAAAAATTGGTGTTCAGCTGGAACCGTTTTGGGTATCCAAAACAAATAGTAAATTTATTGCATCAATTGCCTAATTTATTTCTTATTAAAGTTATAAAAAATCTGTCCACTATACGTCCATTCTTTTTGAGCGGTATTGATGATAAAATTTTCGATAAGTCATAGATTGGCAATATACAAAGACTTTTGATGGTGCCGAGGGCGGGAATCGAACCCGCATGGGGTTACCCCCGAGGGATTTTAAGTCCCTTGCGTCTACCTATTCCGCCACCTCGGCATTACTCCTTGCACTTTACATTATTTTTTTTAATTGTCAATTAATCTAATTGTCTTATATTTGTAAATACAAGAATAAAAGGTTAATAGCCTTAAAGGAGGAGTATATGATTTTCAGCTCTTTGAAAATAAAGAATGTTGAACTTAAAAATAGGATAGTTATGAGTCCAATGTGTACTTATATGGCCAAAAATGATGGAAAGGTTAATGATTGGCATATTGTCCATTATGCGGCAAGAGCCGTTGGAGGAGTCGGATTAATTATACCGGAGGCAACAGCTATCAGCCTTAACGGCAGAATCTCAAAAAATGATTTGGGACTTTGGAACGATAATCAAATTGAGGGATTTAAAAAACTTGTCAGCACAATTCACCAACTCGGCTCAAAAGTAGCTGTTCAACTTGCTCATGCGGGGAGAAAATCTGAAGCCGATGGAAGACTGATTGCACCTTCAGCAATTGCCTTTAGCAGCGACTTTGAAACGCCGGAAGAAACAACAGTAGAAGATATTGAGCGAATTGCAGATCGATTTTACTCTGCTGCAAACAGGGCAATAGCTGCAGGAGTTGATATTATTGAAATACATGCCGCTCATGGCTATTTTATCAATCAAATGCTTTCACCGCTGACTAATAAACGGACAGATCTATATGGCGGAAGTTTTGAAAATAGAAACCGTTTCCTAATTGAAGTTATTAAACGAATAAGAAAAATATGGGACGGACCTCTATTTATCCGTGTATCGGCTGACGAGTATGTCGAGGGTGGAAACCATATCGAGCAAACAATTGAAACAGTAAAACTAATTGCCGATAACATAGATCTAATAGATGTAAGCTCAGGAGGAGTTACACCCGATATGCCAAAAACATATCCGGGTTATCAGGCGATATTTTCAAAGAAAATAAAAAATGCTAATAATATTTTGACCGGAGCAGTGGGATTAATAACAACAGATGAATATGCCGAAGCACTGCTTAACGACGGCTCAGCTGATTTGATTTTTATGGGAAGAGAACTGCTTAGAAATCCGTATTGGGCAATATATGCTGCGGACAAACAGGAAATTGCACTTTATCCTAAACCGTACAAAAGAGCATTCTATTCTGTTTGAAACACTTGCAGGATAATAGACTCGTAAAACCAGATGGCAGCGGCTGACAGATAAACAAATCTATTTGGGGTTTAATATCGGTGACCCACATCTGAATAGCTTTTGCGATATTGAGATCTCTGAGCTTATAGGATTTTTGCTCCTTTTGTATCTGCCTACTCGCCTGCAGCGCTCTAACGGATCATAGGTGATTTAATCCGAATGCAGCCGCTCCAAACAAGGCCGTTTTAGGGTTAAGTATTACATATACTGGAACTTTCGTCAGCATACTTGTAAATCGACCTTTGTCTGTAAACGATTTCATAAATAGTCCCGTTTTTAGCAGCGACAGAATTCTTGGCGGAATTCCACCGCCAAGGTAAACTCCTCCATTTGCCATTATCTTCAATGCCATATTGCTTGATTCAGCCCCAAGAATAGAGATAAACAGATTAACGGCGGCACTGCATAATCGGCAATCTGTTTTTGGATTCAATGCCGCTGATATAATTGAAGGATTTATATCGTCTGTTTTTGATAACTTATAGGTGAGCCAATCAGGCTCATTGGCATATCCTATATCTTTTAAATAATGATATATATTTGTTAAACCCATACCTGAGCAGACCCTTTCATAGCTTACCCTGCCTCCCAATTTAGTTTGAAGATAATATAATAAACTTGATTGAAGATAGTTGGTCGGTGCAAAATCCGTATGTCCGCCCTCTGACGCATGGGCATGATAAGAATTATCGCCATAAGTAAGATATGCTTCGCCTAAACCTGTTCCCGGGGCAATCACAGCAATGGCTCCATCATCAACTTTTATGCCTTTGTTAATTGTATATAAATCACTCTTTTTCAATAAAGGAACAAAATTGGCAACTGATACGAGATCGTTTAGCAGCTTTACAGATTTGAAAGAAAATTTCGTTCTTAGGTTTATTTCATTTATTATCCACGGTAAATTAGTAATAGTTGAACTTCCCTGTATTACAGGACCTGCCACTCCAAAGCATGCCTTATTAACATTATATTTAATATCTGATAAAAATTCAGCGATAATTGTTGTAAGACTATCATAATGAGTACTTGGAAAAGTTTTTTCCAACAATGTATTGCGGCAGCTTTCATGCGAAAACAATGCCAAGGTAGTTTTTGTAGCTCCAATATCGCCGGCCAAAAGAAGATCGTTTTTTTTGTTCATTATTTTAGCAGCATAAAAAAGACCTAACGTTTCGGATTATAAACAACAAGTCCTTCAATCTTCAATTCCTAAAATCTTCTTAGAATCCAACGACATCTCCATAGATTTTACCTTCCCAAAAACACTAAACTTTAAATATACCGCTTATTTGAAAATTTGTGATGAAGATTAATGAGACCACTGCATTATGCCGTTATTGCTCATTATGTAGATATTTTGTTTTTGCCGCTTTTTTTTGATTTATACATGGCTTTGTCAGCCTTTTCGATTAAGCCGTTTGTATCATCTGAAGAATCAAGCTGGGCTAATCCCATACTTATTGTAACAGAAAACTTTTTTTCGTTAATCTGAAATTGAAGAGATTCAATATTTCTTCTTACTTTTTCGGCAACCACAAGAGCAGCTTTCAAATCTGCATGAGGCATAAGTATTAAAAACTCTTCACCGCCAAATCTTGCAAATTTATCACTTTTTCTTATATTATTAATTGCAGATTCAACTACTTTTTTCAATACTACATCTCCGGCTTTATGACCATAATTATCATTAACACTTTTAAAATTGTCTATGTCGAGAAATAACATTGATACAGGAAAATTATGCCTCTTTGACAATTCGATGTTGTCACTTATATACTTAAAAATAGCCATTCGAGTCAAAGCGCCGGTCAAAAGATCAGTCGCAGCAATCCTCTCGGAAGCTTTCAAAACTTCTGTAAGTTTTTCAACACTCTTCTTGGAGTTCTCAAGCTCTTTATTGAGATTTTTTACTCTTTCTTTGAATGCATCGGACTGCTGCTTTATGGATACGGCAATCTCTATAAGTTTAGTACTCACGGATTCTATACTGCTCATATCTTTTGCGTTCTTTATAGCGTTTATTTGATCATCCAGATTTTCTGATATACCGCCGTCTGAAACCTCAAGCGTATGTATGGCGCTAAGCATTGCGTCTACGGCAACTGTAAATTTATCCTTCACTCCTTCCATCAATCCGAACTCAAGTTCCCGTTTTCGGCCGCCTAAAAGATACAGTTTTTGTCTTATTCCAATTTTTATTAAATCATCAGGCTCCTTTAACAACTGGTCAAATAACGCAGCGAGATTATCATTGTACTTTTTTATATCTTCTGTTACAAATTGTTCAGGAAGATTCATTGACAAAGCCGCATAAAATGTCTCGGATAAATCTCTTCTTATTGTTGTTATTTCCAGTTCGGATAAATTCATTGACAAAATAATGTCATCAATCTTTTTTAAATCATCAATACCTGAAAAAGAATTTGCAATGTTCATTATCTCTTCCATCATAGTATCTCGTTTTTCACCGGTCAGCAGATTAAACAATTTAGCCAGATTTGAAATATTTTTTGCTGCAAGTTTTTCAAATTTTTCCTGAGAATCTTCATATTCAAGAATGATATTAAAGATTTCTTTTTGAAGATTTTTTAAATCCTCATACTCTAAACTACCTTCAAGCTTATCTGCAACACTCTTCTTGACAGAATCATTTATATGGGGCATATGTGAAACCAAAACCTTTATCGTATTGGTAAAAACCTTTTTTTGATTCTTGTTTGTTGTAGAATCTTTTCCAAAAATCATCTATTTATCCACAATCTGTCCAATATTATGAACATCTTTAACTCTAATATCAGCATATTCCGAATCAGATTCCCCCACAAGTATCGTAGTAAAACCTGCTTTTTTGGCGCCTCTGATATTTCTCGGAACATCATCAATCATAATATTTTCACCTTTGAAATTTTTCGTAATTGTGTCAAATACAATTTTTTCAGGTTTTGCATGATAATTAAAAAAGCCGGTGTCAAAAATAGATTCAAAACATTCCGTTATACCAAGGGCAGATAAAACAGATCTCGCATGCTTTGCGGAAGCATTTGTAAAAATAAATTTCCTATGTTTGATATTTTTCAACGTCTTATTTAACCTTACATCTTTTTTAATAAACCTGCTTACATCAATATCATGAACAAAATCCAAATATTCTTCCGGATCAATAGAAAAATTCTTCATTAACCCCCTCAATGTTGTTCCGTATTGATTAAAATACTCCTTCCTGTACAAGTCGGCTTTATCTCTGTCTACATCAAGAAGTTTCATAACAAACATTCTTATTCTTAAATCAATAAGTTTAAAAAGATTTGGTTTCTGATAAAGTGTATTATCCAAATCAAAAAACCAAGTCATGGTAATGCTAACAATAGTGAATGGCTCACCTGTTATTATTCCCTATGCAGTGGGCTCATCATGGTTTACGCATTTTTTCTTTCCACTCTTTTTCTTTTGCAACTTTTGTCCTAATATCTTTTGTATAATCAGGACAATTAAAGGATAAATCTGCAGGCATACTAAATTTCTTTGAACAATTCTCTCTCCATGCACATACAACACACAGCGACAGGATTTTACTTTCCATTCTTATAAAACATATTTTTATTTATTGAATCTAAAAATGCAATAGCTGAAGCTTGAACAACATCGGTATGCATACCTATTCCAATGATAGTTTTTTTAGTGTCATTAAAGTAAGCCTTGACATGAACCATTCCCATGGCATCTTTGCCCTGCCCCACCGACTTGATTTGGTAGTCTTCAAGCTTGATCTTAAAACCCACTATCCTCTCTATTGCTTTATAAGCTGCATCTACAGGACCGTTGCCTTGTGCAGCGTCAACTACGCTGTTGCCATTTTTAATTAGTTCAACTGTTGCTGTAGGCATGCTGCTATTTCCACTCACAACCTGAAGTTTGTCTAATTTAAAAATATCAGGAACAGTTTTGGATTGACTTGCCGCAAGCGCATAAAGATCATCGTCGGTAATCTCTTTCTTTTTATCGGCAAGCAATTTAAAACGCTCAAAGATATTTTTGATCGAGCTTTCATCAATATTATCGAATCCAAGTTCGTTTAATCTGTTTAAAACACCTTTGCGTCCCGAATGTTTGCCTAAGATAAGCTTGTTGCCGCTCAGCCCAATATCTTCGGATTTCATAATCTCATATGTAGTCCGCTCTTTTATAACACCATCCTGATGAATTCCAGCCTCATGGGCAAATGCATTAGCCCCTACGATTGCTTTGTTTCGTTGTATAAGCATACCTGTTAATTGACTAACAAGTTTACTTGTCATATAAATCTGTTTCGTATCAATCACTGTTTGAACTTTGTAAAAATCTTGCCTCGTTTTAATAGCCATTACAATTTCTTCCAACGATGCGTTGCCTGCTCTCTCTCCAAGACCGTTTACGGTGCACTCAATCTGCCTGGCACCTGCCAAAACAGCAGACAGGGAATTTGCGACAGCCATTCCAAGATCATTATGACAATGGATACTTAGTACGGCATCATTTATGTTACTTACTTTGGCTTTCAACTGTTTTATTATCGAAAAAAATTCCTGCGGCGTAGTGTATCCAACAGTATCGGGTATATTGATAGTTGTTGCACCTGCTTCTATAGCAGCTGTTACAACATCAACGAGGTAACTTAATTCGGTTCTCGTAGCATCTTCGGGGGAAAATTCAACATCATCTGTAAACTGCTTTGCTAATTTGATTGAATCTACTGCCCTTTTAAGTACTTCATCGTATGTCATTCTCAATTTCATCTTAACATGCACCGGGCTTGTAGCAATAAAGGTATGAATTCTTTTTCTTTTTGCGGGTTTTATGGCATTACCTGCTGCTTCTATATCCGATTGAGACGCCCTTGCAAGGCTTGTGATTATAGGTCCTTCAATCTCTTCTGCCACTCTGTTTATAGCCTCAAAATCACCCGGGCTGGATGCGGCAAATCCGGCTTCTATAATATCTACATGGAGTTTTGCAAGCTGTCTTGCCACTTTAAGTTTTTCACCTGTATTAAGACTTGCTCCGGGGGATTGTTCTCCATCTCGTAATGTTGTGTCAAATATCTTTATTTGTTCAAGCATCTTTTTCCTCCTTTATGCGGTTAGAACCTACTATCTTCCTTCTATGTTTAAATAGCTTCACCGCAAGTTCCATAGGACCTGAGATTAGATACACAAATGAAATTGCTGGAATTACTATCTTTGGTCTCAAAGCCACAAGTATAATCGCAATTGTGGTGGTAGTAAAAAGAAAAAGTGACAATTTTCTACTCATAGTTATATCTTTAAAACCTTCGTAACGAATATTAGAAATCATTAGGTATGAAGCTGCCAGCACAGGCAGCATAAACAGTTCTTTATATGAAACAAGCGAAAACTGGTAAAAAAGCAGCACCGAAGATGCAACCACGAGAGCAGCCCCAGGAATAGGAAGACCGAAAAATCGATCCGAATGTTTTGTTATATTAAATTTAGCCAATCTCAAAGCGCCGGAAAGAAGATATACCATTGACACTACGATACCGAGATTACCTTTAGCAGAATAAAATAAACTGTAGAAAAGTATAGCTGGCGCTACACCAAAAGATACGAGATCGGAAAGAGAATCGTATTCAAATCCAAATCTGCTTGTAGCCCCTACAAGGCGGGCAATCTTACCATCCAAATTATCAAAAACAACAGCTAAAACAATAGCTATGGCGGCTCCGTAAAAATCTCCTCTTGCAGAAAGAATAATCGAATAAAAACCAACTAAAAGATTAGCCGATGTAAAAAGATTTGGAAATAAATATACTGTCTTTCCTTTCATTTCATTTCACCTAACACCGTAACTCCAGCTTTCACATTATCACCCTCTTTTACTCTAATTTCTGCCGATACAGGAACGGATACTTCTAATCTTGATCCAAATTTTATCAAACCAAACGCCTCTCCCTTGTCAATTATGTCGCCTTGCTTAGCGTAGCATACAATGCGTCTTGCAATTATGCCGGCTATCTGTGTAACAATTATATGCTTTTTTTCTTCCGTTTCCATGTATAATGTGTTGCTTTCATTTAATAACGAGGCTTCTTTATCATCAGCCGGAAGAAATTTTCCCTTTTTGTATTTCACATTCTTTATAACAGCATCAACAGGACTTCTGTTTACATGAACATTAAATACGGACATAAATATAGCAATTTTCCTACATTTCCCATTTTTAAAAAAATCGGATTTGCATTCTATTATATCCTGTACCTTTCCGTCTGCAGGCGATATTATTAGATTTTTACCGTTTGGAGCTGTTCTATTAGGATTTCTAAAAAAATAGAGGGAGAAAATACCAAATACTGCCAAAATAATTGCAAAAGCAGTCAAAACTACCCCGCCGATAACAAATAAAAAAACTGATGCTATAGCTGCCGATATTGCAAAAAGAAAGCCAACATCAGCTATAGGCTTGTTTAATTTGGCTCTTTTGACTTTATTGTGAATCAAGCTTAATATTTCTCTCTATTCATTTTTGCCCACTTTCTCCTTTTTGTCATCTTGAGCGCTTTTCTCATATCTTACAGCCAAGCGCAGCAATTTATGCTGCGCTTCTATATTTCATTAAGAAAAGTTTAATTTTTACTCACATCAATTTTTTTATCTTTTTTAAGCCAAGGCATCATGCCTCTCAACTTTCTTCCTACTACCTCTAACGGATGAGTTTCGTCTTTTTTTATCAACGCTTTTAAAACTACTTTTCCAGTCTTATTCTCAAGCATCCATTCTTTAGCAAATCGGCCGCTTTGAATTTCATCAAGGATAATTTTCATACTCTTCTTTGCTTCTTCGCCTATAATTCTCGGCCCTCTTGATACATCACCGTATTTTGCAGTATTGGAAATGGAATATCTCATCTCGCTTATACCGCCTTCGTACATAAGATCAACAATAAGTTTCAACTCATGAAAGCATTCAAAATATGCCATCTCAGGAGGATATCCAGCTTCGGTTAATGTTTCAAATCCGGCTTTTACAAGAGCCGTTACACCTCCGCATAGAACGGCTTGCTCACCGAACAGATCCGTCTCCGTTTCATCTCTAAACGTTGTGGCAATAATGCCTGCTCTTCCTCCGCCAATTGCAGATGCATAAGAGAGGGCAAGATTTTTTGTATTTCCTGACGGATCTTGAGCTACGGCAATAAGCATAGGCACGCCTTCACCGTTTTTATACTCGTATCTAACAAGATGTCCTGGTCCTTTTGGAGCAATCATCATAACATTTATCTCTTGATTGGGAACTATCTGTCCAAAATGTATTGCAAATCCATGTGCAAATGCAATAGTATCTCCGGTTTGAAGATTAGGTTCAATCGACTCTTTAAAAAGATCGCCTTGAAGCTCGTCAGGTGTCAAAATCATAATTACATTAGCCCATTTTACGGCATCTTCTGTTGTCATTACCCTTATACCTGCCGACTTTGCCTTTGTCCATGATTTGCTGTCCTTTCGCAAGCCTACAATAACATTTACTCCACTCTCTTTTAGATTGTTGGAATGTGCGAAACCCTGAGCACCGTACCCTATTACAGCAACTTTTTTCGATCGGATCAAATTTAGATCTGCATCTTTATCATAATATAATTCCATTAAAACCTCCGTCAATTATTTTTTTAATTCTCTTGTAAGAGCTACAACACCTGTTCTTGCAATCTCTTTAATTCCTAAAGGCTTCAAGAGATTAATCATAGCGTTGATCTTGCTTGAATTACCTGTTGCAGCTATGGTATAACTATCTGCTGAAGAATCAACTATATTCCCTCTGAATATATCAGTAATCCTCAACACTTCCGCTCTACTATTGCCGTTCGTATGCATCTTAATCAATGCCGTTTCTCTTTCTATTGAAGGCTCATCATTGAGGTTGGTAACTTTAACACAGTTTATCATTCTATTCAACTGTTTTTCTATCTGCTCAACTATTTCTTTTGCACCTTCAACAACAATTGTCATTCTGCTAATACCCTCGTCCTGTGTAGGTGCAACATTTAGACTTTCGATATTATATCCTCTTGCAGCAAAAAGATTTGCAACTCTGGAAAGGACACCAAATTCATTATTTACAAGTATAGATAATCTAATTCTCATACATCACTTCCTTATAAGAGTATCATGCGATCAATCGGAGCGCCTGAGGGTACCATTGGGCAAACATTCTCAAGCCTATCCACAGTCACATCAAGCAGATATGCCGAGTCCGAATTTACCATCGTTTTTAGCGCAGTGTCCAATTTATCAGGGCTTGATACTCTGCCAGCTTCTATACCATACGCCTGTGCGACTTTAACAAAATCAGGCTGAACCGACATATCGGTATGTGCGTATCTGCTGTCGAAAAACAAGTTTTGCCATTGCCTCACCATTCCGAGATAGCTATTATTTATTATCATAATCTTAAGCTTTAAGTGTTCCTGGACAACGGTGGCTAATTCCTGTATGTTCATCTGAAAGCTTCCGTCGCCGTCTATATCAACAACGATTCTATCAGGATATGCAACTTGAGCGCCTATTGCCGAAGGCAGCCCAAAGCCCATTGTGCCCAGACCGCCTGATGTAATAAAACTTCTCGGTGTGGACAGTTTCATAAATTGAGGTACCCACATCTGATGCTGACCTACGCCTACGGCAATAATAGGATTTTTGCCGCTTAGTATTTTTGAAAGATGACTTATGGCCTGCTGAGGTTTTATAACATCGCTCAATTCTTTATAAGTAAGCCCATGTTCGCTCTTCCATTTTTTAATAAGATCTATCCACGCTTTTCGCTCACTTTTGTAAAAATCGGCGGACTTAGCCTTCTTATCTACAATAGATAAAAGCTGACCGAGCACGATCTTAATATCGCCAACAATTGGGTATTCAGTCTTAACATTCTTTCCTATTGAAACAGGATCAACATCAATATGTGCAATCTTAGCGAGAGGCGCAAATTCATCAAGTTTTCCAGTAATTCTATCATCAAAACGAGCACCGATAGCAAAAAGAAAGTCGCAATTCTGAATCGCCATATTTGCAGTGTATGTTCCATGCATACCCGCCATGCCAAGACATAATTCACTATCCGGATCAAATGCTCCCTCTCCGAGAAGCGTTACAAATGCAGGAATTCTGAGTCTTTTGGCAAGTTTGGCAACTTCTTTCGATGCATTTGAGCTTACAACTCCTCCTCCAATATAGAGAAGCGGTTTTTCAGCTTTTACAAGCTGGTTAAATACCTTTTCTATCTGATGAGGATTACCTCTTGTGGTAGGATTGTAGCCCGTAAGCTTCACATTTTCAGGATATTTAAATTCAGAATCACCTAATATTACATCTTTTGGAAGATCGACAAGTACAGGTCCTTGTTTGCCGGTCTTAGCAATATAAAAAGCTTCTTTTATAGTTGAGGCCAGATCATCGGTTCTCTTCACAAGAAAGTTGTGCTTAGTGCATGGACGCGAAATTCCAACAGTATCAGCTTCCTGAAATGCATCGTTTCCTATCAATGCAGTAGGTACTTGTCCTGAAAAAACTACGATGGGGATTGAATCCATAAAGGCTGTTGCTATACCCGTTATGGCGTTTGTTGCGCCCGGACCACTTGTCACGAGTACCACCCCTACCCTGCCTGATGCACGAGCATAACCATCTGCCTCATGAGTCGCACCTTGTTCATGTCGAGAGAGAACATAATGAATAGATTTTTCACCTGCAATGGCATCGTCTATTGCCATTATGGCGCCACCGGGATATCCGAAGATAGTGTCAACGCCTTCTTGTTTCAAAGATTCAATGATAATATCATATCCCTTCATTGTAATGACTGCCTCCTAAAATATATGGTATTTTATTTTATATTATAATTTAAAAGTTTTCAAGCGAAAATTTTAATTCTTAACACATCTAAATTAGCCTCGTTATAGCAAATCTGAAAATATCTCATCTGATATTAGTACGCCTTTTGGAAAAATTAAGGAAATCCATGCACCTTGCATTGCAAGAAAACCGTGCTTTACCCAAAAATCAATCTTCTTCTCCAACTCTTTCAATTCTGCAATGTTTGAATATTTTAATCTGAAATTATGCCAATTTACTCCTTTTGATAATCTCAGATTCAAGATCAGTTCTTCTGTCATCCGCTCTTGGATGTTTAATATTTCGCTATATTCAACGGGTATTTTTGATTTTAAGAGTTTATCTTTATATTCCCTATATCTGTCTGTATTCTTGAATCTGCTGCCGTTAATATAGCTTGATGCCGATAATCCAAAACCAAAATATTCTCCTTCCATCCAATAATTTATATTATGCACCGATTCAAATCCAGGTTTTGCGAAGTTTGAGATTTCATAGCGGTAAAATTTGTTTGATTCAAGAAAGTTTGCCGAATCTTGATAAATATCAGCTGATATATCATCAGCAGCAGAAATAGTCTTGCCTTTTTTGCTCCATAAACTGAAAAGCGTTCCTTTCCCGATAGATAAGCAGTATGTGGAAATATGCGTTATTGGAAGAGCGGCTGCTTTTTTTAAATTGGCATGCATTCTTCCTGGCATCTGTGCTGCAAAGCCATACATCAAATCTATTGATATATTCCTAAAACCGGAGTCATACGCATTTATAATCGACTGTCCGGCGGCAACGCCGTTATGTTTTCTACCAAGAAACTTAAGATCGTTATCATCAAACGATTGCACACCTATACTAATTCTGTTTATTCCGAGATTATGAAATTCTTTGAGGCGAGATATATCACAATCCAGCGGATTTGCTTCCAAGGTTATCTCTGATGATTTTTCAAACAAAAAAGACCGTTTTAATCTGCTCAAAATATCGTTCATTTGGTCACCATTTAATATAGATGGTGTTCCTCCGCCAAAATAGATAGATTTGACCGGTATTTTGTCATCTGTGGTTCTTAAAGTGATCTCTTTCTTAATCAGTTTGAGATATTCAAGCAGTTTTGAACTGCCTACAACAGAGATAAAATCACAATATGGGCATTTCGATCTGCAGAACGGAATATGAATATAAACGGCAGGCAGACTTTTGCCAAAATCATTTGGTAAATTATCCACAATGCACACTATGCGACCACGGCACAATAATCTTTATTCCATTAAACGCTTTACAGACAGCACATTCTCTAACGACTGCAATACCCTTGTTAGGTCATTAATCTGCTTGTTGGAGCTTATCTCCAGAATAAATTTAACTGTAGTTGTCTTCATCATACTGTTGGTAATCATGGAAACATTTATTATATTTATTCCTCTTGAGCTCGTAATTGAACTAAGCTTTGCAAGCATGCCCACTCTCTCTTTGGTTACTACTGTAATAGAAACAGGAAAAACTTTTGCGGCGGTTTTCCATCTTACATTTACAAGCCTTCCCTCTTCTATCGATAGTTTCTCAAAATTAGGACATTTAGTTCTATGTATCGTCATGCCTCTGCCGCGAGTTATAAATCCTACAATTTCATCACCGGGAACAGGTGTGCAGCATTTGGCAAAATTTACCATCACTTTATCAAGATAAACACCATCTATAACAATGGGTATGCTTGGCAACCCTTTTGGATGTTCCTGAAGCTTATTTTTATCTTTTTGGCTTTTATACAGATGTTTAACGGCGCTTGCAACAGAAAGCTTGCCGTTGCCGACATCCATATAGACATCTTCGATCGTATTGCGTCCTATTTCTTTTATCAACTCTTCGGTCTCTTTAGATTTAGCGTATTCGGATAAACTCAGATTGATACCCTTCAATCTATTTTCTATGAGTCCTCTACCAAGCGTTACGGAGCTTGCTCTCTCTTTCGTCCTTATCCACTGGCGAATTTTATTTTTTGCTTTAGACGTTTTCACAAAAGAAAGCCAATCTTTTGAAGGGTGATGATTATTAGAAGTTAATATACTTACAATATTTCCTGTTTTCAGTTGTGATTTTAGAGGAGTCATCTTACCATTAATAAGCGCCCCTGTGCATTTATCTCCAACAGCCGTATGAATACTGTATGCAAAATCCACCGAAGTTGAGCCTCTTGGGAGAACCTTCAGATCGCCATTCGGAGTAAATACATAGATCTCATCGGTTACAAGATCCATTTTCATACTTCCCATAAATTCTTTTGGATGTATCATATCTTTTTGCCACTGCAAGATATGCTTCATCCAAACAAAGCGTTTATCTTGAAGATTAAATTTTCCGCCCTCTTTATATCTCCAGTGCGCAGCTATTCCGTTTTTAGCAATATTATCCATCTCTTCGGTTCTAATCTGAACCTCAACTACACGAGCGGATGACCCGAAAACCGTTGTATGAAGCGATTGGTACATATTTGCTTTAGGTAAAGATATATAATCCTTAAATCTGCCGGGAACCAGCTTAAAATGAGAGTGAACTATTCCAAGTACGGTATAACAAGTCTTAATATCAAGCACGATAATTCTAACAGCAAAAAGATCGTATATCTCACTTATGTTGTTTATGTCTATACCGTTTTTTTCCATCTTTTTGTATATACTATAAATATGTTTTGCTCTTCCTTCTATCCTATATTCTATCTTGCTATTATCCATAAGCTCTTTAATTCGGATAACCATGGCATCAATATGAGTTTCTCGATCAATTCTTTTTTCCTGAAGTTCTTTTGCAATCGTATAGTATTCGTCGGATTTCAAATATTTTAGCGATAAATCCTCCAGTTCCGACTTGATGCTCCCCATGCCGAGTCTATGTGCTAACGGAGCATAAATATCTATCGTTTCGGAAGCTATGCGCAGCTGTTTTGGTCTGATTAAATATTGTAATGTACGCATATTATGCAATCGATCGCAAATTTTTATGATGATAACACGCATATCTTTAGCCATTGCTACAACCATTTTTCTAAAATTATTAGCCTGAGCTTCTTCATTGCTATGATAATTAATCAGATTTATTTTAGTTAGAGCATCAACCATTTCAGAGACTTCCATACCAAATCTTTGCTTAATATCTTCCTTAATTGCCGATGTGTCTTCAACCACATCATGAAGCAGCGCGGTAACTATGCTTGCGGGATCTTTTAATATGCTGTAAGTTAAATTGGCAACTGACAACGGATGAATAATATAGTTCTCACCCGATGATCTTTTTTGACCTTTATGATAAGTTGTGGCAAAAATATACGCATCGGTTATAAATTCAGCATCATCTTTGCCAAAATTTTTTGTTATATCATTAATGGTCATAATCGCTCCTCAGTTCAGAAAAAATATTGATACTGAATTATAAATTAAAAAGGTATAATAGCAAAAACCGGTATTTCTTCTTTTTGACATTTATCATAAAAAAACAACGAGCTTTGTAAAAGCATAATTTGTTTTTCACACTTCCAAGCTAATCTCTTTTTTATAAACTGCTGTTACGCACTAAACTCGGTTTCAGTGGCAATAGCAGTTTATAAATTAAGCGTTTTTTGCAGCCATTTTAATGTAGGCTTATTTCATACCGATTAAGACAAAAATTACAAACTGATTAGGGATTATAAAATAATGATAGTATGACAGATTTCAAGAAAGGTAAAAATCTATAGCTGCAAATATTTGAAAATAATAGATTCAGAAATTGTCATTCTTAATTCTTCTATACATTTCCGTGAATACAGGAAACCACCTTTTGTTTTATAAATTCCCAAATTAACAAAACTGATTTTTATATTTTCACTTTCAATCTCTTTTATACTTTTATAATATTATTTGCAAGTTAGTTCGCAATCTTCAAGCCGTTAGCTGTTTAGAACTATTTTGCTTCTTCCTTCTGACAATTCGATAAGAGCACTAACAACACTTTTATGTTTTTTATCTTTACTTAATATACCTTGTTCATTTTGCGCTATTTGTGTTGCTCTTTTTCCAACAGCGAGAGTAACCGCATACCTGTCTTTGTATTCGTCTATAAGAGTCTTTTCAAGCTCAGCAATATACATCAATATTTCCTCCTAATTTCAGCCAATAATTTATTAGAAAACAGCTTCAAATCGTTATATATAAATTTAACTCTGCGTCTCGCCGAATCAACTATGCCGGAAACAACGCTTACGCTTTCGTCAATCTTATCATTAATTATAGCATAATCAAATTTATCAAAATTTTCCAGCTCAAATAGAGCGGTATGCATCCTAATATTCATAATATTATCGAAGCTATCTCCGCGTGCTTCTATTCTTTCTTCCCACACCGATAGTTTTGGAGGAAAGATAAATATTAAAACGGCTTCGTTATAAATAGTTTTTATATGGATGGCACCTTTAACATCTATTGTTAGAAGGGCATCTTTACCCTTGCTCTCAATGGTCGAAAGGTTTTTTTTTGATGTACCGTAAAAATTGTTATGAACTTTTTCATATTCTAAAAACTCATCATTTTCTATCATTGACAAAAATTTATCTTCCGAAACAAAATGATAATCTGAAGATTCGCATTCGCTTTCCCTTATCTCTCTTGTTGTATAAGATACGGTTCGTTCTATTGCATCATCTGCATCTATTATTTTATTAGATATCGTAGTTTTGCCGGAACCTGTCGGTCCTGAAATAACAATCAGCATGATGAGATCATTATCTCTTATTCCCCGTTTATACGCTTTTGTATAGTGTCAGGTGATAGAGCTGATAAAATAACAAATCCGGAGTCCATCACTACCGCCGATTTTGTTTTTCGACCGCCGGTTACATCTAAAAGCCTTCCGGCATCAGAAACAGAATCTACCATCTTTTTTATAGGAACCGATGTCAATTTAACCACCGCAATTATTCTTCCTGCCATAACATAATTATCAAAACCAACACTTACAATATGCATAAGTTCATTGTTATCATTTTTACGCAAATTTCAATAAAAAAATATAAAAAATATAAAAAGGATTGTATTTCCCATTTCAGTGTATATTATGGTCTGAAGTGGGATGTAGGGGGACAGATGTTTAGAGGTCGATATAGTTTTACTATTGATTCTAAAGGAAGAATAAGTATGCCGTCCAAATTCAGAGATCAGATGAAGAAAATGTATGATACAAATAATGTCGTACTTACATCACTTGACGGATCGGTCTTCGTATATCCTGATCCTATATGGCAAAAGATAGAAGAAAAGGCAAAAACATTGCCCTTATCAAATAAGCAGGCGCGTCAATTTTTAAGATTGTTCTTCTCGGGAGCAAGTGATGCGTCAATAGATAGCCATGGAAGAATCACAATAGCATCGTTTCTAATCAGTTATGCAGAATTGAAACGAGATGTAATGATTGTAGGTAATTTGGATCACATTGAGCTCTGGGACAAAAAACGATGGCAGGATACCAAGACAATGATAGAAAGCAACCAAGATTTTATAACGGATTCAATTTCCAAGCTTGGGATATTTTAATGCAGAATTTAACGGTAGATGAGAGCATGTCTGAATTTCATATACCTGTAATGCCAAACGAAATATCACAATTCGCCGAAATCAAAGGCAAATATATTGATTTGACAGTCGGCAGCGGAGGACACAGCAAAATTATTTTAGAAGCAAACGAAGAAAACAGACTGCTTGGCATCGACTGCAGCAAAGATAGCTTGATGATTGCAGATAAAAGACTAAATAATTGCGGATTCTCGGGTAGATTTACACTGGTTCAGGAAAACTTTAGAAACATAAAACTAATAGCGCAAGAAAACGAATATAAACCTGTAGGAATTCTCGCAGATTTAGGATTTTCATCTTTAGAATTATCCGATAAAAAATTGGGCTTGTCATTTGAAACGGAACAGCCTCTTGATATGCGTATAGACCGAACTTTTAAATTGACTGCAGCAGCAATAGTCAACAATTGGAATGAATCGCAGCTTTTTCATCTTCTTCAAATGGTCAACGAAAAAAAAGCCGGGGCTATTTCGCATGCCATTATCAGACGCCGTAAGCAAAAGAGAATTAAGACTACATCTGAACTTTCCAATATTGTTTCTTCATGCTATCACAGCTGGCAGAGAATTCATCCCGCTACTAAAATTTTCTTAGCCTTGAGAATTATAGTTAATGATGAAATAAACAGTTTGGAAATTATGCTCCGAGACAGTTTCAAACTCTTAAACGAAGGGGGCAGATTAGCCGTTATCAGCTTTAACTCTATAGAAGATAGAATAGTGAAAAAACAGTTTCAATCCTTATCAAAAGATAAAAAAGCTGAAATCGTATATAAAAAAGGAATAGTACCTGATATTAATGAAAAAAAAAGAAATAAACGAAGCAGAAGTGCAAGGCTAAGAATAGTTAAATGCACGGAAACAGAATGAATAGATTTACAGATACAAAGCATAAAAAGTCAAAATTTAAATTGTCTCTATTAATTATCCTGTCTATTTTTTTATTATCTTTATACACCATTAATCAAAAAAACCGATCCATAAAAATAAGATATGAAATAGCAACTTTAGAGAAGCAAAATAGAAATATGGTAAAAGACTCAAACAACATAGCTATTGCATATTTTAAAAACTCTTCAATGCTAAAATTGCAGAAAGTCGCAATGAATAATGGATTAATATACTATAACGGTGAGACGATCTTAGCTAAAAAGAGAGCACCGTATAAGCCAATGATGCTCGCACTAAGCAAATCTAACAATTCTGATCAATGACTTTAAGCATTCAAAAGCGAACATATAGAAATAAAATTAACTTGCCAAACAAGTGAAATAAGAAGATGGCTGAGGATAAAAAAATAAAGACCATTAAGGGGCACCTATAGAAACCCTATACATTCTCAGAGCAGATTGGTGGGGTAAGATTGTAAAAAATCTTTTTTCAAGTCATAGCCGCAGCTATGATGATAAAAAGTTTTTTCGCAAGATTGCTCCACGAGGCTGTTCCCTACGGGCATTATAGCAGATATACTACTGTTTCGTTAAAACTACTTGAAGCTACTAATAGCTCCTCGCATAGTTTTGCCTTGCATTAGCATACCTGCT
>VAPE01010397.1_pt1 | contig 23164 bp, 24 predicted proteins | sample 3393911 | NCBI WGS metagenome assembly VAPE01 (sample SAMN08290436, study PRJNA428436) | hydrothermal vent metagenome | isolation source: Deep-sea hydrothermal vent chimney | place: Atlantic Ocean: South-mid Altantic Ridge
CAAGATTTGATAGTCTGGCAAAAAGCGCATCAATTTGTTTTGGGTATCTATAAGCATAGTAAGAATTTTCCAAAAGAAGAGACATACGGCTTAACATCTCAGTTAAGGTGGGCTGCTGTTTCCATAGCTGCGAATATAGCGGAAGGATTTAAGAAAAAGGGTACCCCGTAAATTGTTAGAGGCATATTCCAAAGCAATTCTGGATTCCGGCTACTGACTCCTGACTTCTTCACGGGGTATCTTAGATACCCGGTGAACTATTGCCATATTTTCAATTGACGGACATGGAAAAGCGCAAACGAACACTTCAATCCCTCGCCGGATTATCCGTCGGCGATGCCTTCGGAGAAAGATTCTTCAGCGTCTCCTCTGATTTGACGGTGTTCCGTCAGCTACCCGAGGGACAGTGGGCATGGACGGATGACACCCACATGGCGCTTTCAATCGTAGACGTACTGTTCTCTTACGGCCACATTGATGAAGATGCGCTTGTGCGCCTCTTTGCAAAACGCTATACCGAGGAGCCGTGGCGTGGCTACGGTGGTGGTGCCCGTCGCTGCAGCCGCAGCCATTGTGTCATCAGACAGCTCACCCATTGGTGCGGCTTTCCTGCACGAAGCCGCTTCGTATGTGTCCCCCTCTGCAACGCGGGACATGATTGAAGAAGCAGCGCAAATTGACGCGGCGGAGTTCCATCGTGCCGTTTCCGTGCTCGGAACCGGCCGGCAGGTGGCGGCCTTTGATACCGTTGCATTCTGCCTGTGGGTAGCTGCCCACCATTGCCGGGACTTTGAAACCGCACTCTGGACAACGGTTCGTGGCCTTGGAGACCGGGATACGACGTGTGCGATTGTTGGAGGTATGATCGCCCCGGTCAGAACAGTCCCCCCGGGATGGCTTGAACACCGTGAACCTTTACCGGAGGGATATTCATTATGAAAAGATGCGACGACAGAGGGCAGAGGGTAGAGGGACTCCCGAATGCGTTCGGGGTTGCGGGAATGACAAATAACCGTAGTTTATACACGGATTCTGACTAAGTGGAGTTGGCATCGACAGGCATGGCTCAGGACTTGTAAGTGGATTTAGACAGTATGTAATTGCCCAGGAGCAGGGTGATTACATAGAGTATTACCCCGCCGATTACATCTACAACATAGTGATACCTGCAGTACACGGTGGCGATAATGAGCATAATCGCCGGGGGCAGAAAAATCCAGAAAACACGTTTCTCATACCGGTAAGCCATATACAGAACCGTTAAGGTGATGGCTGTGTGTCCGCTTGGAAAGGCATCCCTCTTGATGCCTTCAATCCTGTTCAGGGTGTTGTATATCCATTCAGAGAGTGCATTCCCTTCAAGGGGCTTTGTCTGGAGATGATCGATTACATATCTCGGCCCTAATGCGGGAAAGAGTATGTATCCCACATAGGACAGGTAGAAGCATAGAAGTATAAAGAAGAGACCGGTGTCGAACTCCTTGTTCCTTCCCTTGAGCTTAAGGACTACTCCAAGTATTATGGGCAGGAAATAGTAGCTGGTGTAACTGATCTGGAGTATATCGGTCAGTACCGGGGAGTTAAACCTTTCGAGCCATACCGTCGGGTATGTGCCAAAGAGGGCAAAGTCCATCCTGATCAGTATGTAATCGATGTCATGCGGGTTTATCCCCGGAATAAGTTCCGTCATGGTGTCAAAGACGAGAAATATGGATATAACCGGAAAAATGACATCACGAAAGAGTCCTGTCAATCCTCCCGAAGGGTTGAGTTTAATAAGTAATATCTGTAAAAGCATGAGGGAAAAGTAGATGATCAGGAGCCTGTCCGGTGATTCTATCGAGTCATAAAAGAATAAGGTCAGGAGGGTAAATAAACCGATAAAGAAGAGGTTTGTCAGGTCAGCGGGTCTTATGGTGTCAAGGTATTTCCTGTACATGGCACAGGATATTATACCCTTTATTATCGTTCATTTTGGGTTGATTCATTAAGAGGCGGGGAAAGGGATGAAGAAAAAAGGGGCGTGAGATACCCTCCCCCTTTTTCTCTAATCATGAATTTCCTTTCAGATTATTTTATTTCGAGCTTTTCCTTTACCGCCTTCCTTGTCCGGAGTTTATCAAGCCAGTCGGCCATATGGGAACCGTCATCGGATACCTCGTAGGAGCCTTTCCAAAGTTCCCAGTCCTGACCCTGCATGAACCCGCCCATTCTCCAGATACGGCCCTCATGATGCCAGATCTCATGCCAGAGGTTGTCCGCTTCGCTCTTGCCGTTAAACTTGATACCCTCATCCAGTTTTTCCTTCTTGATCGGATCGTAGTACTTCTTCTTGATTGAAAGTACGACGGCATTGTAGACATCGATTACCTTGTCGGCCTTGTTGAGGTCACCTTCCGCCCAGCTTCTTACGTGACATTGGGTGCAGACCTTCAGCATATCCTCGCGCTTTGCATCAGGGGATCTGAGGGCAGCACCACCAAAGGCGTCGAGACGGGTATCACCCTTTGACCACCACTTGCCGGGTCCCACATACGCCTTGTATACATCAGGTGCAAACTTCTTTGCAATGCCGAACGGGTTAGGCGCTCCTGTCTTTACCGACTTCAGTGATCCCGCAGGGAGGTTGTGGATCTTCTCATATCTCCTTGCGATGTCGGGATCTATGGGGTACCTCTCTTTTCCGGACAGGTACTTTGCCTCAGTCGGCCATGAGAAGGCGGGTTCAAGCTCCCACTTGAGTCTTGCACTTACGTTGTGTGTGCTCTCAACAGCGCCTCCGAAGCCGCTCATATGGCATGTAGCACACGTCGGGGCATCTATTCCCCGGGACCCCACTGTCCGGGTGGTACATTCCAGTTCCATTTCTCGCCGTTTGCTGAGTATATGTTGCCGTGTTTGCTCTCCTCGTAGATCTCTCTCTGTGGATGATCGGGTCCAAGATGGCACTGTCCGCATGTCTCCGGTTTTCTTGCATCTGCAATACTGAACCTGCGTCTTGTGTGGCACGCCGTACATGAACCGACGCTTCCGTCGGGATTGAACCTGCCTATCCCCACATTGGGCCAGTTAATCAGCTTGCCGTCCTTGCCTACCTTGATGACGGTGCCGTGACAGTCAAGACAGCCCGCCTCAGCCGTTTCTCTTGAGAAGTTGGCTTTGTAGTTTTTTGTCTGCCCCAGTGTTACACCGTCTTCCACCTTTTCGCCTGAAACCACACCGTATGCAGAGAGAGAAAACAGTCCTGCCTCGTCGTGCAAGCTCTCCTTGAACTCCTTCACCGCCTTTGCATGGCAGCTCTCACAGTACTTTGGTGTAACGATTGCCGTTACCCTGAAGCCGTTGTGGTCAAACCCGGCGGGGTCGTCTTCCTTTCCAACACCTCCGGCCGTGACTGCCGAGGGCAAGATAATGCCCCCGATTGCGAGTACAATTAAAAAGACATGGAGTTTCTTCATAGATACCTCCTCATAAGTTAGATGTTAACATGCTGTTGCGTAAGAATTTATTTCAGGGGTGACGAGTTATGGTTTGGGCAACAGCCCGTTAAAGGTCGATGGTTTCACGTTTTTATCAGCGTCTTCCCAGTTCAGGTAAACCAGGTCGAACTCTATAACCTCCCCCCATTGATTGATTTCCTCCGAGATTTCCTTTAGGAGCTGAGCACTGTCGGCTTCAAGGACAATGGCAACCTTTGGGCCCCACATCCTTGACTTCAACAGATGATATCCCCTTCAGCCGTTTAACCAGCCCTCCCTCAACATCCCTGCTCATGGGCACTACGACGGCACCTGCCACCGGCATTCTTTACCTCCTTCCAATACTCCGGTCGAGTTTGTCAAAACATATTTATTGCGGAATATTCAACCCCTGAATCCATTTCCTGAACATGCATGTCCCTGTTTTAATATTCCTTTCATTTTCTGCCACACGTTCTCCAACCGTGAATAGTGTCTGTGTATAAATTGCCATTTCTTATTCTTGTCATGTCCCGAAAGCATTCGGGACATCCGGAACTTATTGAAAAGAACAGATTCCGGCTTTTTAAGGACTGCCGGAATGACAGAAAAACGAACGCTTTGCCCTACCGGTAACCCATACAGGCAGTACTATATCACCCCTTCTGGATATTATCTTTAACTTACTGCCATTTGTGAGCTTAAGACTTTCCGCATCCTCGGGGGATACCTCAACATAGGCCCGGGGGCTGAGTTCCCTCAGCATTCTCACCCTCATGGTCATGGTACCGGAGTGCCAGTGTTCTATAACCCTGCCGGTGTTGAGGACGTAGGGGTATTCAGCATCGGGCATTTCAAAGTCAAGCCCTGCCTTGACGACCCTGATGATTGCCTTGCCTTCAGAGCCCTTGTGGAACGGGTGTGAACCATAGTAGTTGACGGGCCCCTTAAACCCCTTTTGCTCCATGTGTTGATCGTAGAGGGTTACGTATCCGGTCCTGTATTCCCGGGTCGTGGAGCCGAAGAGGTCTACGTCCTGTCCCCTTGTGCAGAGCCTGTATTCGTTCCATGCCTCTTCTTCTGTCTCAAACCCCAGACCATAGACCTCCTTAATTCCTTTGATCTTGCCCGTCCGGGGGTCTGTTACCCTGTACATGGTCTTTCTGCCCAGTCTCTTGGCTTATCCTCCGGGCAATCTCCCTTATCTGCCGGAAGTCGGACATTGCCTCGCCGGGTGGGTCTACCAGCTTAGGGATAAACTGGGAACGCCTGTCGGCGTCACCCTTAATCGAGACGACCCTGCCGTCCTTAACACCCGGCAGCACTGTGCAGCCCGTACCGCAAAACCTGCACTGCGACCTTCCGTACTTTATGGCCGGTTCCGCCAGGGCTTCAGCCGGGAGCCCTGCCATTGCGAGTGCTGTGGCTGCCGCCGATGCCCTGATAAAATCCCTCAAGTGGTATCGTAACGCTGATAGCACCGCGGACGTCTCCAATGCGGTATCCCCTGTGGCACTCGATACATGACGATTCAACATACAGGGGGGCTACATACCTGAAGTACTTGAACCCCTGTTCTTGTGTAATTGCAGACACTTCACCGGCCTCTCCCTTCTCGAATATCACGAGGGCCTTTTTTTCAAACCCGTCAGGGGCGTTGGATGGGTTCAGGAGTTTGCTGCTTGTTATATGGAACCAGGAGATGCCTTCATTTTTGGAATAATCCGATAGTTGCCTGGTTACAAGGGCCGGGTTTTCCTTGATGTATCTCTTACCTGTAATATCAACTATTTCTGAATCCTTGAGATAAGGAATGTCCCTTTAAAAAGGGTTTATCAGACCTTCCTGTGGACAATACGGTAAGCTCCGCGGTTTATCCTGCGTTGTTCATCCACCGGGCTTAATGAGAGCCGGGGAGAATTCGGCGGAAATTGCGAGCAAGATTCAATAATAAAGTAATCTAAAGTTGTGTTTAGCATTGTATCTAAAATTTTTTGCTTGACAAAGAGTTAAAATTATGATATAAAATAAATAAGCGCCTCGTTACCTCCCCTAAGCTGCTGTCCGCTTTTCACGGGCAGCAGCATCTTTTTTTTCAAAGTGCCTTTCACTGCTGAGGTGCGGTATTGTTTCAGGTTGAAAATACGGGATTCTGAAATAAATTCAGAATGACAGAAGGACTTTTTCCTACTTGAGCAACAACCCGCTATAGTTTATTGAGTGTTTTGCCCGGTAACTGCATGCAAAACATGGGATTCCGGCACTCTTGAGAGGATGATAATGGTCGCCCGGCTACTCGATCCTGAAGTAAATAACCTTCAGCAGCAGGCCGTTGCCGTCGGTGATATCGACCCGCCAGTTGCCCTTCCAGGCTTTTAGTATCTTCTTGCTGCTGTATGTCCTCCAGTTTCCGGATCTCACCGGCAGGGTGACATCGGCCATCAACCTGTCCTCATAAAACCACAGGTGTTTAATCACTGTTTCATCCACTGCACCTTCAACCCTGGTGAAGCAGAATACCCTGCCAACCCCGGGAGAAAAGCTCTCCGCTACACCTGTGGGGACGAGATTATCGATCCCTTCGGCGATAACGACCTCGGTAATCTCAAGGGAATTCTTTTTGTCTGCAGCGGCAGGTGACGATACCAGTACGATCAAGAAGAGATAAATGACCGTTTTCGTGTTCCTGTTAATCAATGCCATGGTTATTCTTTCGAGTCGGCCTCGAAGGTCTCATAAGTATTGCCGGATTTTGAAAAGGCGAGATAGCCGAAGAATATGAAGTTAACAACAGGCACGATCATCAGTAACCCGAGCCATTTGTTCTTTCCGACGTTTTCCGAGATGCACATCCAGAGGTATATCCCGATTATATAATTGACAAAAGGTATGAGAAGAAGCAGTATCCACCACCAGGCTTTCCCGGCAGACGCTACAAATGTCCAGATCTGAATAAGGGGGATCCAGGCTGTCCATGGGGCGGGAACGGAGAGTTTTTTTGCTATAAGGAAAAGGCAGAGTGCAAAAAACAGATACAAGAGGACGCCTATGATGAAGAATGTTGTATAAAATCCTGTCAGGAGGAGGATTCCAAGTCCTGAAGGGGGTCTTCCGGCCTGTTGCTTTCCCTGCGGGAAGGGGGTTGCAGGTTTGAACGCCTTTTCCGGCGCCTGCCGGGGGGTTACGGCAGGAGGTTGGACGGCCTGTTTTTGTTCGGGTTGTTTCCGCTCTTCCGAGATCCGGGGCTTAGTTGCCTCTTTCACTTCTGCTTCAGAAGGGGGAGGTCCCGTCTTTACTTCCTTCTTTACTTCCCTTTTTACTTCCTCCGGTACGACCTTCTTTGCCGGTTCTTTCTGTTTTTCCGCGACCTTCTTTGCCGGTTCAGGTGTTTTAGCAGACAGGCCTACTGTTTTTTCAGGGATCCGGGGCAGATTGTGTTTGTCAGGGGTGAAGTCCGGATCAATCAGATAGGCCTGACTGAAGAATTCGGAGGCCTCGTTGTACCTGCCGAGGCTGTAAAGACCGTAACCGATGAGATAGTATGCCCTGGCATCGGGTCTTTGTTTTACCTGTTCTTTCAATATGTCGACAGCACGTTGAAAATCGCCCCTGTTGTACGCCTTCAGAGCAGTTTCAATGCTGTTTCCTTCCTTGGCGAAGAGCTGGCCATGGAATGAGATCATAAGTGTTAAAAACACAATGGCAATTACAATCCTTTTCATGATAACCTCCATGCTGAGTTTATTCCAATATCACTGCCGTCGGAAATAATCTGATAATGAGAACGATATTTTTATAAAACAAGGCTTCCGGACAGAAAGATTCACATCGTTTTTCCAATTCCGGGCATGTATGCATAGAGACTGCGGCCTGCCCCTCTGTAATAGTATATCATACAGAAATATACCACAAAAGAGGGCCAATAGCCAAACCATTCAGGCGTAGAGACAGGCTGCACAACAGATACGGAACTCTCAGTTGCCTGGAGAAGTGAAGCTCCCCGACCAAAGGTCGGGAAGCTTCACTTAATCGTTATTCCCGCCCAGAATCAGGTCCGGGATAAACTGCAGAGGATACATGGGGGTTCCGGATGCCCCGAACGCTTGCAAGGCATGACAAATTATTTGTTGCCGCTTGATAGCCAAAAACAGTAGTATTATAGGCAGTCAAGTGATTTTCGTTGAAAATCAGGAGATCACCAGAGATGGATTTCCGGGTTTAAAAAAAGCCGGTAAGGCATTGCAAAAGGGCTTTTCCCCTGTCACGGAATTGAACTGATAGTGTTCTCTTGTGTAAACTTATATATGTATGGCATCTGTCCCGAGAGGGAAATCCCTTAACATGATGCTTCTAAGTTTAATGAATCGTTCGTTATGATAAATCCGGAGAAATTCCCCTGTACTAACAGGGAGGGGTCGGTCCTCATACTTGTCCTCCTCATACTTGCCCTCCTCATAGCCGTTGTTACGGAGTTTTCTTATGATGTTTATACCACAACCTCGGGTCTCTACAACTGGTCTACAGGGGTAAGGCTGTCAGAACTTGCGGATTCAGGAGCGGATGTGGCGATGGAGATATTCAAGGAAAATTCTGCCGCAATTAGTTATACTTATCCTGGTGTGATCACTGTTCCCGTTCCCCTGGCCGGAGTTGACGATTCCCTTCGGATTGAGATTGTTGATGAACAGGCGAAGTTTAATATCAACAGCATTATCTATCCCAACGGAAACGACAATACCGAGGCCATAGAGAGGTTCAGGAGGCTCGTTGCACTGCTTGAACTCGACGGGGATATCGTTGATGCGCTTGCAGACTGGATTGACCCCGATAGTGAACAGCGCCTGGCGGATTCAGAGGTTGGTGCAAAGAATGCCCCCTTTTATACACTCGAGGAAATACTCGCCGTCAAGGGTATTACTGAAGAGGTTTACAGAAAAATAAAACCGTATGTAACCGTTTACGGGGACCTCGCGGGGAGGATAGATATCAATACCGCCGGCAGGATCAACATTATGTCGCTCTCAGGAAGTATAGATAGTGAACTCGCTGAGAGGGTTATACTTTATCGTGACCGTTCACCTCTGAAGTCGGTAACCGAATTGAAGGATGTTCCGGGGTTTAAAGACCTGATGAACGAGATCGCAGGCAAGTATGTTGTTAAGAGCGGTTATTACAGGGTGAGGGCTACCGCAATCTACGATAATATAAAGAGGATTACGGATTCGGTTTACAGTGTTACAGGAAAGACAAAGAGAATCTATTATAGCCTGATATGATGAAGATAGGCCTTATTCAAATATACGGTAATGATATAACACTTTCGGTCCTGGAGGGCAGGAAGAGAGACCTGAGGCTTGTTGAACAGAGGAAGTTCAGCGGTATAGAGGCGATGGATGACGGCCTCGGTTTCGATGCCGCGGTTTTGAGCCTGCCCCTGGACATCCTGCAGTTCCGCAGACTCAGACTGCCCTTCTCTGACATGAACAAGCTGAAAGAGGTGGTGCCCTACGAGTTGAAGCGCCTTGTGCTTGATGATATCGACGATATAGTCTTCGATTGCGTAGTGAGGGATGCCGACAATGGGAATAAGGATCTGCTCATTACCTTTGTAAAGAGGGGATGGCTTGAAGATATCCTGAGGGCGCTGAACGCAAAGGGGATCGATCCCTCCATCGTCATATCCCTCGAACTGTCCAAGGTCATTAAAGGGGGCGGTTTCGATGGCGTGTTTTCTGAGAATGCAGGTGTTGAGCTCCATGAGTTGGGGGAACTCCTTGCCGGGGAAATGGACCACCCTACCATAAACCTCAGACAGGGTGACCTCTCGTTTACAAAGGAATACAGGGAGAAGGCCCGTTATAAAAAGAGGGCGCTTATTTTACTTTTTTTTCTCCTTGCAGTGCTTTTATTCAATTCAGGTGAAAGGGTATACATAAAGAGGAAGGCCTTAAAGAATATCGATTTCCGCATGAATGGTATGTACACGGAACTCTTTCCGGGGTCCAAGCGGGTTATTGATCCCCTGTATCAGACAAGGGCGAGGTTGAAGGCCCTCAAAGGGGTGATTAAGGATATCGAGGGGATTGATCCGCTCAACCTGATAAGCGTCCTTTCCGAGAGGTGGTCCCCGGGGGTAGTGCTTGCCGAGCTTAATATTGATACCGACTTTTTTGTGTTGAAGGGCTCTTCGTCACAGTTGAAGGATATTGAAAGGCTTGTGAGCAGGCTCGGGGAGGTTTTCCCTGATATAGAGATTTCCGAAACCGACAGGACCGTCGACGGGAAACTCAGGTACGTGATTAAGGGAGCGACAGGTTCTGTCGGCAAGGCTTTCGGCAGTCAGGGGGAGAAGGATGAAGCTGGATAAGAGAAGTATTTTATTAATATTGGTATTCGCACTGATTCTTCTCAATGCCGTGCTTTTTTTTAATTTACGGAGTCTGGATAAGAGGGAGAGAAGACTGAAGGCCAAGCTCTCCAAGATGACGGAGGTCTATAAGGAGTATAAAGAGGCTTCATCGCAATACGGGATACTGAAGAAGAGGGCCTTCATTAAGGAGACTCCTTCTGCATCTGCACTGGAGGGGCTGCTTGAGGGACTTCAACTCCGGGGGAAGCTGACCCGTATAAAACCCATCCAGAAAAGAACAGTCGATGGTTATTCCATGGAGGACCTTGAGGTGGAGGTGTCCGGGCTCACCCTTGAAGAACTGGTGCGCTTGCTCTACAGGTTAGAGAACGGAAGGGAGGGCTTTATAGTGAGGTCCATGAGTCTGAAAAGGGCCTTTTCAGAGGAGGAGAGGCTTGACTCCTCCATTGAGGTCCTCCTGCTGAGGGCCGGTTCAGGATCCTGATGCTGAAGAAGGCGGTTTTTGTCGTTGTAATTCTGGGGTTGTTGACCGTTGGTGTCTGGTATGTGGGTATCCCCGACCGGTATGTCAAGGAGACGATAGAGAGGGCGCTGGTATTCGGGGGTGTATCCCCGCTGAAGGAACGACGGCTCAGTGTATCGCTTGAGGGATTCGGTAAGGATCCGTTGTTCGGTTTTCATGTTAAGAGAGCGCTTCTCAGGAGAGGGGAGACCGAGGTCCTTTCAATAGTTGACCTCAGAGGCAGAATAGACATACTCAGTCTCCTGCGTATGACCCCCGGGGTTAACCTCAGGGGGGATATTGCCGGGGGATGGCTTGCGTTAAGGGTTACCGGATCGGGGGGGGGGATGCATTTGAGTTTTGAATTAAAGGGGGCGCAGGTAGAGAAGCTTGAGGCTGTGAGGGTACTGAAGGCCCTCAAGGGCAGCGGAGTGCTTGATGTAAAGGGGATTTTCGATATTCCCGTAAGAGCAAATGACCTGAAAGGGGTTTCCGGAGAGGTCCTGTTAAGTATAAAAAATATGAAATTCAGGGATGTCTTCAGTGGTAGTATATATCTGCCTCTTAGCCTCTTCAGCCGGATGAGGGCTTCAATCAGTATGAAAGGCGGAGAACTCGGGATAGAGGCCCTCAGTATGGAGGGGAAGGATATCTACAGCAGGTTAAAGGGGGTTTTTCGAGGTCTTGTGTTTAAGGGGGCACTGGAGGTAATGCCCGGACCGGGTTTTCCGGAGGGGATGCTAACGGTGATTCAGAGGTACAGGGAATCCCCCGGGTACTACAGGATACCTCTCAGGGGGTCTCTTGCCCGCCTTATGTGATTTGGAGTCTCAGGGCCCCGGTAGATACTATATATTGTAGTTATTTTCATTCCTGGGCACAAAATATAGCCATATCTTCTGTTTTTCCACTTTTTGCTTGACAATCCGCTTGTTTTTTATTATGATTAAGTGGTAAAAAGTGGTAAAAAGTGGATGGACAAATGCCAGGGTTTACAGGTAAATATTATTACACGGTTGATCCCAAGGGGAGGGTGATGATCCCTGCACCTTTCAGATCCCTCCTTACCGATAATTATAGCACAAAACTTATTGTGACCAATGCGGCCTTTGACAGGTGTCTTCACCTCTATCCCCTTGAGGAGTGGCAGGGTTTTGAAGAGAAGGTCCGGTCCCTCCCCAAGATGATGGAGTCGGTCCGGTGGCTTCTCAGAAGGGTAGTTGCCTCTGCACAGGAGTGTGAGCTTGATAAACAGGGCCGGTTACTGATACCGGCGTCCCACAGGGAGGATGCAGTAATTAACGGTGAGATTGTTGTTGTGGGACAGATTGAGAAGATCGAACTCTGGAACAGGGAGGAGTGGGATGCCGTTGTGGATCCTTCGAGGATAGACAGAAAGGCCTTTGAGTCAGAGCTGGCGGGACTCGGGATTTGATTAAGTATGGTCATGCGAGATGAAAACGCCGGTACATATTCCGGTTCTCCTTTCAGAGGTGATGGAGTTATTAAGGCCATCAGGAAAGGGGGTTTACCTGGATGCAACCCTTGGCGGCGGCGGCCATACAAGGGAGATTCTCAGGAGGATCGATGGGGATGGCGTCGTTATAGGCATGGACAGGGACAGTGATGCCCTTGCACGGGTCGAGGAAGAGCTGAAAGACGAAAGACTGGTGCTGCTTAAGGCCTCCTTTTCGGAAATGACAGGAGGTGTCAGAGGGCTTGGATATGAAGTCCTGGACGGGATACTGATGGATCTCGGTATTTCCATGATGCAACTCGGGGATGATCAGCGGGGGTTCAGTTTCTCATCCGGCGCTTCCCTTGACATGAGGATGGACAGAAGCAGCCCTGTGACGGCGGAGAGGATAGTGAATGATTACAATCCAATGGATATAGAACGGATACTGCGTGACTATGGAGAGGAAAGGTTTGCAAGGAAGATAGCCAGGGCAATCGTTGAGGAGAGGAAGAAGGCGAGAATAAGACGCTGTGATCAGCTTGCAGGAATTGTTGAGAGGGTCTACAGGAGACGGGGCAGGATACATCCTGCAACAAAGACCTTCCAGGCCCTCAGGATAGCCGTTAACGAAGAACTGAAAGAGTTGGAAACGGGCCTGGAGAACGCTGTGGCGCTTCTCAGAGAGGGAGGCCGTCTCTGTGTGATCACGTATCACTCCCTTGAAGACAGGATAGTGAAGAGGTATTTCATCTCCCTGGCAAAAGAAGGAAGGGTAAGGAAACTGAATAAAAAGCCGGTAAGGCCGTCGGCTAATGAGCTGAGGGAAAATCCTTCTTCAAGGAGCGCAAAGTTAAGGGGGGTGGAGAGGCTATGAGGCTTGGACGGAACAAGGGCATCTTGTCTGTTTTTTTTAAGGGCCTTCTTGTTGTTCTTCCTGCATGTCTGATTTTTGCGGTTATCTGGATGAGGTCGAATATCGTTGCGCTTGAGTATGAGATCGGCCAGTTGGAAAAGCAGAGAATCCATCTCATCGATGAGAGAAGGGATCTGATTGCCAGGAGGGCTGAGTTGGGGTCCTTTAAGAGGATAGAGTACAGCGCACTTAACAGGATGGGGCTGAGATATACAGACAGGAAGAGGGTCTTTTACATCAAGACGGTCCAGGCGCCCGCACCGTTTACAGCCCGGTTTATAAAGGATAAATGAGCATTACACATATGCATAAAGAACTGTCCGGATGTGGGGAGAAGCGCATGAGTATGGATTTTCAGTCAAGCTCTCCGACCAAAGGCCGGGTCTTTCGGCAAGGTGCATTGTAAATTCATGCAAAATGCGGGATTTCACAAAAAGTGAATTCCTTAATTATAAAGAAGCTGGTATTTATTCTTAAAATCATTCCCCTATCTCCCTTTGCCAAGGGGGGATGCAGGAAGTTCCGGTTTGGCAAGGGGTATTTTTATGCAACGGTAAGATTTAGTTGGGGGAATTCAGATCTCCTGCAGGTGCTCTGAGTCGCCTCGGTTCAGTTGGGTTTGAAAGGCCTTTTCAGACTGTTTTCTTTGATTTGAGCGGGCTCCCGTGGCTGCAGCGGCGTTGTCGGCCGACATGCTTTCAGGAGAACCCGTAGAAAGGTGATCATGCAGAGAAGAAGGTTTGTAGTTGTCACGTCTGTTTATGTTTTTTTTCTTATAGTCTTTCTACGCCTTGCCGATCTGATGATACTTGACCATGCCAGGATGGCAAGGATTGCAGAGGTTCAGTACACAAAGGGTCAGAATGTGTTGGTCAGGAGGGGCGGTATCTACGACAGAAGGGGGAAGGAACTCGCCGTTAACCTTGAACGACAGTCCCTTTACTCCGATCCGGAACAGATAAAGTCTCCCGTTGATGTGGCAAAGGCGCTCCATGGTGTTATCAATGCAAAGGAAGGAAGGCTTATAGAGAAGCTTTCCTCAGATAAGCGGTTTGTCTGGCTTGAAAGAAATATATCTCCCTCCATTGTTAAAAAAATCCGGAGTCTCAGGATAGAGGGGTTGGGACTCCTGCCGGATATGGCAAGGTTTTATCCAAAGGGAAACTTTGCATCACATTTGCTCGGCTTTGTAAATATCGATAATGTGGGTCTCGAGGGGGTTGAGAAGCGTTATAACCGGTTTCTCTCAACAAGCGGTGGGCGTGTAGCCTTAACCAGGGATGCTCATGGTAATATATTATATACGGAAGATGACCTTCTGGAATCTTATGGGAACAGCATCGTCCTTACAATAGATGAGGGTCTCCAGAATATAGTGGAAGCAGAGATAGACAGGGCCGTCAGAAAATGGAGCCCCTATGCTGTAACTGCAATTATGATGAATCCCTACAACGGTGAGGTCCTGGCCCTCGCAAACAGACCATCCTTTGATCCAAATCATCCGGGTGATTACAGGCCGTCATACAGAAGAAACAGGGCTGTCACTGATCTCTATGAACCGGGATCAACCTTCAAGCTCGTAATGGCTACAGCCGCCCTCGAGGAAGGGGTGGCCACACTGCAGAGCAGGTTCGACTGTTCCGAAGGCTATGTTGAAGTGGGGAAAAGGAAGATAAGGGATGTACATAAACACGGATGGATGACACTGAAGGAGATTATACAGAAGTCGTCAAACGTGGGTGCCGTCAAGGTGGCGCTTAGGCTGGGACCCGACAGGTTTTACCGGTATATGAAGAAACTTGGTTTTGGTGAGAAAACAGGCATTGATCTTACAGGTGAGTCATCCGGGATTGTCAAGGAACCGTCTTCCTGGTCAGGTACTACCATAGGTGCTGTGGCTATAGGTTATGAAGTGATGGTAACACCACTTCAGATCCTCAGGGCCTATGCCACGGTTGCAAATGACGGGTATCTTGTGAAACCACATGTTGTTTCAAGGATAATTTCACCTGATGGAGAGGTGCTATGGAAGTATGGGCCTGAAAGGAAAAAGATGGTGATGTCCGTCAGAACCAGCCGGATGCTGAGAAAGGCATTTAAATCCGTGGTCTCCGATGATGGAACCGCCCCCCTTGCCGCGGTCGATGGGAACCTTGTTGCCGGAAAGACCGGTACAACGAGGATGCTGGATCCCGCAACAAAGAAGTATTCCAGGAAGATGTTTGTGAGTTCCTTCGTTGGTATGGTGCCCGCGGACAATCCCGTCTTTGTGCTTGTGGTGATCCTATGGAACCCCCATAAAAAATACTACGGCGGCGAAGTGGCAGCCCCTGTCTTCAGCTCTATTGCCGAGAAGGCGCTTTCTTACATGTTCGTCCCCAGGGACGATTCCGATAATGAAGAAGTGCTCGTTGTAGGAAAACCGCGTGAAACCGGAGTTAACAGCCGTGATTTCTGAGAGATGGGAGAGTTACCGTGATGTTGAGTGAACTATTGCAAGGGACATCCTTTCCGGGAAAGTTCAGCGATGTCCGGGTTAACGGCCTTGCAACGGATTCAAGAAAGGTAGGAAAGGGAGACCTGTTTTTTGCGTTAAGTGGCGAGCATCATGATGGTAACATGTTCGTCCGGGAGGCCATAGACAGAGGCGCCGTCGCTGTGATTACCGGGGAGAGAGAGCCGGGAGGAAACGGAATTCCGGTTATTCCGGTACCTGATATTAACGACACCATGGCAATGATATCAGCGCGGTTTTATGGTAATCCCTCACAGAAGATGAAACTCGTCGGCATTACCGGGACAAACGGCAAGACCACCACTTCTTACATCCTGCGGAAGATCTTCAGGGAGGCGGGGCTAAGGACGGGAATCACGGGGACCATCAGTTACATTATAGGTGACCGGTCCTTCAGGGCACGGTTGACCACACCCCTTGCAGTGGACTTTCAGAGGATACTGAAGGATATGTATGAGGAAGGAGTAACGCATGTCGTTTCAGAGGTCTCCTCCCATGCACTGGGCTTAAAAAGGGTTGATTACACCGACTTCGATGTCTCCGTATTTACAAACCTGACGCGTGATCATCTTGATTTTCATGGCACGATGGAAGACTATTTCAGGGCAAAGCTCCGTCTCTTCCGGGAGTTGACCCATAAAGCCGGTATTATAAATATCGATGACCCCTATGGGCGCAGGATCTCGGAAGATATATCCGTTGCGGGGCTCCGGATGACGACCTTTGGCCTTTCCGACAACGCCGTGTTGCGTGCCGTAGATGTTTATGAGGATGAAAGGGGGATACGCTTCTCCATACCCCTCAATGGAGGGGCGCTGGAGGTCTCATCGTCACTCCTGGGGAAGACGAATGTTTATAACATACTTGCAGCCGTAGGGGTTTCTCTGGTTTTGGATATCGATGAAGAGGTAATCAGGCGGGGGATTGAAGGCTTTCAGGGTGTGGAGGGGAGGATGGAGTCCGTAAGGATGGATCGGGAGTTCATGGGGGTGATTGATTACGCTCATACACCTGATGCACTTCAACGGGTGCTGATGTCACTCAGGGGCTTTACCAGGGGGAGGATTATAACGGTGTTTGGTTGCGGGGGTGACAGGGACAGGGGAAAGAGGCCTGAAATGGGCAGGATAGCATCACAACTGAGTGACCTTGTAATTGTTACTTCCGATAATCCCCGCTCTGAAAGACCCGAGGATATAATTGCCGGTATCCTTGAAGGGGTTCGGAAGGACAACTGCACTGTTGTGACCGACAGGAGAAAGGCTATCTTCAGGGCTGTTGATATTGCCCGAAAGGATGACACCATACTGGTTGCAGGCAAGGGACACGAGGACTATCAGGAGATAGAGGATGTGCGTTATCCGTTCAAGGACAGAGAGGTCCTGAAAGAGGCCCTTGATAGTCTATCGAGGCTGAGTGGTTAAGAGAGGTTTTTTATGATCAGGTATACATTGTCGGAAATCCTTGAGCCGACGGCAGGGAGGCTGTTGGTAAAAGGGACACGGTACTTCACCGGTATTTCAATCGATTCAAGGACCATAAGAGAGGGTGAACTCTTTATTGCGCTCAGGGGGGAGAGATTCGACGGGCATGATTTTCTTGAACCCGCACTGAAGAAGGGAGGCGGGGCCGTAGTGAGTTGTCCTCCCGTTATACCTCTCATGGGAAAGAGCATAATACATGTCGATAACACACTCAGGGCATTACAGTCCATAGCGAGATACCGAAGGTTAACGAGGGATGTTAAGGTTGTGGGTATTACCGGGACAAACGGCAAGACTACAACAAAGGAGATGATTGCCGAGATACTCGCCCGGGATTACAAGGTACTCAGGAGCAGGGGAAACCTTAATAACCAGATAGGGCTTTCCCTGTCGCTGACACGTCTTAACAGTCACCGGTTTGCCGTACTTGAAATGGGGGCAAGCAGGGTGGGGGATATTAGGGAACTGTCCGAGATTGCAAGGCCGGATATCTGTGTGATAACCAATATTGCCCCTGCACATCTGGAAGGTTTTGGATCGTTGGATATGGTGAGAAAGACAAAACTGGAAATCGTTGATTATGTGAATACCGTTGTGGTTAACGGAGTTGATCCGTATCTCAGGCCGGTGCTGCCTGAACTCCTTTCGGATGACAGGTTCTCTGTGATAACATTCGGCCTCAACGCCGGTACGGATGTATGGGCGGAGGAGATCAGACACCTTAAGGACGGAATAAGGTTTAAACTGCATCTGAGGGATGCACAGGTAGCCGAGATAAAACTGAGGATATTCGGTCTCTTCAATGTTCTCAACGCATTGGCTGCGGCATCCGTGTGCAGTCATCTTGATGTCCCTCTTGTGAATATCAAGAGCGCCCTTGAAGGGTTTGAAGGGGTTCCGATGAGGGTGGAGATCAGGGAGATGAGGGGAGCGACCGTAATCAGCGACCTATACAATGCTAACCCGGCTTCAATGGAAGAGGCCATAAAGGAACTTGTCAGGCTCAGGAGAGGCCGTGCTGTGGCGGTTCTTGGTGACATGCTTGAGCTGGGGGCCTATGAAGAGGAGGCCCACAGAAAACTCGGAAGGTGGCTCTCGACCCATCCTGTTGATGTTCTCATAACTGTGGGAGAGTTGATGTCTTATACCCATGAAGAGTTCAACGGCATAAACTGCATGAATGGTAAAAGGCCCTCATACCATGTCGATACGCCCCATGAGGCGAGAGAGATACTGAGGGAGATAGTAAAGAGCGGAGACGTAGTCCTGATTAAGGGTTCGCGGGGTATGAAAATGGAAACGATTCTGGAGGACTGATGCTTTACGAGTTGTTATACAGGCTGCATTCGTATTATTTTCCCTTTAATGTTTTTCGGTATATAACATTCAGGACCGCCCTTGCGGTAATCACGGCTGCACTGTTCACGTTCATGCTTGCTCCCTTTGTAATGAGGAGGTTGAAGAGGTTTCATCTTACACAGCAGATTAGGGGTGACGGGCCAAGCACACACGCAATAAAGGAAGGGACCCCTACGATGGGAGGAGTGATAATACTCCTCGGAATACTCCTTTCCGTATTCCTCTGGATGGACCTCAAGAATCCCTACGTATGGGTAATGGTGATCGCTACCGCAGGGTTTGGCGCCATAGGTTTTGTTGATGATTATATAAAGGTTTCAAGAAGGAACCACAAAGGGCTGAGGGCCTGTTATAAATTCGGTCTTCAGATACTCCTGGCAACGGGCATCAGCTTTTTCCTCTATTCCAACCCCCTGGATCCTTACAGCACCAAACTGAGTGTTCCGTTTTTCAAGAACTGGCTCATTGACCTCGGGCTTTTTTACATCCCCTTTTCCGTCTTTGTTATCGTTGGTTCTTCAAATGCAGTGAATCTCACCGACGGGATAGACGGCCTGGCCATCGGCCTTGTTGCTATCGCGGTTCTTGCCATCGCCGTGCTTGTTTACATAAGTGGTAATGCAAAACTTGCCCAGTATCTCCAGTTGCTCTTTCTTGTGAAGACAGGTGAGCTTACTGTTTTCTGTGGAGCAATATTTGGGGCGGCAATAGGGTTCCTGTGGTATAACGCCTATCCGGCGGAGGTCTTTATGGGAGATGTTGGTTCCCTCAGCCTTGGGGGAGCGCTTGGTACACTTGCAGTAATAACCAAACATGAGATTGTGCTTGCTATTGTCGGCGGTATTTTTGTTATTGAGACAATATCGGTAATCATACAGGTGGGCTCATTCAAGCTGACGGGAAGAAGGATATTCAGGATGGCTCCGATACATCATCATTTCGAGGTCAAGGGATGGCCTGAGCCCAAAACCGTCGTCCGTTTCTGGATTGTCGGAATTATCCTGGCGCTGCTGAGTCTTGCAACCCTGAAATTGAGGTAGGTTTATGTGGTTAAGTGTTATAAGGGAATGTTGGTTTTTTCATATGTCTGCATGGTCATGTAACAGTTGCAGGACAACAGATGAGGCCCGGCAATGGAAGATCTGAGTTCGAGCTTTAAAGATAAGAGGTTCCTTGTCGTAGGCCTCGGAAGAAGTGGTTTGTCGGCAGCAGGACTGCTCAGGTTTCTCGGTGCCGGGGTTGTTGTATCTGATGACAGGGATGAAAAGGCCCTTGCCGGGATGATGGGCGGATTGCCGGAGGGGGTAGTATTCCGTCCGGCATCAGCGATTGATCCCGCCTCTGAAGGCATTGACGAGGTAGTAATCAGTCCCGGTATCCCCATGTTTCATCCCCTGGTGAAAAGGGCCCTCTCATCCGGGATTGAGGTAATCGGAGAGCTTGAGTTGGGCTTCAGGGTGCTTATGCCTTTCCGGATACCCTGGATAGGGATTACAGGTACCAACGGTAAGTCCACGACCACAAGGGTTACAGAACTTATGCTTAAGAGGGCCGGCAGGAGGATATTGTCGGGCGGTAATATCGGTAATGCCGTTACAGGGGAGATACTCGGCGGTCTGAGGGGTGGAACGCTTTCGACGACCGAGTACGTGCTTGTGGAGATTTCCTCATTTCAACTTGAAGGCATCAGGGCGTTTAAACCATCAGTGGCGGTGGTTCTGAATATATCCCCCGACCATCTTGACAGGTATGAAGACCTCGATGAATATATCAGGACAAAGGCGGCGATTTACAGGAACCAGGGGCCGGAAGATACCCTGGTACTGAATCTCGGTGATGAGAATCTCCGTTGCTTTGCCGGTGGCGCAGGTTCAAAAGTAAGGTATTTTTCCGTAGATTCCGAGACGGGTGGGGAAGCAGGTGCAATAACCCCTGACGCTTATGTGGATGAGGGGTGGCTGGTTTTAAGGGGTGAGAACGGTCCTGAGCGGATCATCCGTATTGATGATATGAGGATCAAGGGTATCCATAATCAGGAGAATGCCCTTGCCGCACTCCTTGTTTCATCGCTCTGCGGGGTTAACCCGGACAGTCAGGCGCCGGTTCTCCGCGAGTTTAAAGGACTCGAGCACAGGATGGAGTTTGTTGATGAGGTGGAAGGTGTGAGTTTCTATAACGACTCGAAGGGAACAAATATCGGCGCCGTCATGAAATCCCTGGACGGCTTCGGGGATGGTGTAATCCTGATACTTGGCGGCAAGTACAAGGGAGGCGATTTCTCAGGGCTGAAGCGATACATTGGACGCCGTATGAAGGCTGCGGTTCTGGTAGGGGAGGCACGCGGGAATATTCTGAAACAGATGGGAAATCCCCTATGTGCGTATTTGGTTGATGATATGGATGAGGCGGTTATGCGGGCGTTCTCACTTGCTGAGAGCGGAGACACGGTGCTTCTTTCCCCGGGTTGTGCAAGTTTCGATATGTTTGATGACTTTGAGCATCGCGGGAGGTATTTCAAGGAACTTGTAAGGAAGTTGAAAGGTGGGATGAATGTACGGGTCTGAAAAAGAGGTCGATAAGTATTTTCTCCTATCGGTTGTTGCTCTCACTATCATGGGGGTTGTCATGGTATACAGTTCAACTGCCCTGATAAATATTTCAAAGGCCGGCGCTGCCTCTTCTTCCCCGGGGGGGTCTCAGTTTATGTATCTTAAGAAGCACCTGATGACCCTATTGATAGCCTTTTTCGCGATGCTGTTGTTCTATTCCATAAAACCTTCGACTTTGGCCAGGTACTCGATTGTCTTCCTTGTGTTTTCCTTTGTGTTGTTGCTGCTGGTTTTCATTCCGGGGCTTGGGGTGAAGATAAACGGTGCAAGGAGATGGATCAGGCTGTGGCCGTCAACCATTCAGCCGGGTGAGTTTGTCAAGTTTGCGATGGTTTTATTTATGTCAAGGTATCTCTCCGATACACAGGAGATCAGGGGCAGGTTCTCGGTTTTTCTCTGGCCCCTTATCGTGATGCTTTCATTTCAGGCCATACTGCTGCTTCAGCCTGATTTCGGTGGTGCATTCACTCTCGGACTTATCACGTTTGCTATGTTTTATATTTCAGGAACACCACTCAGGTTCATGTTCACAACGATCCTTTTTGTTTTACCGGTAGTGGTGAAGCTCGTTATGGAACCATACAGATTGAAGAGAATCTTCATCTTCCTTGATCCATGGAAGGACCCCTATGCCAGCGGCTTTCAGCTTGTGCAGTCATTCATCGCCCTCGGCAACGGGGGGTTCAGGGGAGTCGGGCTTGGTGAGAGCAAACAGAAACTCAGTTATCTCCCCGAGGTTAACACCGACTTTATCTTCTCTATGGTGGGAGAGGAGATCGGCTTTATCGGCGTGGTTTTTGTGCTTTTCATGTTTGTGCTGTTCTTCAGTCGCGGAATAAAGATCGCCGGTGATGCAAAGAGTCTCTTTTCCAGTTATCTTGCGCATGGATTGACACTGATGATAACACTCCAGGCGTTGATGAATATTGCGGTGGTTACAGGCCTGGTGCCCACGAAGGGCCTGCCCCTGCCGTTCCTGAGTTATGGGGGCTCATCCCTGCTTGTGAATTTTATTGCCGTCAGTGTAATCCTGAAGATCTCCAGGGGGGACGATGAGCAACTGTCCGTGCAGACGCAGGAGATGATTATAAAAAGGAGGGCTCACCTGAAGGCAAGGAGGCTGAGGAGGAAGGCACAATGAGAATCGTTATAGCAGGAGGCGGGACAGGCGGCCATCTCTATCCGGGTATTGCCCTTGCAGAGGAGATGATCAGAAGAGCCCCCGATACAGAGGTGATCTTCATCGGAACCGAAAGGGGAATAGAGGCCAAGGTGATACCCCGGGAAGGGTTTACTATAAAGTTTATCCCCTCCGAGGGTTTTGTAGGCAAGTCCCCGATCAAAAAGGCACGGTCCATGTATCTCTTTCTGAAGGGGTTAAAGGAGAGCTACCGCTATCTGGAGGAAATCAAACCCGACATAGTTGTGGGTTCCGGCGGGTATGCATCTTTTGCTCCCCTTGTGGGTGCATGGCTTCAGTCGATTCCTACGCTGATACTCGAGCAGAATACGGTTCCGGGGCGGGCAAACAGGATCCTGGGACATATCGCGAGGTTGATATGTATCACCTATCAGGAGAGTATGGCGAGGTTCCCCCGCACCAAGGTCTACCTTACCGGCAATCCTGTAAGAGGGAGGCTGCTGAAGGGGAGCAGGACATCTGCCTTGAGACTCTTTTCCCTCAGGGAAGACCTCTTCACCGTCTTCGTGTTTGGTGGGAGTTCCGGTGCAAGCACCATTAACAGGGCAGAGGTGGATGCACTTCAGCATATGCTTGAATTCAGGGACAGGATACAGTTCCTCCACCAGACGGGTGAAAAGGACTTCGAGTTTGTCAGGGACTCATACAGACGCTACGGTTTTAAAGGCACTGTAGCGCCTTATATTTTTCAGATGCCCGAGGCTTACGCAATAGCGGATCTGGTGATATCAAGGGCCGGAGCAACAACGATAGCGGAGGTGTGTGCGACGGGTAAACCCTCGGTGCTGATACCCTATCCCCATGCCGCAGGGAACCACCAGGAGGTAAATGCAGAAAAACTCCAGAACCTCGGGGCAACGGTCATGATCAGGGATGCCGAGCTTACAGGAAAGCGTCTTGCCGATGAGATTAAAAGGCTTTACAGCGATCGCGGATTCAGGGAATCAATGGGGAAGAGGGCTGTCGGGTTCGGAAGGCCTGAAGCCGTTAAGAGAATTGCCGATATTGTCGTCAGTCTTGTTTCACCGGACAGTCCGGGAAGGTCCGGTATCAAAAAGCGGGCTGAAAAAAACAGAGAGGTTTTTATCTGAGGAGACTCCATGTTTGAAAGTTACAGGGTAATACACTTTGTCGGCATCGGTGGTATCGGGATGAGCGGCATTGCCGAGGTCCTGCATAACCTCGGCTACGATATAACCGGCTCTGACCTGAAAGAGTCTTCCAACACAACAAGACTGAGAGAGATGGGAATCAAGGTCTTTATAGGACATAACGCTGCCAATGTTGACAGCGC
>VAPE01006614.1_pt1 | contig 22966 bp, 23 predicted proteins | sample 3393911 | NCBI WGS metagenome assembly VAPE01 (sample SAMN08290436, study PRJNA428436) | hydrothermal vent metagenome | isolation source: Deep-sea hydrothermal vent chimney | place: Atlantic Ocean: South-mid Altantic Ridge
GCTGAGATAAGAAAAAGATATAGATAAAAAGCTAAAAAGCCTGTATCTATAAGGGGATATAGGCTTTTTTTGTCACTTTCTCTGCGGAAGTTCCGCTATATTATAGAATACTTGGATTAGTACATCAAAAGAGGATTCTGTCAAGAATGAAGACCTGACCCCGATAATTCCGCTGACCCCGATAATTCCGCTGACCCCGATAATTCCGCTTAACATGGAAGAGCCCTTATTTCTATAGTCTTGCTATTTTTTTTAACCAATATAAAATAGAACTGTATAGTGCCATTTCACTTATTAAGCTTTATGGCATAAAAAAGGAGAATTAAAATAAATGGTTAAAAAAGAAAGCCGGCACGAAAATAAGCCTCTAGCTGCAGCAAATTCGTATGGACAGATGCAGATTTACAAACCTGACGACGAGATAGATCTGCGTGAACTTTGGCAGACGGTTAGAAAAAGAAAACGCATCGTATTTATAACGGTTGTTCTTTTTCTAACTGCCGCATTTCTATACATTTTGCTTGCAAAACCGGTTTATCAAGCTAAAGCTACAATAGAAATCGGCAAAGAACTTGTCAAAACGAATGGCGGTACGCTTGTTGCCAGATACTTTGACAATGCCAATAACATAAAGCGGTATATTGATGTGAAATACGACACAGCAGGAAAATATCGTACAAAAGGCAGTACTGCTTATATTGAAAAGGTGAGTATTGATAAAAAAGCTGCAGGATTCTTGACTATTACAGCATTAGGACAAAATAATGCGTCTGCGGTTAAGATGCTGCAAAAACCTATTAACGAAATATATACCAAACATATTGCCATAATGAAATCTATTCTTGAAAATAAAATTGATGCCATAGATGACATCAAACAGCAAATCAACTATGATACCAATGTTCAGCTGCATCAACTTACAAACAGTCTTAACGCATTTCAAGCAACTGAATCGAAAAAAATTGATGATCAGATCAAATTTATAAAAACAAAAAAGATTCCTGCGCTTGAAACAAATATAAAGGAGTTTGAAAAAGAGATAATCAGCAAAAAACAGTCTATCAAAAATATGCAGCTATATATTATAAAGACGGCAAAAAAACACCCGTCTTTTGCAGCAATGACTGCTTCAAAAATATCTAATCTTAAAAAGAGTATAACCTATTTGAGAATGCAGATTATAGATTTTCATTCAAGAATAAAAACGCTTCAATACGGCACAACCTCCAATCTGAATACGACAAATGGAACAAAGACACTTCAATACGGCACAATCCCTGATCTAAAGGCAACAAAAAAGCGCTTGCTCAAAGAGATTATCCCTGCAAAACAGACTGCTATTAAAAATATAGAATCGGTGACTATTCCTCAATTAAAACTTAAGATCAAACAGATTCAAGCTCATATGAAAGCTCCTTATATAGTCATGACACATATTGTCGGTAAAATTTATACTCATAGCAAACCTATTAAACCAAAAAAGAGGCTTATCATCGTAGTTGCACTGATTACCGGATTGATATTTGGAATATTCCTTGTTTTCTTTTTAGAGTTCATTGGGAATGTTGACAAAGTTATAACAGCAGAGTGATAGATTCTGATATGATCAGAGTTTTTTTTACCGTAATTTCAAGGCATGCATGCTTGAATGGAAGTCGTAAAATAAGTATGTCTTTTTAATCTTAATGAAGCTCATTTACTCAAGATTGGGGATGGAATCTTAAGATGCATTTTTCTGTCTAATAATAAATATTCGCTCTCCTGGAAGATTAACCTCTGCTTTGCTGTCTCTGCTAATATTCAACTTACCGTAAACAAAATCCGGAATCCTTATTTTTATCACATCGTTTGCACATATAAAATGTATGTTCCAATATTGACCATGGGGAAATATTTGTTTGATAACACCCGTTAATCTGTTTGACATCATCTTGGCATTATTTCTTCTAACAATTCTAACTTCATCAGAATGAATACCCCATATTAGCCTCTCTTTTATTTTAATATCTTTTTCCCGATATGTTCTTTCAACATTAATATTCCCAAAAATAGTTTCAATAATCAGGTTATCATCTCTCATATCAATAATTTTACCGGTAAATAGATTGTCTATTCCAAAAAATCTCGCAACCTTCACGGTTTTAGGTCTAAAATAAATTTCGTTTTTCTTTGCCGTTTGAATTATTGCTCCATCATAGATAAAGCTGACAATATCGGATAGGTAAAGAGCCTCCTCAATATCATGAGAAACTGCCAATATTGTAAGATGAAACTCATCTGCCATAGATTTAATAAGATCAACCAGTTCATAACGAAGCGAAGGATGCAGAGCTGAAAACGGCTCATCAAGCAGCAAAAGATTAGGTTTAACAATCATTGCCCTGGTTAGTGCTGCTCTTTGTGCTTGACCACCCGATATATGATCCGGATAGCTTTCCAATATATCGCCAATCTCTAATCTTGAAATCAGCATATTATAATAGTTCCTGTCAAGTGAAATGCCCCTAACCTTAACTCCATATAATATATTTTCCTTTATAGTAAGATGTGGAAACAGCGACATTTTTTGAGGAAGATAAGCAATATTCCTTTTATCAGGCGGTAAATCTATTATATCATTGTCATTCATTATAATTTTACCCGCCTCGGGTTTTATAAAACCGGAAACAAGCTCCAGAATCGTTGTTTTACCTGATCCTGAATCCCCAAGAAGCAGGTATATTTCACCTTTTTTAATATGAAAACTAATTTGTTTTAATATGAAATCGCCTCTTTTTAGTGTTATTTTGTTTAGTTCAATCATCTAATAATATACCTTGAGGCAATAAGAGATGTAAGCCCGATCAATATAAGAATAATAATTAACCACACCGCTCTTGTTATATTTGCAGAAGATAGGGATAAAAATATGCCTATAGGGATAGTTTCGGTCTTAAACGGCATAGAACCGGCTATCATCAGCGTAGCGCCAAATTCGCCTATGGATTTAGCAAAACAAACCAAAAAAGATGCTAATATTCCCTTTTTTGCCAGCGGAATCGCTACTGTTTTGAACGATGTAAACGAATTAGCACCAAGTGAACGGGCTACATTTTCGTAATAAATCGGCACAGAATCAAATGCCTGCTTGATCATTCTGATTGCCAATCCTGCAATAGTTATAAACTGGGCAACGATAATGCCCGATATCTGAAAAATTGGAGTTATTCCATGGGCGGCAAGCCATTTACCAATAGGATTATCAAAAAACAGCAAAACAATTGCACCAAGCGCCAATGGCGAAACAACAAGGGGCAGCTCAAGCAGTGTATCAACAACTGTTTTACCAAAAAAGTTATATCTTGAAAGTGCATAAGCGGCAGGGAGAGCAACAAGCGTAGAAAGGATCGTTGAAACGACTGCAGTTGAAATACTTAAAAAAATAGAGTAGGCAATTCTGTTTAAATCGACTGCGTTGGGTTTGTTGAGGAAAAAGAGCAGCGATGAGAAAAGCAAAAGATAGGCTACGGCAACTATCAAGATAGACGATATACTAAAAGTTTTGAACACCTATTTGGTAAGCCAGTCCCCTGAAAGCTTATAAAAGCCGCCCACAGGGACCTTCCTGCCGATTATTTTATACGCATTATTAAGATTAGTGAGATAATGAAATTTCGATAACTCATATTTTGCCGTTTTTGATGTAAGAAAATTAAGAAATTTTAATGCTTCCGTTCTATGCTTACTATAAATTGTCAGACCGGCAGGAATATAACCAATTCTTTTAATATAACTATTTATAAAGACTGTCTTGATCAAAGCCGGATTCCAATATGAAAAAACTCTCCAACCGAAGACTGCATCAACTTGATGAAGAGCGACTGCAGTTGCCGTCTTGGCACAACTTCCGGTATAGTTTACTATATTATTTTTAATTTTTGTCCGTTCTTTCTTGCTTAAAGAATTTATTATTTCAGCAGCAAAAAGTCCCACGCATACACTTTCGGGGTTGGCAATCGCAATTCTCACTCCCGGTTTAGCAAGATCGGCCATAGATTTAATATTTTTAGGATTATTTTTGGGAACGTTTATTGCTGGTATAAGATAAGCAATACGTTTTATACTGTTTTTGATAATTACACCTTTCTTCTCAGCCAGACTCATAAAATCCGAAGATCCTGGCATATAAATATCGCCTTTACGGGTAAGCATTATCTGTGATAAAAGCATGCCTGAACCTCCATACAGAACATCAATTTTTGTGCCTGTTCGATGTTGATAAATTTTGACAAGTTTTTGCATAGGTGGTTTTGAAGCTGATCCAACATAGATAAACAACTCTCCTGCATAACTGCAAGAAGCCGAAAAAACCAGCAGCATAAAAATAATTACTCGAATCATAAAACTCCTCCGTAATATAAATTTATATATAACGATTATATAAAATCAGTTCAACATGTCAAGCAAAAATTTTACAACTCGGCTTTAAAGTGGTAAATTAATCTTATGAATAAATATGAAATTGAACTATTGGGCAATATTTGGATAAAAAAGAACGGAAAAAATTTTATTGGTAAAGGCAGAATACAGCTTCTTGAAGAGATTGGGAAAACCGGATCAATCGCTCAAGCTGCGAGAAATATGAAAATGAGCTATAAAGCGGCATGGGATACGGTGGATATTATAAATAAACTGGCAGCCGAAAAAATAGTAACAAAGAAGTATGGCGGAAAAGGCGGAGGGCAAACGAAACTGACCAAATATGGATATGAATTGATAAGCTTGTTTAAGGAAATAGAAAATAGCCACAACAGTTTTTTAAAGCGAATTTGTAAAAAATTGCAGTTTTAAAACCCTAAAAAATTATAAAACTACTGCGTAATAAACATTTTAGCAACTTTAGCAGCTTTTTCATAGGCAAGGCGAACTTCTGGAAGGATTAACGTGTTAATATTCAAAGAAGTAAAACGTGAGCATATGGGATAAGCTGATATTGCTGCGAAAGTGGTCTCACAATACTATTTTCCGTTATTGAAAGCAAAAAAAGCTACAGGCTATTTCTTCTTCTCTTTTTATATAACTAACACTCAAAACATAGCACATGAAAATCTTTTGCGCTACTCTTCACCAAGATAACATTTTCTCACTTGCTCGTTGGTAATCAAATTCGATGCTTCATCTTCAAGAATTATCCTGCCGTTTTCAAGCACATATCCGTAATCGGAGATTTTTAAAGCCACGGAAGCATTTTGCTCCACTAAAAGTATTGTCATACCTTTTTTATTTAACATTTGTATTATATTAAAAACCTCGCTAACGATAATTGGAGCAAGGCCCAACGAAGGCTCATCAAGCATAAGAAGCGCAGGACGACTCATTAATGCCCTGCCGAGAGCAAGCATCTGCTGTTCTCCGCCTGACAAAGTACCTGCCAATTGATTGGAACGCTCTTTCAAAATGGGGAAAAGCTCAAAAGATTCCTTATAACCGTCTTCAATTTCTGCAGCATTTTTGTTGAAAGCGCCCATCCTTAAATTTTCTAATATGGTGAGGTTTGCAAAAACTTTTCTACCTTCAGGAACCATTGCTATTCCCATTTTAGACACGGTATGCGTTTTAGAACCAATAATTTCTTTCCCGAGAAATTTGATACTTCCTTTTGCAGTTACCATACCTTCAATAGATTTAAGCGTACTGCTTTTACCCGCTCCGTTTGAGCCGATAAGAGTAACGATTTTGCCTTCAGGGACTCTAAAACTAATCCCTTTTATTGCGTGTATAACTCCGTAATAAGCATCGAGATTGGATACTTTAAGCATTAGCTTCTCCAAGATAAGCTGCAATCACCCTTTTATTCTTATGAATCTCAGAAGGTGTGCCCTCCGCAATTTTTTCTCCGTGATCTAAAACAGCAACGGTTTCACATATACCCATAACAAAACGCATGTCATGCTCAATTAAGAGTATTGTTAAATCAAATTTATCTCTAATTTCGGAAATAAAATACATAAGATCCGTTGTTTCCTGCGGATTCATTCCAGCTGCAGGCTCATCAAGTAAGAGCAGCTTGGGACTTGTGGCTAATGCTCTTGCTATCTCCACTCTTCTCTGGTCTCCATAAGGCAGATTACTTGCATTAAATTGCAGTTTATCATCAAGTTTCAATTTGCGAAGAAGCTCTATGCACGTTTGTCTCATTCTCTTTTCTTCTCCGGAAAAAAATGGGGTGCGAAAAACAGCATCATACAGCTTATATCTTATGCTATGATGAAAACCAATCAGAGTGTTCTCAAGAACTGACATACTCGAAAAAAGTCTAATATTTTGGAAAGTTCTCGCCATGCCTAACGCCACAATCTTATACGGCTTCATACCGATAATATCATTATTTAAAAAAAGTGCCTTACCGGATGTTGGCTTCAAATTACCGGTAATCATATTAAAAAGCGTTGTTTTTCCGGCACCGTTTGGACCTATCAACCCTGTAATACTTCCTGATTTGATCTCTAAAGAAACATCATGGACGGCCATAAGGCCGCCAAACTGCATCGTGAGATTGCTGCATACAAGAGTGCTCATGATTGTTTTGACCTTTTAAAATAGTTAAAAAAACCGTTCCATGAGAATTCTTTTTTCCCCATAATACCTTCTCTTACAAAAATCATTATGCCAATTAAAAGAATAGCAAAAATCACCATTCTCATCCCTGGAACTCCCGGAATAGTTATAGAGAATATATGCATCGGTTGATCTACAACTCTCAAAAGCTCAGAACCCCACACAACCATAACAGTTGCTATCACAGTCCCTGTCATACTTCCAAGACCGCCTACAACTATTATAATAAGCAGAGTGAAAGTTAGGAAAAATGTAAATAATGTAGGTGAAATTGTTGTAATAAGATGAGCAAGCAAACCACCTGCTACACCTTCAAAAAACGCACTTGTTGTAAAAGCTATCATCTTAATCTTGAAGCTGTTTATGCCCATTGCAATAGCAGCATCCTCATCATCTCTTATGGCTTTCATAGCCCTTCCAAAACCCGAGTTAACCAAACGCATTATTACTATAAGTGAAAAAACAACCCATCCCCAGCTCCACCACAAGTTGGTAGAAGAAGGGATACTTTCAAGTCCGAGAGCTCCATTTGTTAAACTAATTGCATTTGTTGAAAAAACTCTTATAATCAGCCCAAATCCAAGCGTTACTATCGCCAGATAATCGCCCCTCACCCTGAATACTGGAAAACCTAACAAAAAGCCAAAAAAAGCCGTGACCAAGCCTCCTGCAATTAACGCCAATAGAAATGGCAAATGCCATGTATCAAGCGGATGCATCATAGGAACTATAATAAACATCGCATGTTTTTGAGCAACAGTTAATGTTAAAAGCGATGAAACATAAGCTCCGATAGCAGCAAAACCGTTTGGTTCAAGAGAAAACTGTCCGGTTACACCGTTAATCAGATTATAGCTTATTGCAAGCATCATAAATATAGCTACATCATCTAGTATTCTTATTGTGTATCTATTAAAATGGTTAGATGCATACCATAAAAATAAAAACAACGATATGATGGCCGCAACTGTCAGAATGTTGTTTCGTAAATTGTTCTTCATCGGTTAAAAACGTCCGCTGAGTTTCTTGCCCATTATACCTGTGGGTTTGAATAATAATACCAATATGAGAAAGAGAAAGGCAAACGCATCTTTGTATCCGGCTAATCCTGGCAATAAGGCAACAACCGTAACTTCAGAAACTCCTATAATGAGTCCGCCAATCGCTGCACCGCGAACATCTCCTATTCCGCCGAGAACAGCTGCGGCAAACGCTTTAAGCCCAGGCATAATTCCAATCAAAGGATTTATGGCCGGATATTTGAGTGCCCATAATATTCCTCCGGCAGCTGCAAGAGCTGATCCGATTGCAAAAACAATAGATATTACAAAATCAACATTTGCTCCCATAAGTCGTGTAGTTTCAATATCAAGGGAAAGCGAGCGCATAGCCATGCCATATTTGGTATGATGCAGGAGCATAACCAAAATAAAAAGAAATATGCCTGCGATTCCTATGGTATAAATACTTACATACGGGAAAATAATCCCTGAAACTTTAAAACTTCCTCTAAATAGTTCGGGAACTGGAAACGCTTTCGGAACGCCGCCAAATATTACTAAAAAAGAATTTTCCAAAAGAAATGAAACTCCGATTGCGGTAATAAGAGTTGATATGCGGCTTGCACTTCTCAAGGGTTTGTATGCTAAACGATCAATTAAAACACCAAGCAAAGCAGTTCCTGCCATAGCCATGAGAAAAGCAGCCCACCAAGGTAGTAAAAAAACCGTTATACCGAATAGTGCAAGATACATGCCAACCATCATCACATCACCATGAGCAAAGTTTATAAGCTTCAGAACACCATAAACCATGGTATATCCTATGGCTATAAGACCGTATAAACTGCCCAACGATATTCCGTTAATAATCTGCTGGATTAGAGAACTTAAATCCATGATTATTTTTTACTGATATATATAATAGATTTTTTGTTTTCTATATTTATATTCAGTTGGGGAAAATTTTCCCCAACTGAACCACTATTGTTACTACGGATTGATCGTAGTAACATATACAAATTTGCCGTTCTCTACCTTCTGAATAACAGCACTCTTAACCGGATTACCATTTACCATTGTAATTGTACCCGTTACGCCTTTAAATCCTTTCGTTGATCTTATAGCTGCATTTATCTTTTTTCTATTAGTTGAATGAGCCCTGTCTATTGCATTAATCATAACAAAATATGCATCTGCGTGAAGAGCGGCCATTGCACTTGGCACCTCATGATATTTTGCTTCATACAATTTTATAAATTTTTTGCCAATAGCTGTCGCCGTAGCTTTAGGATCGAAATGATTTGTGAATGACAAGCCTTCAACAGCCTTTCCACCGACTTTAATTAAAGCTTCCTCAGATGCACCATCACCTGCTACAATCGGTGTATCAAGACCAAACTCTCTTGCCTGTCTGGCAAAAAGTGCCAGTCCTTGATAGTACGACGGCATATAGATGACATCAGGATGATGCGCTTTTACAACATTAACCTGTGCTGAAAAATCACTGTCACCTGTTTGGAAAAATGTCTCTACAACTATTTTGCCACCTAATTTTTTATAAGTTTTCATAAAAAACCGTGCTAATCCGACAGAATAGTCCTGCGCCATATCTACTATAACAGCAGCTGTCTTGGCATGAAGAGTGTTGTAAACATATTCAGCCGCTACTTTTCCCTGAAACGGATCTATGAAACAAACACGAGAAATATAATTCCTGCCTTTTGTCACAAGCGGATTTGTAGATGCAGCCGTTAGCATAGCAACATGAGCTTTTTCTGCAATTGGAGCACCTGCTAAAGTATTGCCGCTGGCAACTGCGCCTATTATAGCTCTCACCTTGTCTTGATAAATAAGTCTGCTCACAGCATTAGCAGTTCCTACTTTGCCTCCTTTGTTATCAAGCAATACAAGCTTAATCTTCCTGCCGTTTAAAACGGTTGGTTCCATAGACTCGGCAATTCCGATTCCTTTCCAGCCGCTTTGGCCAAACGAAGCAATAGGACCTGTCATTGGCAACACAAGTCCAATTTTCACACTTTTTGCAAAGCTGTTACTGGACGCCATTGCCCCAAAAAGTAAAACAATAGCCAAAAATGTCAACTTACGTAAAAAACGTACCATAAATATACCCCCAACAAAATTTTCTTTATGATAACCATACCTTTTTGTTTGTCAAGGGTTGTAAACTAAAAAATATTTTAATTATACTTAACAAATATATCTGCAGGATTCATCTCGGCATAAACTAATTGGTAAAAAACTAAAATTTTAAACTTATCGTCTTATCACTTGCGGAGCTGCCGTTTCAGCTTTCATATTCAATGCCAAACTCAATATCTCGATAATTGCAGCATTTGCCGGCCATGGCAAGACGAATTGTTATTATATTTTAGGAAGATGCCACTTAAAGTATATTGCAAGAACTCTCGTTATAAGAACAATAAGAAACGTTGTATATATCGCTATATTCATACCAAACCCTATGTTAATCGTTATATAAAACCAAATAGCACCTATAATAGAACAACTTGCATAAAAACCTTCTTTTAAAACCATGGGAACTCTATTTGTTAATATGTCGCTTATCAAACCTCCGCCGACAGCTGTACTGAATGACAAAAGTATGATTCCGGCAGCATTAAAATGAGAATGATATGCCACAACTGCACCTGTCACCGTAAAAGCAGCAAGACCTACAGCGTCTGATATTTTTATAACCAAATTTTCGCTTAAATCTCTAAGTGTCAGCTTATAGAAAAAGACACCGACCGTAATACCTATAAAAGTAATACCGATATCATTGTACCCTGCTAATGCTGCAGGAGGTCTATTTGCGAGAATATCTCTTGTTATTCCACCACCCAAGGCTGTAACAAATCCGGTAACTGCAATACCAAGGAGATCCAATCCTACATTTACGCCTTTATAAACTCCGGATATTGCAAATGCTAAAAGACCTATGGCATTTGTTATATAATAAGCAAAAAAACTTACATTGTTCATTTAAGTTTATATTTTTGCTTTCGAGTCTGAAAATAGTTTTTTCATCTTTGTTTGTATACTATTCCTTCTTTTTGCGTTTAAACATATTTATTAACAAACAAGCATATACCTTTTATCTAATATGTTATCTCTATATTAAGAGCTTGTGTTAGGTTCGCAGGATTCAGATTCCAAAAATCAGAAAAACCTATTTCATAAACCGTTAAACGCTGCCCATCTTAATTGATTAGCAAAGATAAGCAGCGCTTAAACCGATTTCAAGATTCAGTATCTTGTTTTGTTATTTTATTTCTTTTAGATCATCATACATATTCAGAATATATGATGTGGTTTTATCAAAATCAAAGGAATGCCAGCTTCTTATTGCTTTATTAAAATTTTTATCAGCTTTTCTGAAACTTGCCGGCTCAGCCGTATGACCTGTTTTATAATCATCAGCATATCTATTGATAAGCAGCCTGCCTTCACTAAGCATCAGCAGCATCATCTCTGCTTTTTTAGGAACCGAAGGGTCTATTGCCAATCTATAATTATGGCAATTTTTGCATGTATTTGCAATATTATCAGGGTGTAATATATGAGTTGCCATAGCACCATGGCATGTTATACAGTTTGGTCCATTACCTATTTCTTCCAGATGTTTGTAATGATAACTTTGTTTGAATGATTGAAACTCACCTATGTGGCATTTACCGCATGTAGATGGAATATTTTTGTAATATACCATGCTCTTAGGATTGCCCGGTTTTAAAACTCCTATATGTGCTTCTGCTTTCGTAGGTTTTGACGGATTACCGCCATGACACGCTTGACATTCAACTCCCGCCTTTCGGTGAATAGAATCTTTCCAGTTATGCGCATTAAGGTTTATCAATGCATTTCCTTTGTTCTTTAAGGTCAAGTGACATTTCACGCAGCTGTTGCTAACGCCCCCGTAAGCGGCATCCACAGCAAATATACTGAAAACCGAAATCAAACAGACCATTACCACATTAGTTAAAATCCTCATAACCCCTCCTTATAATGCATAAATTTCGTAATATATCTTTTTATCAAATACTGCAAAACCCTTACAATTTATCATATTATACTTTTAGTTATTAAGTCTGTCAATGCAGACGGTAAAAAAATTACAAGGATGATCAATTTTTACAGAGAAGACAAGTTTTGTAGTAACGCACAAAAAAAAAGGCACAAAAGATAAGCTCTTTTGTGCCTTTTTTTAAATTTTAAAATGGGTTTAGTACATTCCTCCGCCCATACCGCCCATACCGCCCATACCTTGAGGAGGCATGCCGGAAGCCGATTCTTTTTCAGGAAGATCTGTTACCATAACTTCAGTTGTAAGAAGCAGACTTGCAACAGATGCAGCATTTTGAAGTGCTGTTCTCTCAACTTTTGCAGGATCTATGATACCCGCTTCGGAAAGATCTTCATATTTTCCCGTCGCAGCATTGAATCCTATATTGCCCTGAGAATTTTTTACTTTATTCACCACTACAGAACCTTCAAAGCCTGCGTTTAAGGCAATTGTTCTTATAGGTGCTTCAAGTGCATTTCTTACTATTCTAACACCAACTTTTTGATTATCTTCAACAACAAGATTATCAAGAGATTTTTGAGCCCTTAAAAGTGTCACGCCGCCGCCGACTACAACACCCTCTTCAACTGCAGCCTTTGTAGCATTTAAAGCATCCTCAACACGAGCTTTTTTCTCCTTCATCTCTGTCTCTGTTGCCGCACCTACTTTAATTACAGCAACTCCGCCGGCAAGTTTTGCCTTTCTTTCTTTTAGTTTTTCTTTATCATAGCTTGAAGTTGATGCCTCAAATTGAGCATCAATCTGTCTAATTCGAGCTTTAATGTCCTCTGTGGAACCACCGCCGTCAACAAGCGTTGTGTTATCCTTGTCAATTACAATTTTTTTGCATGTACCAAAATCTGCAATATCGGCATTTTCAAGCTTTATACCTGCTTCTGAAGAAAGTACTTTTCCGCCTGTTAAAACCGCAAGATCAGCTAACATCTCTTTTCTTCTGTCGCCAAATCCAGGAGCTTTAACCGCTGCGCAGTTTATTGTTCCTCTTATTTTGTTCACAACGAGTGTTGCAAGTGCCTCACCTTCAATATCTTCGGCAATCGCCAAAAATGGTTTTCCAGCTTTTGCGATTTTCTCAACTGCAGGAAGCAGCTCTTTCATATTTGAAAGTTTTTTATCCGTTATAATTATATATGGATTTTCAAGTTCAACACTCATCTTATCTGCATTCGTAACGAAATACGGAGATAAATAACCTCTGTCAAACTGCATGCCTTCTACGACCTCAAGATCCGTCTTCATGCCCTTTGCTTCCTCAACGGTTATAACTCCATCTTCACCAACCTTTTCCATAGCATCGGAAATAATCTGTCCTATCTCTTTGTCATTGTTGGCTGAAACAGTGCCTATCTCGGCAATTCTTTTTTTGTCCTTAACCTCTTGAGAATTACTTTTAATAAATTCAACAATTTTGCTGACAGCTTTATCTATTCCGCGTTTTATGTCAACCGGATTAGCTCCTGCAGCAACATTCTTCAAACCTTCTTTATAAATTGCCGTTGTTAACACGGTAGCTGTTGTTGTTCCATCGCCTGCAACATCTGATGTTTTGGATGCAACCTCTTTAACCAATTGCGCACCCATATTTTCAAATTTGTCTTCAAGTTCTATCTCTCTTGCAACAGTTACGCCATCTTTAGTAATACTTGGGCTGCCAAATTTTTTGTCTATTAGAACATTTCTTCCGCGGGGACCCATTGTGATAGCAACAGCTTCGGAAAGTTGTTCAACCCCTCTTAATATTTTGTTTCTTGCTTCATCAGCAAACAACATTTGTTTTGCCATATTATATCCTCCTAATATTATCTATTTATTCAAAAACGCCTAAAATATCGTCAATCTTCAAAATAATGAAATCATCATCATCAATTTTGATCTCGTTGCCGCTGTACTTAGCAAATAGTACGGTATCGCCAACTTTTACATCTTCAACTTCCTTTCCTATTGCTTGGACAACAGCTTTCTGCGGTTTTTCCTTTGCAGTATCGGGAATAAATAGTCCACTTTCTGTCTTTTCTTCTCCGCTCGCAACTTTTGCATAAACACGGTCAGCTAATGGTCTGAAACCCATATCTATACCTCCTCAAATTTTTTTAGCACTTAATGCTCTTGAGTGCTAATATATGCGATGTATAAACCTTGTCAAGAGGGATTTTATTATTTTTTTAAATTATTTAAAAAAATTGCACCCTTGAACTAAACAAAATCTTCTATATACTGTCAAATCGTTAGGATGCTTTATGCATTGCAAAAAAATGAGCACGTAAAAATTCTAAAGAGTAGTAATTGGGGAGAAAAGAAATTGTTGATAGATAAAGATGTTGAAAAAATTAAACTTGTAAAAACTGCGAATTTGGAGACGATTAAATCTATGATAAACGGCATGTTACATATAAACGGCTTAAAGTTGTATCATATTAGATGGAGTACAAGCTACGGATCAAAGCTGCTTCAGATCTTTCTATCTGGAGAAGACCGAGCTGTTTCTGCTAATGATTGCGCAAAAGTTAATAGATTTATTATCAATAGCTTAGAAGAGGCAGGTGAGATTAGAGATTTCGCTGTTGAAGTTGGAACAATTGGTATTGAAAGAGAGCTTTTTACACCTGTTCATTTCGATAACGCAATAGGTAAAGAAATTTTAATTAAAACACAAAGTAAGATAGACGGAAGAAAACAATTTAAGGGTATCATGAGAAAAGTTGAAGATAACAATATAATCATAAAATCAGAGACAAAAGAATGGGCTATTCCTCTTGATATGATAAGCAATGCCCATATTGTATATGATTCCTCAAAGATTCCTCTATCTTAAATTATGGAGAATTAAGTGCTTAAAATATTTAAATTAATAAAAGGTATTGCCGAAGAACATAGCATGTCTCACAAAGATATTTCCAATCTTTTGCAGCAGGCAATAGAAGAAGCAATAATTTCAGATTATCCATCTACTACTAAGATTGAAGTTATAGTGGATATTGACCAGGAAATGCTATCTGCAAACGTGCGAAAAAAGGTGTCAAGCAATTCTTCTAACGGCTATTATATCCCGATTGACAAGGCTTTGGAATATAAAAGTGATATTGAGATTGGAGATTGGATATGGATACCCATAAATCTTAAAGAGTTAGGCAGAATTTCATCAAGTATTGTGAAAAAAACAATATCACGCGAGTTTGAGAACCAAGACAGCCAGAAGATATACGAAGAGTTTAACGGAAAAAAAGGTAAGATAGTGGCAGGTGTTGTTCTAACTGAAAATAGTCACGGAGAGATATTAATTGATCTAAAAGCTGCAACAGGCATAATGCCGAAACGTGAACAGATACCCCACGAGACGATAGTTGCGGGTGATGTCGTTAAAGCGTATGTTATAGGAGTAGAAAGAAGAAGATCGCGAATAAAAGTTTTCCTTTCTCGAAGCCATCCCGGCATGTTGAAAAAACTTATGGAAATTAATATTCCAGAGTTAAGAAGCGGCGCAATAGAAATTAAGGCTATAGCACGAGATCTCGGACAAAGAGCAAAAGTTGCCGTTAGTTCCAATAGGTCCAATATAGATCCGGTAGGAGTATGCGTGGGTATAAAAGGCATAAGAATTGATGCCATAGTTAATGAATTAGATGGCGAGCGAATTGATGTTATAAAATGGTCGCCTGATATAGCTCAATTTATAGCTAATTCTGCCAAACCGGCCAAGATAGATCAGATAGATATAGATGAGGAAGATAAAGACGCAACTCTTTTTGCCGATAGAGATAATATAGCACTTGCAATAGGGAAAAAAGGCCAAAATGTACGGTTAATCAGTAAGCTGACCGGCTACAAAATATCTATAGAGAGGGTGGAGGATATGAAAGTTGAGCCATCCGAAGAAACGGAGGCTGAGAATGTCTAAAATACAAATCTTCAGAATATCAAAGATACATAATATACCTGCTAAGGATATTATGGCACTGCTTAAACTCCACCGCGTTGAGTTTAAGACAAGTTTCAGCAGCGTAGATAAAGAGCTTGCAGAAAGAATACTTGCGAGAAAATATCATATCAAACTTGTTGTGCCGAAACCGCCTGTAGTCAAGCCAAAACCACCGGTGGGCAGGATATTTAAACGCAAGCCTCTTGTTAAAGAGGCGCTCAAAGATAAAATTGATAAACCGGTTTTTACACCTGCAGCAGAAACAGCTGACGTAAAAAGAAAGGCAAAACGAAGCGTAAAAATAGAGCATCCCGATAGAAAAAAATCAGACACACGATATAAAGCTAAGCGAGTTCCTATTGTTAAAATTGGAATGGCAGGCAGATTTAAAAAAAGAAGCAAACGCAAGAACAGCAAGATAGAAAAAACAATTGACAAAGTCAAGACCGAATCGTCAAATAAACTCATTATTTACGGACAAAATAGTGTTGCAGAATTAGCTTCAAATTTATCTATCACACCGGCAGTATTGATTAAAGAACTACTGGACTTAGGCATAATGGCTACAAAGAATGATATTTTGGATAAAGAAACGATGATTGTTCTATCTGATAAATATGAATATGAATATGAAGATAAAAATAGATCTGATCTGTTTAAGAAGTTAGTCGTTCAAAAAGCTGATCTGCCTGAAGATAAAAAACCGAGACCGCCCGTTGTGACTGTCATGGGACATGTAGATCATGGGAAAACCACGCTGCTTGATACAATAAGAAACACTCGCATTGCCGATAAGGAAGCAGGCGGAATAACGCAAGATATCGGTGCATCCGTTGTTGAAATAAAAGGTAAAAAAATAGTATTCATTGATACACCCGGACACAAAGCCTTTACACAGATGAGAGCAAGAGGCGCTCAGGTGACAGATCTTGTCGTGCTCGTAGTAGCTGCAGATGACGGAATAATGCCTCAGAGCATAGAAGCAATCAACCATGCAAAATCGGCAGGTGTGCCTATCTTGGTTGCAATAAATAAAATTGATAAACCTAACGCCAACTCCGAAATAGTTAAGAAACAACTTTCCGAACATGACTTGGTATGGGAAAAATGGGGCGGCGATACCGTAATAGTTGAGATCTCGGCTAAAAAGAATATCGGCGTGGACAAACTGCTTGAAATGATAATTCTCATATCCGAGATGGCCGAACTCAAGTCAAATCCGGATAAACCCGCTAAAGGAATTGTGATTGAATCAAAGATAGACAGCAGGCAGGGAACATCATGCACTGTTTTAATAAAAGAAGGCACGCTTAATTATAGGGATTATTTTGTAGCGGGCAAACAATGGGGGCGCGTTAGAAGGCTTCTTTCTGCAACAGGCAAACAAATTAAAGTTGCAGGACCATCAACACCGGTAATGCTGCTTGGCATAACAGGGCTGCCTGAAGCCGGTGATATTCTAAATGTAGTTCCAAGCGACAAAATCGCAAAGACAATTGCCGCCAGCCGGCAAAACCGATCCGTGTTAATAAATAAGCCTGCAAAACATAAAACTCTTGAAACCCTCATGGAAGATATGAATAAAAGTGAAGAGAAAAGCCTGAAAATCATAATAAAATCAGATACTGTTGGGGCTTCAGATGCATTTACTCAATCGATAGATGAAATAACCGGCGAAATAAAAGTTCAAATTATACATAGTGCGGTTGGAGCAATATCTGAAACAGATCTCGACCTTGCAGATGCAACAGGTGCTATAATTTTAGGATTTAATGTTTCAATGACACAGATGGCAAATAGATCGGAAAAAAAGCGAACGGTTGACATAAAATTATATAAAGTGATCTATGAAGCCATAGATGATATAAAAAGTGCACTTGCAGGCATGCTTACACCGGTCGAAGTAGAAAAACAGATTGGCGTTGCCGAGGTACGGCAAATATTCAAGATTTCCAAAATTGGAACTATTGCCGGCAGCTATGTTACAGATGGCAAAATTACACGAGGCGGTCTTGTGCATCTTGTACGCAATGGAGTGATTATATATACAGGTAAAATCTCAGATCTCAAACGGTTTAAGGAAGATGCCAAAGAGGTTAGCAAAGGTTATGAATGCGGAATTTCAATAGCCGGATATAATGATATAAAGGTGGAAGATAGTATAGAAGCATATATTTTGTCGGATAAATCAGCTAAAAAAGAATAAAAATGGCGACAGAAATAAGACGTAAACGCATTAGCCGTGAAATTCAGCGTATATTGATGGACGAACTATCAAAAACAGTATTTGGCGTAAGCTCGCCGGATCATAAATTCTTGCCTTGTATAAGCTATGTGGAAATGTCCAAAGACTTGAGGAATGCAAGGGTCTTTGTATCCGGCAGCGATACTTTGATAAAAGCTCTCAATAAAGATCAAGGACATTACAGAAATATAGTAGCACAGTTGGTAACTATGAAATATGCGCCTGCAATACAATTTAAAAAAGATACCGTTGAAGAGGGAGCAATGAAATTTGAGAGGCTGCTGTCTAAAATAAAAAATGAGGATAAGGCAGCAGAGTTCAACATACTGCGAGATGAGGTAGTTGAAAAACTGCTATCCGCAGAAAATATACTGATTGTGAGTCACATAAACTCTGACGGCGATAATATCGGATCGACAATAGGATTGGCACGCTCATTAAATCAGAGCGGCAAAAAAGCTATAGTTGCAAATAAGACAGGCGTACCTGATAATTTCTTATTTCTAAAAGGAACCGAAGCGGTTGTGTCAACAGAAGACTTATTACCCGAATACGATACTATAGTATTTGCCGATTGCGGCAGTATAGAAAGACCTGGATTGTCTAATAACATTATAGAGGCTGCTGCGGTAACAATAAATTTTGATCATCATACTACAAATACAAGATTTGCCGATTATAATTTAATTGATCGGAATGCGCCTTCTACGGGATCTGTGATATACGATATGCTTAAAGATAAAAATCTGCCTATTGATATAGATACGGCAACAGCATTATACACTGCTCTTCTTACGGATACGGGTTCTTTTAGATATTCCTCAACCTCATCATCGGCATTTAACATGGCATCGGATCTATTATCTATAGGTGTAAAACCATGGTATGTAGCCTCAAATATATATGAAAGCAAAAAACCGTCCCAAATAAAACTACTTGGAAGACTGCTTGACGGCATGGAATTCTTTTTTGATAATAGAGTTGCACTGATAACCGTTACGGAAAAAGAGTTCGATGAAACCAAAACTACTGCAGCGGATACCGAAGGTGCAGTAAATTATGCAAGAGGTGTGAAAGGTGTCGAGATAGGTGTATTAATTAGAATAGATCATGATAACAGCTACAAAGTCAGCTTGAGATCAAAAAATTTTGACATAACACCGGTTGCACTTGAATTTGGAGGAGGAGGTCACAAGAACGCAAGCGGCTTTCATATTGAAGGACCGTTAGAAAAAGCCAAAAGCATGCTCATAGCTGCAATTAGAAAGTTGTTCTATGAAAAGTAAACTCAGTATCTGCAGAATTCTGCAGCTGTAACCGGTATTTTATATATAAAAAATTTCTCTAAAATATTGTATGTTATCAGGAATTATTAATATTGATAAGATAAGCGGCTTTTCGTCTTTGTGGCATGATAAATTTATAAAGAAAGTAACGGGAGTAAAAAAAGCCGGTCACACGGGGACATTAGATCCGTTTGCAACAGGCCTGCTGACAATCTGCATCGGTAAAGCAACTCGTTTGGCAAAATATTTATCAGGCGATAAAACATATATTGCCGAAGCATTATGGGGTGTCGAAACAGATACATCTGATATCACTGGAAATGTTCTTTTACACTCTAAAATCCAAACCATTGATGATAATTCGATTGAAAGAGTATTAGAAAATTTTACTGGAAGCATTGTTCAGCTGCCTCCCATATACTCGGCAATAAAGGTTAAGGGCGTTCCTCTTTACAAATATGCACGAAACAATAAAACCGTTGACATTCCGTCAAGAAATGTCGAGGTATACAGTATAAATCTATTGAAAAATTTCGGCAGACATTCAATGCTTGAAATATCATGCTCGAAAGGCACGTATATCCGATCAATTATTAGAGATATCGGAAGGCAAATCGGATGCTACGGCACGACACTGTCACTTAGACGAACCTCATCTGATCATTTTAGCATTGATGATGCATTTAACCTGGATAAAATAGCAGACAAAGCCAAAGAGGGAAATATAAGAGATGTCATTATTCCTATGGCACAGGCTGTTTCATTTTACCCGACAATTACAGTTGGATTGAGAGATGAAGAGCTTATCAAGAATGGAATGACTTTACAAGGTGATTTTCCCGAACAGAAAGTTGCTATTGTAAATACAGTAGGCGAGTTAATAGCTATGGGAAGATCGGGAGCAGGAATAAAACCCAAAATAGTATTGTAAGATCAAGCTAAAATTGATTGTGATATACTTGACAAAGTTATAATACGACATATTATTGTAAGTGATACGAATTAGTTATAATGCTTTATAGGAGGAAAAAATTATTATGGCAACGATGGCAACAAAAGAAAAAGAATACAAAATTGATAGCTGGTGCAAGGATTACCCAGGTAATAGACCGCCCAGATTTCTTCAGCCGTTTCTATTGGTTTTTTTAAAAAAAGGATCTGCGCACGGTTATCAGCTTATTAATAACTTGGCAAAACTTGGTGTAAAACATGAGAATTACGAGGTTGGATACATTTACAAAACATTAAGAACGATGGAAAAAGACGGCTACATTGCAAGTGCGTGGAACACAGAAGCAAAAGGAGCTGCAAAGAGAATTTATACCATAACAGAAAATGGTACGGCTCAATTGCAAAAATGGATGATATCTATAAAGCAAATACGAAAAAGCTTAAAATCTCTGCTTGATATGTGCGAAGATACTTGTAAGGAGACTTAACTTACAGTAGATACAAACCATGCCAATAGGGGTTGATGAAGCCGGACGAGGTTCATGGGCAGGTCCCGTTGTGGTGGGTATAGCAGATCTTAACGGACAAATAATAGATGGAATTACAGATTCCAAGATTATTCCCGAAGAAAAACGGGAGAGGCTTTTTGACAGCATAACAAATTTGTGCACATATTCTATAGGTGCTGCAAGTAGTGCTGAGATAGATAGTTTGGGTATTATAAAAGCCGAAAACTTGGCTATAAATAGGGCTATTGATAACTTTCCATCGAAAATAAATTTTTTAATTATAGATGGCAAGGACAAATGGGATCTTTCCATCCCTTATAAAACCATAGTAAAAGGCGATAAAACGATTTCGTCAATCTCAGCGGCATCTATCATAGCCAAGGTATGGCGCGACAGATATATGAGGCTATCATCATTGATGTATCCGGTGTATCTATTTGAAAGAAACAAAGGCTACGGTACAAAAGCACATATAAAATCTCTAAAAGAGTTCGGTATATGCCTTATACATAGAAAAAGCTACAAACCAATAATCAATATCATATCCGAGCTTAACGAAAAAAAACGGATTTTGCTGCATACTTGTTGTGCTCCTTGTGCTTCAGGCACCATTGACAGGCTAAAAGATGACGGTTATGAAGTTACACTTTTTTTCTATGATCCCAATATTTCACCCGTTTCCGAATACAAGAAACGATTAAACGAAGCAAGAAAACTATCCGAAATATATAAAATAGACTTTATAGAGGGAGAATATAAAAATCTATTATGGGAAAAATTAACCGAACGATTTAAAAACGAACCGGAATTAGGAAAACGCTGCACAATCTGCTATCAGATGCGGTTAACTGAGGCTGCCAAAAGAGCAAAAGAATTAAACTTTGATTATTTCACCACTACATTAACTGTCAGCCCCCGCAAAGATTCAAAACGTATTAAAAACTTAGGCGAATCCGCGGGCAGACAATCAGGTGTAAACTTTTTATATTATGATTTTAAAAAGCAAAACGGATTCTTAAAATCTATTCAAAACTCTGAAAAATATGGGTTTTACAGACAGAATTTCTGCGGCTGCGAGTACTCCAAAAGATAGTTTCGAGAATCCAGCCAATGAAAAAAGAGCTCTGAAAGATAGAAACATGAGAAAGCAAGAGATATTAATAAATTAAGAGATAAATTTGAAAAAAGCCCGCAAAATATGGATTTATTCAGATAAAATGTTGAGGTCGGGAGAAATTTTGATATTTTATTAAGACAACAAACTATTACTTATATAGCTTTTTGATTTCCGGAAAACGAGTTTAACGCGTAAACCGGGCTTATTATCTTCAAAGATAAGACTTGCATTATGTAGCCCCGCCACAGCTTCTACAAGACTCAGTCCAAGACCGTTTCCCTGAGTATGTCTTGACACGTCAAGTCTTACGAATCTTTTTGTTATATTTTTATAATCTTTGCTGTTTACACCCGGACCGCTGTCTGAAACCGATACCTCAACGGATTCTTTAGTTTCTTCTACATCAATATCTATGGTTCCGTTTCCCGATCATCTTCAACTAAAAGAATCTTCATGCCTTATATATAGAATTCAATAAGAGTGCTGTCAAATTACGAATATGTGCTTGACATTTGGTTTGGCAAAATTATTATAAAAGTTGAATAAAGGTAGATGGGCGATCTTAAAATCTCTCAGCTCACACCATATACCAAATATATGTCATATTAGAATGAAAAAAAGTATTGTCTTAGTGGGTTTTATGGGATCAGGGAAAAGCACGGTAGGAAGAAGAACTGCCAAACTGTTAAACTGCCCTTTCATAGATTCCGATAATTTAATTGAAGAGCGCTGCGGTTCAATTAATACCATATTTGAAACACAGGGTGAAAAACAGTTCAGAATTATTGAATCGGATATTATCAAAGAAGTTTTAATCCAAAAGAAAATGGTTGTGTTTTCTATTGGCGGCGGAGGATTCTGCAGTAGTCGAAATGTAAAGATATGCCTTGATAATGCGGTCATTTTTTATTTAAATTGTACTTTTGAAAATTGCTACGATAGAATCAGACGCAATGAGAATAGACCTCTTGCCAAAAAAGGAAAAAAATGGCTGATGAAATTATATAACAGCAGATTGCCATATTATAACAATGCAGCATTTACAATAGACTCTGATAAGTCTGTAAATGAAACGGCTAAGGAGATTATTTTATTTTACAACAGAATAAAAAAGTCATAAGATTCGCTGGCAATCTATAGGGCACCTCTAAAAACCCTATACATTCTCAGAGTAGCTTAGTGGGGTAAGATTGTAAAAAATCTTTTTTCAAGTCATAGCCGTAGCTATGATGATAAAAA
>VAPE01009281.1_pt1 | contig 22886 bp, 24 predicted proteins | sample 3393911 | NCBI WGS metagenome assembly VAPE01 (sample SAMN08290436, study PRJNA428436) | hydrothermal vent metagenome | isolation source: Deep-sea hydrothermal vent chimney | place: Atlantic Ocean: South-mid Altantic Ridge
AGCTATATTTTTTAAGATGCCATATTTATTTCGTTTCAAAATTTTCATATCTTATGTTTTTCGTCATAATTTTATAAATAGACGATTAATTAATAATAATTATTTAGTCAAAAATGACCCCTGAAATCCTAAAGTTTTCAGAATAGTGTTAATTATCAACCAAGCTGCTAAAGCAATAATGAAACCTATCAATAAGTTTTTTATTATAGCTTTAACTTGAGTAGATTTAGCTGGATCACCTCCAGCTGTAATTAATAGAAATCCAGCATAAGCGAATATTAAAGCGGCTAGTGGCATAGCTAAATCAAAAAGAAGAAAATTAATAACATTATTTATCAAAACCATTAGTTGTTCAAAACCGCAATTGCCAGATGATGGACAAGCTGGAACTAATGGTGCTGCTGATACTTTATCAAATGAAAAAATAAAGATAGAAGCTGTGATTGATAATTTATAAATTATTTTCTTAATTTTTTTCATAAAAATTATTTAACTATCTGTTCTAATTGACTTTGAACTTTATTAATAGCTGTATTAATATCTAGTTTATTTGATAAAATATTATTAAACAATTCATTGAATATTAAATTAGTTGAAACAGGATTTGGATCAGCCCAAGATTGAGTAATGATGGCTGAATTATAAAATGTATACATATATGAAGAAGTTGGTTTCTTAGAGAGCAACGATTTCAAAGCAGGTGGTAAAGATAGAGTGTTACTAAAATCTTTTGCTACCTTACTAGAACTCAATAAACTGGCAACTTGAAAAGCTAAAACAGTTTTCTTCGATTTTTTATTAATAGCTAAAGCATAAATATCCCCAAATGTTCTTTTTGGAGCATTTTTCGTTTGAGGGATTTCACTAACATTAAAACTCAAATTTGGATTCATTGCCTGAATTTTAAATAATTCACTTGCCTTTCCTAAATATAAAGCTAATTTACCTTGCACAAAAAAATTAATTGAACTGGATATTGAACTATTCCATGAATAAGCTGTACTAGATGGATTAGAAAAATTCATCAGAAATTTTAAGATAACATTAAAAGGAGAAACAGCTGTGCCAAACGAGTCTTTATCTAATACTGAAACATATTTTCCATCTTCAAGCTTGATGATAGGGTTTCTAGCTTGTAATAAAAAAGTTGATAAGATTCCTTTAGCATCTGTGATATTATTATACCTTCCAAGAGCAATCATACTTTTTAAAATAGTTCCATCATCTTTCTTTTGAGTTAATTTATTATTTAATTTAAACAATTGATTCCACGAATTAGGGGGAAGAGCTATCCCTTCATTACTTAACAAATTTTTATTGTAATACATAACCATTGGATCAACAACAACAGGAAGAGCAAGAATACCCTTAGGTTCCAAAAAAATATTCGCTCCGTCTATAAATGATGAGATATAAATATCTTTTGGATAACTGGTATAGGGAATCTTATTTATAAAATTTTGATTTCTTATAATCATACTTGGAGTTATAAAAAATAAATCTGGACCATCACCTGAAGCGAAAGATTCAATCAGTGATTGTTCATAAGTAGCAGGATCTTTTTTAACATAATCAATGACTAAACTCTGATTATCTGCTGCTGCTTTTTCAAAAACTTTATATAAATTAGGAGCTGATAGAGTTCCCCAAACAATTATTTTACCATTCAAATTATTTGATTTACTTGAAGAACTACCCACTTTAATAAGACCTGAGAAGATTAGAACTGCAAAAACAAAAAAGGCTAAAAATATAGCGACTAAAATTGTTTGAAAATTACTCATGCGTAAAAATTATACCATAATGGTGGTCTGAAATAGTTATTTTTTCTAATAATTTCAAACCACGGCTACTAAATAATTCTATAACTTCCTTTTCGTTAATAATATGTTCAGGAATTGGACCCATTTTATTAAAAGAATTAGACCAATCTATAAATAATACCTTGCCTCCTTTTTTTAAAATACGCTTAGTTTCATCTACTAGACCTAATTTATCTTCTATTTGGAATAAAACATTAGAAATTATAACAGCATCTATAATATGATCAGCTATTTTGGTTCCACCTTTTTCTTCTATATCCCCCCATATTCCTTTTATGTTTGTAATTTTCCAGTCTTTAATTTCTGCTTCTAATTTTTTTAATAAATCTTTTTGGACTTCTACAGCATAAACTATTCCATTTGATCCAATCCTTTTGGATGCAGCTTTGGAATATAAACCCATACCCGCACCTAAATCAGCAACTTTCATTCCATCTTTAAGACCTAATTTAGCTATATTTAATTCTGGATTAGAAAACATACATTTTTATTATACCACAATCTAATAAAAACAATAATACTTAAACGATTAATCATCTAGGTATTATTATTTAGATATAGCTTTCTATCATCCTTCTTTTTCTTTTACCCGAAACGCGCGATAGCAGAAGTTGGGTAAAGTTGATAAATCATTTTTTACAAACAAGTAATAGAAGCAATAGAATCACCTGCCCTCAACTTCATAATAGTAACGCCTTGTGTTTGACGTCTGGAAGTTGGAATAGATTTCAAATCAACACGAATAACTTGACCTCTTTGTGAGACAGCTATAATTTCACTTTCTTCTCCTACTAACTTAGATACTATTAGCTTACCAGTTTTTTTATTAATTTTTGCTGTTTTAATACCAGATCCTCCTCTTTTTTGTGTTTTATATTCTTTTATATTAGTTTTTTTACCAATGCCATTAGCCCCAAGTGTAAGTAAGGCTAGACTTTCTTCTTTTTTCGTTACACTGTCAACACCAACAACAAAATCCTCTTTTTTAAGTTTTATAGCTCTGACTCCTCCTGCAGTACGTCCCATTTCTCGAACATCATTTTCCTTAAAACGAATAGATTGCCCTAATGCCGTAGCTAATATAATATCATCTCCTTTGGCAACAGCTAAGGTAGATTGCAGTTCATCTTTCTTACTAAGTTTAATAGCAATTAAACCACTCCGGCGAACATCTTTGAAGCTTTCTATGGAAACTTTTTTAACTGTTCCCATTTTAGTAACTAACATTAAATAAGTGGCTATTTTTTTTAGATTTTTATCTATTGGTAAAATAGAAGCAACTTTTTCATCACTTTCAAGAGAAATGAAATTCATTATTGATTTACCCTTGGTAGCCCTTTTCCCTTCAGGAATATCATACATTTTTATTTGGTAAGCTTTACCAAGATTAGTAAAAAATAACAAATCACTATGTGTATCAGTTGATAAAAGCATCGTTACAAAATCCTCTTCTTTAGGTTCAATATCAATAACTCCAACACCACCACGTTTTTGATTTCTGTATTCACTTGGGTCAGTTCTTTTAACATAACCACCTTTTGTAAAAACTAGAACAGACTCTTTTTCTGGGATGAGGTCTTCAATATTAATAGCCTTAACACCACCTTTGATTATTTTTGATCTTCTCTCATCTGCATATTTTTCTTTGATACTTTCAAGTTCTTTAGAAATGATTTTAAGCATTTTTTTAGGACTAGCTAAGAGTTCTTCTAATTTTTTGATCAATTCTTGCTTTTCTTTCAATTCAAGCTCTATATTCTTTCTTTCTAATCCAGCTAACTTAGCTAATTTCATTTCCAAAATAGCAACAGCCTGCAACTCAGAGAATTTAAATTGTTTCATTAAATTAATTTTAGCAACTGCACTGTCTTTTGAGGCACGAATAATAGAAATAACTTTATCTATATGGTCAAGGGCTTTTTTTAATCCGAATAAAATATGTTCTCGGTCACGAGCCTTACGTAAATCATACTCTGTCCTACGACGGACAATAATAACTCTATGACCAATAAACTCATCTAATAATCCTTTTAATGATAATGTTTGAGGAACTCCACCAACTAAAGCTACCATATTAAAATTAAATGATTGTTCAAGTTGGGTATGTTTGTATATATAATTAAGCACCTTTTGTGGAATAATCCCTGATTTTAATTCTATTACTACTCTTATATCTTTAGTTGATTCATCCCTAAGAGCTTTAATGCCTTCTAATCTTTTTGCTTGAATTAAAGTTGCAATTGACTCAATAAAAGATGATTTATTAACTCTATAAGGAATTGATGTAATTATAATTTGGAATTGACCATTTTTAAGTTCTACTATTTCAGCTTCTCCCCTAGTAACTACACCTCCACGTCCGGTTGAATAGGCATGGAGTAAGTCAGATTGTCCATAAACAATTCCGCCAATAGGAAAATCAGGCCCTTTTATGAATTGCATAAGATCCTCTGTATTGGCATTTTTATTATTAATTAAATATATTGTTGCATCTATAACTTCTGAAAGGTTGTGTGGCGGAATATTAGTTGCCATTCCAACTGCAATTCCTAATGTTCCATTTAGAAGTAGATTTGGAACAGCTGTTGGTAAAACACTTGGTTCTTTTCGTGTTTGATCATAATTTTGTCTGAAATCAACAGTATCCTTTTCTAAATCAAGTAAGAGAAGAGAAGAAATTTTAGACATCTTTGCTTCTGTATAACGCATTGCTGCGGCACTATCACCATCAATCGATCCAAAGTTACCTTGCCCAAATACTAAAGGATAACGATAAGAAAAATATTGGGCCATTCCTACCATTGAATCATATACAGCAACATCTCCATGGGGGTGATATTTCCCAAGAACATCTCCCACTACCGCAGCACTTTTTCTAAAACGACTTTGATAAGTCAAACCCATTTCGTTCATAGCATAAAGAATACGACGATGAACAGGTTTTAATCCATCACGAACATCAGGCAATGCTCTATCAGTGATGACCGACATAGAATAATCTATGAAAGATTCTTCCATTTCTTTACTAATATCAACAGTAACAATATTCAAGTTTTCCTTTTTTTCGTCTCCTTTGTTATTCATAATTATTGACTCGCAGACTTATTTACAACAATCAAGTTAATTTGTTTTTCTTGGCTAATTTTTTTATTATTCTCTTCCTGATTTTCCAATTTTATAATTGGAGAATTACCTACACTGGCACTTATATTGTCATAAGTATTTGATACTGAATTAGCAAAACGTTGGAACGGTTTAACATCTTCTTTGGCTTGTTCTTTAACTTTATTATTAAATCTATGATCTAAACTATAAATCCAAATAGAACTAACAGCTACCATAGAAAAAATCATCAAACCTAAAAATATTTGCTTGCGTACAATCTCATCTTTTTCTTGTATTTTTTTTATATATTTACGCATATAATAAATTATTTACTATTTTGATAATACAATAATTTCACCTTCTTGTCCAATAAGATCTTTTTCTCTTATCGTTAATTTATCAATAGAAGAAATTTCTTCTTGCCCTCCTTCTTTAAGAAAACTTTCTAGAGATTTTTTATTATAATCCATAGGTATAATAATTTTTGGAGTAAGTTTTATGGCTAATTTATAGGCCTCTGCTGGAGTCATTAATTGGTCGTCTCCTAGAGAAATAAATAAGATATCAGGAGAATCTAATCCTTCAAGAATTTGAGCATTGGTTTTATCTTTAGATAAAACCCCTAAAAAGCATAAAGAAATATTTTCAATTGAGAATGAATATATTGTATTGATATACTTCTTATTATCAATAATGGTATTTGTCATTATTCCCTTGATAAAAACATTTTTAATCTCATAATCTCCTGGTCCGCTAATCTCAAAAGGAATTACTTTATTAACAGAAGCCATATCAAAACCGTTATAATCAGGGAGATTAATTGTTGAAAGAGTAATAGCAGAACTAAAACGTGAACCTTTTATTTCTGATTTAGAATTCTTACTTATTGGATTAATAGCAATAATTAAATCCCCTTTTTGTATCTTAAAAAACTGCTTACCTAGATAATTTATAATCATAAAATAATTATACCAAATTTAAGTTAAATTAGAAAGTGAAATAAATTTATAGGTCTTGCTTAATAATGAGATATATAGTATAAATTAATAGTTAAAAGCCCAGACTGGAATTAATCCCCTTTTTTAACTTATATGCTAAGTGAGAAAGAGACATCTATTCTGCGCCGCAGATTCCTTCATTCTTGTTGGAATAAAAGTGCGGTTTTTTATATTTTATGACTGAAGAAAAAAATATTGTAGATACTATAGTTGAAGACGCTAAAATTAAGCTCTCAAGTGTAGGAAAAATGTTAGAGAAAACAGAAATACTTCCACAACTTGAAGCATTGGTTGAAGGTCCTGTAATATTAATAGAGAAATCTTCTGTCTATTTGGATCTGGCTCCATATAGAACAGGTATTATTTATGGCCGCGAATTCATTAATGCCAAAGATATTATTAGAAAGATAAATATCGGCGATGTTATTAAAGCCAAAGTCGTCTTAGTTGATAATGATGAAGGTTATGTTGAGCTTTCTCTTAAAGAAGCTAGGCAAGCTCTTATCTGGAGTGAAGCCGAAAGTATGATTAAGAATAAAACTACTCTTGAATTAAATGTTAAAGAAGCCAATAAAGGAGGTTTAATCCTTGAATGGCAAGGTATAGCTGGTTTCCTTCCTGCTTCTCAACTTAAGAGTGAAAATTACCCACGTGTGGAAGATTCTGATAAAGATAAAATTCTAAAATCTCTAAAAACACTCGTCGGTAAACGAATGGAAGTTGTGATGATTTCTGCACTTCCCAAAGAAGGTAAATTAATATTCTCCGAAAAGGAAAATAATCCAGAAGAAAGACAAAAAATAATTGAAAAATATGCTATAGGAGATGAGTTAGATTGTGCTGTTGCTGGAATAGTTGATTTTGGAATTTTCTTGAAAATAGAAGATGGGTTTGAAGGATTAGTTCATATCTCTGAAATAGATTGGGGATTAGTAGAAGATCCTAGATCAATGTTTAAGGTTGGAGATAAAATTAAAGCAAAAATTATTGAAATAAAAGATAATAAAATTTCTCTTTCTATAAAAGCTTTGAAGGAAAATCCATGGAATGAATTTGAGCATAATTTAAAGAAGGGTGATATTGTTTCAGGTGTTGTTATTAAATTCAATAAACATGGAGCTTTGGTTTCAATAAAACAAGGTGTTGCTGGTTTAGTCCATAATTCTAGTTTTAGTTCTGAAGAAAAATTAAAAGAATCTCTTGAGCTTGGAAAAACTTATAATTTTCAAATAACGCTATTTGAACCTAAAGAACAGCGTATGACTCTAGTTTATTTAGAAGATAAAAAAAAGATTGAAACTGAATAGATACAAATTAATTTAAGTTGTATTAAATTTATTCATCGTAAATTCTTTCCCTTTTTCTATAAGAGCCTTAATAATTTCATTAACAAGTGGAATAATATCTTTATTTATAATTCTGAACTCAGCTTTAGAAAAATTACTCAATACATTAGGTTTACGTAAAATATTATTTTCATCAAGGATAGAAACTCCTATACGAACACGAATAAAAGATTGTGAACCCAGATGATTTATAATTGATTTAACTCCATTATGTCCCCCATCACCATGATCATATGAAATTCTAATTTTTCCAACAGGTAAATCTATGTCATCGTGAATTACAATAATATCTTGTGGAACTATTTCATACTTTCTTTGAGCATAAGAAACTGAATCACCAGAATTATTCATAAAAGTCTGCGGTTTTATATATTCAATTGATTGTTTTTCAACAAAGGTTTTATAAAATAGAAAATTACCTTTAGAACTTTTATTCCATTCAACTTTTTCTAAAATACTATCAAAAATTATCCAAGCAATGTTGTGCCTAGTTTTTTCATATTTTCTGCCTGGATTACCAAGTCCGATAATTAAAATCATTACTTAAATAATACCAAAATTAATTAATAATAGAAAGATATATTACAAAACACTTAAATATAGTCTGTCAATAGTATTTATATGATAAGATAAATTAATTATGGAAAACGATAGCAAAAAAATAAATGAAATTGTGAATCCACAGCCAATAGAAAATATAAAAAAGAATAAATATAAAAAAATCCTCAAGAGCTCTTGGGAATTAGTTAAATTTGCAATTATTGCTTTTGTTATCGTAATGCCAATAAGAATGTTTATTGCTCAACCATTTATTGTGAGTGGTAACTCTATGTATCCAACTTTTCATAATAATGATTATTTAATAGTTGATGAAATATCATATATTGTTGGTAATCCTAAAAGGAATGATATCATTATTTTTCATTATCCCAGAGATCCAGCAAGATATTTCATAAAAAGAGTGATCGGCTTACCAAATGAAGAAATAATCATTAAGAAAGGACAAATAACAATTATTAATAAAAAACACCCCAAAGGTTTTATCTTGAAACAACCTTATTTAAGAGATCATTTTACTTTTAGTGGTTCCTATAAAACTGGTAATAAACAATATTTTGTTATGGGAGATAACAGAAACGAAAGTTTAGATTCTAGAATTTGGGGATTATTACCAGATAGACTTGTGACAGGTCGAGCTCTCTTTAGACTTTTGCCAATTGATGACATATCATATCTACCGGGAGATTACATAAGCAATAAATAGATTCTCTATTTTAATTTAAATAATATAAAATATGATTAAAAAAAATAAAAAAGGAAAAAGAGTAGCCATCCCTTCCGTGAAAGGAATGCGTGATATTATTGGAGATGAATATTATTTATTCCAAGGATTTTTTGAGAAAGCTCAAGAAGTTGCTATTTATTATGGATTTAAACCTATTGAAACACCAATGGTAGAAAATGATGATGTTTTTACTTCCTCTATTGGAGTTGGAACCGATATTATTGACAAAGAAATGTATTCATTAAAAACAAAAGGTGGCGACAAATTAGCTTTGAGGCCTGAGCATACAGCTGGTTTGATGCGTAGTTATATAGAAAATGGAATGCAAGCACTTCCGCAACCAGTTCTATTTTATAGTTATGGACCTGTTTTCAGACATGATAAACCGCAGAAAGGAAGGTACCGTCAGTTTTATCAATTTGATATGGATATTCTAGGTAATGAAAAGAGTATTCTTGACGCCCTAGCTATTAAAACAGCTTGGACTATATTGGAAGAGGCTGGAGCAAAAGAATTATCTCTTGAAATTAATTCAATAGGAGATAAAGATTGCCGAAAAGCATATTTACAAGAACTGGTTTCTTATTATAAAAAAAATATCAAATATCTTTCGGCCTTGGATAAAGAAAGATTAAAAGTAAACCCATTGAGGATTCTTGATTCTAAGGAAGAAAAGACTATTGAACTAAATAAAAATGCACCAGATATTTTATCAAGTCTTTGTCCTGCTTGTAAAAAACATTTTAAAGAAGTTCTTGAATATTTAGAAGAAATGGAAATTCCCTACAACATTAATAAGTGTTTAGTCAGAGGTTTATCTTATTATACAAGGACTGTTGTAGAAATAATGGTTAAAGATAAAGAAACAGATAAAATGATTAGTGTCGCTGGTGGTGGTAGATATGATTATCTTGGATATCAACTTGGAAGTAAAAAAGATGTCCCAGCTGTTGGAATATCAATTGGCGTTGATAGAGTTATTGAGGCTTCATGGTTTAATAAATTAAACCCTAGAATAATTAAAAAATCAAAAATCTATTTCATTCAGCTTGGTTTTGACGCTAAACTCAAATCTTTTAATGTAATTGAAATTCTCCGTAAGGGTAAAATTAGAATAGCTCAATCCATTTCAAAAGATAATTTAAGCTCTCAGCTCTCCACTGCCGAAAAACTTGGAATGAGCTACACAATTATTTTTGGGCAGAAAGAAGCCTTGGAAAATTCTGTAATTGTTAGGAATATGAATAATAGATCTCAAGAAACAATCAAATTACCTAAACTATTAAATTATCTCAAAAATCTAAAATAATTCAAGTAAATTTGTTATGAATATTGAAATTATACAAACTGGTAATAGTATCTTGCGTAAAATTTCTAAAGAGGTAGTAATCGTAGATATAAAAAAACCTAGAATTCAAAAGATTTTAAGTAATATGAACCTAGCTCTAAATTCGCAAGATGATGGAGTAGCAATTGCTGCCCCGCAGATTGGTATATCTTTAAGAATTTTTATAATATCTAGTAAAGTATTTGAAGAAGAATTTACATACCGAGGTAAAAATATACATAGAAATAATTTATATAAAAAATACCCACCTAACTTAGTATTTATAAATCCAATAATTAAGAAAATATCAAAAGATAAAAAACTCATGGATGAAGGATGTCTATCTATCAGACCAACATATGGTAAAGTTCGTCGTGCAACAAGAGCTACTATAGAAGCTTATAATGAAAAGGGAATAAAAATTATTAGAAAAGGATCTGGTTTGATTGCTCATATTTTCCAACATGAAATTGACCATCTAGATGGTATTTTATTTATTGATAAAGCAAAAGATTTAAGGGAAGAACCTATATCAGAAAAAAATATAACTTCCTAATTTAAAATTGTAAGAAGTTATATTTTTTGAGTGATTATATAAAGAATTTTTTATTTTCTCAATATTTTACATCTATTTTCCTATCATTCTTTTCCAAGCACTTGTATTTCTAAACCAAGGACAAATTAATATTCCCGCTGTACTAAGAATCGTTAAAATAAGAGCACTCACATATAGATTGGAAGGATTTACGATCGCATTAAGTAAACAATAGAAAAATCCATACCATATTACGAGTTCTAATACTGATAAAAACCAATCAATTGATTTCATAGTTTTATTTTGAATGAATTTGTAAATTAATCTCGACCTTTGTTATTTTCTTAATAATTATCTTCTTTAATTTGGAAATAGGATTGTGGATGTGAACAAACTGGACATATTTTAGGTGCTGACTCCCCTTCATGCAAGTAACCACAATTTAAACATTTCCAAATAACCTTTCCCTCGCGTCTGAAAACTTTTCCAGACTCAAGATTATTATATAATTTTTTATATCTTTCTTCGTGGGCTTTCTCAACAGTTGATATCATTTTAAAAGCTGTAGCGATTTCATCAAAACCTTCTTCCTCGGCAACTTTAGCGAATTCAGGATATAGTTTTGTCCATTCCTCATTTTCACCTTCCGCCGCTGCTTTCAGATTCTCTAAGGCGTTCCCAATTTTTCCAGCAGGATAAGTGGCTGTAATCTCAACAGGTCTTCCCTCTAAAAATTTGAAAAATATCTTGGCATGTTCTTTTTCATTTGATGCTGTTTCTGCAAAAATAGCTGAAATTTGTTCAAGTCCTTCTTTTTTAGCTTGTTTAGAAAAAAAATCATATCTCATTCTAGCTTGAGATTCTCCAGCAAAAGATTTTAATAGATTTTTTTCAGTTTGTGTTCCTTCTAATGTTTTCATATCATTATTATTTAAATTTATTATAAATTAATTTCGACTTCTATCTATCATTCTAATACAATCCAATATATAAAACAATCAGAAATTATTTCTAAAATTTCTGATTGTTTCGGTGCGTGTCAATATTTTACGAAATATAAGCGGAAGAAAAATTTGGGTGAAGGGCGACCTGCCTGCCGGCAGGCAGGGCCGAGGGCTGAACCGTATATCCCTTGTTATATGACCCGAACGAAACGAAGTGTAGTGAGAGTACAACGTCCCCGAGCGACTGAAAGGAGCGAAGGCGTGGGGGGGGGAGAACAAACTTCATTATTATAAGGTTTTTGCAATCTTTTTGTATTTTTTAACCAATTCTTCATAGAGGGCTTCATCTTGTAGTATATTTTTAGAATTATCAATAAAATATTTCAGTTTCTCAAGCAGCCATTTTGCTAGTCCATTGGTTGAAGCAAGATGATAATAATCGGCGTTATCAAAAAAATCAGCAGCTTTGACGATTAAGGAGTCTTTTCCAGCTGTACGACAACGCTCAAAATTTTCTTTGTACCTCTCGGTTTTGTCAATAATAGATTCGTCAAAGCTGTTTGCTTCAACTAATTTTGCAATTTTTTGACCAAACTTTGTTTCAACTTCTTCAATTTTTACATCAGTATCTTCAATAACATCATGCAAAATGGCTGCGATTACAATATCTTTATCGTAACTAAGATTGTAAAGATGAAGCCCGACTCTAATACTATGCAAAATTACGGGTTTTGGATTCTTTCCAGATTTATGGATTGCAAAAACCAAAAATTTAATCGCTTCTTCAGTTTTTTTATCAATCTCAGGACTTCTCATATTTAATAGTAGAATTGTTGAACATTATAAAAGTTTGCCCGTAGCCCAATTTCATATAACGTTAGGGATATACGAAGTTTTGAAAACTTCATCTTTATTATATCAAAATATTAGAAGTTTCCCAAATTTGGGTGAAGTGGGTGAAGGGCGACCTGCCTGCCAGCAGGCAGAGCCGAGGGCTGAACCGTATATCCCTTGCGTATAACGCAGGCAAACAACCGTCCTTAAACATTCAATTGTTCATCTAAAGGAGGATTTGAAAAATACGCCCTTACATCAAAATCAGAATCCATAAGTTCAATCATGTAAAAATCTGGTTTTTGCATTTTTTTGAAACCCTGTTTTGATAAGTATTTTTTCTCAAATTCAGGAAAATTGGAAATTGTAAAATCTGCATCGCCAAGTTCAGGTCTGGTAGAATCGGGAATACGAATTTTTAATAATTTTAAAACTCCGGAAATAGTTTTTAATGGTTCAATATGAAAGAGCAGACCTGTTGATGTTTCTTTGATAACTTTTCCAATTTTCCGAGTAACTTTAAGCAATTCATCATATTCTTCTTTGCTTTGAGAAAAAATGCAAGCGTAATTTACGGGCGTATTTTTATCATCAATATGCTTATTCTTGAGAACAGTAGCTTTCTCAACAATGCTTTTTACTTTGTTTTTCAAATCCTCCGTATTCATAATGTTACTAAATTACAATTGATTTAAATAAGTTGCTAAAGGTTGTTTGCCGAGTAATATGTCGTATAACGTTAGGGATATACGAAGTTTTGAAAACTTCATCTTTATTATATCAAATATTAGAAGTTTCCCAAATTTGGGTGAAGGGCGACCTGCCTGCCGGCAGGCAGGGCCGAGGGCTGAACCGTATATCCCTTGTTATATGAGGGTGAGCGTAACGCAGTGAAGCGAAAGCGCAGCGTCCCCTTGAGTTGCAAACCAGCCTACTCTTTAGTTTCATCAAGAATTATTTTATCTTTAAATCCGCCTCTTTTGTCAGCTTTATCAATTCGGAGCTGTTCCAATTTTTCTTTATCAATTTTATACAAATCACATAATGCATAAATCACTTCAAGAATATCAGCAAGTTCTTCCTCGTTTGAATCTTCTAAAAACTCATCAACTTCTTCTTGAAGTTTAGCTTTCAATTTTTGCTGATATTCTTCATCAGATGCAATATGTGTAATTGGAACTGCACCCTTACTTTTAATTATCTCAGGGATTTTGTCTCTGACAAGTTTATTGTATTTCATAATAATAATTAGTTAAGAGGCGGATTTATAATTCTTTTGACTGGTTTGCAATTTCATATAACGTTAGAGATATACGAAATTTTTCTTTTTCCTTACAATAATTTTATCACAAAGAGAGGAAAAAGAAAAATTTGGGTGGAAGAAACTGCAAGTTTCTGTAACCTCATAATCCTTGTTAAGTTCGTCACGAAGTGACCAAGGGTTAGTGCAACGATCGGCGAAGCCGAAACCCGCAGAGTTAAAAAAACAACGTAAAAATATATATATATCTTGCAAAGCAAGACTATAATTTAGAAAAAGGCAACTAAAAATTATCTTTTAGTTCTTGTATTATATTATCAATCATTTTAGAATAAGTATATTCAGGAAGATTTAATTCTTTTAATATACTAAGATTCTCAGTAAACACGGGAGATTTATCTTGTTTATCTTCAGATTGAACTTCAATATTAAATGGAGTAAGTATATCTTTGGCCAAATCAAATCTTGATTTTACTTCTGGAACTGCAATAGGAATGATTTTATTACCAATATTAAGTTTAATTAATTTCTGAATTATTTCTGAAATGTGTCGCAAATATGTTGGTTGGAATTTCCAAGATAAATCATAAATTGCAGGAGTATGTTCATTAAGATTTTTTAATAGTCTATTAAAAGGTCTATCGTTAGTTGTATTTGGACTATATCCGACAATTAATGATGGTCTTAAAATATTAAATCCTGATTTAGTTTTTTTAACAAAATCTTCTCCGTGTAATTTGGTTTCACCATAAAATATTGTGGGATTTATTGCGGCAAAAGATGAAATGTAAATTACTTTAGAATTTACTTTATTTGCAGCTTCTACAATATATTTGGTACCGTCTTCATTAATTGATTTTGCCAAATCAGGATTTTTATCGCACCAACCTCCACTTGCATTAGCTGCGACATGAATTATATATTCAGGCTTAATGTTTGAAATTAAATTAGTTACTTCTTCTTGATTGGTAATATCTAGTTTTTTTAATTCTTCAAATAATTTGTTTAAAAAGTAAGTTCCTGTAGTTTCAAATTTATCTTTTAAATCTGCATAGATTTTTGCTCCAACATAACTACTTGCTCCAGTGATTAGAATCTTCATATAATACAAGAAATAAGATTAATATATAAATGTTTTTAGTTGCCTTTTTCCGTTACATTGTTTTTTCAATTACATATAACGTTAGGGATATACGAAGTTTTGAAAACTTCATCTTTATTATATCAAAATATTAGAAGTTTCCCAAATTTGGGTGAAGTGGGTGAAGGGCGATCTGCCTGCCGGCAGGCAGAGCCGAGGGCTGAACCGTATATCCCTTGTTATGTGTCCCGAGCGGAGTTTACGGAGTGAGAGCGCAGCGTGGCTTTAGCGTTTTGTTCACTGCCATCCATATTCACTATAATAAATTTTATTTTTTATTCCTTCAATCGCTTGCTTAATATATGGGATTACATTATCAGGAATTTCATCTAAATCAAACCAAGATAAATCATCACATTTATGAGGCTCTTTGTTTGTAATCTCACCATCCCATTTTTCAGCAATAAAAAAGACATCAACTCTTTCATTGTTCTCAGCAGTACCAGAATTTCTGTGCATTACATGAACAACTTTCAAGTCTTCTGGTTTCAATAATATTCCTGCTTCTTCTTCAGCTTCTCTAATAATACACTGGGTAAAAGTTTCTGCTGGATCAACATGACCTGCAACCATTGAATAATTACTGTCTTCGTATCCAGTATTGAAACGTCTTAAAAGCAATATTTTGTTATCTTTGAATAATGTCAGATAAGAAGCTGGAATATTTTGATGTCTTTTTGTTGTCATATATGTATCTATAAAAAATAAAATTTATAACCTTTTCGTTTTTGGCAGTGAGCGAAATGTCATATAATGTTTCGGCATATACGATGTTTTTCTTTTTCCTTACAATAATTTTATCACAAAGAGAGGAAAAATAAAAATTTGGGTGAAAAAAGTGCAACGAGCGAACCGCATATACTGTGTTAGGCGAGCCGAACGGAGCGATAGCGGAGGGAGAGTGCAGCGTGGTGCGAACGATAGTGAGCAAGTTGCGTAGGGGTCGCCCGTCTATTCTTTAGTCGCAAAAACATTTATCCAAGTATTATTTTTTTTCTTCTCAATCAAGACTTTTAGAATTTTAAAATTACAAGACTCAATCAGATTTTTGAATTCATCTTCATTATAGAAGGCAAAAAATTTTGTTCTCCATTTATATTCATCTTTCTCGACAATTTTTTCTTCACTTCCCTGTTTAACAGAGAGATAGATGAGTCCAGCAGGTTTGAGTATTTTTCCGAACCCAAGCAAAGTATTTTTCGCATCTTCTTTTGGAACATGTAAAAATGAGTCTTGTAATAATCCTCTGCAAGCTCTTCATAAGTCTTGATTGTTTTTGCGACTACATTATTTTTATTTGTCATAAACATTGATTATTTAGAGAATATTATAAATGTTTCTTTAAGGCGACCCCGAAGCAATTTCATATAACGTTCCAGTGTATGCGATGTTTTGCGGAACGCAGTGGAGCAAAATATGGGAAGAGCGAAGTGCAACGAGCGAACCGCATATACTGTGTTGTGCGAGGGTAATTTTCTGTAGCGATAGCGGAAGAAAATCAAGTGCAACGACCCCGAAGCGTATTTTTCAATAATTTTTTCATTCCTTATTATTTTGTTGAAGAATTTTTTATGTAACTTCAATCTTTGAACCTTTGGAACGGTTACACCTCCAACACAAAGTTTGCAGGTTTTTTTCCGATGTAATTCCGCCCTTAGAAAGGGGAATAATATGATCTATTTCTAGCAATAAATTTTTTTCCTCATCAGTTGATAAGCTACACTTTTTACAAGTATAGTTATCTCTAACTTTAATTTCCTCTCTTAATTTTGATGTCATCAGAGCCCTCTGTCCCTCTACACTTTTTCTAAATTTTACTAATTCATTCAAATAAACAACAAATTTATCTAAATTTTCTACATTTAATTTTACATCGCACTTTAATGAGCTATTTCCACCAGCTGAAACATACTGAAATATATAGACGGGAAAATATAAATCACTCAAATCAATAACCTCAAAACCTAATTTTTTAGTCAATTTCTTTTTGCTAAAAAAATATATTAATTTGGTAATATCTTTGCGGATACTATCTAAAATCGAATCTCTTTCTTTTTGTAATAATATTTTTCCCTGTTCAGCGGCGGAAAAATCATTTAGTACATTTTCAAAGTTTGATAGAGTATCTTCATTGATTTTAATATCAAAATATTTACAAAGATATTTAAACGGCTGATCAGCTGCATTTTTACAAACGCTTGCAGAACAATTATACACTTGATTATTTTTTGATATCTTTCCCCATTCTTTTCTTTTAAAATTATAGCTACTCGCATCTTTCATGCTACCTTCTCCATAATCATAAGATTTTACATTTACATACGAACTCTTTAATTCCTCAATATGATGATTGAGTTCATTGCAGTTTTCTGCGTAATCTTTGATACTTTCTTTTATTTTTTTAAAGTTTTCACTATTAAAGTAAAATTTAATGTAAATTTGATAAATTAAATATACCCCGATAGCTAATAATAATATTTCCATAGTTTTCTTGATTAGTGCTTAAAGATTACATTCCTTTTCAAAATTCTTCAATAAAATTCTTTAATTGAAGAAAAAATTCTCAAAAAAATATGTCGTATCGTATAACGTTTCAGTATATGCGATGTTTTGCGGAACGTAGTGGAGCAAAATATGGGAGAGCGAAGAGCAACGAGCGAACCGCATATACTGTGTTAGGCGAGCCGAACGGAGCAATAGCGGAGTGAGAGTGCAACGTGCCTTTAGCGTACATTTTTTTATCTTTTTCTATCATATCGTTTCCCGCGTAGCTTTTATTATTAAATGCAAAACAAAATTTTTCTGTTTTGGGCGAAGGGCAGAGGGGAATTAAAGGGGTGAATGCCCGTAGCCCAAAACTCCTTACTTAAATTTAACACTAATTTTTTCTATAAGCTTATTAAAGTTTTCAATAGTTTTATTTTCTAATTCAATGTTATTATTTTGTATTTCTTGCAAAAACAACCTTGAGATCAAAACTTTATCTTTCTTGGACTTCTTTACATATTCACTGTTTGATGATAAATATGAAAGTTTCTCATCTTTTAAAACATATTTTTTAAAATCATTTTTTGTAAAAAGATCTTCAATACTTCCTTTTTCACTTAAAACAGATTCAATTAATTCCTTATTTGCTAACCAATTTTTAACTAAATTTTTCTCACCATCTTTTTTACCTTGGTCGTTGTCATATAAATATAAAACCGAACATCCCCAGCCCTGTAATATTGTACCTACAAAAGGCATATTTCCTGCACCACCCCCATAAATAAAGTTCAAGTCTTTATTTTCCTGTAATTGACTCGAAAGAGCCTGTAGATAAAAAACATCGGAAGGACCTTCTACTACTACATTTTTTATTTTATCAATATTTTGGATTCCATTATTAAGCTCCAATCCAATTGCTGTTAAAATTGGTGTAAGTGTTTCTTTATCAGCTAAAACGTGAATTTTGTTGTCAATCTTAGTGCCATCTTTTTTGTTTCTATGTATAAGCCTTATCCTGTCTAATTTGTCAGCCTCAAGTAAGTATGGAGAATGAGTAGAAAAAATCACTTGTGCTGTTTTTGCAGAATTTTCAAGTTTATCTAAAATATTTTTTTGAGCTGTGGCATGCAAAAATAATCCAGGTTCATCAATTAAAATGATATTTGGTACATCTTCTTGCGCTCTTGCGGTTATTTTTATATAAAATGCTAAATGCCATTGACGTCCTTTACTTCTCAGGCTTGGTTCATAAGGATAACCATCTTCCTTTATCCAAAAATAAAGATGTTCTGAATCCCAATCAACACTTAAATTGGATACATCTTGTGTCCAAAATTTTTCGTAATCTTGATTCAGTTTTATATTGATATCGTCTTTATGTTTTGTTTTACCTCTATCGTCACTTCCTTTTATAGTTTTTATATCTAAATTGCTTACAATAGACAAATCTTTAATCCATTCATTATTTTCTAATTCAGCAAATGGAATTTTATTTGGGAAAATATCTTCAAATGAATTAAATAGAATAAAATTTGGTATATATTTTTTTATCTCTTCAATGAATTTATCTTCTGCATTCATCAAGTTCTCGAATTCAGCAATATTATCCAATATTAAGGTTAAATTGGAAGCGAACTGTTCCCTCTCTTTTTCATCGGATATGTTCCCAAGATTTGGAGTTGTCTGATCCCGAAATTGAGTAATTAAAGTTTTAAAATTTGTTAAATCTTCAAAATCAATTTCAGGAATATTTTCCCCTATCTGAGGATACTTTTCATGAATTGTTTTTATTAATTTTAAATATTTTTCAACAGCTTTTTGTATTCTTGCCTCTTCCTCGTTACTTACGATTCCTAACTCTTGTTTGGTATTATCGGAAACAGTAAATTTATCTGGAAAAGATTTTTTAATTTCAACTAAAATATTTTTAGAAACCACCTTATTTAAGTCAATTTCATTAAAAATTCCATTGATAGTGTCTTTGTTGAGTTCAAATGTAATTGATATTTCTGGCACAGCATCTTTGTCTTTTATTGGTTTTGCCTCATCTCTTATATCTACTTCTGTATCAAAATCCTCCAATGCTTCCAAAATAGATGTTTTTCCTGATTCATTTTTACCTGCCAGAATAGTAACCAAATTAGTTAGATAGCAATCACCACTATCGATAATTGATTTATAATTTTTGATTCTGAATTTTATTATTTTCATATTTCTTTAAATAGATTGTAAATAACTTTGCTCAATCAATCCCACAACATAGTCTAATTCGTCAAAACTTTTTAAAGTTATTTCTGAATTACCGATTCCATGATGACCAATATTTGAAACATCACGAATCATGCCTTTTGGATCGTCAATACCTTCACCAACCCAAATTTTTATATCGCTTTTTTGTAATTTCATTTCTACAAAACTACGTCCCACCTTGTAGGCGATATATAACTTACGGGGATTCTCTTCAATTTTTTGATCAGATTCTAAAGCAAATATTTTTTCCCTAAGAGTAGAAAACAGTTCTTTTATTTGTTCACTTTTATTCTTTAAGTGATCTTCAATAGAATATTCTTCGTAATTTACTTTTGTAATTTGTTTTGTGGTGCTTGTTGCTTTTTTAGCTTGAGCACTAGCAATAAGTTTTAATTCAAAAACATTGTCTTCATAACGAGAATATCCCCAAAGCTCAATATTTTCTGCCATTCTGTTTATTGCATATTGATCATATTTGCTGAAAGTTTGTGCTACTAGCAAAACACGAGGAGAACCAAAATCTACTTCAACATTATTTCCGAGTTTATTTTGTACAAGAAGCTGAAAATCACCTTTATGATCTACGAGCCAATCAAGATAAAAAAGTCCTTGATTGATAATATTATCTTTTTCGCCCCATTTGTACTCGATGATTACAGGTGAATTATTTTCATCAAGTCCAAGCGAATCAATTCTTCCACCATGTTGTTTTGAAGTCGTAAATTCAGAAGCTAAAAAACGAATACCAAAAAGACTTTCCATATTTTGCTCAATAAAAGTTTGAAGCTCTTTCTCATTACGAAACTTTTGTTTTTTCAATTGTTTTGCCGAACTGTTTGTTGTTAAAAATATTGCCATAGTATCACCAAGTTAATTTATATAAATTATATTCCTTTCTTCTTTATAAATAAATCGTTTTCGAAGCGATAGCGGAGAAAACACCTTATATCCCCTCTAAAAATAAAAAAGAAAAATTTTGTTTTGCTTCCTTATTCTTAAAAGCGAAGCGGGAAACCTCCTTATTATCAAAAAGATAAAAAAATGTATTTCACTTAACGTTAGGGATATACGAAGTTTTTCTTTTTTCCTACAATAATTTTATCATAAATGAGGGGGAAAAGAAAAATTTGAGTGAAGCCCGAGCCGAGGGCTGAACCGTATATCCCTTGTTATACGAGGGTGAGCGTAACGCAGTGAAGCGAAAGCGCAGCGTCCCCTTGCGTTTGAGAGTGTGCCGTTCATTATTTTAAAAAGTGGGGCGATCATACTTTACTGTTTTGGCTATCATTTGTTTTACTTCCACAGAATTAGGATACCAAATTAGAGTATCTAAATCATGTTCAACTGCGTATAAATCTAACCTCTTATTCAAATTTTCAAATTCAAAAAGTTCCGGATAAAATTCCTGAAACCAATCCAAGAGGTAAATGTAGTCTTCTTTTTTGACAAATTTTTCAAATTTTTCGGACATATACTTTTTAGGATACTCAACCATTCTTTTTATTATATCCAAATTAAAATCTATTGAAGAAACTTCTGTCCTTTCAAAATCTAAAAGTCCGACAATCTTTGCATCTTGAACGAGAATGTTATCAAAGTGAGCATCCCAATATACAAGTGCGAGCTTTTGTTCTTTGAGAACACGATGATTGTCATCAACGAATTTTTTGATGGCTTTGATAAATTCAGGGGACAGAAGTTTCTTTTCCTCAATTTTCTTTAATGAGTTTTGGATTTGGTTGAGTATCTTATCATGCCAATTGTCCGAAAAATTCACATCAAACTTTTTTAGGAATTCATCGTATGGCGATTTGTTGATGACTTTTAAAACATCGCAAAGCTGTTTGATAATGATTTTTCTTTGATCATTGTTCAACAAATGCCATTTAGCATACAGATTATCTCCCTCAATCTTAGGATAAATCATGAAAAATTTGCCATAAATACTCTTGGATTTGTCAAAAACTTTGATTTTAGGAACAGGAATTTTATCCTTAAAAAAATTGTAGAAAAACACCTCTATTTCAAACTTCTGTTCGTTGCTTTCATCTTCACAAACTTTGAGAATAAAAACGTTATTTACCAAGTAAACTTTGTTTGTGAAGCCAATTTCAATTTTTGCAACGGACTCAACTTTGCCTAAGCCATGTTCTTGGAAAATTTTTTCTATAATTTTTTGTTCCATATTTATTGATAAGAGGTTAGATTATATAAATTTTAGCCCCACTTTTTTCTATCGTAAAGGCACACTCTCAAATGTCGTATAACTGGTTATTATGCGAATTAAATGTATAATGTCGACCTTTTGTTGTATATTATATGAACTTAATGTATAATTAGTAAACAGAATTGTTAACAATCATTTACTGACTTAAGTTTACTAATTTTTATAAAACTATGCAAGAATATTTAAAACAAATAAGACAGGAATTAAGATTAAGAAACTATAGTCCAAAAACTATAAAAGCTTATCTTGGTTGTTTGGGAGAATATTTTAATTTTAAAGAATTTAATTTAGGAAAAATAGATGAAGACAAGATAAAACAGTTTTTACTAAACAAACAAAGTAAAAATTATTCTCCTCAAACAATTAATCTCTACTTAAATGCAATAAAATTTTTCTATCGCGAAGTATTGAAAATTCCTCAAAAGATAAATCTAAAATTTGCCAAACGAAATAAAAAACTACCGATTGTTTTATCAAGAGAAGAAATTAAAAGTATTATTAATGCAAATAAAAATACAAAACATAAATTAATCATCTCTTTGACCTATGGCGCTGGCTTAAGGATTAGTGAGGTTGTTAGTTTAAAAGTAGAAGATGTTAATTTAGAAGAATTAACCATTCACCTCAAAAATGCAAAAGGTAAAAAAGATAGAATCACTATTTTTCCAGAGAAAATTAAAAATAATCTTCAAAACTTAATTGCTGATAAAAATTTAAACGAATATCTTTTTGAAAGCGAACGAGGAGGAAAATTAACTACAAGAGCAGTACAAAAAGTTTTTGAAAATTCTCTAAAAAAAGTTGAAATCAAAAAGGATGCGACATTTCATTCTTTGAGACATAGTTTTGCGACCCATTTACTTGAAAATGGAACAGATATAAGATATGTACAAGAACTTCTAGGACACTCAAACATACGAACGACACAGATATATACTCATGTAATGAATCCTGCTATTAAAAATATTAAAAGCCCATTAGATAATCTATAATTATGAAAAATAAAAATAAAAATTTTATATTCTGGGGTACGCCAGAAATAGCCTCTAAAACTTTAGAGATATTAAAAAACAATGGCTATTTGCCATTAATTATTATCACTTCCCCAGATAAACCAGCTGGCAGGGGTTTGCACTTAACCCCGAGTGCTACTTCAATTTGGGCAAAACAAAATAATATACTCTGCCTAAAACCTGAGAAAATTGATAGCAATTTTATAGAAAAATTAAAAACTGAATCTTCTCTGAAATCTATAAATCTTTCTGTTGTTGTTGCTTACGGAAAAATTCTTCCACAAGAAATCATAGACCTTCCCAATTTAGG
>VAPE01002447.1_pt1 | contig 22857 bp, 16 predicted proteins | sample 3393911 | NCBI WGS metagenome assembly VAPE01 (sample SAMN08290436, study PRJNA428436) | hydrothermal vent metagenome | isolation source: Deep-sea hydrothermal vent chimney | place: Atlantic Ocean: South-mid Altantic Ridge
ACCAGGAAGACCGCCAGGCCCAGCACCCCGAATAAACCCGCGTACCAGAGGGTCAGGCGCGAGGTCAGCGTTTTGAAGAAGCTATTTTTTGTCTTCGAGGACATAGCCGACGCCACGGATGGTATGAATGAGCCTGGCGTTGAAAGAACGGTCGATTTTGTCGCGTAAACGGCAGATGCGGGCCTCGACCACGTTCGTCTCCGGGTCGAAGTTATAGTCCCAGACATGTTCCATGATCATCGTCTTTGACAGCACCCTGCCGGGATTGCGCATCAGGTATTCCAGCAGGGCGAACTCCTTCGGCTGCAATTCGATCTCCCGGCCCCCCCGGAAAACCTTCCGCTTGACAAGATCCATCTTGAGCCCGCCGATGGTCAAGGTTGTCGGTTCGGCAGCCGGGTTTACCCTTCTCAGCAAGGCCTGGACACGCGCGACCAACTCCGAGAAAGCGAAAGGCTTGACCAGGTAATCGTCACCGCCGGCCTGCAGGCCCTTGATGCGGTCATCCACGGAACTCCTGGCGCTGAGAACAATAATAGGGGTGCGAATGCCGTGCTTGCGCAATTCATCAATCAAGGCCAGCCCGTCCAGTTTCGGCAGCATGATATCGACGATGGCGGCGTCATAGGATTCCGTCGATGCCAGGTTAAGTCCGGCCAGGCCATCCGCGGCATGGTCCACGGCAAAGCCTTCCTGCTGCAGGCCTTTCACTATGAATTTTGCCGTCTGTCTGTCGTCTTCCACGAGAAGAACTCTCATCACCCCGCCCTGCTTTACTGCTATTTATGAATCCGTGACGGCCGGAGGTGGCATTTCATGCAATATGCTAAAATTATTGCATTATTGCCGCATAAACACATTTTCGGGTCTTCGCCGCGCCGCCCTCCGGGGCGCCCGATAACGGCTCATCTGCTGCGTTGGCAACTCGTTGATATCAACCCAGGATAATCAACCTCGTTGCCGCCTTGCATCTGCACCGTTCTCGAACGCTCACGGATACAAGGAATTTGATCGGACCGTTCATTGGCATTGTAACATTTTTTCTTATATAATTATTGAGTTGTTTGGATTTTTTTTAAAGTGACTTGGCTGTCCGGCGGCGGCGGCAACGGGACCCGGCTCTGACAACGCAAAAAGGCTGGCCGAGCCTGATCCGCAGAAACTGCCCATCCTGCCCCAGGTCCATGACGGCCGTCACGAAAAGCTGCTGCTCATTCATTCCCGGCCAGCCGGCCGGCAAGGAGGGATTGGCCACAGGCCTCCCGGTCGAGCGAAAAGTGGTACGCCGGTTTGACGGCAGCTCTGTTTTACTGCTCCGGCAAGCCGGCGGTTGGAGGCTGTAGGCGAGGGGCAAAAAGACAGTATTGCTTTCCTTGCGTAATCGGGTAATCTGTGGTGCCGGATTTTTATGAATCACGTTGCTGAATCCGTGACGGCTTGAGGTGATAAGCTTGCCGGAAAGCACGATTTCGCCGATACTATTTATCATCATGCAGACAACAACTTCCGAAAATACGACCTCCAGCCGCCAGGCCGGGTGGATTTCCCTTGCCTTTTCCACGTCTTTCCTCCTGCGCCATATCAAGCTCCTGGGCTTGAGTCTGCTGCTGGTTCTGTTGACCAGCCAGCTGACCTGGCTGGGTTATCAGCTGGCCGTAGATTTCATCGGCGGTCTGACTGGTCATTTTTTTCAGCAGGCCCCGGCCGTCACCGGTATCCGGGGCTGGTTTCTGATCCAGGGCTGGTTAGTCTTGAAAATTCTCTTTCTTTTCGTTTCCCGGATGGCGGCCTTTTACCTCGCCTTTCTCGTCGCCTACTGCGCGACGACCCCCGGCTACATTTTTTTAAGTACGGCCGCTGAAAAAATCTATACCGGCAGCAAATTCCAGGTCGACGAGGGCTTTACCGCTGCGGGAGTGATCACGGACCTGATTGAAGGCTGCAAGATCGGCGCGGTCGGCATCCTGGTCACGGTGGCGGCCCTGTTCGCCAACTTTATTCCCGTTGTCGGCCAGGTGCTTGTCTTCCTGATCTACACCTTTTACTCGGCCCTGATGTTTGTCGATTATCCCGCCTCTCGCCATCGCTGGAGCCTGGGGCGCAAGATAAACTGGGTCCGGGAAAACCGAGGCCGCGCCTTTCGTCTCGGTATCCTGCCGGCGCTGATCAGCATGATCCCCCTGCTCAATATTTTTTTCATGGCCCTGCTCTTTCCCCTGTTCACCGTGCATACGACCTTGAATTTTGTCGCCCTGCAAGAGCAGGATTAAGCAAAAGAGAGAAAAAACTATGTTTCATGTCATTGTTAACTGGCTCGTAAACACTGTCGACCAGTGGGGTTATACCGGTATTGTGGTCCTGATGTTTCTTGAATCCTCGTTCTTTCCTTTTCCCAGTGAGGTGGTGGTGCCCCCGGCCGGTTATCTCGCGGCCCGCGGCGAGATGTCGCTGGGCCTGGTGATTGCCGCCGCCATCGCCGGCAGCCTTCTGGGCGCTCTTTTCAACTACTGGCTGGCCGTGCAATGGGGCCGGCCGCTCTTTGAAAAGTATGGCCGCTACTTCCTGATCAGCAGAAAGAGCCTGGACCGCTCGGATCGGTTTTTCGCGCGGCATGGCCATATCTCCACCTTTGTGGGTCGCCTTTTACCCGGGATCCGGCAGTACATTAGTCTGCCGGCCGGCCTGGCCCGCATGAATCTCGGCCTCTTTGTCATCTTTACCGCGGCCGGTGCCGGCATCTGGGTCGTCATCCTTGCCCTGTGCGGTTACTTTATCGGCAGCAACCAGGAGCTGATTGCCGCCTCTCTGCACCGGATCATGATCGGCGTGGTGCTGGCCTGCCTGCTTCTGGTTTTGATCTATGTCTTGGTCAGGCGGAAACAGGCAGCGGCGAGGAGGTTATGACCCCGGCGCGCTTTATGGGCGGGTACGGTACCAGTCATGGTGCCGGGGAACCGCGATCATGAGTACGGCCTTGGTCCTTGGCGGCGGGGCGGCCCGCGGCTGGGCGCATCTCGGGGTTATCCGCGCCCTGACGGAAAAGAAGATCTCCATCGATTTTGTGGCCGGCACCAGCATCGGCGCCCTGGTCGGTGCGGTTTACGCCGCAGGCAATATTGATTCATTCCGGGCAGATGTCCTGAAGATCGACTGGAAGCGGGTCCTGGGATACCTGGATTTCGTTTTCCCCAAGTCGGGTTTGATTGATGGCCGGAAAATCAATGCCTTTATCCGGACCCATGTTTCCGCGTCCCGTTTTGAAGACCTGCCTCTTCCCTTCTGCAGCGTGGCAACGGATATGTTTACGGGCCGGGAGATAGTTCAGTGCAAAGGTGATCTGATCCAGGCGGTGCGGGCAAGTATCGCCATCCCCGGTATTTTTACCCCGGTGGAGCAAGGCGAGTTGTTTCTGATTGATGGCGGACTCGTGAATCCGGTCCCGGTCAGCGTGGCCCGGGAACACGGTGCCGACTTGGTCATTGCCGTTGATTTAAATCATGAATTTCGCAATCTGACAAACAACAGGGGGAAAAAAGACGGGCCGGTCGTCAGGAAAGGGAATCTCATCGCAAAGACCACATCGACCTCTCCGGTTGGGATTAATCCCGGGGCCAACCACCGCCTGATCAGTGAGTTGAATAAACGTCTGGCGGGGTTGCGGCTGGCCGCCTCGCAGCAGTTTAAACAGCTGTTGAACAGAGACGACCGCCCCAATATCTATGAAGTCCTGGCGGCCTCGATCAATATCATTGAATCCAGGATTACGACGGCCCGGCTGATCGAGACCCCGCCCGATCTTCTTATTCAGCCGAAACTGGCCCATATTCATTCGCTTGGCTTTGACCGGGCCGCAGAGGCGATCGACTGCGGGTACCGGGCGGCCATGGCCGCCCTGGAATCTTTCGAGCCATGAAAACATGGTTAGCTGCCATTCATTGTTGCCGAAAAAATCTTGCTTACCGGCGTCTTTTTGGAGTATTGGTTTAATATTGCTTACTGGTATTTGTCTGGAAATGAGGATTTTTGTTTAAAATCAGGGCGGATGGAGAAATAATCGCAGTCATCAGTCATGTAAGCGATATCCCGATGATTATTTTTTTGAGCATAACGCCGAGGTGGGGCAAAAAGACTGTTTTTCAGATGGGCACGGCTATAGACCATCAAGGTTAATAGCTTATCGCGGTGATGCCGGCAAACCGGTTCTTCGCTGGAGCTGCAAATAGAAAAGTCAGGTGATGTTATGAAGATATACAGGAAAGGACTATGTGTTCTCGTTTTGTTGGCAACATTTTTGTGTCTGCCCGGGCCGGGAATGTCCAGGGCGGCCGCGGCCCGGAAGTCCGTCGCCATTCTGCCTTTTACGCTCAACGCGCCCCCGGGCCGGCAGTATCTGCGGGCGGGGATCCGGGATATGCTGGGCAGCCGGATTGCGGTGGAAACCGGTTCCGTAATCATCGACAAGAAGGACGTTGATACCGCTTTACAGCATGTCGGCGGCCGGTTGACTGCCAAGAATATGGGCACGTTTGCCAGGAAAGTTGGCGCGGATTACCTGGTTTTCGGCTCAATCAACGTCCTGGGTGCCGGGATGTCCATCAATGCCCGCGTGTTCTCGGCAGCCGCTCCGGCCGCTAAGGCTGTGCAGACGTTTTATGACACGGCAACAAGCAACGATCAGATTATGGGCACCATTGATTCCCTGTCCTGGGATATCATCGAAAAAGTTTTTCATAAGAAAAGGCCGGCCGCCATGGCGGCCGCACCCGAACCAGAACCGGCAGTCACGCCAGCAGAGCAGGGCGGGATGACCGGGTTTGCAACCGCCAATCCGGAGAAGACCTTTATGGCGAGCCGTAGCGCCTATGGTACGAGCGGTACAAGCGGTACGAGCAGTATGAGCATTATGAGCGGTGACCAGAATTTTGTTAAAACCCGCAATTTCAATATGAGTCTCCAGGGTCTGGCCCTGGGGGATGTGGACGGCGACGGCCGGGAAGAAGTCATCCTGGCCGGCCCGCACGAGGTGCAGGTTTTTCACCGTGACGGCACCAGGCTCAATCTTTTCGCCACGATCAAGATGGGAGCCAGGTATCGTATTCATAGCGTCAATACTGCCGATCTCAACGGCAACGGCCGGGATGAGATTTATATCAGTGCCGCGGATCCGAAAATCCCGGGCTCCCGGGCCGTCGAATGGAACGGGAAACGGTTTGTTGACCTCTTCCGGGAGGCCCGCTGGTATATCAGGCCCCTACGGGTTCCCGGTATGGGCCTGATTCTGGCAGGGCAACGGGCCGGTCTGCTGCCCATTGAACCGGGCATTTTCAGTCTGGTGCAAAAAGACGGCAGATTGACGGCCGGTGAGCGGCTGTCAATCCCGGCCAAGATCAATCTCTTCAACTTTGTCTATGCGGATCTTGACGGTAACGGCCGACACGAGATCGTGGCCCTTGATAACTCTTTTAAACTGGAGGTGATCAAAGGGGGCGCGGTGGTTTGGAAGAGCGAGGGTCGCTACTGCGGTACCAAGCGGTATATCGGCGGTGATCCGAACATGATGCCGGCAATCACCAGCTCTATGAATGACGAGGTTGATGCCTTTGGTGACAAGTATGTGGAAACCTTTATTCCCTCACGAATTCTGGTCAGTGATGTTGATCATGATGGCACGGACGACATTATTCTCAACCGCAATCCCTCGACCTTGACTGCGGTTTTACCGCGGGAGATTCAATATAAAAGCGGGACCATTGTCGGTCTGAAATGGAACGGCCTGGGGCTGGAAGAGATGTGGCGCACCAGGAAGATTGATGGGTATGTGGTTGATTATCAAGCCAAGTCTCAGGTGATGAAGCTGAAGCCCGGCGTTGCCGATGAGCTGTTTATCGGGGTGGTGCTGAATTCGGGAATACTTGATTCTCTGCTGGGAGACCGGTCCACGGTTGTGATGTATCCGTTTGATTTTGCGAAATTGAATAATAAGAAACAATGACCTGAATCCGTTATCGGGCGCCCCGCGGGGCGGCGCGGTGAAGACCGGAAGATGCGTTTATTCGGCAATAATGCAATAAGTTCCACATATTGTACAGGATATCCCTCAAACCGTCACGGAGTCAGAAATGATATAAACTATGCATCAATAATATATAGCGGCCGGTCCGGGCCATTTTTTTGTTTTTGCTCAAAAAATTGACCCGGTGGTGAAACAGTTATAGTACGGACGATCCCTTATCCGAAATATTCAGATATTCAAACACCTCTTGACTTCGATGAAATGGTTATTTTAACCGGCAACGCTTGCCTTGTTTCTGAAACGTCAAGAAAAACCTTGTATCACTAACTCAAGTTCAAGAATGGCGCAACGACGAAAATAAAGGAAGTTGCATCATGCTTTTTGGGGCGGAAAACAAATGAGTTGGCCGGCAAGATTGTCAATTGGATCCCGAGACGATTGTAGCCTGCATTTGTGTCCAGATGTTACGCGAAGACGTATTTGTTATTGAAATAATGAATGGGTGCCGGCTGGAATTTATGCTTGGGTACCAATAACAAAATTGCGGAACCTGACAATTCTGTCTGCAAAGAAACCGAGAGGAGGAGATGCTATGAGGAGATTATTTGTCTTGGCCGCGACCGTTTTTATGGCCATAGGGCTTGTGGCGTTTTGGGGAAGCGCTCCCCGGGCTGCTGAGCAGGCTGCATCCAAGGTCGCGAAGAGAGCCGCAGCCGTGCTGAGCAACAGTGACTGCATCAAGTGCCATCCGGCGATCGTCGGCCAGATCCAGGCAGCCGGAGGCAAGCATAAAACGGAAGTGACCTGTCTCGATTGCCACGAGGGCGGGCATCCTCCGGCAACGGCCAAAGGCGTGATCATTCCCAAGTGTTCAAAATGTCACGAAGGTAAAGCGCACTTTAGACTCCGCCGTTGCCTCCGCTGTCATTATAACCCCCATCAACCGTTAAAAATAGTCTTTAATGGCAAAGTAAAAGCAGTTTGTAAAACCTGCCATTTGAAGGAAGTTCAGGAGGTTGATCAGCACCCGAGCGCCCATTCAAAGGTCGATTGTTCTTTTTGCCATGTCAAACATGGTTTCATCCCCAACTGCCTGACGGAGTGCCACAAACCACACCGCAAAGGCCAGACTTTCAAAGACTGTGTCAGTTGTCATCAGGTGCACCAGCCCCTTCCTGCGACCTATGGAGACAAGATTGCCAATAAGCAATGTGGCGCCTGTCATGGGAAAATCGAGAAACTGCTGGAATCAGGTTCGACGAAACATGCCAAACTGCACTGTGTTTTCTGTCATAAAGGTACCCATGGTATGATACCTAAGTGTCAGGATTGCCACGGCACGCCGCACCCGGCCGCAATGATGACGAAGTTCAAGAAATGTCTGGATTGTCATGTTAATCCTCATAACCTGACTACATAAATTTATATGTGGAGTTGAACAATGAAAAAAAAATTTGCTGCCGTGATTTTGACATCAGTAGGAATGCTTTTATTCAGTGGGATGCTGGTCGCCTGTGCCCCCCACCGGGTGGGTAACAAGGCGATGATGCAAAAAGAAAAGGCGCCCCGGACCGTCGCGGCGGTTGAGAGACCAACCGCGCCGACCATGACTGCGGTCAAGGTCGCCGCGACCAAGCCGAAGCCGGTAGTCAAGCTGGCAACCGTGGCCAAGGTTGCCCCTGCCAAACATCTTACCGGGGCGGCCTTGTACACTCAAAAGCCGACGCCGTTTACGCCGGTGGAATGCGCCCGCTGCCATCCCACCCAGTACAATAATTTGGTGGCGCATGGTTTTAAACACCGTTTCCAGTGTACCAACTGCCATCGGCAGTTCCATGCCTACAATCCGACAAAACACAACTATAAGGCCATCATGCCTAAATGCCAGCGCTGTCATGGACTGAAGCACGGCAAGTCGTTTCCCAAATGTATGATGTGCCATAAGAATCCGCATTCCCCTCTGCAGATTCCTTTTACCGTCCTGACCAAGAAGGTCAAAGTCAAAAGCGGAAAAATGATTATTCGCTGCGCAATCTGCCACGCGAAGATCGGGGCCGAGTTTGCCGCCAACCCCACAAAGCATAACACCGAGGTTGGTTGTGATGGCTGTCATGCGGACAAACACGGCTACAAGCCCAGTTGCCTGGACTGCCATGATCCTCATGTCAAGGGGCAGACGTTTAAGGATTGCCTGGTCTGCCATTCCCCGCATAGCGCATTGAAGATCAAAAAGTATCCAGAGAATACCCCCAATAATATCTGCGGCTCCTGTCACAAGTCTGAATATCGGAAATTACGGACCAACCACACGAAGCATTCAGAGCTGCATTGTGCGGACTGTCATGTGGCCCACGGCTTTATTCCCAAGTGTAAGAGTTGCCATGGGTCGCCCCATAGTGCCGGCCTGCACAAGAGATTTCCTAATTGTCTGGCTTGCCACAAGGATCCCCATAACCTGCCCATGAACAAGAAGAAATAATCGGACCCGGTCTACTAAGAACCTTTACCCGGAGTCCGCCGGCAAAAGTCGGCGGGCTCCGGTCCGGCAGAGTAGATTATTTTTCTGTTTCAGGCCATATTTCGTTTATTGATCATAAAGAGAGAAGAGGCGACCCGAGTCGGGTGGTTCTTCGAGAGTCAGGGAAATGATGAGAAGTGATAACAGGGCTGCGGATGAATCGCGGCCGATCCGGATTGAATTTGATGCCCAGCCCCATGCCGACGGCTCGGTGCTGATGACAATGGGTGGTACCCAGGTGCTTTGCGGGGTGAGCATTGAAGCCGGGGTGCCGCCTTTTCTCCGGGACACCGGTCGCGGCTGGATCACGGCCGAGTACAGCATGCTGCCCTGCGCCACCCACAGTCGGGGACGGAGAGAGGCGGTAACCGGCCGTTCCGGCCGCACTTATGAAATACAGCGGCTCATCGGCCGGTCGCTGCGCATGATGGTTGATCTGCAGGACCTGGGCGAGACGACCCTGCGGGTTGACTGTGATGTGATCAATGCCGACGGCGGGACCCGTTGTGCTTCTATTACCGGGGCCGCCCTGGCCCTGCGCCTGGCCCTCGGCAGGATGACGGCCGGGGCGGCCTTGCCGCCGATCCTGCCGGTAGCGGCGATCAGCGTGGGTATTGTTGATGGTGAAGTGCTGCTTGATCTGGATTACGCCGAGGATTCCAGGGCCGAAGTCGACGCCAACTTTGTCATGGCCGGAGACGGCCGCTGGATTGAGATGCAATGCACGGCCGAAGGCCGGCCCATGCAGCCGGAGCTGTTCGGCCGCATGACCGACCTGGCCGGCAAGGGGATCAAAGAGTTGCTGAAGCTCTGGGACACCGACTGACCCGGCTCTGCCCCGGCCCGGTTTAAAGCAGGCAAGATCGGACTGCCCCCGGTGGCTAGTTCATGGTCACGGAGCCCAGTACACTGATAATGGGGTCTGCCTCTGCCGGAGGATGGTCCGGATGGGCATTTCAGTTGCAGGGCCGTCCGCCAGGGCCTGCTCCAGAACCTTTTTTTTGGCCGGCCCGGTGATGTGAAGAATAATCTGCCTGCTGTCAAGCAGGACCGGTAGAGTCAATGTCATCCTTTCGTGCGGGGCCTCGGGGGGGGAAATGGCCAGGCAGACCCGCCCCGACTCCATATCAAGGGCCTCCGGCAGTCGCCTGGCTCCGGGGAAAAACGAGGCCGTGTGTCCGTCGCCGCCCATGCCGAGAATGACCAGGTCAAAGGGCCGGGGAATCCCGGCAAGACGCTGCGCACATTCTTCTTCTCCCTCTCCGGCCGTGGCCGCCTTGTTTTTCAGACCGATGAATTTCGCGGCCCCGGCCCGGTCCCGGAGCAGATAGCGACGGACCAACCCTTCGTTGCTGTCCGCCGCCGTGGTATCGACCCAACGCTCATCGACCAGGGTAATGGTTACCCTGACCCAGTCAAGAGTCTGATGCGCCAGAGCCCGGAACAGGGGTTTGGGCGTGGAGCCGCCGGAGACCACGAGGGTGGCCCGGCCCCTGGCCTTGATTGCCTGGCGCAGGAGATCGGCGACCCGCGCGGCCAGATGTTCGGCCAGGTCCGCCGCATCGGCAAAGGAATGAAAATTCAAATTCATGGTTGGCGTCAGCATTGCACAGTCCTTTGGTCTTCAAAGGCGTTATCGGTCGCGTAACTGGTCACAGGGTGTGGCACTCTGCGCTATTCTTTTCATATACATATAAACCTGTAAGGTGCCACAGGTGCCACAGATTTACGTAGTCGCTTCCGTTCGCTATAGTCCCTCTATGCGGGCGGGAGCGACCGCGTGAAGATGGGGTGCCTGTGGCACCTTACACGGTCGCCGGCTGCCGGAATTCCCAACAGCGGTGGATGTGGCTCTTCTGTTTGAAGTCCTCGGGAATGGTTTGCCCGGTTATTTCCCGCACGGCAAATTCGTTGTTGAGTGACCCCGCCAGTTGAAATTTACGAAAATTGGTCGAAAAAATCAACAGGCCTGCCGGTGCCAGGTGCTGCATGGCCAGCCGCAGCAGCTCTGCATGGTCCTTCTGCACCTCGAAGACGGTTTTTTTGTGCCGGTCATTGGAAAAGGTGGGCGGATCGACGAAGATCAGGTCGTACTGTCCGCCGGTCTGTCGCAGCCATTGCAGGCAGTCGCTTTGGACGGTGATGTGCTGCGGCCCGCCAAAGCCGTTCAGGGCCATGTTGGCCCGGGCCCGTTGCAGATAGGTGGCGGAGCTGTCGACCAGGGTGGTGGCCGCCGCCCCGTTCATGAGGGCATGAACGGTGGCTGTCCCGGTGTAGCCGAACAGGTTGAGGAATCTTGTTCCTGCCGCCAGGCCGCCGAGCAGGGCCCGGATTTTCCGGTGATCAAGGAAGAGGCCGGTGTCCAGGTAGTCGGTGAAGTTGACCAGGAAGCGGCATCCCCGCTCCCGGACCTCATAGAGTTTGCCCTGGCCCGGCCGCTTCTGATACTGTTTTTTACCCTTTTGCCGTTGCCTGGTTTTGACAAACACGCGACTGTGCGGCACCGCCAGCAGGTCGCGGATGATCCGCAGAGCCGTATTGAAGCGGTGCGCGGCCTTCTCCGGGTCCACCGAAGGGGGCGGGGCGTACTCCTGGACATGCACCCACTGTTCATAGAGGTCAACGGCCAGGTTATATTCCGGAATATCCCGGTCATAGATGCGAAAGCAGCTCACGTTCTCCCTGGCCGCCCACTTAAAGAGTGAAATACAGTTCTTCCGCAGCCGGTTGGCAAAGTCCTCGCCCTCGTCTCCCGGAGTGAGATCGTGCAGGGTCCTGGCAAGGGGGACGTCTGCCGCAAATTTTACGGCCGTGGCGCGGTGGAGCCTGCATTTGATCGGGCCGTTGAACAGGTGGAAGGCGGCCTCCCACGGCAACCGGAGCATCGAGGCGAGATCCGGGTCGGCGGCAAAAAAACCGATGTGCCAGCCGTAGAGTTCCCGGCCGATTTTGCGCCCCAGGCAGCGGTAGAGATATTTGGTTTCGTTCCGGTCCGACAGTCGTTCGCCGTAGGGCGGGTTGACCAGCAGCATGCCTGATTCGCCGGGCCTTTTCAGGGCGGCCAGTTGCTGCTGTGTGACCTGAATTTTGTCTTCCAGGCCGGCGGTGGCGATATTTTTCCCGGCCGCCGCCACTGCGTGCGGATCGGCATCATAGCCGATAATCCGGGGCCACGGTTTCCGCATGCCGAGTTCTTCTCTGTCCAGGGCCTCGTCAACCAGCCGTTTCCAGAGGGGCGCGTTGTGATGACGCCAGGCCATAAAGCCGAATGATCTGCGTTGCAGGCCCGGCGCCGAATCGCCGAAGATCATGGCGGCCTCGATGAGCAGGGTGCCGCTGCCGCACATGGGATCGAGGAGGATGGTATCAGGGGAGATATCGGCCCGCCAGCCGGCCAGATGGACGATGGCGGCGGCCAGGCTTTCCTTGAGCGGGGCCGCCACTGCGGCCACCCGGTAGCCGCGGCGATGCAGGCTCTCGCCGGACAGGTCCAGGGCCAGGAAGGCCTGCGTTCCCCGGACATGCAGGTTGATCCGGATGTCCGGCCCGGCCACGGCCACGGTGGGCCGCAGGCCGGTACGGGCCCGGAATTGGTCGACTATGGCGTCCTTGATGCGCAGGGCCGCGAATTGGCTGTGGGTCATCGGGGAAGCGGCCAGGGTGCAGGCCACGGCAAAGGTATCCTCAAGCCCAAAATGTTCGTCCCAGTTTATTTGGCCGGCCTGCCGGTACAGGGTGTCCGGGTCGGCGGCTTCGAAGGCGGCGAGCTGCATGAGGATGCGCGAGGCGAAACGGGACCAGAGGCAGAGACGGTAACCGGCTTCAAGGTTGCCCTGCCACCTGACCGCCCCCGGCGCGGTTTCAGGATTTTTGCCGCCAAGGGCCTTGATCTCCCCGGCCACCAGGTCTTCAAGACCGGCGCCGCAGGTGGCGACAAAGAGGAGGTCGGGCTTTTTTATCCTTCGGGATTTTGTTTGCCGGGGCAATGGATTACCGTTCCTTACGGGGTCGGGGCGAACCATTGCTCATCGGCATTGGTCGCCCCGGCCTCTCGTCATTCCGCAGTTGCTGCCCCTGCGCCGTAATGGCCTTTTTTGGCCATGTAATACAGGAGCGGCACCGCAACGGGGCTGATGATCAGAGAGGCTATTTCACCGAACATCAGCGATATCGCCAGTCCCTGGAAGATGGGATCGGTCAGGATGACCGAGGCAGTGACAACCACGGCCAGCGCGGTCAGCAGCATGGGCCGGAAACGGATGGCCCCGGCCTCGACCACGGCATCGGCCAGGGAGAGCCCGTGACTGAGGCGGAGCTCGATGAAATCCACCAGGATGATGGAGTTACGCACCACGATACCGGCGCCGGCCATAAAGCCGATCATGGAGGTAGCCGTGAAAAAGGCGTTCATCCCCCAGTGCGCGGGCAGGATGCCGATCAAAGTAAAGGGGATGATTACCATGACCACCAGCGGCGTCACATAATCCTTGAACCAGCCGACCATCAGCATGTAGATGAGAATCATGACGACGCAGAAGGCCAGGCCGAGGTCGCGGAAGACCTCCAGGGTGATGTGCCACTCGCCATCCCATTTTATGGCCGGTTCGGCCTCGGAAAAGGGCTGGTTCATGTTGTAGACCTGTACGCCCGCGTTCTTGCCGCCAAAGTTCCGGCCGTTCAGGGCGGCCAGTTTTTTGTTCATGGCAAAGATGGCATAAACAGGACTCTCGAATACTCCGGCTACATTGCCGACGACATAGATGACCGGTTTCAGGTTCTTGCGATAGATGGGCTGGCCCACGGGTTGTTGTTGAACATTGACCAGTTCCCGGAGCGGCACCAGGGGCGCCCGGGGATCCCGGTCCGGGCGCAGAGACATGTTGAGGATGCTCGCCACCCTGGCGCGCTGTGCCTCCGGCAGTTCCAGAACAATATTGGTTGCTTCGTCATCCCGGGGCTGGTGAAAAAGATCAACAGAGAGGCCGTGCAGTCCGATCTGAACGGCCCGCGTCACCTCGCCCCCTGAGATGTGGTTTAAGGCCGCTTTTTCTTTATCCACGGTAATGACGGTTTTGCTCCGGTCTTTTTCCCGGTACCAGTCTACATCCACCACGCCGGGCGTGCCGGCAAAGATCGCTTTGACCTTGGTCGCCAGCTTGACCCGGTCGGCAGCCGTCGGGCCGTAGATCTCCGCGACCAGGGTCTCCAGTACCGGCGGGCCGGGCGGGACCTCGGCCACGGCCACGGCTGCCCCGTATTTTTTGGCAATGGCGGCAATGGCCGGTCTGACCTGTTTGGCGATTTCGTGGCTCTCTTTGTCCCGTTCGTCTTTGGGGAGCAGGTTGACCTGGATATCGGCCTTGGTCGGGCCGGAGCGCAGATAATAATGACGGACCAAGCCGTTGAAATTGTAAGGTGAAGAGGTGCCCGCGTAAATCTGGTAATTGAGCACCTCGGGGACCCGGCTCAGCACGTCGCCCATCTCCTGCGCTACCCTGGTAGTCTGTTCAAGGGTGGAACCCTCGGGCATGTTCAGGACGATCTGGAACTCGGATTTGTTGTCAAAGGGCAGCATTTTGACTTTGACGAGACCGAAATAGACCATGGAACAGGAGCCGAGCAGCAGGATAGCTATCGTGGTCAAAAAGAAGAATCGAGCCGTGCCGCTGGCCAGCAGCGGTTTCATCATTTTATGATAGAGTCGGCTGAATAAGCTGTCCGGTGCCAGGTCTTCAGCGGCCTCCGGCTCGGTGGCGCATTCCACGGGCGAGCATTTGCGCTTGAGAATATGGTAGGCGGCCCAGGGGGTCACCGAGAAGGCGATGAGCAGGGAGAAGATCATGGCGGCTGACGAGCCGATGGGGATAGGGCGCATGTAGGGGCCCATCAGGCCGCCGACAAAGGCCATGGGGAGCAAGGCGGCGATGACCGCCCAGGTGGCCAGTATAGTCGGGTTGCCGACCTCGGAAACCGCCTCGACGGTAATTTCCTTGACCGGTCTGCCGTTGTTGGATGGGAGCCGTAGATGGCGGGTTATATTCTCGACCACCACGATGGCGTCATCGACCAGGATACCGATGGAGAAAATCAGTGCAAACAGGGTGATGCGATTGAGAGTATAGCCGTAAAGATAAAAGACCAGGAGGGTCAGTCCCAAGGTCGAGGGAACGGCCAGCATGGCAATGATGGCTTCCCGCCAGCCCAGGAACACGAGAATAACCAGGGCCACGCCGAAGACGGCAAGGCCCATATGTTCGAGCAGTTCATTGGATTTTTGCAAGGCCGTTGCCCCGTAGTTCCTGGTCACCGTGACCTGGACGTCATTCGGGATCAGGGTACCCTTCAGGCTGTCGACCTTGGTCAACACGGTATTGACGACCTTGACGGCGTTGGAACCGGGACGTTTGGCCACGGACAGGGTGACTGCGGCCTCCATGGGGTGCCCTGCTCCCTGGCCGAAGAGGACATAATTATCCGGGACCTCAGGGCCGTCGATAATGGTGGCCACCTCGTGCAGGTAGATAGGATGGCCATTGTACACTCCCACCACGACCTGGCCGATTTCTTTGGCCGAGGAGAGGAAGGTACCCGTCTGCACCATGATCTCATGGTTCATCGACTTCAGGTCACCGGAATAGGTCTGCCGATTGGCTTGCCGCAGGCGGGGAATAAGATCGGCAACAGTCAGGTTCCGGGCGGCCAAGCGCAGGGGGTCGAACAGAACGCGCACCTGACGCCGGTTGCCGCCGATCACTTTGGTTTCGGCCACATCATGGATGCCCTTGATGGCGTCATTGACCTGGGCCGCCAGCCGCCGCAGCATGTAAGAATCGTATTTCTTACTGTGAAAGGTCAGGGCCAGGACCGGTACATCATTAATGGTGTGCGGCTTGATCAGCGGAAAGGAGACTCCGCGTGGAATACGGTCGAAGTTGCTCTGCAGTTTCTGGTTGAGCCGGACAATGGAATCCTCCAGGTTCTCCCCGACATAGAAACGGGCCACCAACAGACACTTGCCCCGCATGGAGGTGGAGTAGATGTATTTAATCCCCGGTAACTCGTAGAGGAGTTTTTCCATGGGGATGGAGACGCGCTCTTCCACTTCCTTGGGCGTGGCCCCGGGCATGGAAATCATGACGTCGATCATGGGAACCTTGATTTGCGGTTCCTCTTCCCGGGGCAGCATGACAACTGCCATCACCCCTAAAAGGAACGAGGCGATGATGATGATCAGCGTCAGCTTGGAGTCGACAAAGGTTGCGGCCATGCGGCCGGCAAAGCCGAGATTCTGGTGTTGTTTTTTCATGGGGCAATGATCAGCGGTTGTCCGTTGATGAGCAGCTTGTTGTTATCTACAATGACCCGGTCCCCCGGATTCAGGCCGGACAGGATTTCTATTTTACCGTCCTGGTGGATGCCGGTCCGCACCAGCCGCAGGTGGGCTTTGCCGTCCTGAGCCACAAAGATTTTGTTCATCTGACCAAAGGTGACGATGGCCGAAGGCGGCACAAAGATGTTGCAGGCCGTTTTGCCCGGCAGGGCTACCCTGGCAAACTGTCCGGAATAGATATTTGCCGTCTCGTCGATATTGATTTTGACGACCGAGGTGCGGGAAAGGGGATCGGCTGCCGGTGCAATCTCCGCCACGGTCCCGATCAGAACTCGTTTCGCGGCCGGGATGCTGACGGCAAGATGGTCTCCGGTCTTGATTCGCATAACCAGCCCTTCCGGCACGGCGGTGACCACCTGCAGTTTTCGGTTGTTTTCCATTTTCAGCAACGGTGTCCCCGGTGTGGCCAGATCACCGACATTGGCCAGCTTTCTGGTGACCAGACCGTCAAAGGGCGCGGTGATCGTGGTGTAGCCGAGCATGGCCCTGGCCTCATCGTAGCCGGCCTTGGCTACCCGGTACATGTCGCGCAGAGATTTGACGGTTTCCAAGGTGGCGGCATCTTTTTTCAGGAGCTTCTCTTCCCGGTCCAGGTTGCGTTTGGCCTGCGCCAGCTGGGCCTGGGCCTGAATCACTTTGGCCGCGATCTCCTCGGCGCTGATCTGCACCAGCAGCTCTCCTTTTTTGACCCGCGAGCCCAGGACCACGGGCATTTTCTCGATCGTCCCGGTGACCTTGGCGGCAATGGCGGCCCGGTTGACGGGCACGACCGTCCCTACCAGTTCAATCTGTGACGGCAGTTCCTGTCTGGTTACGGTCACGACCCGGACCCGAACCGGGGCAAGGTCCCGGGCGGCCACTTTTTTCTGGTGCTCTCCCTGGCAACCGGCCAAACCGGTCAGGCCGATGAGAAGAGCGGCCAATAAAACGAAATAGCGTTGTCCAGCCATAATTTTTTCCTTTATTTTTTTCCCGGCATTCCCGGTTTGTTGACGCCGGTCTGTTGCATATCCCCGGATTCCTGAAATTGCTGCAGGCCGACCGCCCACCTTAAATCGGCAATGGCGATGCGGCGGGATGCCCGGGCTACGGTCCGGCGCACCAGGGCATCGGTCAGCCGGTTTTCCACCTCAATCAGGTCCGAGGAAAGGATGACACCTTCTTTGAATCGTGCCCGGCTCAGCCGGGCACTCTCATCGGCCTGTTCCACCATTTTTTTTGTGACCTGCAGTTGCTGACCTGCCTGCTCAAGGGCAAGCTGGGCCTGCTCCACTTCGAAATTGATGGCCAGTGACAGTTTGCGTTTTTGTTCCCGGGCCGCTGCCAGCAGGGCTTTGGCCCTGGTGACCGCGGCAGAGGTACGATGCCCGTCAAAGAGATTATAATTGAGCCTGACCCCGCCCATCCATGAGTTTCCGGAGCCGTCCAGTTCATAGCCCTTGTCGATCCGGTAGTTGACAAAGGCGTCCGCCGTCGGATAGTAGCCGCTGCCTGCCTGGCGGACCTGGGCCCTGGCGGCCCGGATGGCGGCGTTCATCCTCTTCAGCTCCGGCCGCCGGGCAAAAGATGTGTTGCCGGGGAGCGGTTGTTCCGGGTAGTGGCCGGCATCAATGTGGACTGTTCCCTTGGCGAGTCCTAAAAGATTAAGAAATCCTCTCTTGGCCAGAGCCAGTCCGTGCCGGGCCTGAATCAGGTTTTCATGGGTCTTTGACTGCTGGACTTCCAGGTTGAGCAGGTCGGCCTTCAGCATGGTGCCGGCCGCGTAGCGCGCCCTGGCGACCTGCAGGGAGGCGGCAATGGCCTTGACCGCCGCTTGCCGGGCCTGGACGGTTTCCCGGGCCTGGACAATGGTCAGGAAAGAGCGAACCACCGCGAATTCGAGCCGGGAATGGACGACTGCCAGTTCCAGCTTCGAGGCGGCTTCACCGGCCCGGGCCGCCTGGACCCCGGCCTGATCATGGCCGCCGTTGTAGAAGCGGTAGTTCACGCCGGCCGTCATGTCCAGGTTGTCGGACCAGCCGGGATCGTTGAAGTTGATGGTGTTGTTGAAGACGCCCTGGTTGAGAATGTTGCCGAAAGAGTACATGGGGTTGTTAGTCCGGCTGTACGAGGTGCTGACGCCGATCCGGGGGTAAAAGGCTGATTGTGCTTCTTTGACAGCCGCCCGGGCGGCGGTGATCCGGTGCCTGGTGACGGCGATGTCAGGGCTGTTGGCCAGGGCGAAGCGGACGGCGGCCTGAACGGTCCAGTTGCTCGGCTGTTGCCGGTTCAATGCCTTGGTGGCGGCCGCCGCGGCTGGAGGCTGCAGGGCCAGGAGCAGAACCAGGCTGCACAGGGCCAATATGGTTGAGCGGCCTGAAGCCGCAAAAATGAGTCTGTCCCGAGGTGGCGATGCTGCGAAATTTTGGTTCATTTTTCCTTTCCGGGAACAAGTTGGCATTTGCTGGTTACGAGTTGAACAATGGTTAACCATGGTATATCGGTGCAAAATTCAAAATATAGTCAGAGTCCATTCCGAAACGGTTTTTTTCCTGATCTCTCGGCGTCCACGCAGACCTGATCCCGCGCAAAAAATATCGTTTCCGGACAGACACCAGTCAACAGTTGACGGACTTGCTCTTCATCGTAACCGATATATAATACTCTTGAAGGAATCGTAAAAAACGCTACCGGCTCAAGAGACATCGTGCCGAAGAAGGGCACATCGGCTTAGAAAAGTAAAGCATCATGAGACTCGAATCAAGAGCTGACGATGATTTTTATAAATTAGCGAAATAGAGGATAGTGGACAATGGAAAAAAGGCATTCCTGGAAAAAAATCATCTTACCCCTGGCGACGGTTTTCTGTCTGGTTGTTTTTGTCACCATTACCTCTGCCGGAGAACAGGCGGACAAGTGGGAGGTCGCCGGCAAGAAAGTCAAGGAGGCAGCGGCAGCCGTGGGCCAGGCGACCAAGGATACCGTCCGCAAGGTCTGGAACGAAACAAGGACCGAGTCACGTGAGGTCTACGAAAAGACCAGGAGCAAGTCGGGTAAGATATGGGAGAGGACCAAGGAGGAATCCGAGGAAACCTGGGAGGCGGCCAAGAACAAGACCCGGGAAGTCTTGAACAATGCCAAGGCCGGTATCCATGAAGCGACGGCCCCGGCCCCAAGCTCTCCCGCCGCCGCCCCCGGAGGACAGGGGCAGAATAAGACGTCGCCCGGTCACGCTACGGATTGATGGCCGGCCCCGGCCGGGCGGCGGCGCGGTGAAGACCGAAGAATGCGTTTATTTGGCAATAATGAAATAAATTCCACATATTGAGCGGAGTATCACCTCAAGCCGTTACGGATTCAGGTATGAATTAAAGCCTTGGTTATAATCTTGAACGTCTTGAGCAGCGAGTGGTGCGGATATACGGAATTGACAAAGAAGAACTTTACTTAAAGGGGCGGCAGAAAGCGAGATCGGAAGCGAGAAGCCTGCTTTTTTATTGGGCAACTCGTGAACTGGGAATAAGCGGAACCTCGCTGGAAAAGATTTGGAATGAGCCAGCCCGGGACTGTTTATGCCGCCAATAAAGGAGAACGAATAGTTAGAAAGAAAAACTATCGAATGATTGAGTAAGTTGCAAATTTACAAATGGACGCCCCCCCCGCAGAGTCGGGGGGGGGGGGCGATTTGAATTAACCGATTTGCAAACGGATGTCCCCCATCCCCTTCGACTGGTCTGCTATGTCATGGTCATCCCCCTTGATGGCTCAGGATGCCTCATTATGACACAGATGCCGGTGATAAAAAAGATGCGGTTTATTTTATTTTTTTAATAAATCTCTGCAATTAATTTTAGTTAGTGGGTAAGAAAAAGACGTATCTGTTGCGGGATTATAAACACCAATCGACGTAGAAGGTCCAGCATAAGTATCCGTGCTCCAATGTAGTCGAATTGATCTCATGCTGAGGTAACCGCTACCAGCAAGATTAGCAAAATTTTCTTTTATTAGAGCTTTTCGTCCAGCAGGCGTTTTGTACCGGGCCTTATCGGCAGCCACTGTCCCGGTTAAGAAAAGGTAGTCGCCTGCTATACGAGCAAAACCATTTGCCTGTGCCATTTTCAATTTCTCTCCAGGGATAATGACATTTCCGACTCTTTTGGTGATTATACTGATAAAGTCACCGGTAGCGCTATCATAAAAACAGGCTGATCTGTCAGGGGTAATGTAAATGTATTTGAGCAGCGGAGCAGCAAAAATTGACGGCGCGGTAAATGTTATTGCTATCATAATTGCCATCGTGGTTAAAATTTTTTTTCTCATGGTTTACCCTCCCTTTTGATGAAGTGACCGGCAGGCTGTCCGCTGGCCTTTTGTACAACATGTATTGTCATTATTTTCTTTATAATTAGCTGGTTAATTAATTTTTCCAGCGTGATCAATAATGTGGTTGCTTGATTTCGGTAACCGTTTTATTCCCTCCTCAAGAGGTATGTTCTTGAAGTTAGCTGATATCTTGAGTTCAATATCTGCATATATCTCAAACCCGATGCCGGTCTGATCTGCTAATTTTATTAATATTATCGGGAGAGGAACTTCATTTATTGATGCGGTGAGCTTCCCTTCCTTCACCATAATCTGGGATTGTGGCTGGTCGGGAGGCGCAACTCTCATTGAAAAAGCATGGGTAGGTAAAAGGCACAGCAGGACAATCAAAAAACAAAGTGTGTTAGTCTTTGTTGTATTGAATTGCAGGATTTTATTGGACAGGGTGAAGTTGTTCAATAATTCTGAGACCAGAGATCAAAAAATTGTCGAGTAACCAAAAGAAGAACAGTAACACTATTTTAGCACTCTGCTTTACTTTTACTCACCTGTCAAGAGTTAATTTTTTCAATGGAATATATAATGCAGAACACCATGTTGGCGGGAGTGTATATCACTCAACCTGGAGGCTTCAGGTTCTAAACGGACAGATTTCCGGAACCTTGGAATGGATTTGCTGCCCGGGGCCACGCATTGATCCAATGTCAGGAAGTATTTCCGGAGACACCGTGATGATAGAAACGGGACTGTTCCTGACAGGAATGGAGCGGGCCGTGCAAGCAGATATTCAGGGAGAAAGTTAGAATGGACGTATTGAAGGGAGCGCTTTCGGTACCGATTTAGGCTCAGATAAGCACTGGATTTTGTATCTTAATAGGCAGCCGTAATCTACGGAGAAGCCCAAGGCCGGTATCCATGGAGCGACGGCCCCGGCCCCTCCCGCATCTGCCCCTGGAGGGCGGAAGCCGGATAAGACGTCGCCCGGTCACGCTACGGATTGATGGCTGGCCCCGGCTGGCTGGCCGGCGGTGCGGCAAGACCAGACTGCAACCTTACATAATCGCCCGCACGGCGGAATCGGCGAGCGCCACTATTCGGGATGGCAGGATCCCCATGAGGGCGATGAGCAGCATGAGAATCACGCCGGCTGCCTTGGTGAGTCCGTCGATCCGGACATCCGGTCGTCCTTCCGGGTCGGTCGTGTACGCCGCCTTGATTACTGACAGGTAGTAATAGATGGCAATGCCCGCATTGACGGCGGCCAGGATGACCAGGAGCAGGTAACCATGGCGCAAGGCGCCGGTCAACAGCATGAATTCACCCATAAAGCCTATAAAAGGCGGGATTCCGGCCAGGGCGAAGAGGCTGACCGCCAGCACCAGGGCCAGCAGGGGCTGCCGTTTATGCAGGCCGTTGAGGTCCTCGATGGCCAGGTTCTCGCCCTGCTGTGAGACATTGCTCAGGACCATGAAACAGGCAATATTCATAAACACATAGCCGGCGATGTAGTACATGGCCGTCGCATAGCCGCTTGCCTCCATGGTCATGAGTCCCAGCATGATAAAGCCGGCATGGGCGATGCCGGAGAAACCGAGCATGCGCTTGACGTCGGTCTGCACCAGGGCGATGAGATTCCCGTAGAACATGGAACACAGCGCCAGGACGATGAGCAGGGTGATGAGGATATGCGCGTCGCCCGGGACCAGGAGGATAAATCTGATCAGCAGGGCAACCGCCGCCAGTTTCGGGACGGTGGCGACAAAGCCGGTCGTCTCGTTGGAGGCGCCCTGGTAGATATCAGGGACCCAGAAGTGCATGGGGAAAAGGGCCAGTTTGTAGAAGAAGCCCACCAGGACCATAACCACGGCAAAGAGAGCCGCCGGCTGGGAGGCCACGTTTTTCAGGCCGGGCAGGATATCCTTGAGATATGTCGTCCCGGTCAGGCCGAAGATATAACTCATGCCGTAGAGCATGAAGCCGGAAGCGATGACGCCGAAGAGAATGTATTTAATGCCGGCCTCCATCTGGATCCGGAGACCCTTTTGATCACTGCGCATGGGAACCAGCAAAAACAGGGCAAAGGAAGAAAGTTCCAGGGCGACGAACAGGGTGATCAGTTCAACGGAACTGATCAGGGTCATCAGTCCGAAACAGCTGAGAAAGAAAAACATGTAATATTCCGGCCGGACCGACAGCTCGATGTCCTTGAGGTTTTGTCCGGCGATGAGGACAAAAAAGAGGCCGAGGCCGATCATCAGTTTAAACAGCTGGGTGAACAGATTGATCTGATAGCTGCCAAAAAACATGGAGGCCTGCTGGTGCAGGGAAACCACGGTGCAGAAAAGGGTCACAAAGCCGAAGCCGACAGCAGTATTTTTGATCTGCTCGCTGTTCAGATCCTTGCTGAGGCTGAGGACAAAAAAGGCCAATACCGCAGTCAGCAGCGATAATTCCGGGAGAATAGCCATAGCCATTTGGTATTCCTTTCCTTAAGTTTTTTCGGGTTCATTCAGGTTGGGGCCTGTAAGAAAATAACAACAAGAACATCTTGCATCTCATCTTCAGGCCATCTTTGGCTACGGCGCAATCGCAAAATCCTCGACGTAGCCCTGCTACGCCTGCGGTTTTACTCAA
>VAPE01025613.1_pt1 | contig 22823 bp, 28 predicted proteins | sample 3393911 | NCBI WGS metagenome assembly VAPE01 (sample SAMN08290436, study PRJNA428436) | hydrothermal vent metagenome | isolation source: Deep-sea hydrothermal vent chimney | place: Atlantic Ocean: South-mid Altantic Ridge
AAGAAAATGAAAGATTAAAAAAAGAAAATGAACAACTTAAAAAAATAATAGCTAAAATAAATTCTGAAAAATTTAAATAATTTAATTTCTTTTTTCTTTTTCTTTCTTTTTTTTATATTAATCCTTCTTTTTTCCAATTTTTAACTATTTCTAAATCATCTTCTATTCGTATATGAGCATTAGTAATATAAAATGAACTACTACCCATATTTATTTTTAATGGTTTGGCAATCTGCTCATATTGATATTTTCTAAATGCATAAAAATCTGCATAATCTACTATATCTTTACTTCTAAAAGTAACATGCATGTGTAGCTTATTATTTCTAATTTGAAATTGAACTTCTCGTGGGCATGATATTTCTTTACCTTGTAAAACATGTACAATATCATATGGATATCCTAAGGAAATTACTGCTCGTCTTGAATATCTATTTTCTTTTAATTCTTTTATTATATAATCTTTATACTGCTTAAGTATTTTACCTTCATTATAATCATGTCCTGTATCTTCTCCATAAACCAATTGATTATAATAAGCATCTGCTATACTCTTTTTTACAAAATGAAATTCTGGATATAATTCTAAATCTCCTTCATTATAATCACATTTTATTAACAACTGTGCATATTTTATTTTTTCATATCCATACTGAGTCTTTCTACTAGAATAATCTATATCTCCCCATAAATATACTGTTCTTAATGCTCTTTTCCAAAGAGATATCATTGGCTCTTTAAATGGTAAATAATCACTTGAAATATAAAAAGTTTTCATAAACATTTCTCAATTTTAGATAGATAATAATGTTGAATTAAATTCCATCGCGGACATTTTAAATAATACATATTACATTTTCTAAGACATTTAAATCCTTTGTTTCTCATAATATTAAAATAAATATTCTTAAGTATTTCCTTATCCTTTGTTTTTATTAAAATATGCATATATATCCTCTAATTTTGGTTCTAAAAGATATTTAAATTTATATTTAGATAAAAAAGTTATAATATAATTGAGAATTTCTTTTTGATCTATATCCATATTTTGTGGTTGTTTTACTATTATTAAATTAAATTTAGTTAGACATTCACAAGTAGTATTTTCTAAAACTTTTAATAATAAGGAATCACCACGAAATCGCTTGGAATTATTTTTTCTGCTTAATAAATTAGTATAAGCTAAACAATCCAATAATCCTCTATCAAATATCCCTTTATCTATCATTATTTCGCGCTTATATAATTCTAAAAAAATATATATTTGAGAATCTAATGTTAGATTTGGATATAATGATAGACCATCAGATCGCTTTAAATTATTATTTATATAAGGCAAATTAAGTTCAATAGCTAATTGTTTAGCTAAACTTGTTTTACCACTTTTATGTGGACCAGTTATTAGAATCTTCATAATTATCTATTTCTTTTTTATTATTTATAATACTTTTGATTTAAGATGTTCCTATTTATTTAGATATAGTTGATAAAGGAAGACCATTTAAAATAAATATAATTGATTTCTTATATAATTATGATAGTTTAAGACCAGCTAAGTAAATATAATATTAGATTAAATATACAATCCCAATTCAAACTTAGTATCTGCACCCATCAAATCTAATAATAATCTTCTCTTTTGAATTAGATTATATAATAGATTTTCACGCTCAAATTCATTATTAAATATAATATTAGAATATGCATGCTTAAGCAGTTCATTAGAAAGATTCCAACAATCTTTAATTAAGGCATTATCTATCTTATTATAGTCTTTATAAATTCTTAATAATTGATTAAATAATCTATCAAAAATGCGTTTTTTAACTTCATAATGTCTTTTGCTTTTGATAATACTCATATATTATAGTTTAATAATATTATATTTTAAATCTTTCTGTATAATTGGAATGAATATAATAGTTTTAAGTTTATCTTTCAAATCCATTCCTAAACTTGATATTAATATTTCATTTTGTGTAAATTCTTTAGCTAAAGTATATTCACTATCTTTTAAAGGCTTTTGAGTAAACGAATATGTAGAACCAATAATATTGCTAAAGCTCGGTAATTCTAAAATATCTTCTTTTATATTTTGTGTTAGTTTATTTTCGATTTCTTCTATTAATTCTTTTTGTAATTTATTTTCTTTATCTATATTATAGTATAATGTAATAGCTTTATGTAAAGTTAGATTTCTATATGCCAAATCATAAGCTCTAAATCTTAATAATTCTCCAATTATTTTTTCAACTTCTAAAGCATTATAGTCTTTTTTATAAAATAATTTTGGTAATTTGATATTAAATGCTAAACACAAAGTATAATAAAAGTTAATACTTTCCTTTTCATTAAATAAATATTGCTCAAAATTAGTTTTGAAAGTTTTTAATTGTTTATAGTAAATACCTTTTTTGAAGTTTTCTTTAAATTGTTTAATTCCGATATCTTCAATTTCCTTTTTAACTCTATCTCTCCAATATTTATGAATATCTCCAAATTCCTCATTTACTAGATAGTTTTTGTTTTCTATTTCTATATCTTTTTTCCTTATATATTTAGGGACATAGGCACATCTACAATTAGGGTGTAGTGGAAGTGGAGGAGCATCTTTCCAAGAAAATATTTTTTCTGATAAAGGTCTGCATTTGGAGCAAGTTTTTTCATCTGGAGTTATACGCCACTTTACATATTTTATATTTTTATCTTCAGCTTCTCTTTTTATAGCTTGATTTAAAGCATATTGCCTTTCTGTACGCCAAATGCGCCAAGCTCTTTTTTCAGTTAGAGTTCTAGAATTCTTCAAAGCATTCCAAAAATCTTCAAAATACCAGCCTTCCTCAAACGCTTTAGTTAAATATATCTCTATATCATTGATAGTAGTTTCCGTGAGTGTTTTTTCTAATGTAGGAATTCTTTCTTTTAAAAACTCTTTAGCTTTGGATTTAGATTTCTTTAGTTCAAACTCTATACCATATAAATTGCTAAACCTTTGGGCGCCTTCTATGTAGCTATTAAGAGATTCAGATATAATTGGACTTCTTAATTCTTTTAATCTCTTAAAAATAACTTTTATTAATTCTTCTTTCTTTTTTTCACTTAATGACATGTTTAATCTTTCCGCTTCTCTAATAGCTCATTATAAAAGTCTTTTAAATCTTTTTCTAATTCTTCTCTAATATTCAACCAAGTTTCTTCTAATTCTTGTAAGTTGTTTTGTTTAGTCTCTTTATTTTCTAAAGATTTTGTTTCTAAAATATGTTTATAAACTAATTCATCGCCTCCAGTTTCTAATGGTGGATAACCCAAAGCTTGCCTAATCTCATTTTTAGTTAAAATTCCAAGCTCTATGACCCGCGCAATCCATCGAGATCGTTCTTGTTTTTCTCTTTCACTTATTTTATCTATTATTTTAAATTTAGCAACTTTAGATATTTGTGATATTAATTGTGCATTTATTTGACTTTCTAATGTTCTTCTAAAAAATTTAATAGTCTCATCAAATTTTTCTAATCTTGCTTTAGCAGTAGCTTCTGTACTACCTCTCGCAGCCATTCCTAATATTTCAATAGGTAATAATGAAGATGTAGCAATTAGGTTAACTAAATACTGTTGATATGCCTCAATATCTGGGATTCCAGTCGTATCGATAGGTTGAATAGTTATTAAATCAGTAGATATAAATTCATTTTTTTCATTTAGTTCTCTAAAGTTCCATAAAATATTATTGAAAACTTCATCAGGTGGACTACGACCACGCTCATCTCTACCTACTTTTATATGATACTTTGGAAATCCATGTCTTTTTATTGCAAGATGTGTAGCCTCATCTATACTAATTCTATTTTTTATAAGAGTATGTAATGCAGATACTAAGCTATGACCATATATTGATAGAGTAGGAAAGAGTTTAATATGTAATATTCTATCTTTTGGAATAATAGTTTCTTGATTATTTCTAATATATATGTATTCTCCATTTTTAATTTCAATATTTAGAGGAAATATGGGTTTTAAATCTATGACTTGATTTAATTTATTTTTAACAATCTCTAAAAACCCATCACCAAATATAAAGCATGCATGAGTAGTTTTTATAATCTTCTCTAAAAAATTGAGATTATCTAAAAATTCTTTTATATTTTTATCTTCCTCAATACTATATCCTTCACTCCAAATAGACATTGTTAACTGCCAAATAGCCGCTTGTGCAAATCCATCATTATGTACTAATTCCCAATTTTTTAATAGCTTATTTTTATCTCTTTTAAATAGAATATCACTATCATTACTTTTAAATAAAAACCCTACTTTAGAAGTCCAACTATTAAACTCTCTTTCTCTTTTTCTAATATTAGAATATTTTAATATTCTATATATATTTTTAAATTTATTCTTAAAATTCATGTTCTTGATCTCCAAATATCTTCTATTTTAGTGTTTTGTATTTCATTTAATTTATAAGCAGCAAGCATCAAAGCACAAACCAAATCATCATGACCTCTTAACGCGGAAGCTTTATTATATCTATCATCTAACCAATAATAGTCTTCTAATTCCTTAATTAAATCTTTAAAATTTTGATGTATAGCTATTTGTTTATTTTGAAAGCTAACTAATAAATTATTTATAAGATTAAGTTTAGAAGATTGTGTAAATATAAAAGGTTCTGGATGTAAATTACTAAGATTATCGAGCATAACATCTCCAAGTCCAGTTGCATCTATTATTACTTCATCAATATTAAATTGTTTATAAATCTCATTTATATATTCAATTTGTTTATTCCAACTTTCTTTTATTCTATCTATAAAAACTATTTTTCCTTTATAATTTAATAATACTATTGCAGTATAATCATGCTTTCTACCGAAATCTAGAGCTAAAATACACTTCTCTTTAGCTTCATTATTTAAATTGTAATTGCTTACTATGCTTTGTATTAGATTGGTATTAAATACTACTTTATCACTATCTATAAATTCGCCTAATATTTCTTGTCTATAAAAAATATCTGGCATATAACTCTTAGCTTTTTCTATATAGTCTTTATTTATCCACCAACACTGTTCTATTTTAATATTATATTTTTGATAATCTCCCAAATCCCATAAATCTCGAAATAATCCTCTCGCACCATTTGGTGTAGAAATAATCAATTCTCTAGATTCTCCATGTCCCATAGGTTTAAGAACACTCCAATAAAAACTATCTTTAATTCTCGCTAATTCATCTATTATTTTTAGATTAGGATGATAGCCAACCCTTGTTTTTTCACTTTGTGGTATTGCTAATATTCTACTATTATTATGTCTAAAGCTAATACTATCAACTCTTTCCTCATCTCTTACTAAATATTTAAGTATAGAATCTCTTATCAATTCTCGTATTCTTCTAATATGTTCTTTTGCATTATCAAATGAAACTGAAGATATAAGTACAAAATAATCTTTATTATGTATAACTTGGTCTAATGCGATTAAATCCACTAAAACAGATTTACCTACACCTCTTGGTGCTTTTACTATTATATTATTAGTAGTTTTAAAAAAATTATTAATTATATCTATACCAAATCCTCTAGGTTTATATTTATAATATCTAAATCGTCTTAATATTTTTAAATATTTCTTATGTTCTTTACATAACTTAGAATTATTATTAAGTTCTATACCACAATATAAACATTTCATTATTCCTCATTTAATGTTAATTGTTTATCTTCTTCCAATAGTTTTTGTATTTCTATATCAATACTTTTATTTATAAGTTTATATTTTTCTAAACTATCATTTATCATGCGTATTTCTTTGGCTAATAATAATTTATTTTTTAAATTAGAAGATTTAAAAAATAAGTCTTCTAAATCTTTTAGTATTTTAATAAGTATTTTATGTCTATTTAAAACTTCTTCATAGAAATCTTTTTCTTCTTTGCTTTGCTGAAAATCCTTTAAAGTAAGCATGTTTGATTATATAATTTATTAAAGTATTTTTTATATTGCTCTAAAGTAATATTTATATTAAAGTTTTTAATCACATAATTTTGTAAATCTTTATACGTATTAATACAATTTAGAAAAATTTTAAACTTCTCAATACAATTTTTTAATATATTAGAGTAATCATTTCTATTTATTTTAACTTTTAATCCAACTTCAGTATTACTTATTCCTTCTTTATTAAAATCACCTATTAAAATTTCATTTACACCACCTTTTTTATAGTCATTAGCTAATGCATATATTGGCGCATTAAAATATAATCCTTCTATCATCGTCAGTCCAAACGGCTCTTCCCACAGTGCTAGATGCAAATAACTTTTGGCATAATTGAGATAGTGTATTTTTTCTTTAAAACTAGCATTAAATATGATATGTAAATTATCTAATTTTTCACTTTCAACTTTTAATGCCCAAGCATAAAAATTTTCTTGTGTAAAAAGAACATCACCTAATATTATAAATTGTTCATCTTTATATTGTTTAGCCAGTTCTAATACTAAATGCGGTCCTTTAATGCTCGATAATCGTGATAAAAATACATGATATATTTTTTCATTATTAGGAATTTTTTTATAAAATTGTTTATAAAAATCAACATTAAGACCTGGATATATAAGATAAGTATTAGCCCAATTAAATTTTTCTTTTATAGTTTTTTCTTGCCATTTAGAAATACATATTATATTAGGATCTAATTGAGGAAATGATTTTAGATTATCTGGATGATGATCCCAAGTGAAACACAAAGTTGATTTATTAAAATACTTTTTAAATTTATAACTTTGTTTAAAGTGTGTATCATCATGTATAATATCACAGTCTTTAAGTTCTTTTTTATTTTTTTGTATAGATAGATATTCAAGCTGAATGGGCATTAGAGGATTTGTACCTACACAAGGAGTAGTTCCTACTATTTTGCCTTTAAAATCTCTTATTTTAGAGTCTTGAGGTCCTACTATTACTACTTCATAAAATTTATCTAAATATTTAGCAAGCCAATAGTCTCTTGTTTCTAAACCATTATAAAATAATGGCAGTGCATCATTTACTGGATAAAAACTTGGAAATATTAATCCTATTTTAATTAAAATCACCTCTTTTTTTTTATATAAGAGTTATATTATTTGGTCCTCTTACTATACATCGTCCCAAATGCCCAACTATGTGAGGAATAGCAAATATTCTTTCACCAAACTCTTTATACATTTTTACATAAGCAAAATAAAAATCTTCACTTATACGTTCATCATCTGGCAATTCTAAAGTATGTAGCGTATATCTAAACCAAGGATCAGTTGTTTGTTCAAATACTTCTCTATCTATCAAACAACATCCCATGCCGCACAACTCAATTTCACAAGGCAATTCTTCTAATTTGTATGGCGCAGCTCTTCGCGTAGGCACTCTACTATGATGCCAAATAGCTGGTTCAAGATTACCTCTTTTTTCAAAATAAACCGCAGTTATTGCATGATAATTATATTCTTGTATAGCAGATAAAAGAGTTAGTATCGTATTTTCATTAATAATAATATCACTATCTAAAAATAAAATATATTTACAATTAGTTAATAAAAATTGTTCTACTAATAAATTACGAGCATTAGCTATATCGAACTGAAATTCTTTTTTAATAATTATAGGCATATTAGGTTTTTGTGCTTTTTCCAATGCATTATTAAACAAATCACTAGCTCCACCTACTGAAGGATGAATTGGTATAGCTATAAATAATCCATTCTTATTATCTTTATCCCATCCAAACATATTTTCACATCTATATTTATATAATAATATATATATATATTATATGTCTAAAGATATATATATTTCTCAGAATAAGAGTCAAGTTTTAAGATGTCATAATTGTAATCAAATTGAATGGTGTGAGCAAAAAGAAAGAATTTATTGGAATAGTTTATATTCATATAGATATTGTAAAAACTGTGGATTAATAAGAAATTTAAAAATAGATAGGAGATTATATGCTTTATAAAATAAAATGTAAAATATGTAAAAAAGAATTTTATACTAATAATAAGTCTAAAGTATATTGTTCGAATGAATGTAGGAAAGAAGGTTATTATTTAACGATAAAGAAAGCAGTTTATAAATGGCGCAAAAATAGTAATAAATATAGAAATTATATGCGTGTATATATGCAAAATTATAATAAATTAAAAAGAAAAAATAGTAATAGTTTTCTAGGAACTTTTTATTTAATGAATATAAAAGGAGAAGATAAGGATTTTAAGCAAGAACTAAAATATATTAAAAAATTAAAGAAGTTAACTTTAAATAAATTTTAATAAATTATATACAAGTAAATATTTTAAATACTCTAAATAAAGTTAATATATTAAAAAAAGTGAGCATAGTTAGTATGATTAAAAAAATAGTAAGAAGAGTAAATAATATAAAGTCTTTAATATCTTTATCATACTATTTATTCCTCTTTATAGGACAATATTGAGTCAGATTATAAATAAATAAAAGGCATAACTTACAATCGTAATGTCGTGAATAGAATCTACATGATATAAAATCAATTTTAAAAGTTTTATATGAATTGGGAATTTGAAATTCCATATTATCACCTTCTTATAATTGATCCATGATTTTTCATCATCTTGATAAATCGCATAGCTGTAGGCAAGTCTATAAAAGTATAAAAATATGAAGCACTTATTATCATCGTTTGATAGCAGATTTGTCTATCTAAATCATTAAAAAACTTACAAAAATTATTATCACCATCCTCCATTATAGCATAAGCACTTTTACATCGAGAAAATAGATAAAATGTTTTTTCTAAATATGAAGAATTCATAGAAGTCCTCCTAAAATAAAAACCAAACAAATTCCAAATATACTTAAAATAAATAATATACTCAAAATAGCACTTATAGTTATTAATTTATAGTTTCTTATCATAATTAATAAATATAGTATTTATTAATTATATTGATTTTTAAAAACAACAGAAAATATAAATTTAATAAGTATAAGAAATATACTATTATTTAATACATATAAATTTTAGATTTAGATTCTTAGCTAAATCTCTATCGCGCCAAGTATCTCCTATTATTATGCTATTTTTTAAATCTATATTTTCATATTTTATAAGAGATTGTTCTATTAATCCAATCTTTGGTTTTCGACAATTACATTTCCGCCACTTTTTTGACTTAGCTTTTTCATGATGTAAACATATAAATATATCATCAAATTCTAAATTATAATTATTTTTTAATACTCTCAAAAAATTAGACATATATCTTAAAAAATGAGAATACTTAACTTTACCTAGCATTATATCTGGTTGATTAGAAATTAAAAAAAGATAATAATTATCTTTAGATTTAAAATCTTTAATTAATTGAATAACTTTTTCTTTAAATTTAAAATCACTAAAATAATCTGGATATTCATTTTCTAAAAGTGTTCCATCCTTATCAATATAAAGCGCGGGTCTTAATTTCATATCAACACTTCCCAGCCTTCTTATAAGCTTCTCTTCCAAATAATTTTATATCTTCTGCTTTATGTAGTTTATAATATTGTTGATCGCAATGTTCTTTAGGATCCATCAATTCTTCACTATTTATAGCTTTAAACATCCACCAAGTTGGAGGTTTTGTTTTAAAAGCTCTGAATATATACCGACCATTTATAAGTTCTTGATTAATCTTAGGAATATCTTTATAAGGCTTTAATAAAAATTCATGTAAGTCTTCTCTTTGCACTCCAGATATTACATTTCCAAGCCAAATTGTCATCATATAACTATAACTATATGGCGTAGCACCTACTTCACCGGGTTTTATCCAAAAGCTATGTTCTTTTAAATCATATTTCACAATTTCTTTAGCCGCTTTTTTATCTAATACTGCTTCTTCTTTTACTGTTTTTTCTAAAAGAGATTTGCTGATTGCGCTCGGTTTTATAATTATCTTACCTTTTTGCACATTATTAGTTTTTGGATCAGTTTCTCCTTTAAATACTCTAATATAACTATCAAAATCACTTTCAGTTAAAACAAATTGCATTGTCTTAGGTGCTTTTTTAATATCTAATCTTATATCCGCATGTAAACTATGATCGATAAACTTCTCCCATAATTCCTTATTCTTATCTTCATACTCCTCTTTAGTAATACCTCTAATATGAAATTGTACCCAGCCCCAATCTTTTTCTTTAGTTTTTATTACTTCTGGAACTTGAATTTTCCATCTTTGAATTTCTTCGATTGGAATTCTTCGTGGTTCCAATTGTGATAATCGTAATGCAACTTCAAGAGTATCAGTAATATTTTTCTCTGGCACTAATTCCATAGCTCTATTAATATATCCTTTAAAATAAGGAAAGTCTGGATAATCTTTATTTTCATACTTAATAACTTCTTCACTAGCAACTCGCAATATATCTCCTATTTCTCCATTAATATTAGTATTATCACTTTTTCCATAATACATATAATATTTATTATTTAATTGAACTCTATTTTTATTTGGCAATTTTTCATAGTATTCTTTAGTTATATCCAATCCTAGATCATAATTCCAAGTCTTTTTGGCTCCTTTCACTAATCTTTTACCTATTATTCTTACATCTATTTCTTTCCACCTCTTTAATTTCATTAAATTGGAATCTTGAGGATATTCATAAATTCCATTAAGCCGTTTTATCATCACACCTTCACTAATATATTTTGGTAAGCTCTTAATCTCTTCATTATATATTTTATAAAAAATAGTCTTGAAATCTTCTTTGTTATTTACTATATAAGAAAGTGAATCTTTTTTTAAATTAGTTATAGGAATATCAAATTTCACATAAATAGAATTAATATTATTAGCTATATTTCTTAGTAGTTCATATCTTTCTTTCAATGGTAAACTTCTTACATCTTTATTATTAAACTGAGTCACATCATAGATATATAATCTTAAATATGAACTTGCGAGTTTATCATCTATTTTAGTTTTAAGATTAGCTAATGCATTTGTAACAGTTCTATGTAATATTTCATTACTTTCTTTCTTAAATGCTACTAATTCAGCATCACATCTAAACTGTGTAATAGGAGATTTTTTTAAATCCTCTATTTGGAATTGCATTCGTTTATTTATAATATAATTCTTCTTTTCTTTTAATTCTTCTGGATCAACCATTATTTTAAAGTTATTTTTATCTTCTCTCAGCACTTGCACATATTTACCATCAAATTTTTGATCGAGAACTATTTTATTATCTTGATTTGGAATAAACTCTTTAAGACTAAATATATCTTCAATAGTATAAGCACGCCATTTAGGTTTATGTCTAGTCCAAAAATCTTCTCTTTTGTATTGTAATACTATATTGGAATCTATAACTTTACCTTTATATTCTTTTAAAATTTCATTAACTTCTCGTTTATGTCTTTTTAAATCTTCCCTTAAATTAGTAATATATAATTGTTTAGGTTTATATCCTTCCTCATTTTCTTCTAATATTTTAATAAAATCTAAGAATGAGATTTTCTTTTTATCAGTTTTTTCGTAATTTCCAACTCCAGCTATTAAGTGAGATTTATGTAATAATTTAAGATTATATTGAGGAATATAAGGAGCAACTTCTGGATAAATTACTACATCTTCTATTTTAATTCCACAGCTAGGATGTCCCACTTCCTTATTAGTCTTAAAAAACTCTACTTTCATTCGGTTGCATAATTTTGTATCTCTTTCAACTATATTTAAGTTTCTGTTCTTGAATTTATCTAGTTGAGAAAGATAATTTATAACTCCAGCTGTGGAATAAATTGGAATATTTTCTGGCACTAAATTGATTCTATAATAATGATCCGCATCAATATCTGAAATTATAACTACATCATAATCTATATTTTTAATTTTAGATACTGAAGGATCTAAAAGTACTTTACATCGCTTATGTTGAATTAATAAGCAAAAATGATTATCTTTATTAGTTTTGGCATCTGTTCCTAAAAAAGTTATACGAACCATATTATACTCCTAGTTTTTTTATATCTGAACTATAAAATATACCTCCACTTTTGTTTTGGTTATTTATCCAATCAATCAAAGAAGATATATTTTCAAAATCAAACTCTTGACCTTTATATCTTAAAGTTATAACTTCATTTTCATCTTCTATTATAGTTTTTTTATAATCATCTATATATTTTCTCATTTTTATTCCTCTAGTATATTTATTTGTAAATATGTATCTGCACTTCCTCTTGCATGATTTAATTTAATTTTATTATCCGTAGATGAAGTATTTATATAACCATATACTTGTAATTTTAACAACAATTTTTCATTGATATCTAATTCTATTTCATTCAGATCAAATATTGCTAAAAATGACAAAGGATCTGCGTATGAATTAGCTGTTTGAGATAATGCAGTACTTAAAGTGTATGTAGAATCTGCAAGTAGTGATTGATTATTATTTCCTCTCTTATATAATTTAAAATTCACTTTTGTTAAAGTAGTACTATAAGTACCATCACCTTTACAAGTACAATCTGCAACTGCTTTTTGAATACCAAATATTTTTAATCGTTTATGAAATTTATCTAATAATATAAACTCTTTATCAATAACTATACTTTCATTTGTATTTGTAAGATTTCCAGTTTCTGTATAATCTAAATCAGCTACACTCGCAGAATTATTATCATAATTTGTTGGTAAAGGATTTAAAGATAATATATTATTATATGTACTTCCATTAAAACTTATATTTTGATTCCCTAAATTTTGTGCATATAAAAATATTTGTTTAGGAAATGCTATATATTTTTGATTTACTTGACCAATGTGTGAACTAGTATTCCATTTTTGCCATGAGCCATTCTCATTTAAAATATAATTATAGTTTGAAACTAATCCTAATGTCATAATTTTCCTCTGTAAATTTATAATATTAATTTACCATCCTATAATTTCATCAACCATTTTACAACTATAACATAAATCCTCTCTTATTTCCTTATATTTATCAAATTTATTAATATATTTAAATAGATATAATTCTAATCCTATATCTAATTTTTGATCATATAAATATCCAAAATTAAATAAAGATGATTCTAATTTAAAACAACATGGCACAAAGTATAAATCACTAGTAATACAGATATCTAGCCATCTTTGCGCGCAATATTTAAAGCTACCTCCCCATTCGAAATATCTTTCTAATATTTGTGGTTGTTTATAGCTTTTTATAATTTCTAATATTTCAAATCGTCTTTCCAATAGCTTTTTTTGAAGGTTTAAAAAATAACTAGCTTTGGAATATGATTTGGGATAGTGGCATTGCACTATTTCCCATGCTACTGGAATTTTAAATTCTAAAGCAAATTCGCATATCTGAGGAATTTCATTAAAATTATCTGGACTTATTAAAAAGTTAATTTGTAACCAAGAATAGTCATGTTGATATTTTTTTAATAATCTGATTTTATCTAAAAGAAATTCCAAATCTATATCTCGCAATTTCTTTAGTTTATCTTTGTTCAAACTATCGATTGAGACTTGAATATTATCACAACAGTTTACTAATATAGGAATATTATCTTCATTAAGTAATTTAGCATTAGTAGAAATAGTTTTTCTAACTCCATGAGGATATTTATAGCTTATAATTCGCCAAAAATCTTTATTTAATAAAGGCTCACCTTGTCCGACTAAATATGGATTAGGATCTCTAGTTAATTTAAAAAAATGAGGATTATGAAGGATATAATAGTAATCATTAAAATTAATTTCAGATTTTTTACTTGGATTTCTAAAACAATATTTACATAAACTATTACATCGCGAAGTTAATTCTATTAACATATTTTACAAGCTCCCAAAACACCTTGAACTGCATTAATAGGTGGTTCATTTATACATTGAAAATATACTACTTCTTGATTATACTTATTCGCAATCAATTCAAAAGCATTATTATTGAGTGCATCATGTACTAATATAATAGTATTTTTTTTAGCATATTTAAATACTAAATCTAATTCCCAATACATATATTCCGCACAGTGATCACTATCATGTAAAAAAATATCAAATCCAAATTTTAAACAATCTTCTAATATCTCCCAAGTCCATTTATCATAGTAAATCCAATAATTTTTTAGATCTGGAGTTATTAAATAACCGGGAGATAAATTATAATTTTGTTCAAATAAATAAGGCTTTCCTATACTTTTAAGTTTAGCATTTTTATTATTTTCACTTAAAGCTTTTAATATATAAATACTAGAGCTGCCATAACCAACTCCAGTTTCTATAACTCTACTTGGCTTAAAATATCTAATTGCTATATAAAGAGGTATTAACTCTTTGCCTAATCCAAAATCTTTGATTCCAGTCTTATAATATAATTTCCATCTTTCTTTTAAAATCTTTTTATTAAAATCTTCTAATTTATAATCAAATTCATCTAATAATTTAATAAGTTTATTTTTGTCAATATTCAAATAATATGCAAATTGCATCAATGAATTATATTCAGCATAATTTAAATTAAAAAAATTATCTATATTTATTGCTTGCATATTCATCCCAATTTTTTAAAATTGAAGAATTTTGCTTATCTATCTCATTTAAATATTCATATAAAATATTTGGTTTTACTGTAATATAAATATTAGAATGTCTATAATCTCCATTTTCATATTTATAAAGTAATTGTAAAAATTCCTTTAAACTTCTAATTTGCCCAAATATAATTTTTTGATCATGCTCATTTAAAAGATGTTTAATAAGATTATTGGTATAATCATCTAAAGATTCTTTAATACTATGATAAAAAATTGATATAAAATCACTTTTGAGAGATATAGCATGATATAAGTGTAATTCACGTGGAGTAGTTATTAATGTAAGATTGGTTTTTATATTTTTTTGTTTTAGTTTTTGTAAAAATAACAATCCATATTTAGTAAATGGGGTTTTAATATAAACTTTATTATAATCTAATTTGGCATAATAACTCGCACATAAAATATCTTTATTTAGATTGTAAGACAAAGGAAATTGACAGCTTACTATTTTATTATAATCTAATATGGATTTTAAAATATTAGTATAATCATATAAATCTTGCTTTAATACATTCTCATAAAAAGCTATACTACTTACATTTCCTATTTCATAATTCGTAAATTTAAAATTGCCTTGTTCTAATTCCTTTTTAACTATTTTTTGATTGAATGTATGACCTACTACTAAATCCTCTAAATCTACGTGTATTTTAGAACTATCAAGCAAAAGATTAATATTATTATTAAAATCAATTTTCAAATCCACATATTGCATATTTTTTTAACACCTCATGAAAAATAGTTATAAAATAACTTTCAATATCTTGTATATGAGAAGGTATAAGATAATAAACAGATGATACTGAAGTTATTAGATTTTTTTCAGATGTAAGAGTTAAAACATCTATATTTAATTCTAATGCTTTTTTAGCTAAATTATATAAGTTAGAACTCCAAATGTTAGATTGATTTCTTAATTCTTTTAATATCTTACCACCATGCACCGTTAATATAATTATAAATATATTTGCTTTTTTAAATTTACTTCTTAATTTCTCTAAAAAGATTGCATAACTATCTTTAAATCCAAAATCATTATATAATGCAGTTAAAAAGCTAGTATTATTAAAATCAAGTATAGGATAGCCAAATTTAAGTAGATCACTGGAAATATGTAATGCAGATGCTAATGAACCTCCATTTCCTGTGATAATAATATAATCTGCTTTATCTAATTGTTCTTTAATATATTTATATAAATCATCTTCATTATAAATTCTCATTCTTTTTTTCAACTCCTTCTATTTTTATAAATTGTGGATTCTTTTTAGCAAACTCTAATTCTTTTTCACTAATTATTAAAAAGAAGCCTTTACCACCTGCTCCTACTTTTTTTATTGCATACTTATTTAGAAATCGTGCAATAGAACGCCATATCTCTTGAGGTATTAATTTTTTATATTTACATTCTATTGTATATTCATTTATATATTTTTTATAGTTTTCATAATCATTACATTTATAGTAATCAAATGCACAATGACCCCAATATTCGCAATCTCTACGCCAATTATAATCATCTTTTATTTTTTCTAATATATTTCCAGCTAATCGTCCAATATTATACTTAAATGGATTAAATAAATATAAGAACCAATCATTAATATCTTCTTGATATACTTTAATATTCCAGTTCTTATTATATTTAAAACAAAAATGATTTAAGCCTTGTAATTCGCAAGCTAAAAAATCTTGTGGTCCTATTACATTATAATTATTTTCAAATCTATAAGCAGTTAATGCTAATTCTATACCTTGCTTTTTACAATTTAAAGCTTTTAGTACTGAAAGTGTGAATGCAGCGGATGAACCTAAACCACTTCTACTAGGTAAATCACTCCATGTCAATAGAGAATAATACTTACCTCTAAAAGCACGATGATTAAAAATATTATAAAGTATACGATGTTGTATATCCTCACTATCAAAAACATTTTCTAATTGATGATATGCGAGTTTATACTCATTTACTGGTGATTCAATAACTAAAGTATAAATATATTTATTAATAGTTAAACAATAACTATTACCTTCATTTTGTTTACACCAAAAAGGATTATCTCCTCCGCTTGGTGCAATAGTAACTCTAAGAGGTACTTTTACCAATTTAGGATTTAAATTCATAATTATCACCTAATTTATACAAATCATAAAAATCATTTATTGTTTGCGGTCTTTGATTTAGATATAAAAATCCTACTTTTAGTTTTTGCATTTTATATTCTAAATATTGTTTAAAATTTTTACAATTTAAGTCTCTATCTATATTATAGATTATATAAAATCCACAATCAAGCCAAACGCTTTCTCCATTTTTAATAAATTTTAATACTTGAGGTTTATTCATTGATATTAGTAAATTCCCTGCTTCTTGATCAAATAAATTATAAGTAATTAGCATTATAATTTCATAACCTAATTTATTTAAAAATTTGGATTTTTCTATTAAATTTAATAGGTATTTAAACTCAATATTTAGATATATATCACCGTATTGAATTAATAAAGGATATTTTAAATCATAAGTTTGTATAGCTTCAACAATTTCTTTATAAGAATTAGAATAATCTTTTTTAATATATGTTATTTGACAGTTATTTTTATATTCAAAAACATGTGATTCTTTAAAATTAGCTTCCTCTAATATTTCTTTTTCTTTGTTAGTAGGCTGTTTTCCAAGTATTAGTATCTGTTTACATATTTGATTAAAAAAGTCTATGTTTTTTCGTTCAAATATATTAGTTTTATCTTGCCAATCCGCAGTAAATCTATTAAATCTACTTCCTATACCACCACTTAATATTATTAAATTATAATTGTATTTTAGCATATTTATCCGCGCCTTCTAAAACTAAAGATACAGATATTAGTTTTTTAATCTTATCTACTATATTTATTTTTTTAATATAATCAAAATGTTCTTCTGTGAGCATTTTAACTGATAAGTCTGTGATCTTTTTATTTTCTATTAATTTTTTAATATCTTTACCTAATGAAGTATCATATATCTCCATCTCTCCAAACAAATATGGCTCTTTATAGTAGATATTCTTTACCTCACCCACCAAATTACTTATCTTATCTTCATGATCTAAAAAAAGCGGAATTTTATTAGGAGGCTGAAATTCCTTCAATGCTGTTAATTTTATTAAAAGCGGCAATCCTTTTGAAGTACTATCATATACTATATTATCTCCTTTTAATAATATTACATTATATAAATTATTTTGTGATTTTTTTAAAAGATTATTTTTTTTATTATATTTGAATTTACGCATAAACTTCATAATAATATTTAAGTAAGTAAATAATATAAATATAACTATGAGATGTTTAAGACCAAAATCTAATAATAAAAATATACAAAACTGGATTGATGGCAAAAAACAATATGATAATAGTAATATATTTGAAGAAAAATATATTGTACTTGGAAGCAAAGTAGGAACTGAAGTTTTAAAGCAAGATTTTATAGATAATAGTTTAGTAAAAAGAGAGCATGAAACAGGAGAATTATATTTACATAATACAGATGAATGGTATATACCACATTGTGCAGCATTAAGTATTTTAGATATATTAGAACATGGTTATGATAATTCAGTTAAACCTCCTAAACACTTAAGTTCTGCACTTCCTCAACTTTTATCAAACTTATATAAACACTCTCTTTATCATAGTGGTGCTTTAGCTTATGCTCATTTCGATATTCTACTTGCGCCATATATCTTTTTTGATAGATTAAGCTATGAAGATATAAAACAGATTTTACAAAACTTTTTACACTATTTAGATGCTGCAGTTTTTAGACGAGGACAATCTTTGTTTGTAAATATTACATTAGATATTAATATTCCAAATTATTTAGAATATTTCAAAATAAATTATATTTGCAATGATTATAAATGCTTTCACTTAGGCGATTTTCAAGATGAAGTTGATTTATTTAATAAAGCATTACTTGATTTATTAATTCAAGGTAAAAATGATAATTTTCCTTTCACATTTCCATTGATTACTATAAACTATACTAATGATATTAAAAATAAAAAATGTGATAGCGAAGTGCTTAATAAAATATATATATTAACTTCAAAATATGGTTCAATTTATTTTAGAAATTTAACTGGAAAATTAGAAAAGCATGAAAAAGATATAATATCCATGTGCTGTCATTTGAGAATAGATCAAAAGAAATATCATAGAGGTGGACTTTGGAATATAGATGGCGGATTAATGCAGTATATCGGAGGATTAAATATAATTACTCTTAATCTTAATAGAATCGGAATATTAGCTAAAGATGATAATCAATATTTTGAAATATTAAATAATTTAATAGAAAAAGCTGCTAAACAATTAATTTATAATCATCAAATATGTAGTTGGCTACTAAATAATAATCGATATGATATAAACTATAAAAGTTTTGAAAATTTCTTTTTAATTCTTGGACTCGCTGGCGGACATGAAAGTATGGTTAATTTCTTAAATAAAGGAATTTGGGATAAAACCGCACAAAATTTTGCAATAAAAATATTAGATTTTATTAATGCTAAATTAGAAGAACTTAATCAAAAAACAGATTATTTATTTAGTTTGGAATGTCCACCTTTAGAAAAAGCTTCTCATCGATTAGCAAATAAAGATTTATTATATTTTAAAGATGCTTATACTACTAATAAAGCAAACAATCCTTTCTTAACACCGGGTTTTAATTATCCTATTGATAGCTTGTTTTTAGATATAAATTGGCGTGAAAAAATAGATACTAAATTTCATAGTGGAACTATTTATCATATTTGGGATGGTATATATAGAGATAGTTATGAAATGCAAAAATTTATTGAAAAGTTTTCAAGATATAATATCCCATACTTTACATATACACCAGTATTGTCTATATGCAATAAATGTGGAATATTTTATGGATTAGAATATAAATGTCCAAAATGTGAAAAAGAAACTCAAATAACAAGCAAAATAGTAGGTTATATGAGGCCGTTACAAAATTGGAATTTAGCAAAAAGAGATGAATTGAAAATGAGAAGATATTTATATCCTAAATTAAAAGAAGTTTAAAAATAGTAAATATAATTTAAAAAAATAAAAATTTAAAAAAAAGAAGCTTACTGCTTTCTTAATTGCATTATAAAATCTTTAAATATCTTTGACTTATTTTTTTCTAATTTTATAAATATTTCTTTATATTTTTTATTTTTATATTCACTATTCACATAAGAATAGTGAATATTGAATTTCTTTAAATAATATAAAAATTTTTTATATGCTTTATTCTTATAGTAATATCTATATATATATATGTTATGTTTTTTATTATGGATTATTAATGGATCTGGAATATACATACTTATATATCCTCCATTTTATTTACACCAAATAGCTTATTCTACTATTTGGCTTTATAACAAAGAAAGAAAAGAAGGATTAAGAAACAATTTTATTAATAGTATATTCAATCATTGATTGATCTGTGAAATTCTTAATAATCTCTTCTTTCATTTCCAATATTTCTTTCATATATTCTTCAAATGTACCTTTTGCTATTAAATAATCTATTATTACTATCTTTTTTTGACCTATTCTATAAAGTCTATCTTCAGCCTGTAGTAAGTTAGAAGGTGTCCAGTCTAATTCTATAAATATTGCATGATTATACTGTACTAAATCAATACCTATGCCAGTTGCTTGAGTGGAACAAATGAGAATTTTTGGTGCTTTATTTATAATTCTATTTCTTTCTTTTTGAATAGTTTCTCCTGTTATTATTTCTATATCATTATATATTTCTTTAAGATCTTGCTTTAATCTTACTAATAAAGCTCTGTGATGTCCAAATACTACTATTTTTTCATTTGGATATTCATTTTTAATATCCTTTATATACTTAAATATACTAAAATACTTTAAATCATTTACTAATTGCCTTATTTTTTCTATTTGTGCTAATACACTTACTTTACTTATTTTTTGTTCTTTCTTAGTAGTTTCACTATACCACGCTTTAAATATATATAATATTTTATTATATTCTTCTAAATCAATATTAATTGGAATGAAGTTTCTAATCTTTTGTGGAAGTTCTTTAAGCACTTGATCTTTAGTTCTTCTTATCATACAAAGTTCTCTTAAAATCTGCTGTAATTCTTTAATATTACTAGCACCACTGACATCCCATCCCCATTTTGTTTGCCTCGCATTACAATATCTTTTAGCATAAGTTATAAAATTTTTAAAATTAGGATGATATATATTACATAATAATATAGAAGTCCAAAGTTCATTAGGTCTATTTAAAATAGGCGTTCCAGTTAATAATATTTTCTTATTTATATACTTTAAATTATTTAAAATTGCTTTTGTACGCTGACTTTTTCTTTCTTTAATTTTATGACTTTCATCTAGTACTAGTACTTTAAAATCTATTTGTTTCAATTTGTCTATCCAATATTTTATTATATCATAATTTATAATTATAAAATTAGCATTTAATTTAGAGTTATTTTTATTATTTCTACCATAAATTATTTCAGTAGATTCGCCTGGACACCATTTTTCTATTTCATTTTTCCATTTTTCTTTGACAATTGCTGGACATATTATTAAAACAGGTCTTAAGTTTTTATCATTATATAAATAAGCTAATACTTGAATAGTCTTACCTAATCCCATATCATCAAATAAAAATACATTATTATGTTTACTTATAAACTCTACTCCAGCTTTTTGAAACGGATATAATTCTAATCCTTCAGACACTTTTATATCCATATTACTATCAATTGCATAACTTGATTTTATTCTTTCCTCTTGCTCTTTTTTCTTTTTTTCTCTTTCTTTCTCTATATCTTCTTCAATAATTTTTATAGTATTCTCTAAGTTTCCAATTATTTCTATTTTGTATTTATTTAATAATTCCATAATTTCTTTTTTATATTTAATTAAATTATCTCTAGTAATCTCCCAAGTCTTCTGCGATTTATTCCATTCTCCTTTCACCTTTCTAATATCACTTATAAAACTTGTATCATATTCACATCTAATACATAATTTATTATTTTTAAAAACAGCTTTACCAAACGATACGATAGGTAATACTATTTCTTTTATAAAATTAGTTTTAAAATTATAATCAATGTCGCTTAATAATTGATGTATGTTCCGCTTGTTTTTTGATGTTATTCGAATTTGCCATATTTTTTCTGGTCTCAAGAATTTTCTCTCACTCCAATGAATATTAGCATGTATAGATTCTAAAAGTACTTTATTATAATTAGATTTGATATATAAATAATTATCTTTTATATAAACTTCTATCATAATTTACCTCCTTAGAAAAAGAATTTGTTAAAACAATCTGAACAACATACAAAATCATTATAAGTTTTATATCGTAATATTCTTTCTACCTCTGTTTTATTTCTAATTGAAAGTGATTCAACATCACAAAATAAATTTAGATAATCGGGATAATCTAAAGAAATTATTTTACTGATGCAGAAAGCAGTCATTTCTAATTGTCTTTCTTTTATTTTATTACTATCATCACTAAATAAAGGACATCTAATATGATGTCGACATTGTAAATAACAATCATTTACTTCTTTTTTTAATTTTGATCTAATTAAAATCTTCACGAAAGTACCTCCTATTGTTTTTTTTTTTAAATTATAAGATTTAGATATATTAAATATCTAAATCTAAGTAATGTATATAAAAGAAAGTTTTAAAGTTAAATTTCTATATTCTTATAGATATTGATTTATATATAGTATATATAATAAACTATTATCATTAATAAATTCTTTTTTAAAATGGTCTAATATTAAAGAATACAGTGCCAGAGCCAAAAAATGGTTCTACATATATTCTCCTCTTTTATCTTTTAAAACTTCATTCTTATTAAAATAATAAATATAATCTTGATCTACTTCCTCGAAGATATTTTGCTTTACACCTTCTTTTAAAAGTCGCTTTGCTTGATTATAATCTATATTCAAATCTTCTCTATCTTTTATAAAATGATTGATATATTCTGTCTTTTTTAATAATGACCTAGCACGATCTATGAAAGGTAGAATATAAATATTATTTTGGTTATCTTGGTTACTTGGATTCTCTTGGTTATCTTGGTTACTTGGATTCTCTTGGTTATCTTGGTAACCAAGATAA
>VAPE01001176.1_pt1 | contig 22715 bp, 20 predicted proteins | sample 3393911 | NCBI WGS metagenome assembly VAPE01 (sample SAMN08290436, study PRJNA428436) | hydrothermal vent metagenome | isolation source: Deep-sea hydrothermal vent chimney | place: Atlantic Ocean: South-mid Altantic Ridge
ATGACTACGGATATTCTGATTACCAATGCCCTGTTGCTCCGGGAACCCGGGGCCGGCGAAGAGATTGAGCGCGGCTTTGTCGCGGTCCGTGACGGCCGGATCGAAAGGCTCGGCCCCATGGCCGAACTTGACGACCGGCCGGCGGCAACAACCATTGATGCCGGGGACGCCCTGCTGATGCCGGGCCTGGTCAATACCCATTGCCACGCGGCCATGACCCTGTTTCGCGGCCTGGCCGACGATCTGGAACTGGCCGTCTGGCTCAACGATTATATTTTTCCCGCCGAAGCCGCCCATGTCAACCCGGAGATGGTGTACTGGTGTTCGAAGCTGGCGGCCGCCGAGATGATTATGGCCGGCACCACGCTGGTGGCGGACGGCTATTTTTTCGCCGACCAGGCGGCCCGGGCCTTCAGCGAAACGGGGCTGCGCGCGGTCGCGGCCCAGGGCGTGATCGATTTTCCGGCGCCGGGCGTGCCGGAACCGGCGGAAAATATCCGGGCGGCGGCCCGCTTCATTGATGAGTGGCAGGACCGGCATCCTCTCATCACCCCGGCCGTTTTTGCCCATTCTCCCTATACCTGCTCCCTGAAAACACTGCAAAAGTCCAAGGCCCTGGCTCGTTCCCGCAATGTCCCGTTTTTTATCCATGTTGCGGAAACCGGGCAGGAGCAGGGTCGCATTGCCGGGGCTCGGGGCGATTCGCCGGTCAGGCACCTCAAGGCCTTGGGGATTCTCGATGAACAGACCGTCTGCGTCCACTGCGTCTGGGTGGATGAAGAGGATCTGGATATCCTGGCCCGGCGCAATGCCAGGGTCTCGATCTGCCCGCAGTCGCACCTGAAACTGGCCTCGGGCATGGCCCCTCTGGCCGCCATGCTGGAGCGCTCCATCACCGTCGGCCTGGGTACCGACGGGGCGGCGAGCAATAACGGGCTGGACCTGTTCCGGGAGATGGATATCTGTGCCAAGGTGCAGAAAATCAAGACGATGGACCCGGTGGCGGTCCGGGCCGGGGATGTTTTACGGCTGGCCACTCGTGACGGCGCGGCCGTGCTCGGCTTTGCGGAGCGGCTGGGAGCGCTCCGGGAAGGCAGCCTGGCCGACCTGATTCTTGTTGATCTTGACCGGCCTCATCTGCAGCCCTTTTACGGACCCGACCTGCTGGTGTATGCCGCCGGCGGTGCTGATGTGCGCTCGGTCATTGTCAATGGCAAACTGGTCATGCACAACCGGCAACTGCTGACCATTGACCTGGATGAAACCATGGCCCGGGTGCGCGACCTGGCCAGGTCGGTCGTAAGCCGCCACAGGTGCCACAGATTTACGTAATCGCTTCCGTTCGCTATAGTCCCTCTATGCGGGCGGGAGCGATTACGTGAAGATGGGGTGCCTGTGGCGGCTTACAGGTTAGATGCAAGTAATAGCGCAGAGTGCTATACCCTGTGACCAGTTACGGTCGGTTGGCTGAATTTTTTCTCTCAAAAGCGGTCATTATTTGGTATAATTAATCTTGAATCCGTGACGGCTTGAGGTGATACTCCATGCAATATGTAGGATTTATTGCATTATTGCTAAATAGACGTATTCCCTGTCTTCACCGCCCCGCCCGGCGGGGCGCCCGATAACGGCGCATCTGCTACGTTGACAACTCGTTGATATCACACCAGGATAATCAACATCGTTGCCGCCTTGCATCTGCAACGTTCTCGAACGCTCACGGATTCAAGGTAATTATTATATTTCACTGAGACGAGTTTTTGAATTTTGTCTTTCGTCATGACCGTCTTGACAAGGGTTGCGATCCATGGCCGATCTGGGTAAGAGTCTTATATTATTGGGGATTATTCTTGTCGTCGTGGGCGTCTTGTTTGTTTTCGGCGGCAAAATTCCCTGGCTCGGCCACCTCCCCGGCGATATCTCTATCCATCGGCAACGGTTTTCATTCTATTTCCCTCTGACCACCTGCATTTTGATCAGCATCATCCTGTCTGTTATTCTTTATTTCTTTAAAAAGTAGAACCGGATACTCTTTCGTCATCCGGCCGGCTTAAGCACGACAGCGACATTCAGTGATTATGGCCGCAATCGCACCCGTGGTCTGCTGCAGCTGCGCTCTGTAGCTCTCGAGCGCGCTGCCGGAACATGTCCTGCAGCTCCGGCGGTGCATTTTCCAGGCAGTAGAGTATGGCGGCCATTTGGGCTTCGTCGCCGTTTTCCGCAGTTATGCAGGTCTTGAGCGCCTCTTCAAAGGAAGCGAATTCTTCGTTCATGGCCCCTCCTCGGGTCGGTTTGTAGGGTCGCGGCGAATAAACGGTGAAGGGAAGTTCCTTTTTTCAACCGTTAGCAGTCAACAACTGCCAACTATTCAGGTACAAGTGAAAAACTGCCATAACCTCAATTTGTAACTATAGACTTTTTTTGCCGGACTGGCTATATCTGAATATTGGTACGTTTCGGTTCGCCATTACGGCTTCAGGGTTAAGGGGCCACGGGCTGAGTATATCCCGAGGTTGTCGCTCCCGGTGAACCGTTACGTTTTTTGAGCAGAACCTGAGAAAAGACAGCAACGATTCCCCATGCCGCCAAGCGCTTATATTCAACACCGGCTCTATCTGAACCAGGCCAAGTTTTTGCAAGATCCTGATTTCAATGAGGTGGCGCCGCTTAATTACAACTACCAGAACTTGATCATCGTCACCTCCGGCCGGCTGTCTTTCGCGGGTCGGGAGATTGTCTTTCAGACCAGCGGCTGTGGCTGCGGGGCGCAACCGGCCATCAAGGGGGCGCTGCTGGTGGCGGAGGTCCCCTGGCCGCTTTCCAATTTCCGGCGGCGGCTGGCCGGGATGAAAAATGCCAAGGATGCGGCCTTGGCCGACCAGGACATTATTCCCGCCGTCTTCAGGATCAAGATGGCGGTCGCCGCCGAGGAACGGGACCTGGTGCGCGACGCCCTGCACCGGCATTTCGGCGCCGGTCTGATCATCGATTTTTTTTGATCCTTGATCGCCTTCGTTCCAGGCTGCGCCGGAGGTTTTTTATCATCGTAAGCTATCACCGGTACCCCGTTTTCACGCAGTTGCTCCCGCCCGCATAGAAGAGGGACTATCGGAGTCCCCCTTCGGTCGCTTACCTGCTCATGGGAGCAACTCGCAAATCCGGGGCACCTGTGGCTGGCTATAGGTTTATGGTATGTGGAACCGCCTAGTTATAACCCCTGTGAGGTGTTACTTATCATCAACGCCCACTGAATCCCGGGAAAGGAGGGACCGATGCGCTACCCAGGGAGGAACCGGCAGGCCATTGTTATCGCTATCAATTTTCTGTTGCTCGGCAGCGGATTCATTTTCGGCCTTCCCGGCGGCCCGAGCTTGTCGGCCGCGCTGGCGGCCCCGGCCCCGGAAAAAAGGCTGACGCCGGAAACGAGCTCGCCGTCGGCGGCCGGGGTGGAAACACTCGATCCACGGCAGCTTTATGTCCGGCCGGTGCCGGTGCTCTGGCGTGGCGGGCTGTCGCTCAGCAGTTTCGTCACCCGCAATTTCATCGGTTCCGGTCGTTGCGCCAACTGTCATACCCTGCTCACCGACCGGGACGGTAAAGACATGTCCATCAGCAACTATTGGCGCTCGACGATGATGGCCAATGCCGCCCGGGATCCCTTCTGGCAGGCCAAGGTCAGCTCGGAAGTGGCCCGGAATCCGGCCCTGCGCAAGGTCATCGAGGGCAAATGCGTCATCTGCCACATGCCGGCCGCCTGGACCCAGGCCCATGCCGACGGCGGGCAGGGCGTCCTTTTCGGCCCCGGTTTTCTGAACGGCAACAACCCGCTGCACGATGCGGCCATGGACGGAGTGACCTGCAGTTTCTGTCATCAGATCCAGGACCAGGGCCTGGGAACCGAGGCCAGCTTCAGCGGCAAATACACGGTGGATACAGCGGCAGTCTCTCCGGACCGGGCGATCTTCGGTCCGTATCGCGAGCCGGAAACCAGGACCATGCGCGCCGCCGGGGGATTCACCCCTGTCTATGGGCCGCAGACCAACGATTCCGCTCTCTGCGCTACCTGCCATACCCTTTACACTCCGTACGTGGATGGCAAGGGGCGGGTGGCCGGCACCTTTCCGGAACAGACCCCCTACCTGGAGTGGCGGCACAGCATCTTCGGCCGGGACTCGGCCAGGCGGCACGAAATCGGTGAAACGGATCCACACGGCGTGTCCTGTCAGGAATGTCACATGCCTCACTCCCGGGCGGGCGGGGTGATGATCTCCAGATGGGCGCCGCCGGCGACCATGGCCAAAGACCATTTTTCCCGCCACCTTTTCGTCGGCGGCAATGTCCTGATGCTGGAGGTGCTGGAGGACAACAACGTCCTGCTCGGCCTGACCACCCCCAATTCCAAACTGGAGGACACCCGGCAGCGGACCCTGCACCAGCTGCAGACCGGGAGTGCCAGGCTCTCCCTGGTCGACAGCCGCCGCCGCGGCAACACCTTGTCGGCCACCGTCAAGGTGGAGAATCTCGTCGGCCATAAATTCCCCACCGGTTTTCCTTGCCGCCGTCTGTGGCTGCACTTCCTGGTCACCGACGACAGCGGTGGCGTGGTTTTCGAGTCGGGCCGGCCGGCGGCGGCCGGCGCCATTGCCGGCAATAATAACGATGCCGATCCCGCTACCTTTGAGCCGCATTACGACCGCATCACCCGCGCCGACCAGGTGCAGATCTACGAGACGATCATGGTCAATACCGACGGCCGGGTGACCTATACCCTGCTGCGGGCCGCCGGTTTCGTGAAGGACAACCGTCTGCTGCCCGCCGGTTTTGACAAGACGACGGCCGCGGAGGATATCGGCGTCCAGGGCGGCGCCAGGCGGGACGCCAATTTTCGCGGCGGCTCCGACCAGGTAACCTACGAGGTCGAGCTCGGCAACCGGCCGGGACCGTTCACCGTTACCGCCGAATTGCTGTATGATTCCATTTCCCCGGCCTTTGCCGTTGATCTGAACCGGGACGCGAAATTACCGTTGGTGGGACAGTTCTCGAGGATGATCGCCCGGGCGGACCGGCGGCCGGTGGCGGTGGCCGCCATTCGCTGGATGGTGCCGGTCGACGGCCGCCGGGCGGCTCCGGCTTTATAGCACGCCGCCCCGGGCTTTCTTGACAAGCCGGGGGATCATATTTAGTATATGTGCATATGCTCCTTTCCGGTACTTTTTTCCCATTGCCAGGGTAAGCCGGAAAGGCGGTTAGGCAAGGAAAACATCATGGAAGAGTTGATTGATTATCGCGGCAACTGTTGAAAGGCTTTTATGGACGTAAGGTTACGTCTCGGTGACAGCCCGGTCGGCAAGCGGCTGCGTTTCATTTGCGACCGCGGCCAGGCCGAGCGGGTCGTGATCTACGCCGAAGGTAAGGTGTTGGCCAGAGAGGACGGTGCCGACGGCACTGTCTTTACGGTCGAGAAAACCTGAGTAACACTGTTCTCCTGTGGCGACAACCTCGGGGGATATTCAGCCCGTACAACAGATCAAGGAGGTTGCGATGAGCGTCTATAAAATTCATCCCATCGTGGTGGGTACCAAGATTTTCGACAAGGGCATGATGACCTATCAGCACGGTTACGGCCAGCCCTACACCATTCCCATCTACAGCTGGTATCTTGAAGGCGGCGACCGCAAGGTGCTGGTTGATACCGGGGAGATCAAACCGATCCAGTCCGAGAGCCGGGAAGAAGCCATCGGCGGCAAGATCCATACCTTCGAGGAGGGGTTGGACAGATGGGGCCTGAAGCCCGAGGACATCGATGTGGTCATCCACACCCATCTGCACTCTGATCACTGTGAAAATGACTACAAGTGCACCAATGCGCAATTCCATGTCCACGAGAAGGAGCTGGAGACGATCCACGCCCCGCATCCCCTTGATTTCCGTTATGTAGAGGATTTTATCTTCGATGTGGAGGGCAACGGCCAGATCCGGAAAGTGACCGGCGACGGGGAGATCCTGCCGGGCATCTCGGTTGTTCATACCCCGGCGCACACCCCGGGGGGAATAAGCGTACTCATTGATACGCCCGGGGGCCGGGCGGTGATCACCGGTTTCTGTATCATTCTTGAAAATCTTTATCCGCCCAGGGAAATCAGGGCTATGGAGATGGAGGTCATCCCGCCGGGCACCCACGTCAATGCCTACGAGGCATACGACATCCTGCTGAAGACCAAGAAGCTGGCCAAGATCGTCATCCCCCTGCACGAACCGAAGTTTGCGTCCATGGAGACAATCTAAAAGGGGTCAGGCTTGCACTATTGCATTATGCGCGGGGTCTACGCCTAACTCCCGGTCTCCGACGGACGTTTTCCCTGCTTATTTTTTGGCAGGTTTGGTCTTTTTGTCCTTGTCCGGGCCGCCGAAGAGGTGCCAGTCCGGCAGGGACAGATCGGGCAGCCATCTGGATAGGCCCATCTTGGGGGGATTGCCTGCTTCAATACGGGCCAGCAGAGCCCGGGCTTTGGGGGCAATGGCGGAGTCGGGGTAGGTGGCCAGCAGGTACTTGAGCCGGTGGGCCGCCTCCTGGTATTGATTCGTTCTGACGTAGAAGACGGCCACAAAGTATTCGTGGTTGACCAGAAATTCCCGGGCGGCCTTGATTCTGGCCTTGGCCTCTTCGGTATATGGTGAGTCGGGGTAGGCCCGCAACAGCCGGGAAAAAGATTGGATGGCGTCCTTGGCGCCGCTGGTGTCGCGGTCGATCCGGTCGATCCGGTTGAAATCGCACATCCCGATTTGAAACATGACATAGGGGATCGCCTCATTGGTGGGGTGACGGTTCTCAAACTCTTGATAGAGCGTCTTGGCCTCGAGAAATTCACCCTGATAGTAATGGCAGTCAGCCGCCTTTAGTTCCGCCAGCATGGCCTGCGGGCTGAAGGGGTAGCGGTCCAGGATCTTTTGAAAGCTCTTGAGGGCGTTATAGTATTTGCCCGCGTTGTATTCGTTCATGGCCTCGACGATCAGGCTGGCTGCGGGTTTCTGGATAGTTGTGTCGCCGGAGCCGAACAACTTTTTCATTGATGCACACCCGGCAAGAGAAAGAATCAAGACCAGCATGAGGGAAAAAAGAACCGGGCGGTAACCTTTGGTGTCTTGACCGAATATGTTTAACATGAGATTGCTCCTGCATCAGATGACTGCTAAGGGGGTGTAAATAACTTCACATTTTCGCATTCCTGCCTGCTCCGCCTGCGATTTCGTCGAATCGGCTCAACAGACTCCGCCCCTGATCCAGGAGCCGGGACGCGAATTACGGATATTTATGAATCTACCCTGAATCCGTGAGCGTTCGCGAACGGTGCAGATGCAGGGCGGCGAGGGGGCTCGTGGCTATGTCAGGCTTGCCAGGTAATGTTCTGCCGACAACTCGGCGGTTGCGCCTTCTCCGGCCGCATTAATGATCTGCCGGGAGTTTTTACTGCGGATATCTCCTGCCGCATACACCCCGGGTAAATTGGTCTGCATCTCCGTATCGGTGACGATAAAGCCGTACGCGTCTGTTTTGAGTGTGTCCGGCGGCAAAAATTCACTGTTCGGGACAATCCCGATGAAAATGAAAATGCCGCTGACCGCAAGGCTGGAGTTGCTGCCGTCAGCGTGAGTTAACTGCAACCGGGAGACACCGTTGTCGTCTCCTTCGATGGCCGTGACCCGGGCGTTGAATATAAATTTTATTTTGTCGCTGGCAAAGGCTTTTTCCTGTATGACCCTGGTTGCCCGCAGTTTGTCTCGACGATGGATAACGGTGATCTGGCGGGCAAATTTGGTGAGAAAGAGTGCTTCCTGGATGGCGGTGTTACCGCCGCCCACCACCGCAATTTCCTGGTTCCGATAAAATGGCCCGTCACAGGTGGCGCAGTAGGAAACCCCCTTGCCGGCCAGTTCCTTTTCCCCCGGTACCTCGAGTTTGCCGGGGCTGCCGCCGGTACAGAGAATAATGGCCCGGGTGGTAAGGTGTTCGCCGTTTTCAAGGTACACGGTTTTGATCTCGCCCCGGAGTTCCAGGGCGGTGACATTGGCAAACTGCGTTTCCAGCTGAAAACCGGCGGCATGGGCCACCATTTTCTCAACCAGCTCAAAACCGGACACCCCGTCGACAAACCCCGGGTAGTTTTCCACCCGGTCCGCGAGCAGGACCTGACCACCTGCCGCCCCCTTCTCGAGGAGAACGGCCTTGAGTCTGCCCCGCGCTCCGTACAGGCCTGCGGTTAAGCCGGCCGGTCCGCCGCCGACAATGATAAGTTGATAATCCGCCTCGTTCATGGCCACCATGACTGCTGTCCGTCTGGAAGCGGTCTCTTGCCCAGGACTCCCGGTGTCTCGCTCGCCTACTCTACACCTTACATTCTTGGTGAAACCGCGGGGACCCGGCAAGAGGCGGAGCCTGTTTTGTTCAGACCGCTTTTTTGATCATGCCGGTGAGCTGAGTTTTGCCGACAGCACCGGTGATCTGCTCGACAACCTCGCCGTTTTTGAACAGGATCAGGGTGGGAATGGCGCGGATGCCGTATTTCCCCGGGGTGGCCGGATTGTCATCGACATTCATTTTGGCAATCTGCAACTTGCCGTCATATTCGTTGGCCAGGTCATCAATCATCGGGCCGATGGCCTTGCAGGGGCCGCACCAGGGCGCCCAGAAATCCACCAGGCAGGGCAGGTCGTTCTGGAGTACCTTACTGTTGAACTCACCGTCAGACACATGTATGAGCTTGTCGTTTGCCATCGTCAGTTTCTCCTTATGAATCTATCTCTGCTGAATGTTGAGGTTTTTTTCAGAATATTTTTTTGATGATAAACGGATTATAAAAATTTTACTATGAAATACCTCTTAATCTACCTTGCGGGCCTTGAGGTGACAAGAAAAAATTTTTACCGGCCTGTGGACCCAAGGTGTTGGTTTTTGTTATTTTGTTGATTTTACAGATCAATCAAACACGTGGCTTTCCCGGAAGCCGGCGGGCGGGAGAAATATTTTTTTCATTTTGACAGATGAAAAACGGCCATGCTATATTCAACCGGATCATTATCCAATTCCCGAAAGAGGTACATTCAATGAAGACAGATTTGTCTGCGGCACTTTTTGCCCAAGCAAAGGCGGTTATCCCCGGCGGCGTCGATAGCCCGGTTCGGGCCTGTAAGGCTGTGGGCTGCGACCCGCTTTTCCTGAAAAAGGCCAAGGGCGCAGTGGTTGTCGATGTCGACGGCAACGAATTTGTTGATTTCGTCTGCTCCTGGGGTCCCATGATCCTGGGCCATGCTCATCCCGCCGTGGTGGAGGCGATTCGCGAGACCGCGCTGAACGGAACCAGCTTCGGTGCGCCGACCCCGCTTGAGGTGGAACTGGCCCGGCTGGTCTGCGATTCCGTGCCGTCGCTGGAAAAGGTCAGGTTCGTCAACTCCGGTACCGAGGCGACCATGAGCGCCATTCGCCTGGCCCGGGGCTATACCGGCCGCAACGTGGTGGTCAAGTTTGACGGCTGCTATCACGGTCATGCGGATTCCTTCCTGGTCAAGGCGGGTTCCGGCGTGATCACTCTCGGCATTCCGGGGAGTCCCGGCGTTCCCGAGGATATTGTCAGAAATACGCTTTCCATTCCCTATAATGATGAGGAGGTTCTGGAGACCACCCTGCGCGACGAGGCGCTGGATATCGCCTGCGTGATTGTCGAACCGGTGGCCGGCAACATGGGGGTCATCGTGCCGGAGCTCTCTTTTCTGCGGAAACTGCGCGACCTGACCCGGGAGCTGTCCATTGTCCTGATTTTTGATGAGGTGATCACGGGGTTTCGCCTGGCGCTCGGCGGTGCCCAGGAACGATTCGGCATTCTGCCTGATCTGACCTGTCTGGGTAAAATCATCGGCGGCGGCCTGCCGGTCGGCGCTTACGGCGGCAAAAAGGAGATCATGGATATGGTCGCTCCCGACGGCCCGGTTTACCAGGCCGGCACCCTGTCCGGCAATCCGCTGGCCATGGCCGCGGGACTGGCCATGCTCAACGAGCTGCGGAAACCTGGTTTTTACGAGGCGCTTGAGGAAAAGAGCCGCTGGTTCGCCGCCGGGCTGGAGCAGATTGTCGGCAACTCCTCCGTGCCCGCCGTGCTCAACCGGATCGGTTCTCTGATGACCTGCTTTTTTACCGAGTCGCCGGTGACCGATTACCGGTCGGCCATGCTGGCGGACACGGACCGCTATGGCCGGCACTATCGCCGGATGCTCGCCGGCGGAATTTATCTGGCGCCCTCCCAGTTCGAGGCCGCCTTTATTTCCGCCGCACATGACCGGTCTCATTTGGAAAAAGCCTTGGACCTGACTGAATCGTCATTCAAAAAAATGGCTAAATCGTAAAAAAATCATTGCGATTGCATGATGGTCATGCTAACCGTAAACTGATTATTTACTTAGAACGGATGTGGGATGTGATGGATGTCTGAGTCAAGCAGGGAGATGTTCAAGCTGCTGTCGGTGTATAGCCACATCGGCATGACGGTTGTTTTCTCCATATTTATCGGCATGGGGATTGGCTGGTACCTTGACAACAAGGTATTTGACGGCAAGACTGCGCCATATTTGACTTTTATTTTTTTAGGATTCGGGATTGCCGCCGGTTTCAGAAGTTTGTGGAGGCTGAAGAAAAGTCTTGATAATGAATAAACTTGTCGACCTGAAAAATACCGATGCGGCGCAGGAGGCGGCGGGAGTTATGATCCTCCGGTATGTGCAGCGTTTTAACTGGCTGCTGCTGGCGGTTCTGATAGTGGGCAGCTGGTCTTTTTTTTCCTGGCTTGTGGCGCAAAGCGTGTTGATCGGCGGACTACTGGCCAATGTCAGTTTTTTCCTGTTGCGCCGTGACATTCAACATCTCATCACCAATGTTAGCGAGCAAGGTCAGGCCGGTAATGCGGTAACCAAACAGGAGAAGATAAAGTTTTTCCTCAAGTTCTACGGCCGGCTGATCGCGCTGGTCGCCGTCTTGTTTCTGCTGTTTACCTGTTTAACAATTAATACGGTCGGTCTGCTCATCGGTTTGTCCACCGTGATGCTCAGTGTGGTGATCGTCGTTTTGAGCAAGGGCAGGATGCTATATTCCGTACATGGTCTTAAGGGGGCGTAGACAATGCAAGAACCAATTTTATTTATTTCGCTTATTCTTGAAAAGCTGGGCCTTCCGGTTCCTCATACCGTCATCGGTCACACGTTGCTTGAAAAGGTGTGTACGCCGTATATGACCTATACCTGGCTGGTCATGGCGTTTCTCATTATCGTGCCGAAATTGACCATGGGACGTCTTGAACTCATGCCCGGCAAGGGACAGAATTTCTGGGAAATAGTGATTGGCGGCCTGGATTCCATCTTTACGGAGAGTCTGGGGAAAGAGAAAGCCCGGATGCTGTATCCCATGATGGCGACTTTTGCGCTCTATATCGTGATCGCCAACCTGATAGGGTTGATTCCCGGTTTCATGTCACCGACATCAAATTGGAATATCACCTTGTCCATGACTCTTATCGTCTGGGTGACGCATCATGCTCTTGGTTTTCGCTACCATGGTTTACGCTATCTCAAGCATTTCCTGGGCCCGGTGGCGATTATCTCGCCGTTTATGTTTGTTCTCGAGATGATCAGTAACTTTGCCCGTATCCTTTCACTTTCCATTCGTCTTTTCGGCAATATCCTGGCCAAGGAAATTTTGCTGGCGGTTCTGTTCATGCTGGCCGGCCCTTTCTTTGCGCCGTTGCCGATCATGATCCTTGGTACCTTGGTTTGCATTATCCAGGCCGCGGTCTTTGTGCTGCTGGCCGTAGCATACTGCGCCGAGTCTCTGGAAGCCGGGCATGAAGCCTAATGCCAATGCCTGAATCCGTGACGCCTTGCAGTTTGGGGTAGATAATATCGCATAACTACAATCCCTGTGACTGGTTACATATTTTGTTATAGTTTATCCATTAATCGGAGAAGAAGGCCAACATTATAAATTTATTTCAGGAGGAACAGTACAATGCACACAATTCAACTCGCGATAGTCTGCCTCGGTGCAGGCGTATCAATCGGCTTTGCCGCCCTTGGCGCCGGTGTCGGCATGGGTATGGGCGTTCTTGGTGCCTGCCAGGGTGTTGCCCGTAATCCCGAGGCTAAAGGTGTAATCACTACGACCATGATTCTTGGTATGGCTCTTGTTGAGTCTTGTGCTATTTACGGTCTGGTTGTTGCCCTTATCCTGCTGTACGCCAACCCGTACAAGGCCGCCCTGTTAGGAGGCTGATCAAGCATCATCGGTTTTTGCACCTGAAAAGGCTGCAGCATTTTGCTGCGGCCTTTTTTTTGAATCTGAATCCGTTATCGGGCGCCCCGCAGGGCGGCGCGGTGAAGACCAGGAAATGCGTTTGTTCGGCAATAATGCAATAAATACGCTATTGCATGGAATATTATCTCAAGCCGTCACGGATCCAATCTGAAGACTCTCGCCTGTGAACAAGTGCGTTATTGAACCCCGCCGCAACAGGGGAGAACCGGAACTGCCGGCTGCCGGGATCCTGGCTGCCAACCCCTCCGACGTCCCCCGGCTGCGAGAGCTGGCCGCGGAGCACAGTCTCAAACGGCATTTTCTTTTTCATTCCGGATTGTATTCATCGGCTCATTTTTTTCTGGCCGGACCGGCTGTCGGGGCTCCTATGGCAGTGATGTGCCTTGAGAAGCTGATTGCCCTGGGCGCGAAAGATATTATTCTCTATGGCTGGTGCGGCTCGCTCGTGCCGGTATTAAAGGCCCTGGATATCCTGGTCCCTACCTGGGCCCTGTGCGAGGAGGGGACCAGCGGTCATTATGAAGCCGGTGACCGGCCGCAGCCTGATCCGGAATTGCGGCACAGGTTAGCCGTTCATTGCCGGCAGAGCGGCCGGGCCTGCTCCTCCGGCCCGGTCTGGACCACGGATGCCCCTTACCGGGAAACACGGGCCAAGGTGCAACAGTATGGCGCCGAGGGGATCGTGGCCGTAGATATGGAGTATTCCGCCCTCTGCGCCGTGGCCGCCTATCGCGGGGTCCGGCTGGCGGCCTGCCTGCTGGTCTCCGACGAGCTGTGGCGACCGCACTGGCAGCCACAATACAGCAGTCCGGAGTTTCGGGCCCGTTCCGGAGCTGTCCTGGGGTCTCTCTGCTCCTGGATGAAAGGGTAATTCGAGTAAATGGTGGGCAAAAAATGAAAAAACTCCATCTTGTCAGCCTGGGCTGTCCCAAAAACCTGGTCGATTCAGAGGTAATGCTGGCGCGGCTGGAACAGGACGGCTACGGTGTCGTCGCCGACCCTGCCGAGGCCGATCTGCTGCTGGTCAACACCTGCGGTTTCATCGGCCCGGCAGTGGAAGAGGCCATCGATGAGATCCTGCGGCTGGCGGAATATAAACGTGCCGACCCGGCAAAACTGCTGGTGGTGACCGGATGCCTGGTGCAGCGCTATGGCGCCGACCTGCAAAAGGAGCTGCCCGAGGTCGACCTGTTTACCGGCACCGACGGCTTTCAGGAGATCGACGCCCTGATCAGGCGGGCCGGTCACGATCAGGAGGCGCTGCTTGACCTGCGGCCGGCGAAATTCTTGATGGACAGCTCTTCGGCCCGGCGCTTGTCCACGCCTTTCTTCCGCTCATATCTGAAGATCACCGAAGGCTGTGATAATAGCTGCTCATACTGCATGATCCCGTCAATACGGGGGAGGCTGCGCAGCAGAGCCATTGCCGACTTGACCACGGAGGCCGGCCGCCTGGCTGCCATGGGGGTTCGGGAGCTTACCCTCATTGCCCAGGATCTCACGGCCTATGGCAATGAGCGGCAGGATTCGGCCGACCTGGTGCGTCTGCTCAAGTCCCTGCTGGCCGGGACCGATATCCCCTGGATTCGTCTTCTTTATCTCTATCCCACGGGCATAACGGATGAACTGCTGAGCCTCATGGCCGCCGAGCCCAGGTTGCTGCCCTATCTTGATATTCCCTTTCAGCATGTCGCCGACAGGGTCCTGCGGCGGATGAACCGGCGGTACGGTCGTCATGATCTTGATACGTTGGTGGAACGGGTTCGCCGTTTTCTGCCGGCAGCGGCGCTCCGCACGACCTTGCTGGTTGGCTTCCCCGGAGAGTCCGAGGCTGATGTGGAGGAGATGATTGACTGTCTGCGCCGCTGGCGCCTTGATCATGTCGGAGTCTTTCGTTATGCGGACGAGGAGGACTGCGCGGCATATCGCCTTGCAGACAAGGTGGCGGCAGAGACGAAAGAGCGGCGTTATGACCGGGTGATGAACGTGCAGGCGGAGATCAGCACGGAAAATCAGCAGCATTATGTGGGCATGAAGCTGCCGGTTCTTGTCGAGGGCATCTCCGGAGAAAGTGATTTATTGCTCGAAGGGAGAACAATATTTCAGGCGCCGGAGATTGATGGCTGGGTGTATATAACCGCCGGGACGGCGGATCCTGGTGATATCGTCCAGGTCCGGATCACCGAGGCCCACACCTATGACTTGATCGGCGAGATCATGGAACCTGGTGAGACTTGACCCGGGAGGTCATGGCCATTATCGACCTCATTGGCGGGATACTTAACTTTGGCTTACCTCGCCTGAAATAGCGAGGCGCCGTCATCTTTTGAGCGACTTTTCATCCCGGTACCGGTTGACCTGCTCCCGCAGGTCCTTCCCTACTTTAAAGAAGGGAAGTTTTTTAGGAGAGACTTTAATCTTTTCTCCGGTTTTAGGGTTGCGGCCGGTGTACGAGTCATACTCCTTGACAACAAAACTGCCAAAACCCCGAATTTCAATGGAATCTCCCTTGGCCAAGGCCTCACTCATGGTGTCGATGAGGGTGTTGGTTATGGATGCCGCCTCACGAATCGGGACATTGATTTTTTCGGCCAAGGCCTCAATAAGCTCCGATTTATTCATGCTTTTCTCCTCGTTGCAACTGCTGATTTACGGTAACCTGTCACAAGAAAATGAGTGGATAAAGGGGTAATGGATCTCTATATTTGAAATATAATCAGGTATCTTTCTGATTGTAAAGGGAATTTTACCTGATTATATTTTTTCAGGTCTTTTTTTCGTCAGATGACGGTACTTACCACGCTGTATTGCTTCTCTGTTTAATTTCCCGGGACGGTTGCCCGCAGCCGCTTTTTGTCTGTATCTGTCCTTTTCGTATCGGTTGAGCTGGCAGGGTATCGGCGGGCACTTTTTTTAAGAAAGGGTTTCTAATCAGCGAGGCGGAGTTCAATGAAACAAGAGAAGTAAATATGCCCGGTAATTCAAAGAAGAAGCGGTTAATCTGATCCCTGGACAGGGTATCAGATTACCGCGGCTGCCCGAAATTTCGGTGTGAATAAGAACAATGTCCAGGGGCGCTGGCAGCGCGAGATTGAAGGGGCCGGAGGTATTCAACAATGATGCAGCCCTGACAGCTCTTCTTGGCCGTTTGCTTCATCACGTTGAAATTGTTGTTATTGGGTGGAAATGCTTACGGATTCAGGAAATATTTTATCAGGCTGGCTACCGGGAGCCGCAACGCCCAGCCAGAGCCAATAAAAATGTTACCAATTTTTATTGGCTCTGGATTTTCAAATGGCCACATTTGCTACAATTTCATGTAGTCGCAGTCGCTATAGCAGATTAGCAGAAGTTCGTTCTCCGAAGCAATTAATAAGCATGGGCTATGAGCTTGAGCAATTTAGCTATATTTTTCAGCAACTGCAAAAACAGACCAGATCTTTTCTGTCGAAAAAATAATCCGAACTTGGCGACCGGACTGTTTGTGCGGCCTGTTTGTTTTATCCATCAGGCCGGGAACGTAAGCGGTCACGGGTGAGGTGCAAAAGGTTGTCTTCCTTACCCGTAACCAGTTGTCCTGAAGGGTTCTCAGGTTCATTTGAAGATAAGGGTCAGCTGGGCCATAAACCGGTTGTCAACTTTTTTGTTCCAGTCATTGTTCCTGAAATCATAATTCACCGTGGCCCTGACCCTGGGAGTGAAAAAGTACTGGAGGCCGAGAGTCAGGGTCTTCTGTGAGACATCTCTTGCAAGGTCCTTCCCGTTGTCCGGGTCGTACAGCGAGTATCTGATGTCGAACTCAAGCTTTTTGCTCAGCACGGGCGGCCGGTAACCTAAATCCACATACCAGCCAAAGGCATTGAGGTCGGCATGGGGCACGCCATGACCGGCAACCGAGGTATTCTCGGTAAAAAAGCGCTTGGCGGCCGGCACGGCGCCACCAAGAAATTTGGGTGCATAAACCCAGCCGTCGCCCCAGACGGCTTCCGCCACGAGATGGCCGGCGCCGCGGTTGCCGAAATCATTATTATAAGCGAACTCCAGTCCGTAACGCTTCCGGTTCTGTACGGTTTTACTGCCGTTCGCTCCTTTGGCAAACGTATAACCGGTCCTTTTGCCATTCACAAACCACGCCCCAACCTCAAGTTCCCGCCGGCGTGGTCCCTTGGAATTATTGAAAATCCTGGAAAAGGTCAGTTTGCCGATAAGATCTTTTTTCTTGTCGTTGTCCTGGGCGTTGATCCCGTTGCCGTTGGCGACCATCAGGGCATAGGCCAACTCGTACTTATTCTGCTCCCCGAACCGCCACCAGTCAAAGGCCTGCACACCTATGTCCCTGTAGGCCCCGACCGAGCGGTCCTTGCCAAACCGCTCCAGCATCAGTTGATCATATACATCGGAAAACTCAATATATTTATGGACATGAATCGCCTGCAATCCGTCAATACCGATAGGTATCTTGAATTGGCCGAACCTGAGCCGAACACCGGTCAGGTAGTTCAAGGTAACGCTGGCATCGGTCAGGGCAATGGCATTGCTCTGGCCGCCGTTCGGATTCTCGGTGATGCCATTCCTCCCGAATTCGCTGAGCAGAAAATAATCGATCTTCCCGTCGGTCTTGGGCACTAAGCCGCGAATTCCGAGCCGGGCTCGGCGGATATTAAAATCATCCTTCCGAAAATCATCAGAAGGATCTACCTTGTCCTGCGACTGAAAATAAGTGGGCTGAATGAATCCCCACAGGTTTACGGGCTTGGCCTGCGGTTTCTCCGTGCCCTGCAATTGAAACCAGTTCGCCGCCTCTGCCCCGGTCGGCGCGGTCAGACAGCTGCCTGCGGCTAACAGAAGCGCGAAAAAAACGGTTTTTACGGCATTGACTTTCATTTGAGCGTCCCCTCCTTACAAGTATATAAATTATATCAACTTAAATTGTATTTATTAACTGCTGATCAATAACGACCAACGGCCACATACCGTCAAGGTCGTCCTTATTGTCTGCCGTCATTGCACCTTGATATAGGCGTATCCCTCATTCTCAAGCTGCACAATGCGCACCTGGCCCGAAGGCGTGGTCGTGACAAAGGACTTCAACCTGTTTTTGTTGATATGGGTCCTTTGGAGGGTGATACTGCATTGCTCGAATTTGACGTTATAGCCATCGGCCAGGCTTTGCATCATCTCCCGAATCGACTTGGCGGTCTTGGCTGAAACCTTGTTTTTGGCAAACTTGGTACCCTTTACGTTTTTGATCATGAACTGCACCCCGGCGGAATTCGACACAAGCCGCACGTCATAATCAATATTGTGGGTTGTGTAATAGTTGACCAGGTTATAGATATTGCGGAGGGTAGCATTCATGCGCTTGGCACTGTTGAAATCAACGTGATAAACCGCCTTCCTCACCATGTTCGAAGCCGCCATACTTGTTGACGGCAATACCGAACCAAGCAGAATTAGACTCATAGCAAGACAACCCAACACCTTTTTCCATCTCATGTTCACACCTCTTTTTTTGCCTGTTTATTCTTTCCAAAAACAGGCTTTATTGATTTGGCCCCATTTTCCCGGAAAATCAGGAAACAGAGCACTGACAACAGCCGGTAATCTCCGGCATGCTTGTTGCAAACCATATAAAAAAGTCATCTTTTGATAAGAAACCTGAAAAATGAAGCAGTAATTTTTCTGTATTATCCAGAAAAAAATAATAGGTGGAACTAAATGTACTGCATGCTTACCGATGAAATTATTTACCGATTTCCAGCTTGGCGGCTGCTTTGGAAGACGCCATCATTGCCAAAGCGGCCGCCAAGATACGGAGTGGCAATGTCCTGCCTGCGGGCTGGCAGCCCTTTTCGTGTGTTTTTTTAGATCCGTGATGAAGTCCGGGGCAGGCAAGTGATGCGGTGCCCTGTGACCGCCTATAGACAGGGGGCAAACGGCTACTATGCGTAGTTGTCTGCCCCCTTGGTTGGATGCATATAAAGCAATCAACATGCCATTGTCAGGAAAGCGGACGTTGTGTGGATATATCTATTTGTTTTTATTTAGATAAAAAATAAATATTGACACTACCCCCAAGAGCAGTTAATCCTCTTGAGGGTGCATTTTGCACCACAAATAACGGGAATCGCAAAAATGATGTTGCGCTGGCGCACCGCAAAAAAAGGAATTTGGCAATTCAAAAGGTTGCAAATCGGCCATAAGGTCTTGTTGACCATGTTGGCGGTCGTGATCCCGTTAATGGTGCTTTTGTCTCTTCTGATCACCAATTCCACTGAAAATATCCTGCGGACAAACGCGACCCGGGAGGTTGAAGAACTGGCTAAGAAATCGGCACAAAGCCTGGATATGCTGGTCCAGGATTCGAAAACAACCATATTGACCATCGCCCGCCGCCCGGTGGTTCAGAGTTTCCTGACCGCTCGCGACCACGGTAACCGTGACCAGACCATCCGGTCTATTGCCAAAATGGAAAAGTCCTTTCTGGATTTTCAGCAGCTGGATAAAACTATTCAGGCCATTCGCTTCATCAACCCGGCAGGGTATGTTCTGGCCAAGGTTCGGGAAGGTGTTATCATTGCGCACAAAGGTACCATGCTGACCGACCTCGGAATCCGGGCAATCAGCTCGAAAAAAGACCGGGATTTCTTCAAGGAAGCGATTACCCTTAAGCGGGGCCAGGTCTCCATCTCCAACCTGGAACGAGGCTGGATGGAAGGTGAGGATAAATGGTGCCCGGCCATGGTCCGTTTTTCGACTCCGGTTTTTTTGAGCACCGGCAAACTGGCCGGCGTGGTAACCATCAATGTCTGGGGAAAAACCGCCGGGACAACGATCAATCAGCTCATGTCACCGAAGGCCGGCTCCGCTTTTCTGATCGAAAGGAATCTTCATAACCCGGCGCGCAACGGCATTTTCCTGTTTTACCAGAACAGCAATTGCGAATTTGGTAATCAGACAGGAAGCAGGATTACCGTTTTTCAGAAATATCCTGCGTTCATAACCAACGCCTGGATGCACCGGAACGAGGGGGTCAGCATTCATCTGCGGACCGGGGACATTGTCGCCTACCATTTTTTTTCGCCCTATCACCGTTCCGACAAAGGCTGGGTGGTAGTGGTAAATGCCAAAAGAAATTTTTTTATGGCCCCCTTGTCTACCATCAAGAACAGGATTCTCTGGTACGCCGGGCTGGTACTTGTCCTGGTGGTCGGGGCGGCCTTCTTTGTCGCCCAGTCTATCACCAAGCCGATCCGGCAAGTCATCGACGGAACCCATCACATCAGCAAGGATCTCTCCTTCCGGATCCCGGTGCAGTCCGAGGATGAAGTCGGAACCCTGGCCCTTGAGATCAACCGGATGGCCACGGCCCTGGAACGGCACCTTGAAGAAAAGAAACGGATTGCCGACAGGATCTGTCAATCTGAGAAACTGGCCTCAATCGGTGAAATGGCGGCCGGCCTGGCACACGAATTGAACACCCCCCTGTGCAATGCCCGGGCGCTTTCGTCCCTGGCCCGCAAGGACCTGGAAAAGGGCAAATGCGATCCGGTGGCCATCAAGAACGACCTCAATGATATCCTTGAACAGACTGACAGGTGCGCCCAGATCATTGCCGGCCTGTTGAGTTTTGCCCGCCGCCAGAATCCGGAATTCACCTATCAGGACGTCAATGCCCTGCTGGAAAGCTCTATTGCCCTGATCCGGATCCGCACCGAGGAAAAGGGCGTGCGGATCAGCTTTGAAAAAAAAGGTCTGCTTCCTCAACTCAAAATCGATGGCCACCAGATGCAGCAGGTTTTTGTCAATATCCTGCTCAACGCGGTTGACGCCACTCCTCCCGGCGGCCGGGTGGACATCCATTCCGATGCCACCTCCGCCAGGGTTGCCATCTGGTTCGCCGACACCGGGATAGGCATCAAGGCGGGGCACCTGGACAAAATATTTGATCCTTTTTTCACTACCAAGGAAGTCGGCAAGGGGACCGGCCTGGGCCTGGCCGTCAGCTATGGTATTGTCAAGAATCATGGCGGTGCCATTGAAGTTGAATCAACACCGGGAAGGAGAACGGTGTTTACCGTGCTGCTGCCCACAGGAGAACGCGACAATGATACGAATAATGGTGGTTGACGACGACCCGACCGCCTGCAAGGTGCTGACCCGCATGCTACAGCCGGACTATACCGTGGTCTCCTTTACCAACGGAACCGAGGCCTTCAACCACTTCGTCCGCAACGGGGCGGACATCATCCTGACAGACCTCCGGATGCCCGGAATGGACGGCTTTGAATTGCTGACCAGGGTAAGGGTGGTAGATCCGGAAGTAATTGTTTTCATGATCACAGGTTTTTCAACGGTTGATTCAGCGGTGACCGCCATAAAAAAGGGAGCCAACGACTACATCCCGAAACCCTTTGAACCGGACGATGTCCTGATCAGGCTGGAGCGGGCCACAAAGGAAAAGAACCTCGAAAAAGGATTCCGGGCCTGGCAGCAGGAGAGGAAGAGGTTCACCGAAAGACACCGCATTATAACCAACCACCCGAAGATGCTTGCCTCCCTGCACATGGCCAAGAAGGTGGCCCGCACCGACAGCACGGTTCTGATCCAGGGGGAGACCGGGGTGGGCAAGGAACTGATCGCCCGCATGATTCATCAGTGGAGTGCCCGCAAGGACCACGCCTTTGTGCCGGTGAATTGCAGCGCTCTGTCGGAAGGGATCATTGAGAGTGAACTTTTCGGCCACGAGAAGGGCGCCTTTACCGGGGCGGTCGACAAACGCCTGGGTTTTTTTGAACTGGCCGACAAGGGCTCCATCCTGCTCGACGAAATCGGCACCACGGACCATAGATTCCAGGTAAAACTGCTGCGGGTCCTGCAGGACAAATTCATCTACCGGGTCGGCAGCCCTACTGCCAGGCATGTCGATGTGCGTATTATTGCCGCCACCAATCAGGACCTGGAAAAAGAAGCCCGGGAAAATCTGTTTCGCCGCGACCTCTATTACCGGCTCAGCGTGGTCACCATCAGGCTCCCCCCGTTGCGGGACAGAAAAGAGGACGTCCCGTTGCTTGTCGAGCACTTTGTCAAAAAGCACCAGCACATCAATCCGCGCATCACCGCCATCTCCCCGGAAGGACTTACGGCACTGGCCCATTATGATTATCCGGGCAATGTCCGGGAGCTTGAAAATATTATTGAACGGGCGATGATCCTGGAAAACGGCGAGCAGTTGACGCCGGCCAGCCTGCTGATGGATCCTGACCAGATGCCGTCCCCGGAGGCAGTGCTCCCGTCCGGGCCGGAAAGCGGTGAGAACCCTGACGGCAGGTTTCAGCTGAAATGGGCGGAAAAGGAATACATCCTCCGGGTGTTGCAGTTGTGCAACGGCAAAAAGATGGAGACGGCCAGGCTGCTGGGGATAAATAAAACCACTCTGTGGCGGAAGATGAAAAAATACGGCATTGATACGGTTCAATAAATTGCCGCCCGGAATAGCCTTTCCCTAACCTGTTCGCCTGGGGCGGGAGGCCAATTATTCAGGTAAAAGGCGATGCCGAGCAGGGCCGTGGCCGGGTAAATCGTCGTCGCGATCAGCCGCCCAAAATAAAAATTTTAGATAGGGGGAAACGATGAAAGACGCAAAGCGGAAATTGACCACCAATGCCGGCGCTCCGGTACCTGATAATCAGAATGTGATGACTGCCGGGCCGCGCGGCCCGCAGTTGCTGCAAGATGTCTGGTTTCTGGAAAAACTCGCCCACTTCGACCGTGAGGTCATTCCCGAGAGGCGCATGCATGCCAAGGGTTCCGGGGCGTATGGAACCTTCACCGTTACTCACGATATCAGCCGCTACACCAGGGCCGATATTTTTGCCGGGATCGGCAAAAAGACCGAACTGTTCACACGTTTTTCAACAGTGGCCGGTGAACGCGGCGCGGCAGACGCGGAGCGTGATATCCGTGGCTTTGCCGTTAAATTTTACACCGGCGAGGGCAACTGGGACCTGGTGGGGAACAACACGCCCGTCTTCTTCCTGCGTGATCCGCTCAAATTCCCCGATCTCAACCACGCCGTGAAGCGGGACCCTCGGACAAACCTACGCAGCGCCCGCAATAACTGGGACTTCTGGACATCACTGCCGGAGGCACTGCATCAGATCACAATAACCATGAGCGACCGCGGCATTCCCTCCTCCTATCGCCACATGCACGGCTTTGGCAGTCATACCTTCAGCCTCATCAACGCCCGCAATGAACGGCACTGGGTCAAGTTCCACTGGGTCTGCCAACAGGGCATCAGGAACCTCACGGATGCCGAGGCCGAGGCGATTATCGGCAAGTGCCGCGAAAGCCACCAGCG
>VAPE01026720.1_pt1 | contig 22600 bp, 21 predicted proteins | sample 3393911 | NCBI WGS metagenome assembly VAPE01 (sample SAMN08290436, study PRJNA428436) | hydrothermal vent metagenome | isolation source: Deep-sea hydrothermal vent chimney | place: Atlantic Ocean: South-mid Altantic Ridge
CTATAAATCCACTACCACCGATGACCAGTATCTTCATTTTAGACCTTTTTGGTTTTGAGTTATGGTTAAAATCAGATTCTCTTTTCATCTTCAAACAGGATTAACCCCGAAAACTTTCGGGGTTAATCCTGTCTAATTTTAAAGTGCTCTTCTCTCTGTGCCCTGTGGCTATACCGAAAACCTACACCTCGTAGGTGTCACCTACGAGGTGTAGGTTTTCGGTATTCCGTTAGTTTTTGGCTTCTTTGACCTCTTTTTCAATCCATTTATACGTTATCTCTAATCCCTTTTTCAGAGGCATCGAGGGTTTCCAGCCTAATTTCTCTTCTATTAATTTGTTATCAGAATTTCTTCCTCTAACACCCAGTGGGCCGGGGATATGTTTTATAGACAGCTTTTTTCCTGCAATCTCCGCTATCATTTCTGATAGTTGATTTATTGTTACCATCTCCTCTGAGCCAATATTGACAGGGTCTGTACAATTCGACCTCAACAATCTTGTTGTGCCTTCAAGGCATTCGTCGATATATAAAAACGACCTCGTCTGCTTACCGTCGCCCCATATCTCTATTTCTCCTGCATCCTCCGCCTCAGCTACTTTTCTGCATAATGCTGCCGGAGCTTTTTCTCTTCCACCCGTCCAGGTACCTTCCGGTCCTATCAACCTACACCTACGAGGTGTAGGTTGATAGGTTGCATTCAAAGAAAGCCATCAGATATTTTACCCAAATCTGCCTTAAGCTGAAATGGGTAATAATTTACTTAATACTCTATAGATTCTCTCTGCTGCCTTTCCATCACCGTAAGGGTTGATAGCTATTGACATCTTATCATAAAGCACTGGATTGTCCAGCAGTTCGAATGTGTTATTGACTATTGTATCCTTGTCTGTACCAACTAACTTGACCGTTCCAACCTCTATCCCTTCCGGCCTCTCCGTGGTATCCCTCATAACAAGGACAGGCTTACCCAATGAAGGGGCCTCTTCCTGAATACCGCCGGAATCAGTGAGGATAAGATAAGAATAACTCATCAAGAATACAAAGGGCTCGTATTCAAGAGGTTCAATTAGATGGATATTTGGCCTCCCATTTAAGATGGTCTTTACAGGTTCTTGCACATTCGGATTAAGATGTACAGGATAAACTATAGTTACATCTTCCCTCTGTTCTGCAATTTCCTTGAGTGCTGCACAGATATTCTCAAAGCCCTCACCAAAGTTTTCCCGCCTGTGACCGGTAACTAAAACGAGTTTTGAGTGGTTAGTATCAGTGTTAGTTGTCAGTGTCAGATTGTATTTCTCCTTGAAATGTGTTATCCAATGTTTTTTACTGCTTGCTGCCTTCTGCCCACTGCTTACTGTTAGCAATGCGTCTATTACTGTATTCCCGGTTACCCATATTCTATCTTCAGGAATACCTTCTTTTAATAAGTTAGACTTAGCCCAGTCTGTAGGGGCAAAGTGGAAGTCTGCAAGGGTACTTAATAGATGTCTGTTCTTTTCCTCTGGAAAAGGACTGTACTTGTTATAAGTTCTAAGCCCAGCCTCAACATGACCAATGGGTATTTTAAGATAATACGCCGCAAGCCCTGCCACAAAAGCAGTTGTTGTATCTCCCTGTACTAAGACTAAATCAGGTCGTTCACTTTCTAAAATGCCTCTAAGTCCCGTTAAAACATTTGTCGTAACATCAAACAGATCCTGATTGTCCTTCATAATATCCAAATCGTAATCAGGAGAAATATCAAAAATCCTTAATACTTGATCAAGCATCTCTCTGTGCTGAGCAGTAACACAAAGAATAGTTTTGAATTTTGCTTGTCCTGTCTGATTTCTTTTTTTATCTAATCGGGAACTGTCCGCCTTAAGCTTTTGAATGACAGGTGCAAGCTTAATAGCTTCAGGACGGGTACCGAATACTATAAGGATTTTTCTCATTGAGATATCAAAACCTCATTATAATTGGATTCCGCATCAGACTTTTTACTGTATTCTCTTCTTTTAATAACTCCTTCATAATAACATCGTGTTCAACTAAAACCGCGATACAATCTATCCCTTTTGCAATTGTCTTTATTGAAGAATAATTGTATTCTTCTGCTAAGGGGTCAAATAGTTTTATATTGTAGCCATCTTCTGAAAGAAGCTTGACAACTTCTAAGGCAGGGCTCTCTCGTAGATCATATGTATTAGGCTTGTAAGCTGCTCCTAATGCGACTATTTTAGGGTCTGGAATATCTTTTACTGCCCTTCTTATCTTGGAAGCTGTTTTTGCTGGCATCTGTTCATTTATCTTTCTTGCTGTGAAAATCAAAGTGCAATTTTCCGGATCTACTTCTTTTATAAACCATGGATCAATCGGGATACAATGTCCTCCAACACCTATCCCAGGGGTTAAAATATTTACCCTTGGATGTTTGTTAGCAAATTCAATGGCCTCTTTAATATCAATTCCAAGGGTTTCTCCTACAGCAGCAAACTCATTTGCTAAGGCAATATTTACATCTCTGTATGTATTTTCCATAAGTTTGCATAATTCTGCTGTAACATCATCAGTTAAATACAAATTTCCTTTAACAAAGGACGAATAAAGTTCCTTTGCAGCATAACTTGACTTCTCGTTTATACCACCAATAATCCTGTCATTGTGTATAATTTCATGAAATATATTTCCAGGAAGGATTCTTTCAGGGCAGTGAGCTAATAGAACATCTGTGCCTACAACAAACCCTACATCCTCAATCATTGGTTTTATAATCTCTCTACATGTAAGAGGAGGAATTGTCGACTCAATAATAATAAGATTATTTTGCTCTATATAAGGCAGGATGGATGTAATTGCATCTATCACAAAATTTAAATCGGCCACTTTCTTTCTCTTATCCAGCGGAGTCGGTACAGCTATAATAAACACATCTGCCTTACAAGGTTGATTCTGAGCTTTAAGGTTTTTCCTCACAGTATCTTGTCGCATAAGGCACTGGAGTTCTTCCTCATCAATGTGCATTTCAGCGAGATTTATAGCTTCAACAATATTTTTGTCGATATCAACTCCGACTACTTTATGTCCTGCATTTGCAAGCATGATAGCAACAGGAAGCCCAACATAGCCAGTCCCTAAGACAACCACTTTCTTAGTCAATGTCATACTCCTTTTTCATCCATTCGATAGTTAAAGGTATACCCTCTACAAGAGTTACTTTAGGATTATGTCCCAGATCTCTAATTGCTTTACTTACATCAACCTTCTTATCTTTGGTTGTAAATTCCTCTGATTCCTTATAGGTTACTAAGGAATCACCTTTTTTCAGATATTTTAAGATCAAATCTGAGCAGGTCTTTATATCATGATAATCGGTGCCTCCAATATTATAAACTTCTCCAGGTTTGAAGTTATCAGCAATATTAGCTAAAGTTGCAGTCATATCTAATATGTAAGTAGAAGTCCTGTGATGATTCAGATATACTGTGTAGGGAATGTTGTGAAGTGCCCTATAAGCAAAGAGACAAATGACACTTCTATATGGACTATACCTCTCACCAGGACCATAAGTATTAAAAAGTCTTACTCTAACACTTTTAGTTTCGTGCATTAATGCTGAATTCATTATCTGCATCTCGTTAACCCATTTTGTAATAGCATAGTCATTCATTTGCCTAACCTCATACTTGTCCATAACATCTTCAGTCATAACACCTTCATAATCTCCGTACACCTCGGAACTGCTCGTATGGATAAGTTGGAATCCGTATCTTTCTTGAAGTCTCAGAATATTCTTCATCCCCACCACGTTAGTCATCCAAAGATTTTCATAAAAATCTTCGCCATTCCATCTACCAAATTCAGCAGCAAGGTTATAGACATAGTCAAATGTATGATTTTGAAAAACACTTTCCAGTTGACGGAAATGAGAAATGTCACAGCGGATATAATTTGGATCATGGTGTTGACATAGATCACAGAACCACACTTCATGCCCCCTTTTTCTTAGTTCGGGCACGAGAAAAGAACCAACCGCCCCAAGTCCACCTGTTACAAATATCTTACTCATTTAACATACCTCCTTCTCTGATAGCTGAACATATTACTTCTATATACTTTGATACTAATACTCTTTCAGAATATCTTAAGGCTGCTTTACGCGAATTTCTACCGATTTTTTTAATTTCTTCTGGATTTTTATAAAGGTATAAAATTGCATTTTTCAGTGATTCTGGATTTTCTGGTTCTATCACTATTCCACAGTTATTATTTCTCACTAATGACGCAGCTTCTCCTTTAACCGCCATGATGATTGGTTTACCCATTGCCATATATTCATATGTCTTGCTTGGAATTGTTATTTCATAAAGACGTCTTTTCACTAAATGTACTAAACAAACATCCGCAGTATTAATAAATGAAGGAATCTTTTGGAATGGTTGAGGTGGTAAAAATAACACATTATCTGCTTTCATATCTCGAGCTTTTTGTATTATCTTATCTCTTTCTGAACCACCCCCAACAAATAAGAATTTAATTTTTTTATTTTCAGCAATTAAAGTAGTTGTTTCAATAATTTTCTCTACTCCTTGGGCATATCCAAGTGTACCTAAAAAAAGAACTACAAAACAATCTTCTAAACCAAGTGCTTTCTTTTGAGTCGGAGCTTTTTCAGGGTCAAACTTGTCTGAATTTGCCCAACTGTTAATAACAAATATCTTATTCGAATGAATCCCCTTTTTAATTATTTCATTCTTAAATCCATGCGAGATAACTAAAATTGCTGATGCACTTTTGTAAATAATGACCTCTATAGCTTGCCATATTTTAATTAAAAATCTGTTCTTTAACTTTCCCAACTCTATTGCTGTATCAGGGTACAGATCTTGTATATCAACGATGAAAGGTATACGCCTTATCTTACTCACTAAAAACGCAGTGATCAAGGAAAAGAACGGTGGGGATATACTTATTATTATATCAAACTTTCTTCGTGTTACTATTGAATAAATTGCACTTGAGAACATATAGGTAAGAAAGGTTATAAGTCTTTTGTAGATTGTATTTATTTTTGAAATGAATGTGTATGTGCGGACAATTTTGATTCCATTATAGTCATCTTTTAGTATTAATTTATTTTTATATTCAGGATTAACAGTGCCAGAATAATAAGGAAAGGCTGTCACTACTGTTACATTCATTCCGTCTTTGCTTAACTTTTCAGCCAATGTAGTCATCCGTATTGAATTTGCAGCTATTTCCGGAAAGAAAAGAGACGTTAGTATTAAAATTTTCATCCTAACTAAACATCCATTTGAACGCTTTTTTTATATCTCCTAACATAAGTTTAGGATCCTTTCTGTATGCCTTTCTTCTTGACCATCCCCGCCTTAACATCTTGGTCCAGTGTGTGTTATGTTTATTAAACTCTTTCATTAAATATTCAGCTACCTGCATAAATTCTTCATGTTCCATACTAACAACACGTTTTCTATAGTCTTTGAAGAAATAATCCTTTGGATTTGTCTCAAAAAAATGACTGATATTAATATCACTATTAATTAACCCTAATTCAATTCCCTGATTCCACAAATGTGTATTTGGCATAGGTGCATACAGACCAAGTCCTGCATACGGAGGGTTCAGCTCTTTCATAAATTCAAGGGTCTTTAGCATATCTTCCTTTGTCTCGGTTGGAAGACCATACATAAAATAAGCACTCCAGAACATCCCGTGTTTATTCAACATATCGGCGGCTTTTTTCATCTGTTCAAATGTAACCCCTTTATTTACCTCTTTTAAAATTCTTTCACTCCCTGTCTCAATTCCAACCTTAACAGTATTACATCCAGCTTCCTTCATTATATCTAATAATTCATCAGTAATCAGATTTACCCTTGTTGTACAGTCCCAGTTTATACCAAGCTTTTCTTTCTTTAACATTTCACAAAATTGTATTGTCCTTTGTTTATTAACAGTAAAGGAATCATCCTTAATTGCAAATTGTTGAGTTCCATATTTTTCCTTTACATGTTTGATTTCTTCAATGACATTGTCCAAATTCCTATAACGCACCTTTGGAGGATGTGAACAAAAACCACACTTATAAGGACACCCCCTCGAAGTCATTATTACACCCATGTCTTCCGATGTATATTTGTCCTTATTCAATAACAAATCCCTTGCAGGAGACGGATATTTATTCAGGTCTGAAATATAGGGGCTCTGCTTCCTGAGAATAACCTGCCCTTCTTTCTTGAAAGAGACTCCAGGTATTTTCTGAAAATCTGTATAATTGTTTTTTATTGCCTCGATGGTGGACAGTATGGACTCTTCGCCTTCACCTGACATACAAAAGTCAATATAAGGCGACTGGAAACATATCTCAGGCCAGTCCGTAACATGGGGACCACCAACGATAATGGTAACATCAGGCTTGGTCTTTCTGCATATTTCAGCGGTTTTAACTACTGACCCAAAATTCATCGTCATTGCAGTAATACCAACAACGTCAGGCTTATAGTCTTCAACTACTCCCGCTATTCTTTTCCAAATGAAATGACTACTGCTATTTATCTCTTTCCGATAATTTTCCAGCCTCTTATATTCCTTGCTAAAATTAAGATCGCCGGTATCCTGCCGCTCTCTGTCAACATCATAAATAACCACATCATGCCCGGCTTCTTTTAAAACTGAGCCAATGTAACTCAGCCCTATTGGGAAATACCTGCTGTCATAACCAGTGAAAATTGCATAAGGTGGATCAATAAGTAATATTTTCATTTAAACTCCGAGAAGCCTTCTCCATTTCCTAAGCTTCTGTAGGACAGGATATTTATAGTATACCTTTCTTATCAGATATTCTCCATACGCACTGAGGGTTCCTTCATTTTGTGCCAACTCCTTCATCATCTGTTCTCTGAGCAATTTCAGCGTTTCAATATCATGTTCTACAGTGTAATAAACCATTGAATCGCTTTGTAACCAGTGTTCATCTGAGATAAGTCCTTTTGACTTTGCGAGTTCGTATATCTCGGTATCTGGTAAAACCCATAAAATCTGACCACTCGGAGCATCGTATGGTTCTATCTTTTTCATTAACTGAATGGTCTCATTAATGGTCACTTCATCCTCTCCAGGATTTCCTACTATGAGATATGCTCTAGGCCTAATACCAACATCATGTGATAATTTAAATGCTTTTTCTATTTGCTCAACAGTTTGCCCCTTTTTTATATTTCTAAGTATCTTAGGGCTGCCAGATTCAACTCCATAATCAATTCTGTAACAGCCGCTCTTTTTCATCCAGCTTAAGAGCTCTTTATTTACATGGGTTACATGAGACTCAGCCACCCAGTTAATATTAAGGTTCCTTTCTATGATCCCCTGACATATCTCAATAGCTCTAGCTTTCCTTACAGTGAAATTGTCGTCAAAAAAAATGAAATTTTTAACCCTGTAATTTTTGTATAGCCATTCGATTTCGTCCAGAACATTTTTAGCACTTCGAGGACGCCATTTCTGCTTCCAAAATTTAGATGCAGAACAATATACACATCTATGAGGACAGCCCCTTGAAGTAATGATTGCAGCAGCTCTCTCATTAGTTTCAGGGAGACCTAAATATTCGTCTAAATTAAACTCATCGTAACTAGGGAAAGGTATGGCATCTAAGTCTTTAACGAAATCTCTTGCCTCAGTAATAATCAACTCACCGTCTTCCTGATATGCTATACCTTTAACTTCTCTTAGGTTACCGTTATTAAGAAGCCTCTTCACCAAATCTAAAGTTGTGATTTCTCCCTCACCAATAACCACAGCATCTGCATTAGCTGATTTAAACATATGACCAGGAAAAGCAGTAGCATGGTGTCCACCAAAAATGATTTTTACGCTGGGAAGAATTTCCTTAACGAGTTTAGCTGTTTTAAACGATTGACCCCGCTCCAGAGTCCAGCATGGAATACCCACTACATAAGGATCTCTCTCTTTAACAACCCTTTTTAGCCTTCTCCAGGAAAAAGAAGCGGCATCGAGCACTCTGGCCTCAATACCATTTTGCTTGAGGTACGAAGCAATATAAGCCAATCCCATCGGAGGGAAATCAGCCCGTTGTGGAATCTCTCTGGGAGGGTTAATTAGTAAAACTTCAATCATTTACTCAGTTGATTCTATATACTTCTTCAAAAATCCTTAAAGTCTCTATGGCTGTCTTTTCCCACGAGAAGAACTGAACCCGTTTTATTGCCCTTTGTCTTAAATTCTGGCGAAGTTCCGTTGATTTACTTTTAAGCATTGATATCCTCTCAACTATTTGAAATTGTTTGCAGCTTTAGCTAATTGGACAACTGTCTTTTCAGCACAAATATCCCAGGAAAATTCCGAGGCTCTTTGTCTGGCAGTCTCTGAAGCCAATGCACGCTTTTGAGAATCCCAGGACAATACTTCCATGATTTTATTTGCTAAATCTTCTCCTGAATAAGGCTTGTAAAAAATAGCTGCATTCCCAAAAATCTCCGGCAGGCAGGGATTATCCGCAGAGATACATATGCAACCATGTGCCATCGCCTCACCTGCAATCATGCCAAAAGATTCCACACGACTGGTCATAACAAATGCAAAACAGTTTTGATAGCACCACGCCATTTCTCTCTCGTTTAAATTGCCTGCCCAATAAACCCTGGATGACAGGTTATGAGTTTTAATTATAGCTTCTAATTTCTTCCTATATTTCATCATCACGGAAGTGGTTTCTCCTGCAATTACCAGCCCTGATATTGACGATTTAGCAGAGAGATGGTTAAGGGCATAAAGCACATCTTCAAGCCCTCTGGCCGGCCTGATTGAACCAGCAGCGAATAAGAACTGACCATCCCAATCATTAGGAATAAAGGGCGGCCTCACCACATTATTTCCCTTTTGGTTCAGATCTTCTACACCATGATACACTATTCCTATTTTATCCGCCGGAATGTCCCATTTTTTTATCAAAAAATCCTTAACAAATTCTGAAACAGCAATTACTCTGTCCGATTTATTTATAGCCTTTCTCGCATCCACAACCTGAATCCACTGCCTGCCCCTTTCGTTAAAAGGATTGCCATCAATATTAGTTACGAATGGCTCCATATTTTGAATCATATTAACAACGGGAACCTTATTAAAGCGAAAAGAACGCTCTGTTGGTGAATATATTACATCAGGTGAAAATTTCTCTAAGTGCTGCTTCAACTCTTGATCCGAATTATGACGCATAAACCTGAAAGGCTTACAATTTACAAATTCAACATTGGAAAATGGTTCATCAAACCAGTCTTGAACATTCAGAGATTCTGGTGAAGCACTAAGCAAGGCTTCAACAACAGGGTTTGCAGCCATACGTGGAATGACATTACGCAGATACTTCCTGTATCCCCCACTCATCCCTCCGCCGGTTAGATTGATGATAGCTATTCTCATAGGTTTCTTATGATTATTAGGTCAAGATAGTTAAAACTTACCAAGCTAAAGTTCCGAAAGGAGCGAAAAGCCGGGAGCGAAGGGCGTGAAGGCAAGCAATAAGAGTGGGGCAACTCCCACTTGTTGACATGAGCACAAGGCCCATGATAAGATTCTAAAATTCACTTACCACCAGCTCTCCGATCTTCTCAGATTGATGGTTTTCAAAGTAGCCTATAGACTGGCACTTCAAGCTATCTATCAAGGATGCTATGAACAATTCCTTTGCACACCAATTCTCAGATAACATCAAATTCAAGTATACCTACTTTGACTGGGTCATTATCCTTGCACTAATTGGGTTATAATTGGATTTAATGTTACCATTCTGTTTCATCATAATAATTTTGGGCAATTTCCCATGTATGTTTTTTTATAGTGTTTTTTATTTCTGATGGCACCATGTCTTTGAATGCCCACGCTAATTTTCCAGCATTCCTTTTGAAATCTAAAACCTTATCTTTACGGGCTTCTACTTTTCCAGAAAATATGTTTTTTTCTATAAATTCGTTCATTGAGGGTGTAATTTTGAGATTTAGCCTATTGGCTAACTGGCTTAAGTAATAACTTGGATCGCAGGAAAAGTCCTCGTGTCTTAGTACTATCCAGTTATCGCATCTATTATATTTTTTATTGTATTGATCTAATACTTTGTATATTGCATACCACAAAACTCCTGCCATTTCTTCAAATGAATCAATATTTTTGAACAATCCTATATCCTCTTCAGTATAAAACTTATCACACAACTCTTTCTGACTTAGTAACTCATTAAAGTTAAATGTCCAATTTAATCTTTTCAAAGATACATAAAAAGAAACAGGATGTCTAATCATGACTATTACATCGAGGTTAAAATTTGAGAACATATAATCGCTAAGAAAGGCTGCATTTGGATCTTTTATCAGTATTCTAATCAATTGATTTTTAAGTTTATAAAAATTTAATTTCCATTGTAATTTTGATCCGACAAAATTTTTAAGAACTTTTTTGATTGAAGGGTCCGAATCAACGCCTCTTTTGGCTTTAGCTTTCAGAGCAAAAAAGCTATTAACTAAATTCCTGTAATATTCATCGGGATAAGGAAACCAGTGATTTACTCCGTATATACCATTGGTTCTGTTGAATGGTTCTTGTATATAAAAATACTCGGATTTTGCAAGCAGTTTCCCCATAAATGTTGTCCCACTTCTGTGGGAACCAGTAACCAACAAATGATTTTTCTTAGAAATTACCATCCTGACTTGCTCCTTCTAACGAATAATGCAAAGCATAGAACACCTAAATACTGTGGTGGACCCCATCCTTTGGACAGCCTGAAGGGTGTTATAAACTCTGAGAATGAAGCATCTTTGAGAGAAAACACGGCAAAAATAGACATGAGTGCATCGGCTAAAGAAACTTGAACATTCCCTGGCCGATGATCTTCGTTTTTTGCAAAACTGGTTCTCATGGCCGCAAACAGAGCATCGGCATTCAGGTGTTTACGCAGCCTGATGTCTTTGCTCCGTGCGATTTCTTTTTTGTGTGCCTTCACAATTGTTTTATGATGGTTTGACATGGCGCATCCTTGTAACTTGTTGTTTTTCTCACAAAAAGGCAAAAATAGCTATCTCCTTGATATGTCAAGGAAAATTTTAATTTCACAGTTGATATTTTAAAAAGTTTACGAAAAACATTTTAACAAACCACACTATTTCTGCATTCCCGGGCCGTCCAGGAATTGCTGGTATATCTTGCCTTCATTTTCCACCTCAATTGTAACTTATCATACTGTCCGACTTTCTGTGCCCATTGTAGTTATTTAGAGCCTTATGAGTTCATTACTTGAAATCTAAATTAAAGACGAAAGAATGAAATTACAAAGGATGCTATCCTCTTTATTCTCTCTTTTTGGCATATCATAGCTGACCATTCTTATCGAAACCTTCTTTCCAATGCTTTCCCTTGAATCGCATGGTTTCAAGGAAAGAACATGGATAATTAAGATTTATTAGTCGATAAAGCTTCCAGATTTTGCACCACATCAGTCTACGATCTTCTGTTAAACCCGGCAAGGCAGGTTCCAGAATCCTTTTCGTTTCCGGATTTCCTTCATTTTTGAACTTTTTAGAGCTTATTGAAATTGCTGATTTAGAAGTATCGTGCCAACGGAATGCACCTAAATATTGAGGAATATATAAGACTTTCCCTCCCGCTTTCATCATCCGCATCCAAATGTCCAAATCCATACTAAGATAATATTCCGGATTTAAGCAACCCACATCTCGGAACAAGGATGCATTAAAGAAAACTGACGGAGCAGGAGCAGACCAGATACCGCGGAACATGAAAAATCTAGTTTGTCGGGGGACTCTAATCATTTTGTTTATTATGCCATCCTGATCTATATATACACAATTTGCGTGAATCAGATCCGGCTTTCCATTTTTAATATAACGATCGGCAACTACTTGTAAACACCCCGGAAACAGCACATCATCGCTGTTCACCCAGCAAAGGAGTTCACCTGTTGCCTTTTCAAATCCCTTATTTATAGCCTCTGATTGACCATTATCTTTCTCACTTACCCAAAAGTCTATGCGGTCTTCATATTCACGAATGATATCCACACTATTATCTGTACTACCACCATCAACAATGAAGTATTCAAGATTGGGATAGTCCTGATTCAGGACGGATTCAATCGTCTCACGAAGAAATTTTCCTTGGTTATATGATGGTGTAACGATAGAAATTTTAGGAAGATTCATATATTTATCTTCTCTTTCATTTATTACTATAATTACCACACAATACGACGTGGAACAAGACGTCGGAGAATTCCATCAGGCTGACTCTTTCTTTCTGCCGCTTTATCTGTTTTTAAAAGCATTGCCTGCCGCCAGGCTGCACCAAAGATGACCCCTGCAGCTGCATACTGTCCCAAAAAACTACTACTCATAAGGAAACAAATCCAGCACCAAATCATAGTTAATCCAGCAAATAGTCCCAGGAATTTTACTTCGTCAGATGCCTCTATCCAGATCTTCCTTGATGCTTGTATAATGATGAAAGGCAAATAAATAGAATAAACAAAAAGCCCTATTAATCCCAGTTGAGCTAAAGTAGTGACATGACCGAGATGCCCCCAAGCAACAGTCAACCTTCCGGAAATATCTCTATGGCTATATGGAGTAAAGTATGCTAACCCACGACCTAAAATAAGTGTACCCTGGCTCCATTCTTCTATTTCTCTCTCGAAATCCAATCTGCGTGTGATAGTGCTTTCATTTATCATATCTCCCTGAAATAAGGCATTCAATCTCGGCATTATAATATCGCCCGGGCTGATGTTTGGTGTTGTATAATGCATTGTTAGTGATATCCCTCCATAGAGCACCAATAATACAAATGGAAGCACAACGGCCTTTACAATTATTTTTTTTTGTCTAAAAAGCAGAAAAGTAACGGGTAAAACAGCGATGGATGAAATCCATACAGAACGTGTCTGGTTAAGAATAGTGCTTACAGCAAAAAGTACCCCCGCTCCTATCAATACAGGTCGTCTCAGAAATTTAGTTTCAGGCAACCAAACTAATCCTGCAAGCAAAAGCCATAATCCAGGACTGTGGAATGTAATAGTGCGAAACTGTCCGATATCCCCATACAACTGATACAATGACATACGAGACTGAACAAAAAAGAAATGCTCAAATACTGAGACTAAGGAACCCAGAAATAAAGCAAGCAGTAAGGGCCTAACCTTATCTTTTTTATCAACCATCGTAGCGGCAATAATGAAATAAACCGGCAGTGTTATAGCCCAACGCAGTGCTCGCAATACTTCATAAGTCCAACCCATAACAAACCATGATTGCACAAAACCTATCAACAGGATTACAATTATCCACTTGGCTGGACCTATGATTATATTTTTATTCTTGGCATTATATTTTCCTACCACCTTCGGCATAACTGCATAAGACATCATAGCCAACAGGGCAATCAGGAGGCATGCATCATTTGCATTAAAGTAGGGACCTAATAACGGTGTCCGTGTATATGTGAAAGCATTGGCATTGGCTGCAGCGGTTAAAAAAACCACCAATAGGAAGGCCTTAAACGGCCTAAAAAGAGATAATGGTATACCGATTAATAAAATCAGATAAAGAAAATAGACTGGATATCCGATGGGTTCCATGGATTAATTTACAACCCCGGCTCCGCAAAAATTATGTAATCGAGATATGGTGCTCCTCGCACCAGAAAGAATAACCTTCTCATCAAAAAGCGGCTTTGCTACAAACTCTTTAATTTCTTGAGAGGTAAATTTTTTCATTTTAATTTCCTTATTAGCTTAATATTCACTATAACACGTAAAACACTTACATGTATCCAAGATTTTTAAGACTTTTCTCAATATCCTCTCTGTCTCTATCACTATACTTTCCTTCCCCTGAGCTATCAGATTTTAGGCTATGAGGGAGTTTTTTAATTAAAACATCGTTATCAAACAAAGCCTTCTTTACTTGACCATCTAAGTCATCAAAAATCGGCAATTCATGCATGACAAGGATATTAGGCATGATATCACAAATATCCATATTTAATTCTTTGCCTTTAAGCAATATACTTGATTTTGCAATGAAAACACCTTCGGGATAGTGATCTGCATATCTATCTTTTGGCTCTGTAATCCATTCGTATGCAAAATCATTATAAATCATATAATTCCAGTTCTCAGGAATCAGAATAAGGTCTGGAGCGTCTGAAAGATAGTCACCGCTATAAAGTTCGTCTTTCTCATAGATTTGAGAGAAGATATTTTCTCCGCTATATGGATTTTTAAGTTCTATTATCTTGTGCTTAAGTTCCTTGAGTTCAACACCAGAAAATTGCCTGCCTTTGTTGAAATAGACCTTACCCAAGTAGCCAAAGCTATATGCAAGAGATTCTTCCCATTTTATTCTTTCATATTGGTTACAAGAGGCGTGATTTCCCATCATCCTTTTCAGGAACTTGATTGTCCATGTAGGAAGGTGTCTTTTTATCCTTGCCTTTTTTTGAATACCGAATTTGTGAGCAAGGCTTCTAAGCATATTTCCTCTCTTATTAGATGGCTTACTATCCAACTTAAGCTGAAGGACGCCCCAATCCACAAGAAGATTATTAAAATGTATCTCTCCTTTTATTTCCTTCATGCCGTGGTCAGAGCATATCCAAATGTTACAGTTCTCTTCTTGGACTTCTTTTAGAAAAGCTTCAAGCAATGTATCAAAATATTCATATAATGAAAACAGAAGTTTCTTTTCATACCACACATAATGCTGAGCCCAGTCTATTTCGTTAAATACACCCCAAAACAGATCCCACTCATAGGTTTTTACTAAATGTGTATAAAGGTCAAAACGCATCTTCATCAAATTTTTTAAGTGCTTTATATAGTCTTTACTTCCAACATCTGTATATGATACTTCTGGATGGATACGATATTTATAGTTTTTTAATGTCTCTTTTAGGCTCTTTGGATAGCATATCATGCCTTCCTCAGGCGAGGATATGCCAGAGATAAATATACCATTCACCCTTGGCGGTGGATAAGCCATCGGAAAGTTAGCAATAATTACTTTCTTCCCTGCCTCAGAGAAGACATCCCAGATCGTCTTGCGGTGCATTCTGGAATAGTTGAGGGGGCGAACCTCATGCGTTTCAGAGTCTTGTTCCATAAAGTCATATATACCATGTTTGCCTGGATTAACTCCTGTTGCCATAGAGGTCCATGCAGGTGGGGTAAGTGGTGGAATAGTGCTTTTGAGCACCCCTGATACTCCCGATTCACATAGACTCTTAAGGGTAGATAGTCTCCCGCTATTCATGAGAGGTTTTATTACATCCCAGGTGGCAGCATCTAAACCTATGACTACTGTCTTCGTGTATCCCATCGCAAGCATGATATGAAATCCTTTATAATCTTTAAAAGTTTACCCCTTACATTTATGTAGACTGAAGTTGTTAGAACCAACAAAGAATTAAGTTTTGGAGGTTCCTTCCCCGATGAAATAAGCCTCTCTGAATATATCATCCCCTCAATAAACCTTCGATTGTTATTAAAAAGACGTTCGGTATAAACTGTTCGCTTTTCCCATAAAGGTTCTTTGTTTGAACGAGCCCAATTGATTAAATCCATCTGTAAACCAAGTAGTTTTTTTGAGCTCCTATTAGAGCGCAAAAAACCAAGAGGATGATATGGATGCACGGCAAAGGCATCGGGTAGTGCAGTGCTTTCCACCCCTGTCAAAATTTCCAGTCGAGCAGTAACATCCTGGCCCAAACGCGACACTCCTGTACTCCAGATGGGATGCAAATCATAACCACCCACAATCTCCCAGTGTTCTTTTCGTGCGGAAATTAGTGGGCCCTTATTCCCGACAGCCCGAGGAATAGGGTCGTTACGAGTAGGACAGGCTTTCAGACAGCGTTCGAAATCAATCACACCTTTAGTCCAATCCTCTTTTTTTACACCTATCGGATAGCTTGCGCAATGACGCACAAGATTAATAATAGCAATTTGATCTTTATGATATTTTTCAAGTAATGTTAAAAAATTAGAGGGTAGAAGCATATCTCCATCCATAATGGATATAATCTCACCTTTTGCTAATTCAATTGCTTTGTTGTTGCATCTACCCAGATGATAAGGGATTGATGGATCATCTCCTAAATAAACAATTCGAATATTCATCTTGTTTTTTACTTCTTCATAACGATCCCAAAGGGATTTTAGCCCGAGCTTGTGATTGTAGGCGTCAGCTACTTCCTTTGTCCGTTGCTCAACAAAGATAAGTTCAAACTGATTTCGATCATATTCCTGAGCTAAAAGAGCATCTATCAAATGAAAGAAATTTCTAAAAGAGCAATCCCAACTTATTATAGAATGTATCATTATTTATATCTCCCATTTATACGCTGCAACTTTCAACTTTCATATACTTTAGATAAGTGTCGATCACACAATGCCTTTATGACCTTAACATCTGGCCAATGGTGATCATCCAACATAATTACCCCACCCGAGGCAATGCACTGAGTGCACAATGCAAAATCAATTAATGGATTCAAACCTTCGTGAGAACCATCGATATAGATTAATTGGAACTCATTACCAGCATCTGTTAAGTCTTTTAAGCCTCTACTACTTATATCCCGTATTAGTTTAACATCAAGCCCAAGCTCTTCGTAAAGTGTCATTGCTATTTGCATAGCATTTTTATCAATATCAATCTTTGTGTCTTTTTTCCAGATGCCTTTGCTACCTTCTATATAACCTTTTTCAAAATACGGATCAATTGAAACTAATTTTCCTTGGAGATTGTGTTCTTTCAAAATAAGCGCGATTAAAGACAAAGAAGCCCCTAATGCAGAACCTATCTCCAGATAATTAATTCTATTGAAGATTTTAGATACCGATTCTATCGCAGTTTGAAAAGAATACACTACCTCCCTCTTCAAAGCATTACTATAGTAACTTACTGATCGTGCACTGTTTTTCTCTTTAAGAATCCTATCCAACGTTTCTTCTACTTGCTTACGTGCTCTTTGAGATATTTCCGAAAGAAGTAATTTTTCATAGTTTTTGTGTTGAAGAAAAAATAAGTTTCTCTGATCTTTTGAATACCCAATTACTGAAATGTAGACCCTTATTTTCTTTATTAAGGAAACCAAACAATTTAGCATAGGATATTTTTGCACAAACAATTTCAACCTATGTTTTAAAGTCTTCATTTCAAGAAAACTCCCCTTAAGTTATTTCTCTCAAGTCCTCTATCCAAGCTTTTACCCCATCGAGTTCTTCACGTTTCACAATGCCTTCACTGAAAAGCACCTCGTATATTTTGCAAAGATCATCTTCTGGACGACCTGTAAGGATGGTCTTATCCAACAGATCAATTATTTTGTCTACCTGCGTATAGCAAGGAATCTCATTAACGAAGTCCGACATCAGATTGTGTTCATTTCGAGCTTGATATACAGTTGCGGAGGCAAAGGCCAGTTTCAAATTTATTGCCCAGATCCCCCGTTGCGCAATATATCCACGCAAAATATCAGTAAACCTAAAGTTAACATAAGCAGGCAGGTATAGATACGGAAAAGCTTCTGCAGTCCAAATCGTGTTTTGTGAGTTAAACGGGCAATAGACACCTTTGTCTAAAGCAATTGGAGATCTGTTCTTAAACTCAATCAATTTGCCGTGTATAAGTCTATAAATAGCATCCACATCAGGGTCTTTGTCAACTAAGCCCTGCCAAACTCCAATTCTTTGGTTATTCATCACGCTCATCTTAGGTGCAAATTTATCTGAAACTAACGACAGGGGAAATCCTCTTGGCCAAATGAATTCATCAGTGAAAAATTTATAGGCATTTACTACCCTCGGCTCAGAAACTATTTCCATGGAACAGGGTTCAAAGGCAATGTTCCCCCCCCAATAATCATAGGGTATGTTATCGTCATCAGTATCTGCGATAAATTTGGCGCCATTTTTAATTGCATACAAATACCCCAAATTCTTTCTGGAATAATGGTTAAAGGGACAAACATTATATAATTCAAATCCCAATTTTTTTTGTTCTTCAACCGACAAGAAAGTGATATTCGGATATTTATCAATAAAAGGTGTTTTCTTATCACCTACTAAAACCACATGCCAGCCTTCTACTTCAGCAAATTTTCTAACCGCCTCTGTCAGATTATTGATACTGGTAATTACAATATATTTTGACATATTTCTCTCTTGCTGCAATTTTTTACTTAAGTCTCTACCATTAAAAATTCCTTAAGCAAAAATCTTATTTTTAATTGCAAACAGAAGTAACTTATCATCCTTTGATATACCAAGCGCGAATAAAATTATATAGTATAATACAATAATACTTATGACTTCTATAATATTTACCCCCCCGAAAAGGGTAAAATTGGTTATTTTTCCAAACATAGCCGATATTATGGTAGCTATAGTCCCTGCAACGATAGGGCGAATAAAATACCTATCATATACCCGTATTCTATACATTCTATAGACAAGAAAGAGCAATATTGCGAATATTGCTGTAACTGATATGGCAGTTGCTAAAGCAGCGCCAGTCGCACCAAACAGAGGTATTAGCCAAAGATTGAGTATAATATTTACTACAACAAGAATAAGACCCATGGAGAGGGTAATTCTTTGTTTCCCCGTCATTTCAAGGAGCATCCCAACCGGTCCTGTCCCAACATTAACAAGCTGACCCACAGATAAAATCATCAAGACTACAGCTCCACTGCCAAACCCTGGTCCATATATCGACATGATTCCTTGTGATGAAAAAAAGAAGATGAGAAATATTGGCAGAGTCATGGTGAATGCCCATCGGGTGACTGTTCGAAACATAGAGGACATTGCCTTTAAATTACCTTTATTATATAAATCTGCTGTGATAGGAGATGCAATAGGAAGCAAAGCAGACAAAATTATAGTTAGTAACATAGCCATGTTCCCTGCAGCAGCGTAAATACCAACATCACTGGCTTTTCCAAAGTATCCCAACATGAGACGGTCTGTATAATTAAGCAATAGATAAGAAAAACCGCTTAGGAAAACTTGTAAGGAGAAGAGAAGCAAACGTCTCGTCTTATAGGTAGGTTTTATATCCGACAAGATTTCAGGAAAAAGCTTCCACAACAAATAAAATCCCAAGCAGGCACTTAATACTCCTGAAAACAAAAATCCATATACTGCACCAGATAATCGAAAACCCAACAGAAAAGCAACACCCACCAAGAGCAGATTGATCAAAGGACGAAAGAAATTTTGCACCTGTTGCTGGTATGCAACCCGTCGAAATGATAGAGCAAATGAAGTCGTTATGCCCATCAGCACGTAAAAAGGAATTGCTATAGCGAAGATTTTAAGTGCTAAAGTTAACTCAGACTCATTGAAGAGTCTTTGTGCGATAACTCCGGCAAAGACAAACAGGATTGCACTCACCACAATGCTGGAAATTGTTGAAATACCTAATGCTACTAAAATAGTTCCCTTCACAGCGGCCTTTTCTCCTTCTCCCCTGTCCATTGCGCAAAAACGAACAACTCCCGTTGAAAGACCAAGGGAAGATACAGATTGAGCAATACCCATCACGCTCATTCCTAAGGCATAAAGCCCAAAACCTCCTGGCCCCAGCACCCTGCCAAGCATAATATTCAAGGCAAAACCAAAGACCTTGCCAATAATATTGCCACCAAAGGCAATAATGCCACCCTTAGCTACCTGCTTTGTTAATTGTTCTATGCTCTCTTCAGCAGGCTTAGTGACTGAGATTTCTTTTTCTTTTAGAGGGATATAATGTTCCTCAACCAATATATTTCTCCACAATCCCAGCAATATCATCAATCTTAAAATTATTTGTTTCTATTTTATCAGAGATAAACAAATGTGCATCATCATGGGTATGCATACCTTTGAAGTGTGTTGTGCCAAATATAGCATCTTTGTTAAAAGAGCCTTTGAGGTCGAAGCCATAATTCGGAAGCACATAAAGGTCTGGCCCATTCTTTGAATAAGGGCCATTGAAGATGTTTTCCTTGAAATATACTTCTTTAACAACCTTTTTACCCTCAAAAGTTATTTCCTTAAACCTCTGCGCTATCTCTTTTCTTAAGTCATGATACTGTGAATCCCTTACCTGTCCTCGCGGGTATTTTCCCTTAAGATGGATGTATATCCTTGACGGGTCTAAACAAAATGCCCTTGATGACTCTGATATGGATTCTATGCCCTTTGCTTTATCTTCAAGCTGTAGATAGCCTTCTTCTATGAGCCATTTATTCAGATAGACTTCTGTCTTGATAGGGGTAAAGCCATGGTCTGAGCAGGTCATAAAAAGGGCTTTTTCTTTTTTTGTCTTCTCATATATATCACCTAAAAAGGAGTCAAGCTCTCTGTAAAAGCTTTCAAATTCTTTATGGAACTCCCCTTTGTCTAATGCGTGGTGAAAAAAGAAATGATGGAGTCTATCTGTCTCTGTTATTGTGCCGATGAATATCTGCCAGTCTTCGTTTTCAAAGAAATGTCTGATAGCCTCTTTCCTTTTCTCAAAGGCAATGGAGAGGTCCTCAAAAAAGGCAGGGACATTGTCCTTGGCAAGGCCGGCATTAACATCAATTCTGTATCCAATGGAGTTCAAATAGTTGTATGCCCTCTCAGGATATGTGGCCTTTTTTAAATCTAATGCCACAAATCCGCTTGTCATAATGCCATTTAAAGGTTTTGCAGGGTATGTTTGAGGAATGTTAAGTATAACTGATGGAACTCCGGTCCTTTCCCAGAAAGTTGGGGCTTTAACATCTGTAAAATTAGGGAAATACATATCATAAGAGTTGTTTTTTAATTCCATAAAGCCGAAAATCCCATGTTCTCCAGGGTTTTTGCCTGTCATAAATGAAGTCCAGGCAACAGATGATACTTCGGGGAGTGATGTTTCCATTTTATGGAATGAACCTTCTGAAACCATAGCCTTGAAGTTTGGCATTATTCCCTGGTTCACATATGCTTTTAAAAGGGTATAAGGGACACCATCAAGGCCAATGATAACTACCTTTTTAGCGAAAGTTTTTTTCTTTTTTAGAAAAGGGAACAATTTCCATCCTTTACTTATTAATATTTGTCATAGAGCGCGCAGAGTTATTAAAGAATTCTTTAAATGCTAAATCAAAATATTTCTCTCCCTCTGCGCGCTCTGTGGCTGTGAGGTCGTTCTCACTTACATATACCCAAGTGCTCTTAACTGATCCATTACTTTCTCTTTATCCTGTCCTCGACCACCTCTTTCGGTAGTATTTTCAAGGTCCTGTTCCCAGGCTGGCATATCTGAAAACTTTTTGGTGCTGGTTTTTGCTCCAAGGGAACGATAACCCTGATAGTACAGGGGACAGAAAGGGATCTTGTATTTTTGTATCGTATCCCATATATCACGTTCCTTAAAATGCAGTATTGCATGTACCCTTGTATGTTCAGGATTGCTCCTCGGACTAAAATAATCTTCAGCAACCCGCGCATCCTGTTCATCCCACCTTATAGCTGTTGCCAAAGCCTCGATACCATTGTCTTCGATAAACATCTTCATGGGAACAGTCTTCATCAGATGATTGCCTATATATGATTCAGGCTTGAATGGAAACTCATCTCCATCAAAATTTATGTTATTGAGCTCCTGACGGTTCCTCTCATTAAGGTCTCTTACTTTTATAATGTCACCAAGCTCTTTTGCTTTATTGCTTACATCGGTATTCTTGACCATTACAACATCAAGATTCCACTCATTCTTCAATCTTCCAACATGCTCAAGAATCTCTTTAAAGACATCACCCTCGTCTATAAACATGCATTGCGGTATAGGGATTGAAAGTTCATTACATACATTTTTGAAAAGCCATAGTAGAGTTGTACTGTCTTTACCTCCGGTCCAGGCAATTGCAATTTTGTCATGCACAAATCTTTCAATAGCTTCTTTGATAATCATTTTAGAATGGCTTATTTTTTGATCCAAGGCCATATTTATAAGTCTATCTCTTTCTTCCTGTGTCATAAAGTCTCCCTGGGTTTATTTGGTTTTTTGCAGTTTATTTAGTGTCTGTGTATAAAGTCAGCCTCTCTATCCGTCATTCCGGCAGTCCTTAAGCCGGAATCCAGTCTTTTCAATAAGTTCCGGATATCCCGAACGCTTTCGGGGCATGACAAAAATAAAAAATGGCAGTTTATACACAGACACTATTTAGTCGGTTTTGTTTCTCTTCTTTATTTAGTTCATTTGGCAAAAAATTGAAAATACTCTACGGTCTTCCTCAGACCCACATCCAAACTCATCTTCGGCTGCCATCTTAATTTTTTCTCTGCTACCGTGATATCCTGACACCTGCGAACAGGATCATCCTGAGGTAGAGGCATAAAAATAATTTTAGATTTTGAATATTTCGTAAATTAGCCGCGGATTTTCGCAGATTAACGCAGATTTAAAGTATGCAAGACTTTTTTCTTTTTGGACAGGATGGACAGATTAAACAACAATTTTGAGTAATTCAGGGACGTTCTTAACTTCTTCAAC
>VAPE01002666.1_pt1 | contig 22440 bp, 17 predicted proteins | sample 3393911 | NCBI WGS metagenome assembly VAPE01 (sample SAMN08290436, study PRJNA428436) | hydrothermal vent metagenome | isolation source: Deep-sea hydrothermal vent chimney | place: Atlantic Ocean: South-mid Altantic Ridge
ATTCATGCCGAAGGTTATCCGGCTGCTGAAATGAAACACGGCCCGATAGCTTTGATAGATAAAAATATGCCCGTGATTTTTATTGCCCCGGCCAATGGTATTTACGATAAAGTGGTTAGCAATATTCAGGAGGTGAAAGCAAGAAACGGCGAAGTTATTGCTATTGTTACCGAAGGAGATGAAACCATTAAAAATCTCGTGGATTACGTGATTGAAATTCCTGCAACTGAAGAAATTTTCTCTCCTCTGCTGGCTATCATTCCATTACAGAAACTGGCTTATCATATTGCCATCTTAAGAGGTTGTAATGTTGACCAGCCGCGAAACCTCGCTAAATCGGTAACAGTAGAATAAGGATGTGAGATGTTGGATGTTCCGTACCAACTTTAGGCACTTTATAGCTTCGTAGCGAGAACCGCTGTTTTTTTGAATTGCTTCACCCGGCCGCTTTGGTCAAATATCTTGATGTAAAGGACATAAATACCGATGAGCGCTTTTGTGCCATCGTCTTTCAATCCATCCCACGAGACAACCCCTTCGGTGCCCACATATTCATTGTTAATCAGTCTGCGCACCAGCTGTCCGGAAGCATTGAAAATATTAATGGTCATGGTGTTGCCCGCCGTTTCAAATTTGTATTTGATATGCAAAACATCCTGATAACCATCGTTGTCGGGAGAAAAAATTTCCGGATCAATTTCAATTGTACCGCTGATGGAATCGGGATTTTCACTTGCGGATTGTGAATTTCGATAACCCGGTGTGCCAAAGCCAACACTTTCTGCTGCCGAGTGCCAGTTGTTAGGGTCATTGGTTTTGCCATCCGCACTTACCCGCTCCAACGCCACGCCCTGTGTGTAGCTGAGTAAAGGATATTGCATTTTTTCCGAATAATCAAAAGCATCTGTTTTCTGCAATTGCCGGAAAAGCAAAACGCTTCCTTCGTCTTTGTTAAAAGCCGGAAACGGTATCACCCGCAGAAAAGCATGCGGATTTTTGGTAATATACTGTGCTTTCACTTTTTCGGGCGAGGAAGTCAGCACCAAATAATCTCCCGGTAAAAATAGTGTCTGGTCAAAAGTGAGGTAATAAAAAAGCGAGTCCGGCGGATTGGGAGGCGACTTTCTTATCGTTCCGAGAATCAGCGAAGACAAATCAATGGTTTTGTGCGAACGGTTGTACAATTCCACATAATCCACTCCGCCCTCCAACGGGTAGAACAGCACTTCATTAATAACCACATCCCTGCTTGCTACAGGCTGCGGAAGACCAAACCGCATGGAAGTATCGCCGGCCATAGTATTTCCCGTACAATTTTGCAAATTTCCGGAAACCGTTAGCGTGTAAATAGTTGCCGTGTCAAAAGGCTCTCCAAACGCCAGCCTGATGCCTGTAAGGTTTTCCGAACCCTCTGTGTTTTCTATTTGATTAGCATCCGGAGACACAGAATAAAAATCTGGATTTGTCAGCATGGTACTATCCATTTTTTGGGTAAACGTCAGTTGCAGCGTCTGATTATCCGGCACTTGCAGCATGCTGACTTCAGGCAGGATAATCTGCGTATCATAAACAGAATTCCGTGCTCCGGGCGTGCCACCCACACTGTTTTCGGCGGCTTTCCAGTTATCCCTGCCCGAACAAATATTCTCCGGATTAATCTGCTCCAGCGACCATCCGCCTTCGGCCCTGGCATTATCGCCATACCAGCTTTTGTTGTATTGCACGGATGAAATCAGTTGCCCTTTACGGTCAAAAAGCTTCAGGCTCTCGCCGCCGTTGGTCAGGCTGAAACTACTGAAACTATAAGTCTTCCCGTACGAGGAAAAAGCTTCCTGCGCCTCTTTTTTACAGAGAATCAAATAGCTCCCGGCAGCAATAGTAACTTTCCCAAATGTCTTTACCGATTTCCCAAGTTTCAGTTGCCAGCCATTCAGGTTGATGTCCGTGGAAGTACGGTTAAACAGTTCCAGATATTCATACGCAGGCAGGCCCACTGGAGGAGTCGGGTCAGCCATAATTTCGTTGAAAACAACATCGTTGGATTGTGGCTTTATGTAAATAAAAGGAAAAACCTGGCCGGTCATCCGGTTTCCTGCCCGGTCTTCTATCCCGGAAACGGTGATTTTATACGTCCGGTTTCTTTGGAACCAGCCGGAAAAAGTCAGAATAACAGATTTTTTATCAACAGAAAGCGTTATACCCGAAAGGTTACCCGTAGCAGGTGTAAGCTGATAGTTCTCAGGTTGCATCGCCGAAAGGCTGTCTAAGCTTTCATTAAAAAAAAGCCCAAGCGTACTGTCGGAAGCCACAAAAACACTGTCGAGCACCGGCGGCAATGTGTCCGTCAACGGAACACCTGCGTAAATGTCATCAAAAAAAACTTTTTTCGCATTGCTTTGGGTGTATTTGCAGTAAAGTCCGAAGTAAGCTGAAGTACTGTAACGGTCATCTTTCCCTTCCGCTTCTTTCCGGAAGTTATCTCCGCCTGCCGGGTCAGCATAGAGTTGCCAGTTTCCCAGTGTATCGCGTAACACTTTTATCCGAATGGCAAAAGCTTTGGCCAACAGCTTTGCCGTTCCCCGGCAAACAGAGACCAGCGTATCATCCGTTTTTCGGAACAACTCAATAGCGTCATCGGCGCCCGCCTCTCCGAGCTGTAGAAAATAGCCTTTTGAAACCCGTGTTAAATCCGGATTGTCAGCCGAAAGAAAAATACGGATAAAATTTTTGGAAGAGGGACTAAAGGCCGCTTTCACCCATACCTGCCATTCGGTATTGGGCAACATTTGAAAAGCGGTAGAAAGCCAGGCTCTGCCCGACATACTGTCATTCAGTTGCAGTTGAAAAGAAGGATTCACAACAAACTTATTCTGCGTGCCCGTCCATATCGGATTTTGCGTAAAATTTCCATCCTCAAAATGCTCGGAAAGCTGGGAAAAAGCGACGAGGGGAAACAAGACAACAAGAAGTAAAAAAGGTTTCATTATTTTGGTAATTTTGCAGCGTTTTCAATAGAGCGAATAAAAGTACAAAAAAAAAATGAAAGTTGCAGTAGTCGGAGCTACCGGACTGGTAGGGAGAAAAATGATTCAGGTTTTGGAAGAACGAAATTTTCCGTTAACACGCATCTTTGCCGTGGCTTCCGAAAAATCGTCGGGAGGGAAAATACCGTTCAAGCAATCGGAAATTGAGGTTATATCCCCTGAAAAAGCTTTAGACGCCAAACCGGATATTGCTTTATTTTCGGCAGGCACAACGGTTTCCGGAAAGTGGGCACCAAAATTTGCCGCCGCCGGCACGACGGTTATTGACAACTCCTCAGCCTGGCGGATGGAACCCGGTATTCCGCTGATTATCCCCGAAATTAACAGGCACATCCTGAAAACTTCCCATAAAATCATTGCCAACCCCAACTGCTCGACAATCCAAATGCTTATGGCCATTGCTCCTTTGCATAGCAAATTCGGTATTAAGCGCATTGTTGTTTCCACCTATCAGTCGGTAAGTGGCAGTGGGAAAAAAGGCATTGAACAACTTATGAGCGAGCGGAATCATAAAAGAGGTCCCAAAGTTTATCCGTATGTCATCGACATGAATACCCTGCCTCATGCCGGAGACTTTACTAAAAACGGGAATACCACCGAAGAAGAAAAACTGGCGGACGAAACACGTAAAATACTGAATGACAGCACTATTGCTGTTTCGGCAACAGCCGTGCGTGTGCCGGTAACAGGCGGCCATTCCGAATCGGTAAATCTGGAACTGAAAAAGACCTACACCATGGATGAAGTTTTGTTTCTGCTGAACGAAATGCCCGGGCTGATAGTGCAGAACAACCCCGAAAATAATCTCTATCCTATGCCTGTTTTTGCTCAGGAAAAAGATGAGGTATTTGTGGGACGTATCAGACGCGACACTTCGGTGAAAAACGGACTCAACCTGTGGGTTGTGGCCGACAACCTGCGAAAAGGTGCCGCTACCAATGCCGTACAAATTGCAGAATACCTGTTGAAACAAAACCTCCTGGGATAAAAAGAAACAAAATTGAAGATATATCAATGCATACAGGATTTTGAGGCGGTTGCCCATCCCATTGTTACCATCGGCACTTTTGATGGCGTTCATTTGGGACACCGGGCTATTTTCTCAAAAATGAAAGAAGAAGCAAAAAAAACAGGTGGCGAAACAGTTGTGATTACATTTTCCCCTCATCCGCGGCTGGTTCTACATCAGGACAGTATCAACCTGAAATTCATCAATACCCGCGAGAAAAAAATTGAACGACTGGGAAAAATTGATATTGACCATCTTATCATTATACCTTTTACCAAAGAATTTGCCCAAAACTCTTCGGAGCAGTTTGTAACCGATTATGTGGTGAAATATGTCCATCCCGATAAAGTCATCATCGGCTATGACCATCATTTCGGGAAAAACCGGGAAGGAAATTTTCAGTTACTGGAAAGCCTGAAACATAAATTCGGCTACGAAGTAATAGAAGTTCCGCCTTTTTACGTGGACGGTTTGCCGGTTAGCTCAACACGCATCCGTAATTTACTGCATACAGGTAACGTAAAAGAAGCCAACCGTATGTTGGGATACGAATATGCCATTACCGGTAAGGTAGTGCGAGGCAACGCCATTGGGCATAAAATAGGTTTTCCCACCGCCAACCTGGAAATTCCTGACGAGTATAAACTGATTGCCGCCAATGGTGTGTATGCCTGCCGTGTGTTGATCGGAGACCGGCTCTTTAAGGGAATGAGCAACATAGGTGTGCGCCCCACCATCAACCACGGGGAACTGACTATCGAAGTAAATATTTTTAACTTTGACGAAGATATTTATGGCAGGAAAATTACCATTCAGTTTGTGGACAGACTTCGTGATGAAAAAAAGTTTGAAAACCTCGAAGCGCTGAAGGCACAGCTTGCCAAAGACAAAAAACATTCAAATACTATTTTGAAAACTGCTTTATTTTGAAAAAACGTTTTTTTTACTTCCTGTTGCTGTTCGCTTTTACCGGAGTCGCGGTTCTGAATGCACAAAACAGAGCTTGGAAATTGGTAAAAAACGAAGATGGTATTCAGGTATATTCAAGAAAACCGGACAGTTCCAAATTCAGAATTATCAAAGTAAGTATGCAGGTAAAAACATCTTTATCCTCCCTCGTAAAGCTCATAAAAGATGCTCCCGGTCATAAAAAATGGGTGTATTTGAATAAAGATGCTGAAATGCTCAGGGAAAAGAATCCCTTTTCATGGATTATGTACAGCCAGACCGATGCTCCCTGGCCGGTTTCTGACCGGGATGTTATAGCCGATGGACATCTTTATCAGGATTCTGTTACCAAAATTATCACAATTATGGCTGTGGCAATACCCCGGTATATTCCGAAAAAAAAAGACTATGTCCGCATTCCTTATGCTGTATCCAAGTGGTATTTTATCCCCGAAAAAGGGGGTGTTGTAGAGGCCGAATATACCCTAAAGGTAGATGTCGGAGGAAAAATTCCGCGATGGTTAGCCAACCTGGCAGCCACCAAAGGCTCTTATCAAACCATGCTCGGCTTAAAAAGAGAAATCAGGCAAAAAAAATACCGGGAAGTCCATCTCCCTTTTATCATGGAACCCAAATAAGGCCGGGCGTGTCTCATTGTTTGGGATGATAAAGCCTGGTTTAAAACAGAAAATATGAAGAAAAATCTCTACGCTTCTTTTAGCTTTTGTGCTATCGTTTCTTCTTTTTGCCGGAAACGGTTATGCCTGTACCAATTACCTTGTTACCAAAGGCGCTTCTGCAGATGGTCCGGTGATGATTTCACAAACCGGTGATTAATTTAAGGAGCTTGGACAGGAGAAAAAACAAACACATTTTAGAAAACACAAAAAAAATCCGGATCATATTAACCCGGATTTTTTTTGTATCATAATCCGGATACTGTTACTTTTAACCTGCAAATGAAGTTATGAAATGATTCGGGTAAATATATTAAAGCGTATATTTGTTCAATATAATTATGCGTTCAGACCATTTTGGAAGTAGTAAACCAAAGATTTTGACAGACGAAAAAACATTAGTTAAGGCATTAAAAAACGGGGACAAAGTTGCTTTTGAAGAAATTTTTCGCATATATCATAAGCAACTTTATTTCTTTTGTTATTCTTTTTTACATCAAAAAGAGGATGCCGAGAATATAACACAGGATGTCTTTGTAAAACTTTGGCTGAAACGGGCTACTATTGATACTGAAAAATCATTTTCCGGTTTTCTGTTTACCATGACCAGACATTTGGCGCTCAATCATATCCGTGCCACCATTCACCGGCAAATATTGATGCAGGAGGCACTCTACGATAACCCCGCCGTTTATAATCAAGCGGAAGCAAAAGTTTCCTACAATAAAATAAAACAGGCGCTGAACCAGCTGATAAACCAGCTTCCACCCAAACGAAAAGAAATTTTCCTGTTAAGCCGTGAAGAGGGACTTTCACATCTTGAAATTTCAAAACATCTTAATATTTCGGTACATACGGTAGAAAGCCAAATGACCAAAGCATTGAAATTCATTCGAAAATCTCTTGGAAATCTTATCGCCATGTTGTTGGTTTTGCTCAGCTTTATTTAACAATTCGGAGCACAAAAAACAATAAATTAAAAAAAATTTATCACACGGGTAATTGTTATCACCGTTTGAAGTGTATTTATTATCAGGAAGGAGTATTTTATGAAGAAGAGAGAAAAATATAGCGAAAATCTGAAAAAATTAATTAATTACCAATATTCTGAAGAAGAACTACATCTGCTTTTGAAGAAACTGGATTCCGAAAAAGAACAGGAAGCCTTTTTTGCTGAAGCAGAACAACTGTGGGAAGCATCGGCAAAAAGCGAAAATCAGGTTCCTGTCGATTCCGCAAAAATCCTGAAACGCACACTACACAAAATACAACAGGCCGAAAGTCATGACAAAACTTCCGGACTTACGGTAATTCGTTCTATTTCACAAAATCATCAGGTACAACTGCTTTTGAAAATAGCCGCTGTTCTGGTGATTGGCGTTTTGTTTTTTGTTGCCGGGCGTGCTGTTTTGCATCATTCGCATCAGAAAGCAATGGCTTACCTTTATACAACAGTCCCTCGCGGAGTGAAAAAATCCATCGTGTTGCCTGATAGTACCAAAGTCTGGTTAAATGCCGGAAGTACCTTAAAATATCCCAAACAATTCGGTAAAACCCGGACTGTTTACCTGACAGGAGAAGCCTATTTTGAAGTTACCAAAGATGCCAAACACCCTTTTATTGTCTCCACACCTGAAATGAAAGTAAAAGTGCTGGGAACAGGATTTGATGTTTCCGCCTATCCCGGCGACAAGCAGATAAAAACAACTTTGGTACACGGACGAGTTATGGCTTATTGCGTAAACCCTTGTGGAGACGTAGAAAACAAAGTGATTTTGTCTCCGGGTGAACAAAGTATATTTTCCGTAACGACAAAAGCTTTTGCAGTAAAAAAAGTCAATACAACCAATTATACTGCATGGAAAAATGGTTATCTGATTTTTAAAGACAGCCCGCTGACGGAAGTCATTAAAAAGATTGACCGCTGGTATAATGTGAAAATGCTGGTAAACGACAACGTTGTTGAGCAGTTCGACTATACCGTTGAGTTTGATAACGATTCTTTATCGACGGTTTTGAAAGTGCTGGAAGAGATGACGCCCATTCGGTTTACCATATCCGGTAGCCGGATTTTTGTTACGAGAGACAAAAAACGATGGAAAGATTTTGTAAATATTAAAAAATAAATATGAACAAAAACCGAATGCCTATGAAATAAAAAAACATTTTAAATGTCTGTATAAAAAAACGGGAAATGCTGTCACATTTCCCGGGAAAGAATAATTAAAAATTAATAAACAGACCCCTTAAGAGACGTTTATTAACCTAGTATTAATTACAAAATGCAAAATTATGAATAAAAAACATACGATTAAATGGTTTAACAGTTTTCGTAAAAATAAATTTCTACGCATCACAAAGTTAACTTTCATACTTGTTTTGGTGAATGTTTTCACGTTGTCGGCAAAAACCTATTCGCAGGAAACACTTTTGTCGGTGAACATGAGAAATGCTACTATTCAACAAGTGTTGAATGAAATCTCCAGCCAAAGCGAATTTACTTTTGCCTGGAGCAACCGGTTTGTTGACCTGAACAAAAAAGTAGATATTCGGGTAAACAGAGAAACTATCGACGTTGTTCTGCAAAAGCTGTTTAATGGTTCCGGTATAAAGTATAAAATTGATGGGGAAAAGGTTATCCTCACCCCTGCCACTGCAAAACCGGAAGCACAGACTCAGCCTGAGAAAATAACTATTCAAGGGACAGTAAAGTCTGCTACAGATGGAAGTACTCTTCCTGGAGTCAGTATTTTACTAAAGGGTACCACCACAGGAACGACAACCGATTTGAATGGGCATTACTCCATTACAGTTCCTAAAAATGGAACTTTGATCTTTTCTTTCGTTGGCTTCAAATCTCAGGAAATTCCTATTGGGAACCAAAAAACCATTAATGTAAACCTTAGCTCCTCAAGTGTAGGTTTAAACGAATTGGTGGTGGTTGGTTATAGAACTTCAAAGAAAAGCGATATTACAGGAGCTGTTTCTATTATCAAGCTGGATAAAGTTGTAGATCAGCCCATTTCCAGTGTAAACATGATGTTGCAGGGACAGGCTTCGGGTGTTAATGTGCTTAGCTCTGCTTCACCCGGGGGGGCAAGTACTCTTAGAATCAGGGGTTATAGTACAATAAGAGATAACGACCCGTTATACGTGATTGATGGTGTTCCGACCACATCGGGAATAAACATGATTAATCCAAACAATATTAAGTCGATACAAATTTTAAAAGATGCAGCTTCCGCCTCTATTTATGGGTCAAGGGCTGCAAACGGAGTTGTTATTATTACAACAAAAAAGGGGGAAACAGGTAAGCTCAACGTTTCTTTCAAAGCGTACACAGGAATCCAAAACGTCTCTTCTCTTCCAAAAAATCTAAATGCACAGGAGTACGGGAATGTATTTTGGGATGCTTTTAAGAATGACGGGATTACCCCATCACACAGTATTTATGGAAATGGAGCAACTCCGGTAATTCCTGCATTTTTAGATGCTGAGAAAACAATTCCTTCAGCTAATACCAATTGGCTTTCGGAAATTTTTCATCCTGCAAATACCCAGTCCTATTTTTTAAGCCTTTCCAAAGGAAGTAAAAATTCACATTCCATGTTTTCTCTGGGATACTTCAATCAGGATGGCACGTTGAAATATACAGGTTTTGATCGTATTACAGCGCGTCTTAATTCCGATTATGAAATTCTTAATGGTAAGGTTATCATTGGGGAAAACCTGAGTATTGCCCATTCGGGAACTGTTGCTACCCTTACCAATTCTTTGTTGGGTAATGTTATTTATAATGCTGACAGGATGCCCAGTATTGCACCGGTATATGATATCAATGGAAACTTTACCGGATACCCGTTGTCTGATGTGCAGAATCCTGTGGGACAATTATATAGAAACAGAAATAACAAACAATATAAGGTTCGGATTTTTGGAAATGTTTTTACTAAAATAAATCTTTTAAAAAGCTTAATGTTCAAGTCAAATCTCGGGGTAGACTACAATATGTCTAAGGGTTCCGTTTTCTCTCCTACATATTCGGAGCCTGATTCCAGGTTAGTAACAAATAAGTTAACAGTAAATAACCTGTTAAAATTTAATTGGGTGTGGACTAATACACTGAATTACACAAAAACATTCAAGAAACATACCTTTAATGTATTGCTCGGTGTGGAAAGTATTGAGAATAAAAATGAATACACAACAGCCTCAATACAGGGTTTGCCTACAAACAATATTAATATTAGAGTTTTAAATGCCGGGGATAAGGGAACTCAAACTAACACAGGTGATAAAGTAGAATCTTCGTTGTTTTCTTATTTCGGGGAATTAAATTACAGTTATAAAAGTAAATATTTGTTTTCGGCAACATTGCGCAGAGACGGGACTTCCAAATTGTTAAACAATCGTTGGGGAACTTTTCCGGCACTATCTGCCGGGTGGATAATATCACGAGAAGGTTTCTTTAATAAAGACGGAGTGGTGTCTAATCTGAAATTAAGAGCCGGATGGGGAAAAACAGGAAACCAGGATATACCGGCTTATCAAACTATTTCAGGATATAGCAGCAACCCTTATTACTCAAATTATGCCATTACAGGCTCCCAGAATAGTGTGGAAACAGGTTTTACTTTAACGAGAATTGCAAATCCTGATTTGAAATGGGAAACAACGACCCAAACCGATATTGGAGTAGATATTGGATTATTGAATAATTCAATAAGTTTCACGGCAGATTATTTTATTAAGAAAACCGATAATTTGCTATTGTTTAAAACCTTAGCCCCGGATCAGGGTATTACCAACAGAGGACGGTGGCAGAATGTCGGTGCTATGCAGAATAAAGGGCTTGAATTTTCCGGAAATTACAATAGCAACAGAAGTAAAGATTTCAATTTTAACGTTGGCTTCAACATATCATTTATTAAGAATAAATTACTATCACTGGGAAAAGGGATCAATTTTATCACCACTAATCCGGCAGTTTTGCATATTACTAATTTTGATCAACCCACTTCCCGAACAGCAGTAGGCCAGCCGATTGCTTCTTTTTATGGTTATGTTGTAGATGGGATTTTTCAAACAGATGCAGCCGCAGCCGCCAGTGATCAGCCTAATGCAAAGGCAGGAGATTTTAAATTTAAGGATTTGAATGGAGATGGAAAAATTAACGATTTGGACAGGACTTTTTTAGGGTCACCGCTTCCTGATTTTACCTATGGGTTCAATTTTTCGGCAACCTATAAAAATTTTGATTTTTCATTGTTCATTCAGGGGACTCAGGGAAATAAAATCTATGATTTATCCCGTTATTATAGCGATTTTTTCGACCTGTCGAATTATAACAAAAGCGCTCGTATTTTGAATGCCTGGACACCTCAAAATACAAACACAGATATTCCAAGAATTTCCATGCTTGATTTAAATAATAATATACGTCCTTCCTCTTATTATGTTCAGGATGGTTCTTACATACGATTGAAAACACTACAAGTTGGATATTCTTTTCCGGTAAGATTATTAAAAAAACTAAAAGCCTCTAAAATCAGAGTTTACCTGCAGGCTTATAACTTGCTTACGATTACGAAATACAAGGGGCTGAATCCGGAAGTTGGCCTTCAAAACTATACATCATCAGATCGAAATTTAGATATTGGTGTTGACAGAGGGGTCTATCCAACTCCAAAGACAGTATCCTTAGGAATTGATTTTAATTTTTAAAACACCTAATCATGAAAAAAATAATTTATATCATAGTTGTTACAGGACTTCTTGTTACATCTTGTAAAAAGCAATTTTTAGTAAAAAAACCTTACGGAGAACTTACATCAGAGCAGGTAATTTTACCTGATCATATTGAACACTTAATAATTTCCGCCTATAGCATTCTGAACGGGCAGGGAAATGAAGCTTCAAACGCGTATAATTCACCGGCTTCTAACTGGAGCTTTGGAGATGTAACTTCTGATGATGCTTATAAGGGAGGAGGCGGAATTGGCGACCAGCATCAAATTAATCAAATGGAAATTTTCTCAACGAATAATCCTCAGGTACTGGATATTGAGCAAAAATGGGCAGTGCTTTTTGAAGGCGTAGGACGTGCTAATACTGCTATTGCTTCTTTAAATAAATCTAAAATTGATGAAAGTTTAAAGAAAGAGCGCATTGCAGAGATGCGGTTTTTAAGAGGGCACTTTTATTTTGAATTGAAAAAAATTTATAACCGAATTCCATACATTGATGAAAACGGAAAGTATTTATCTAATCAGGAAATAACTCCTCCGGAGGTGTGGACTAAAATTGAAGATGATTTTATTGCCGCTGCAACAGTTTTGCCGGGTACGCAAACAGATGTAGGACGCCCGACAAAATGGGCTGCTGAAGCCTATTTATGCAAAACTTACTTATATCAACAAAAATGGGCTAAAGCGAACACAGCTGCTGATGAAGTAATTGCAAATGGAGGGTACAGCTTACTGCCGAACTTTAGTGATACATTTTTATCTGATAATGATAATGGCCCGGACGTTATATTTGCCGTCCAAAATTCCATTAACGATGGATCGCCAAGAAACTATAATGGATCCATTGGAGATCGGTTAATGCCTCCTGGCGGGCCAAGATACCCAAAGTATGGGTTTGAACGCCCATCACAAAATTTGGTAAATTCTTTTAAAACCAATAGTAAAGGGCTACCACAGTTGGATAATACGGATGTTACCGATTCAAATACTGTAGATCCGAGATTGGACGTTACTGTGGGAAGACCCGGTATTCCATATAAAGATTTAGGAATTCTGTATGAAGCCAGTTGGGAAAGAGACGATGCCACGTACGGGCCATATGCCCCTAAAAAAAGGGTGATCTCGGCAAACGACCCAAATTATTTGCCTACCTGGCCCTATGTTACTGCTGCTAACTATATTATTATCAGATACGCAGATGTATTGCTTTGGAAAGCTGAGGCTTCTATAGAACTTGGTAATTTAGAAGTTGGAAGAAAGTATATTAACATGGTAAGAAGCAGAGCTATGCATAGTAAATATATTCAGAATCTGGGCAATACTGCTAATGCAGGAAATTACCTGATAGATACATATAATACTCCTTTTTCTGATTACAAAGAAGCCATCACCGCTTTACGGGAAGAAAGAAGAGTAGAATTTGCATTAGAAGGACAGCGGTTCTTTGATCTGGTACGTTGGCATATTGCCGGGAAGGTGTTAAATACTTATTTTGAAAAAGAAAAACTCAAAAGAGGTTATTTGTCTGGCGCAAAATTTATCACAGGTAAAAATGAATACATGCCAATTCCGCAAAGCGAAATTGATGCCGGACCACACGATAGTAATCCGAAGTCGGCTAACACTCAAAATCCGGGGTATTAACATTATTTTTCTCATAAAGTGTAAAAAATCATGGGGCTGTCTGAAACTTGTACGTGTTTTTTAAATGGCCCCATTGATTTGTTATTTTTTCTATATTTTGGGCTTAATGGACAAAACGGAATGCTTTAAGGAAGTTTAGCTTAAGATCTGACAGATAAAAATAATTACAAAAAATGACAGAATGAAATTAATTTTGCTTGTGATTTCACTCTTATTTGCAGCATGTAATTCACAAACCAATCAGCAGGAAAGTATTAAAAAAAGTGATTTTGTTGATCCGTTTATGTGTACTTCGGGAGAGCATGGTCACACAGACCCTGCGGCTGCTGTTCCTTTTGGGATGGTAAAGCCGGCACCGGATTCAGACCCGTTGGGTTACTCCGGATATGATTTTTCTGCCCGCAGAGTGCTGGGTTTCTCTAATACTCGTTTTTCGGGTGTCGGGTGTCAGGGAGTAGGTGGTAATTTAAGGGTTTTACCTTTTGTACTAACTAAAAGCTCTCAAAAGATTCCAATTTCTCTAAAGTTAGATAAAAGCTCTGAGATTGCCTCCGCCGGATATTATTCCGTAGCGTTGGAGAATAACGTTCATGTCGAATTAACCGCCACCCGACAGGTAGCCTTTCATAAATATACCTTTCCAAAATCAGAATATGCAGGTTTGGTTATTGATTTGGCATCCGGTTTTGTAGGAAATAATTACGAAAAACATAAAATCGGCGAAAACGGTATAATTTCCGGTGTAATATCATCTCCCGGTATTTGTGATAAGGGTAATTATACAATTTATTTTGCATTAAAAGTTGATAAAGAAGGTGCAAAAATAACCAGTGAGGGGTCAAAGATCAAAATAGAATTTTCAACACTAAATAGTCAGGAAGCCATCGTCCATTGTGCGCTTTCTGTTGTTAGCGTGCAAAATGCGCAAGCAAACCTTAAAGCACAAAATAATGTGTCTTTTGCTTCTGTTAAGGAAGATGCGGCGGACGAATGGGAGAAAATATTATCTGTAGTAGATATAAAAACTCCTGATAAGGTATTAAAAAGGAAATTTTACACATCTTTATACCATGTAACTCAAACTCCGTTCATTATTCAGGATCAGGGAGGAGAATATCGGGGAAGTGATGGGAAACGCTATAAAACAAAGCAAAAAAATTATTTTTTCGGATGGTCTGTCTGGGATACGTTTAGGACAAAGCTACCGCTACTGTCTTTATTATATCCCGAATATTATAAAGATATGATGTCCTCCTTAGGTGAGTTGTATAAACAAGGTAAAGTAAATTGGTCGACGCCTACAGAGCCTTTTTTAACGGTACGAACGGAACATTCCGTAACTATTTTATTAGATGCATTACGCAAGAATTTGTTGAATTATTCTTTAGAAGATATTTATCCGCAAATGCAGGTGGAAATGAAAAACCTTTCATTTAAAACTCCTGATAAAATTCTGGAATCAAGTTATGATTTATGGTCCATGGCTGAAATAGCCAAAAACCTGGGACATATTGACGATGCAAAAACATATCTTTCCAAAGCTTATGAATATAAAAAAGTGTGGAACAGGAAGTTTAAGGTTATGGGTAAGGATGCCGACATCATGGGGGGAGCCGGTCTTTATCAGGGAACTCTATGGCAGTACCGTTGGTTTGTTCCTTTTGATATAAGAGGAATACAAAAAATGTTGGGTGGCAAACATGTTTTTGAAAAGCAATTGGATTATTTTTTTGCTAATCATCTTTTTAATGTTGGAAATGAGCCGGATATTCAGGTGCCTTTTCTCTATGTATATACTGATGCCCCCTGGAAAACGCAAAAATTAGTGCATCAAATCCTTACGGAACCAACAATAAATCGTTATGGAAGCAGGAAGTTTAAAAAACCGATAGTAAGAGAAGTGTTTTTAGATAGCCCCAAAGGGTATATTGCTGATATGGATGATGATGCAGGGGCTATGGCAGGCTGGTATGTTTTTGCCTCGATGGGGATTTTTCCTGTGTGTCCGGGCAAACCTGTTTTTGCACTTTGCTCTCCTTTATATGAAAAGACAACGATAGATGTTGGTGCAGGCAAAACCTTCGTTATTCAGGCGGATGGTGTGAGCAATAAGAATTTCTATATCCAATCTGCAACGCTTAACGGAAAAAAGCTGGAAAGAGCCTGGATAAAATATGATGAAATTGTATCAGGAGGGAAATTAATCTTTAAAATGGGAGCCTCTCCAAATAAAAAATGGGGCTTAAAAGAGCAGCTATGAGCCCTTTATTTATTTTATTAACGGAATAGAAATTAAATTGGTACATTACAGACCTTATGATTTTTTAAATAATTTTTTTCACCTCGGCATACTCGCTTTAACGGCAGGTAAGACAGTCATCAAATTAATTATAAATGCAAGGCAGATATTTTTTAACAGGTATTTTAATAGGTATAATAAACATAACCGTGTACGCGCAGGAAGTTGATTATACAAAATACGTAGATCCGTTTATTGGTGTGGAAAATAATGGAAACACTTTTCCCGGGGTTAGTTTACCATTTGGAATGGTGAAATTAGGGCCTGATTGTTATCGTAAAGAAACAAATTCAGGTTATCTTTCTAATGGAGAGGTCTGGGGGTTTAGTCTTACTCATGTTAGTGGAACAGGTGGCGGTCCTAAATATGGAAATGTATTGGTGACTGCTACTATGGGAGCCTTAAATGTTGTGGATTATTCTTCTATTCGGAAAAATGAAAAAGCCTCTCCCGGATATTATTCAGTTGAATTAGAAGATTATAATATCAAAGTAGAATTAACAGCCACTCAGAAAACCGGTTTTTATAAATATACTTTTCAAAAAAACGGAAAAGCAAACATACTAATAGATCTGGGAAGTTTTCTCTCCAGGAGTAAAGCATACGGTGAAGATCAGGAATTGGTAGGTTCATTTGTTAAAATTCTAAATAACCAGGAAGTACAAGGATATACGCGTATTAGGGGTGGCTGGAATAAAGGGAAGCCATATACTGTTTATTTTTATGCAAAAATAGATACCCCATCAGAAGTGTATGGCACTTGGAAATCCGGTAAAAAGACTGATTTTAAAAAAGAACAAACAGATTCTGGAGAAAAAACAGGAGCTTATTTTACATATTATGTTCGAAGGAATCAAATAATAATGTTAAAAGCAGGCATCTCATATTTAAGCATTGACAAGGCAAAAGCAAATTTAAACAGAGAAAATCCTTATTGGGATTTTAAAGAAATCAGAAGTAATGCTGTAAATCAATGGAATAAACAGTTAAGCAAAATACAAATTTCTGAAACATCTGAAAAGATAAAAAGAATGTTTTATACGGCATTATACCATAGTTTTTTACAACCAGTAAAAAAAACAGGAGAACTTAAAAATTGGCCGCCTGATAAAACGTATTATGACGATTATTATACCATTTGGGATACTTTCAGAACACTGAATCCATTGTTGGTTTTAGTAGATGAAAAAAGGGAAGTCGAAATTATTAATTCGATGTTAAATATTTATGAAAAAGAAGGATACATGCCAGATGGAAGAAGTGGGAATGATAATGGGTTGACACAGGGAGGCAGTAATTGTGACTTGGTTATTGCAGATGCCTTTGTAAAACACGTTAAGGGAGTAGATTATGCAGAGGCCTTTCAGGCGATGGTTAAAGATGCTGAAATTTCACCGGCAAATCCACGAAAAGAAGGCAGAGGAGGCCTTAAAGATTATAATACTTTGGGCTACGTGTCCACCTCTTACGAACGTGCAGGCACGCGTACTGTGGAATATGCAAATGATGATTGGGGCATAGCTCAGGTTGCAAAAGGTATCGGAAAATTAGATGATTATAAAAAATATAAAAAAAGAGCCTCCAATTGGGAAAATTTATGGCGACCTGTTACAAGTCATGGAGTTACAGGATTTATTTATCCAAAAGATAAAGCCGGTGAGTGGGTATCAGGGTTTTCTCTTTTAAAAAGAGGTTCCTGGTCCAATTTCTTTTATGAAAGTACCTCTTGGGGATATTCTTTATATGTTCCTCAGGATGTAAAAGAACTGATAAAATTATCAGGTGGGAATGATGCTTTTATAAATCGTTTAGACACTTTTTTTGAAAGAGATTATTTTAATATGGGAAACGAACCGGGCTTCTTAATACCTGATTTATATATATGGGCAGGAAGGTATGATAAATCGGCCTATAGAATCCATAAAATAATTAGTAAAGATTATAATTCAGGTAAAGGCGGATTACCTGGTAATGATGACTCGGGAGCCTTGTCTTCGTGGCTTGCTTTTCAGGCAATGGGTATTTTTCCAAATGCCGGACAGGATGTTTATCTGATTGGAAGTCCGATTATTGGGAAAACGAAAATTCAATTAGGCAACGGGAAAATATTTGAAATTAAAGTTAATAATTTATCTGATGAAAATATTTACGTAACCAAAGCAATTTTAAATGGAAATTTATTAAACCGGGCCTGGTTTAGACATACTGATATTGAAGATGGAGGAAAATTAGAGCTTTTCATGTCTAATACTTCAAATAATTGGGGGACTAAAAACCCGCCACCATCATTGAGCAATTCTAATAATTAATTATAAACAAAAGATTAAAAAAATGAGAAAACATATCTTTAAAGTAGCTATTTTCTTTCTCTTATTAAGCAATTTAAATGCTTTTTCGCAGGGGGAAAAAGGGTTTGATCCTAATTACAAATTATTGCAAAGTAATTCTGTTGTACAAGACAAAAACTTTTACTTGTTTACTGCAATACAACAAGTACCGGGAATAAAACACCTGTTCCTTTCCAATGAAAAATTAGCGAATTATTTAAAAGTAAAAGAGATACAAATTATTGAAGGTGCTAAAACTTGTGGCACAAATTCAGATTGTCATTTTAACTCCTTTTTATGGAGCGGGAAAGATGTAAAATTTATTTCAACACAATTGAGAAAACTGTATTCCTCAAATATTGAAGTTAAAAAATTTATTCAGGATTATCTAAGGCCATCCGGTTATTATCAAAATTATGCTAATCTGTCAGACGAAGAAATCTTAATCAAAGCGTGGGAAGATGCGGCAAAAGGAATGAATCATATCATTAATGTTTATGGTAAAGGAATGAAACCTATGTATCCCAAAATTGATTCAATAGGATATGATAAAAACTCAGGTTTTTACAGGCGGTTAATTGATCTTAATTCCAACAGCGTTGCCAATGACATAAAAAATATGGACCTGTTTTTTGAACCTTCTTTCCAATTTGCCATTAATCTGTTAGATATCAACGACAGATTTGAGGCTTCATCTTATGAGCCTTTGGCTCTACTTGAGAATAAAGCCACAATTGAAAGAATTAAATTTATTGATTGGGATAAATACAAATACGCTGTTATTCTTGTTCCCGGCGAGGGTCCGGAAAAAGAAAAGGTACCATTAAACCCGGTTGGAAAATTCAGAGTAAGATTGGCAGCAGAACGTTATCGAATGCATCTTGCTCCAATAATAGTGGTGTCAGGCGGGAGAGTACACCCATATCAAACACCTTTTTGTGAGGCTCTTGAAATGAAAAAATTTCTTATTGAAAGATACCATATCCCTGAAAATGCTATTCTGGTTGAACCACATGCCCGCCACACAACAACAAATTTTAGAAATACGGCCAGGTTGATTTATAGATATGGAATTCCTTCCACTAAGAAAGACTTGGTTACAACAACAAAATATCAAAGCCGTTACATAAGTAATCCGGGGTTTGAGAAACGATGCATAAGGGAATTAGGCTATGTCCCGTTTGTTTTGTATAAGAGATTAGATCAAAATGATATTGAATTTTCGCTGGTCATAAAATCTTTGCAAATGAATTCGTTGGACCCGCTTGATCCATAATTAGGGCTTGCTGATTTTCTCACCGGGCTCAACTTATAAAAACCGGTCTGAGAACAATATTTCTGCTAAAATAAAAATTCCGGCTTAAGTTTTTTTGTTTATCGAAAGTGTTTCCGAAGTGCTTTATTTGTCCAAATACACCTTTTATTTGCCTGCTCATGCTTTGGACAAGTAAAAAATAAAACGAAAAAACCATCCCCAATACCATGAAGAGAATTGGGGCAATCTGCTGTAATTTTACCAGATTCATGACAAAGAAGATATTGGCAATCCAGCTCTCTGATGTCTCTCTGGTCTTTGCCCTGATTTGTTTTAAACCATAGGCGTTCTTCCCCTGACCAAACTTTCCTTCGATAGATTTCTTTGGTTGTGTTCTTTTCTTCGCCTGGATTTCTGGTAATAGCTCTCATTTGAAGATGGCCTGCCCAGGGCTTTACCCGTTATCCTGATCCCCTTTTCTTTCAGGTATTTCCGGTTTGCCCTTGTCAGATATATTCCATCACCCAATAGCACTTCCGGGTAAAAGTCATGAAGCCGGTAGTAGTCCTCAACTTGTTGTTCAAGGTCGGTACTCTCATTATAAGCATCCCAGCTAAAATGATTTATCCGGCTAAAGCCTTCTACTTCCGATACACCAAGCTTGGCCCCGAACTCTGTCTGGGCTCTGTCTTTCCCCCTTGGTATGGGACGGACATAAGGTTGATAAATATTTACTATCCGGTCTTTAACACTGTGCTTTCTCTCTTTGTACATATGGGCTTGCTGGTCATATAATAACTGAATGACCCAAAATAGTTTTTGATCCCGTTTGTTTAATGGAAAGCTTTCTCCTTCTGTTATATCCAATAAACGGTGGATGATCCTGATATCTCTGCGAAGATAACGCAGCTGTTTGCCTACGGATTTTCGTATCTGCTTTTCGGTCTTGTTTTTCTTTTTTGAAAAAAACACAAACTCTTTTCTCGCTACTCGTCTGTATGTTCTTGGTTTTACCTTTAAAGAAGGAAGCCGGGCATATAACAGGTCTATCATCTTTTCACTCTCTTCTCTGGCGGTATTCAGTAAACCGTGGTCGGTGGGATAAACGATCATTTGGTCTGCTACGGTCGCATCTACTTTCAGTATCCCTTTGTTGGGTTTCTGCTGCAAAGCCGGTTGGGATGGCTTCTCCGTGTCTTCCTGTTTATTTTCGTTTTTCTCCTCTAAGTTTTGTTCTGCTTTTGCTTGCCGTAAAGCAGGTTCTGCATTTTTACCTTTTTTGTTTCCGGTTTTGTTTTTTGTCTTTCTTCCTGAATTCTTTTTCTTATCTTCAGAGAGTTTGATAATCTCTACGGTCATCTGGTCAAACTTATCTACTCCCATACGCTTACGTAAATCAACAAAAAGAGAGGCGTCAAAGGCCGGCTTAATGGTGAACTCTTTAAAACCTACAAAATATTGCAGATAGATATTTTCATTTATCGTTTCGATTACTTCACGGTCGCTTAAATTTAAACGGTGTTTTATGATCAGGGCTCCTACCGCTAAACGGCCATCTATGCCAATAGCGTCCGCTGCCTGAGCAGAGACTTTGTGAATAAATACTAACCAAACGATCCCAAGGTAATAGTTTAGAAAGCTTTACCCATCGGTTACTCTTGTCAGGTTCCACCTCAAAAGGATGTTCAAACTCGAATAATTCAATCTGATGCTGTGATGTATATCGTATCATATCTGCATGCTTTATGACTACAAGATATGAAAAAACCTGCACTTATAGACCCGTTTTGCCAAATTAAATTATTGACATTTAATTGTTTATAACCTTTTCAGCAAGCCCTATTTGCTCAGCATTTCATCAATAGCTTTGCAGGCACGGAAACCGTCGGCAATAGCCGAAACAGAATCGGCAGTACGGTTGACGACATCTCCACCGGCAAAAACTTTAGTATCGCCGGTTTGTTGTTTTTCGTTGACAACAAAACGTCCGCGCTCCACCTTGATTTTTTCTTCGAATTCGCCTTCAAGGAAGCTGTAATCACCCATCTGGCCAATAGCAGCCATAACCGAGGAGGCTTCGATAATCGTATTGCTACCTTCAATGGCTACCGGCTTAGGCCGTCCTCCTCAAGGATCGGGAATCATCTCAGCTTTCAGATATTCGATGGTTTTTACATGACCGTTTTCATCCGCAATTACTTTGATTGGAATAGCCTGAGGAACAATGTTTACTCCCTCTTCTTCAGCGCTTTCAATTTCTTCCCGGTCGGCAGGCATATCCTGTACACGAGACGACGGTAAAGGATAATAACATCGGCTCCAAAACGGCGGCTTACACGGGCGGCGTCAATGGCAACATTACCACCACTCACAACAACTACTTTATCGCCGATGTTCACTTTTTCGCCGGAGTTAATCATATACAGGTAACGGAATGCCTGCATGGAACCTTCGGCATCTTCGCCATCGATCCCCAATGACCATACATCGGGAAAACCTACACCCATTAAATGCAGGAATAAAAAAACTCCGGAAAACCCGTAGCTTTTTAGATCGTTTTATTTAACAATCTTGGCATCCTCCATGATTACAGGATAAAAATACCCGGCTCCAAAATCTTTTTTCAAGGTTATCTTTCCTTCAAAAGTAACAACATCACCCAATCGAACCTGATCCAGGGTGGTTACGGTGAGGTCAAAATTTCCACCATCCTTGGTGCCATCCTGAATATGTGCCCAATTTTTACCCATGATGTTAGTGTTGAACTTGAACACCTTTCCCCTGACTTTAATTTCTTTACCTTCATATTTGGCTTTATTGGCATACAATTCAGCAATACTTATGCTGCCATTCAGCGGTTTGATGCTAATGTTTTCCTGAACAATCTTAGGTTTGACAGCATGTTGAGAATTTTGGTTTCCCGTTTGCAAACCGGCAGAAGGATTGGTACTTACCTCTTGAACAAGTGACAAGGTAGCAAATTTGCGATTCAATTCCTTACTTTGAAAATTCTTCATTTCAAGCCCGTTGTTGTAATAAAGGGTCTGACCGATTTCAACCGGCATCTTTGAGATGGCAATCCAAGCGGTATCGGAACCAACTTTTATCAGGCAATAGGTGTAGCCTGAAGTTTGCAAGACTTTCTGAACAGTCCCTTCATTGGTAAAAAGACTCTTTACAACCTTAGCTTCCGTAACATTCTTATTTTTGGCCTGTTTGCCATTTTGGTTACAAGAAGTAAAACCGATTAAAATAATCATTGATAATACTGATATTATTAACTTCATTTTCTTTGTTGTTTAGATTAATAAATACAATTAAATATACGGGTGTAAAGTTATAAAAATTTGTTTTAATACGGCTCTCTTAAGATAAGTTTTGAACTAATGTTTTCTAACAAAACCGAATTCTTTTTTAGATGCAACCAATCTGCTATTGACGGAGTTGGATAGACGGCATCTCTTTACAAGTTAACAATACCGGGATATCC
>VAPE01010222.1_pt1 | contig 22414 bp, 15 predicted proteins | sample 3393911 | NCBI WGS metagenome assembly VAPE01 (sample SAMN08290436, study PRJNA428436) | hydrothermal vent metagenome | isolation source: Deep-sea hydrothermal vent chimney | place: Atlantic Ocean: South-mid Altantic Ridge
ACTTATCGCCAAAGGGTCATCAAAAAAGCCTCTTAACCTCCCGCCATTATCTTACCGTTTCTTCTTTTCTTCTGAAAACGTCCAAACTAAAAAAAGGTTTTTACAATATGCCTGCTTTTTGTACGGTATGACAACCCAAAGTATGGTCAGACCTCTATTTTTGAATTTATATTTCTTTCATTCAAATTTTAAATAAAAACCATGAAAAATATCTACCAGTACCTTCATAGCAGAAACAACATCTTATTTAGATTATTCCGTCTGACCGGAATGATTGTCTCTATTGTCATTGTCAGCTTCTCATTACTTAAAGCCCAAAAACCTACCGATTCTCTGGTTTTTGCTACGAACGGAGATGTCGAGACTACCGTTATATCCGGGGACTATTTGTATCTCGGTGGAGCCTTTACTTATATTGGAAAGAAGGTCGGGCCGGTAGCTTTTTTTCTGAACGGCTCTGCAACGCCGGAAAAAAACATGCCCATTATTGGTGACATTCGCCCTTACTGGATGTCGGACAGAGTGTTTGCCGTACTTCCCGATGGCGAAGGTGGCTGGTTTCTTGCCGGCAATTTCTCACGAATCAACCATCGCCAACCATATTCAAACTTTGTGCATATTCTGAAAGATAAAACAGTAGACCCTGCCTGGAACTTAAACTGGGAATCCGGCGGAGTTATCAATGTTCTTAAATCCGACGGCGATTATATTTATGTGGGAGGAACCATGGCCATAAAAGACAAAAACGGAAACTTACACCAGTCCGTCTGCCGCATAAACCGGAAAACGAAAGAAGTGGACACACAATGGAATCCGGATATCAAAAATCAACCCCGCATTGACAAAATAGAAATCAGCCGGGATAAAGTTTTTCTTTCCGGATGGAGGTTTGGAGAAATGGAAGGTTATCCTTTGGATGCACTGGCCGTGGTAGATAAAACGCAGGGAAAGCACATTTTGTTTCCCACCACAAGTGAGGTAACAGCCATGAAACTCATGGGTGATACCCTCCTGATAGGACAACCCAATTTGTATTGGTCCGCTTATTCTGACGGGTTCGGTTATATTGCCAAAGGGATTGCCCTGCTCAACGAACAGACCGACATCCCAATGCCACCGGCAGTTACAGCACGCCTTTACACCGCCATCCCCGATGGGAGTACCGGATGGTATGTGGCAGGCCGGTATGAAACAGATGGCGTTTTTCATCTTGATAAAGATTTACAAAACATAACCACTTTTACACAGGATTACCTAACCGGTTTTGGTTATACAACCCGGCTTTTACATGTTGGAAATTATTTGTACGTGGCTACTCCGCAAAAACCGGTTGTGATAAACGGGAAGACCTTTGCGTTCCTTTACAGACTGAATGCCGCCACAGGCAAGCTGGACACCACGTTCCGTCCCAAAATCAATGCGGCCGTCTTGTCGCTGGCTTCAAAAGGAGACACGCTTTTTTTTGGCGGTGATTTTGATTCTGTTTCCGGAAAAGCCCGCAGCGGATTTTGTGCCATCAACACGTCCACCGGAAACCTCTTGTCTTGGAACCCAAAGTTATACAAAGATAATTTTGAAGCCGGTTTTACCGGAGGCACCCTATCGGTTAAAGCATTGAAAACCAATAACAGGACACTGTATATTGGCGGACGGTTTCAGGTAAAAGACAGTGCTGCTTCAGGAAAAATCACCAGAATCTACGGATTGGCACGCTACGACCTGCAAACCGGTAACGTGGATACAGCTTTTCATATTTACACATCCTATTACCACAATCCACTCATTACCGGTATAGCCATCGACAACGACAATATGTACCTTGCCGGAAACTTTGATTTAGATGTGGAAGGGTTAAAGGTGATTAATGCCGGGGTACTCAATTTAACTTCACAAATGCTGCGACCTGTCAATCGTGAATTAAACTTTAACAGGTCAGCCTCATACGTCATTCCACAGGTAAAGGTTTTCAACAACACAGTCTATTTTTGGGGCATGGGGGCTGCCAACACCGCCACAGGAGAATCGCGGCGATATTTTGTCAGTCTGAACACTTCCGATAACAGTTTTACAAAATGGAATCCCCGGCCCAATGGCGATGTATCTGCTTTTTCGATGAGTTCAGGAAAAATCCTGCTTTCCGGAGGTTTCTATTTTCTTGACTGGTATCCGGATAATTTTGTCGGTATCAACATCAACACGTTAAAATATGTCAACTTTCCCGATTTGGAAGAGGCACTTGACATTGCCGTTTCCGGCAATTATATTTTTATCGGAGGTAATTTTACCAAATATGCCGACAGTACAGTGGACGGATTGGTGCGCCTGCGCCGAAATGATTTGAGCTTCACCTCTTTTCCTCACAAAATAAAGAACAACAACGGGAGAGCAGCTATTGGCCGGCTTTCTCTCGGAGCCGAAGGACTGTATGTCGTTGGAAGATATTCGAATAGGTTTAATTTCGTTGATGGTATCTCTCGTCAGAACATCTGCCTGTTGAATCCGGAAACAGCAGAGCTGAAAGCATGGAATCCGCCTCCATTTGACGATGAGGTTAACCGCGTCTTCAGTTTTGGAGAAGATGTTGTTATGTGCGGAAATTTCGGATTGATGCCGGCATGGGAAAGGCATGGCCTGGCCAAAATAAATTTAAAAACCAATACCATAACCGATTGGAATTCAAATATCACCGGATGGTTTCCACACGTTTATAGCCTGCTCGTTTCAGGCGACACGGTTTACATCGGCGGTAAAGGCATAAGCAAAATCAATGGCACAGATGCCGGCCAGTTATCGGCTGTCAGCACCACTTCCGGCACACTTATCCAAGGATTTACCCCGTCAAAACTATTGGACGGATATGGCGATGACCTTATCTACACCCTGGCAAAAAGAGGACATTCACTCTACGCTGCCGGAGAATTTAAAAAAGTAAATGGCAAAAGCCATAATTGCATCGTGAAATTAGATGCGACTACCGGAATCGTTGAAGATTGGGACCCGAAACTTGATGCCGGCTGGAATCCTGTATTTACTATTTTACCGCTGGATACCACCGTATTCATTGGAGGAACATCATTAAAAGCAGAAAACATTCCTGACAAAGGCTTTCTGATGAGAGCTGATGTGCAAACCGGAGCCGTGAAAAAAGTCTATCCTGCCTCTTACGGGATTACCATCCGTTCGCTCGCCATCAACGACAGTGGTGTACTGGCTGCAGCTTCCAACTATTCCAACGGGCTTTTGCTTTGGAACAAAGAGAAAGACACCCTGGCAGCCATCCAATACCAACCCGAATTCAAATATGGTTTGTATAAAATCAAAGCACACGGAACAGTCTTTATGGCCGCCGGTAACAGAATGAAAGAATTTAACAGCTATACCGAAAAACCGGGATTTATCGTTTACAATCCAACATTAGACACCGTTACAACCGTTTTCAGCAGGCCCCTCCTGCAGGGAGACATAAACACCTTTGCAAGCCATGAAAAATGGCTCATTTTTGCCGGAGATTTTGATGGAATGAATGCACAGGCAGGCAACAGCAACATCGCGTTTATGCAAATGCCCGACCTTCGTCTGAAACCGGGCGTTACCTCCTGGAACCCGAAAACGGCCAACACCGCCGATCCGTTCACCGTTTCTGTTTACGGAAGCGGATTTTCAACAAATTCCTCGGTAAAACTGCTAAAAGGCAACAAAACCATCGCTTCCGACAGCATGACGGTAACCCACTCCAAAATCATTGCCTGGTTTAACGGAACTTCATTTTCCACCGGAGCATGGAACTTACAGGTAAAAATAAACGATAACATCACCAAAAGTTTTACTGATGCCATGCGCATTATTGAAGGAACGGAAACAGACACATGGGTTGACTGGGTAGGCTCCAACAGGACACTGGCAAGAAAGCCAACCACTTATTATGTCCTTTATGGAAATCGTGGCAACAGAGATGCTTACGGCGTATTCCTATATGTGGCCACCGACGACAACCAGACGGTAACCATTCCCAATTACATCAGGCCACCGGAAATGGAAGGCATCAACTGGGATACCGTTCCGGGTTATGTGGAAACAGATTATTTCCTTGGCGAGCCTTTCAAGGGACGAATTTATACAATCTTCCTCCCCTATCTTCCGAAACAATACGAAGGAACTTTTAAGCTGACCATTACCTCTACTTTTGCAACACATCATTTGAGAGTTGCTATTTCCAATCCCATCTATAATAATTTTGATGAGCTGATGAATGCAGGAACAAAATCTGCAAACGGAGTCGGATACGACTTCTTCAGTTGCATGTATTCCGTGGCTGGCATTTTTGCTGATTTGACCCCCGGAATAAGTTGCATAAAATCAGCTTTCGACAACACAGTATTAACAGCTATTGACAAGTACATGAAAAACGAATCCATTCAGGCCGAAGATGTGGCCAATTCTATCGGGATGACTGCTCTGGGTTGCATTCCGGGCGAAGCTGCCCTGTCAAAAGGATGGGCTATTGCCAAAGGGATGGCCAGCATGTACAGTTCGGCAGGCGATGCCGGAAATGCCATGGGAGCCTGCGGAGGTTTTGCAAAAGGTGTAAAAAAGCTTTTTCCTGACATTATTGGTTTCGAATCGCATGATCCCAATGCCAAATATGGCCCGGGAGGGGCCAATACATCTCCTTACGTCCGCTCGGATATGCCTTACAGTTATATGGTTTCTTTTGAAAATGATTCCGCCGCTACCGCCGCTGCACAAAGAGTCATCATCACCGATACGCTTGATACTTCTGTTTTCGACATTTCCAGTTTCAAAGCAGTAGGCTTTGGGTTTGGGGACACCTCATATATGTTCAAAAGAACAGATGGAGATACCGTAGATATTGACCTGCGTCCTGATAAACAGGCCGTTGTCAGGGTGTTTTATCATTTGGAAAAGTCATCAGGTATATTAACCTGGACATTCCTCACACTGAATCCAAATACTTTTGAAATAGTAGAAGGCATAAACGATGGGTTCCTTCCCCCTAACCGGAAAGCACCGGAAGGCGAAGGCAATATTCTGTATTCCATCACCCCTTTCCCGAACCTCGCTGAAGGAACGGAAATTAAAAACTCGGCACATATTGTTTTCGATTGGAATAATGAAATTCCAACTGATACCTGGCGAAATGTTACCGACAACACGGCTCCTGAAAGTGCTGTAAATAGTTTGCCTGATTACGAAGTGGACAAAGAGTTCACCGTTAGCTGGAAAGGTTCGGATGTGGGCAGTGGTATTTATTCCTACACCGTATATGTAGCGGAAAATGATAGTGCTTACTATCCCTGGATTACCGATACACACAACACTTCTGCCATATTTAGCGGTACTGCCGGAGTGACTTATAAATTTTATACCGTAGCCACCGACAGCGCCGGAAACAAAGAAATTGCACCGGCAACCTATGATGCCATAACCCGCATTAGCGGAACGGGTATCGATCATTTTGGAGAAGGAAGTAAAATGCAATTCCGGCTCTATCCCAATCCGGCCAAGTTGCAGCTTAACATGGATTGCTACCTTCCTGAAAGAAGCAACATCCGGCTGGATGTACTGAATGTGTGCGGTCATGTGGTAATAGAACCGATAAAATCGTCCGGTACACGCGGAACCAATAAAATTACTTTTGATGTAACAAAACTGGCACCCGGCTATTATTTTGTTCGTATCCTAACCAAATACGGTGTACAAATCCGTAAAGTTATTATTCAATAATCTGCACCCTGTATGTTAAAAAGCAGCCCTTTAACAAGGCTGTTTTTTTCTGTTTCAAACAGGTTTAGATATAGTTGCGTCCATCAGACATTTTAGAATCATTCACCAAAACAGACTGAACGTATTGAAAAATCACTTTCTCCTCTTCCGGTGGGAACCAGTGGATATCTTTGTCCTTTCTAAACCAGGTGAGTTGCCGTTTGGCATAGCGGCGGGTATTGGTTTTAATTTTTTCTATGGCTTCTTCCAATGTTAATTTTCCATCGAAATAAGCAAATAACTCTTTATAGCCCACTGTATTGAGAGCATTCAAATGGCGAAAGGAAGATACGGATTTGGCTTCTTCAAGCCAGCCGCTTTCCATCATTAAGTCAGTACGTTGGTTGATGCGGTCATACAGCTGCTCACGGGGCAAATTCAATCCTATTTTTAAAATCCGAAAATCACGCATTTGGGGAGTATTTTGTCTCATTTCGGAATATTTCCTCCCTGTTTGCAAACAGACCTCCAGAGCCCGCATAAGCCGTTTGGGATTTTTCTTGTCCACCTGCTCATAAAACTCCGGGTCAAGTTGTTGCAACTGCTGTTGTAAAGCAGAAATCCCCATTTTCTGCCATCTTTCCTGTAATTCTTTACGAATTGCCAAATCAGGGTCGGGAAGCTGGTCAATACCTTTACAAACCGCATCAATGTATAACCCGGAGCCACCGGTAAGTATCACAAGGTCATGCATCCGGAATTTATCTTTTAGCAAGGCCATCACCTCCTGTTCAAACCGTGACACATTATAGTCATCGTTTAGAGACAAATTTCCAACAAAATGGTGTGGTACCGCAGCCAGTTGCTGAGCTGTAGGAGCAGCCGTGCCAATGGGGATTTCGTGATAAAACTGACGGGAATCGGCAGAGATAATTTCCGTATTGAAATATTTTGCAAGGCGAATGGCCACATCGGTTTTTCCTGAAGCCGTAGGCCCTAAAACCACCACCAGTGTCTTTTTTTCAGCCATATACGCTGTTATTTTGGGGGGAGATGTTTCCGGCTGGCAACCTTTAAGCCCATAGTCTCGCCGGTTTTGATCATATAGCCAATGGCTTCGGTAAATTCGTTGTGAATTTTTCCGTCCAAAATGGCTTCACGGATAGCCGTTTTGATGTTGCCGACTTTTCTGGAAGGTTTCAGTCCGAATGTCTCCATAATGACTTCACCCGTCACCGGTGGCTGCCAATTGCGGATACGGTCTTTTTCTTCTACCTCTTTCAGCTTTTGGCGTACCAGCTCAAAATTCTTCCGGTATCGCTTTACCCTAGCTTCGTTTTTAGAAGTTATGTCGGCCGTACTCAGTATCATCAAGTCATCAACATCGTCACCGGCATCGAAGAGCAACCGGCGAACAGCCGAATCGGTGACAATTTCCTGTGCCAGCACAATAGGCCGCAAATGGAGTAATACCAGCTTCTGAACATACCGCATTTTTTCGTTGCCCGGAAGCTTTAGCTTTTTGAAGATTCCCGGAACCATTTTTGCCCCGATAAACTCATGTGCGTGAAAAGTCCAGCCCAATTTCGGGTCAAAGCGTTTGCTCACCGGTTTGGCAATATCGTGCAAAATTGCCGCCCAGCGTAACCAGAGATCGTCTGATACTTTGGCCACATTGTCCAGTACTTCCAGTGTATGATAAAAATTGTCTTTGTGGCCTTTTCCGCCTACCACCTCCACCCCTTTGAGCTCGGTAAATGCAGGAAAAATCTGTTTTAGTAATCCAGTGTCATCCAGCATCTTAAAACCGCTACCTGGTTTATCAGCCAGGATAACTTTATTTAGTTCATCAATTACACGCTCCCGGGAGACAATAGATATCCGGTTTTTATTTCGTTTGATGGCTGCAAAAGTATTTACCTCAATGGCAAACTCCAGCTGTGTGGCAAACCGGATAGCCCGCATCATTCGTAACGGATCGTCTGAAAAGGTAATGTCCGGATCCAAAGGTGTACGGATAATTTTAGCCTCCATATCTTTCAACCCGTTAAATGGGTCATTCATTTGTCCGAAATCCAGTTCATTCAAGCTAACGGACAGCGCATTGATGGTGAAATCGCGGCGACGCTGATCGTCTTCCAATGTTCCATCTTCCACTATGGGTTTTCGTGAACTTTTGCGATACGACTCCTTGCGGGCGCCCACAAATTCAAGTTCCCAGCCTTTGAAGCGAATCATGGCAGTACCGAAATTTTTGAAATAACGGGCTTTGGAACCATGACCGAAATATTCTGCCAGCTGTCGGGCAAAGGCAATACCACTGCCAGCCACCACAAAATCCACATCTTTGGACGGACGTCCCAGCAGCAAATCACGGACAAAACCGCCAATGACATAAACGGAAGTTCCGGTCTGCCGGGCAACGGTTGTCACCGAGGTAAAAGGTTCTTTTTCTATCTGTTTCCTAAAGTCGTACATGCGCCGGCAAAAATACTAAAATCCGGTCATTTGCGGGCATGAGAAATGGTGTATATAAATTTGCATGCTTGTTAAGATGCTCGTAAAAGCCGGGGCACATGCAATCCAGACCATTGGTAGATGATAAGGCAATGCCAAAAGAGCCATAGGTTTATCAATCCCCTTTCACAGCAAAGAAAGCCTCCAACTCTTTCAAAGTGTTTTCGTTGGTCTCCAGATCATGCACTATTTCGCCTTCATGCAATACCACTATACGCCGGCATACTTCCGTAACATGATTCAAATCGTGAGAGGAAATAAGCATGCACATGTTCTTATTTTGCTGCAGGTCTTTCAATATTTTCTTCAGCTGAAACTGGGAAGTGGGATCGAGGTTGGAAAAAGGTTCGTCCAAAACCAACACTTCCGGCTCAACCATCAAAGCAACAGCAATACCTATTTTTTTCTGGGTTCCTTTGGACATATCCCGAATATATTTTTTCTCTTCAAGAATATTCCCGCCAAAAAAAGAGATCATATTTCCGGTAAACTGCTCCACATCACCAGGGCTCATACCGTTAAGTTTTCCCACAAACAGGAGATACTCACGGGGAGTGAGGTAGTCGATCAGGAATCCTTCGTCAAGATAAGAACCGGTGTATGATTTCCAGTCTTCACTTTTGGAGACATCATTACCGAGGGACAAAACACGTCCGCCATCAGCACGGATCAGATCGAGAATCAGCCGGAAAAAGGTGGTTTTCCCTGCCCCATTATTGCCCACAAGGCCAAAACTCTCACCCTTCTCAATGGAAATATCAGGGATGTTCAACACGGTACGCCCGCTGTAATTCTTTTTCAGATTTTCTACTTTTATCATGATTCGGATACTTTATTATAATAGCTAAATAATCTCTTTATTATCAATAATATTCACTTTTGCAATGGTCAGCTGCTCCTATATCCTTCCGCAATTTTGTATCTGCTTTTCACAAAAAACTTTGCAGCCATTTGTATCAGCTGACGGTGAAAGAAAATGCCCGTAGCTCCCAACAAGGCAATAATCCACAGAGAAGAAGTATGGCCGAAAAGGGCAGTGAACAAAACATCCAGCAAAACAGGTACCGCTATTAAAGGAATAATATTAATAAAATTGTTGATGCCTACACCCTGGTAATTCATCATCTGGCCACGGTCGAGCTCCATGCGTTTCCGGTTAAAAGAGGCAAGAAACAACAACAGGGGAGCATTAATCCCTAAATTATAAAAAAGCATAACCGTATTGACAGCCAACACTTTCTCTCCGAAATACACGTAAGGAATTGTCAGAATGAAAAACAACAATGTGGGGATAGTCATCAGGTAATATTTGGCTCTGAAAAACTCGTTAGTTTTGATATTTGCAGCGAGGATAAAATCGAAATGACAACTCTCCCATGCCAGGATATATTGCCCGTAGGCAATCAAAAAGCCGCCGGAAATAAATACCCCCACAAAGTCAAGTAATATATTATGACTCAAATTTTTAGGATCAGTATAAAAAAACAGTCCGTAAAGCAGAAACAGGGGGATGGCGAAAAGCAGCATCTGTTTCGACCGTTTGTTTCGCAACAGCAGACGTACCTCCTTCAAAATTAAAGCACCTATTTTCCCACGGCTTTCCAATCCCTCAAGATGGCTGCTGAGCTTTTCAGAACGGTGCTTCTTTCGGCCTAAATCCTCAAGATAGCTGTGACTTCTCGTGTAACGGAAATTTTCCCAAAAGAAAAATCCGGCAGTGGCCAATGGGAGCAATACCCAAACAGGATTCAGCAACACGCGACCAAAATACCAGCCGGAGATGACTGTCAATGAAAAAACATGAAATTTCTCTATCAGACCAAGTACCAGCGCGATACCGAAAATAATCAGAACTATCGAAGGGGTAACGGTGGATTTTCTTTTCACCCGGATGAGCAGAAAATTGGAGCTCATCTCGAAAAAGAACAGCGCTGCAAACCAGGCAAAAGCTTTAAAAGCCGTAAAATGCGCCGGCATGTAACGGACGGCAAAAGGCAGAAACAGCAAAAAGGGTAAAAAGTTAAAAAACGAAAGCAGCGACCGGTAATTCAGGTAAAGGCTGATTCGACTTTTCTTTATCGGCAGATGCAACAGCGGAGAGATTTCCATGGTAGGCAAATCCTGAATAAAAAACCGCATCATAAAAGTAACCAAAAAATAGTATATCAGACCCTTGTTTAGCATTTGTTCGGGCGAAATACCTTTTCCTGCTTTTATAAGAATTTGCTCAAGAAACAACCCTAAGGCAAGGAGTTCTAACAAAATAAAAAATAAACCTATGCCAATAATAATGTTTATTGCAAGATTCTTTTGCCAAAAAGAAGAACGGGTAATCCTTTTAATTTGGAGATAGACAAAACTTCCGGTCATTGTTTTTTTTTCAAAATTAGAATTTTATTTGGACTTTTGGTTCTATATTGAATCTTTTGGAGTATCAAAAATCTCATCCGGGATAAAATCACCAAAAAATAAACCGCAAATCTCAAACAATAAAATATTTCGTCTCTCAACTATCTGAATGAAAAAATATTATAAACAAAGAAAACAATACAGAACAGGACTTTTCAAACCGGTTACTGATAAACCACAACCCATCATGATTTCTTCTTTATTCCGGCTGATGTTGCGGCCGCAGCAGGTCGTTAATGGTTTTCACCGGATTAAAAGTAATGAGGGGTGTTTCCACAAAAAGGGTAATCCAGTCGGCCATTGCTCCGTTCCACAATCCCGGTAGTTCCTGTGCCTTCAGTTCACGACCATCTTTTGATTTTACTGAGATGAAACCCGATTGCGGATCCACAAAATCCCTCAAGGCAAACGGGTTTCCCTGATAGTCGCGTACCCCGCAAACCAAATCAACCGGATTAAAATGTGTAGCTCCGAAAACAATCTTCTGTTGCTCCGCATCTTTCAAATTTATCTGGGACGACTCAACAATCTGAAGTGAAAGTTCATCGTCCTCATTGATAACCCAAAACGGGCCTCCTCCTGGCTCACCTTCATTTTTCACCATACCCGCAACACGCATGGGGCGGTTGAGTTTACCAAACAGAAAATCAACCTTTTCCATTTTCTCGTATCCTTCGTAAGCTATGGGAATATAAATATTGAGTTGTTCACGGGCATAAGTTTTTATTTCGTCTAACGCCTCCTCCGAAAGGTTACCCTCTTCAAGTTTATCAAGATAATCGAAGGTTTTTTCCTGTAAACGGAACAGCAAACCGGCAATCACCTTTTTGTAGAGATAGGTAGTACAGCGAAGCCGGTCGGGAACAATATTATCGATATTTTTCACAAAGATAATCTCTCCTTTCAGGTCGTTCAGGTTTTCGATGAGGGCGCCATGACCGCCGGGGCGAAATAGCAACGAGCCGTCTTCCTCGCGAAAAGGACGATTATTCATATCTACTGCCACAGCATCTGTGGAGGGTTTTTGCTGAGAATAGTTAACCTCGAAACGAACCTCAAAACGCTTTTCATACTTTTCGCGTATCGATGCTACCGCCTCCTCAAATTCATGCTGATGTTCGGGCGAAACGGTAAAATGCACCCGCGCCACCCTCTCTTTGTCCGCCGCATAATGTGCCGCTTCCACCAAATGCTCCTCAAAAGCTCTCCGTGGCCCCTCCGGATAAAGATGAAAATGCAACAGTGCTTTCGGCAACCTGCCGTAATTTAGTCCTTTATCCGTAAGGAGATAATCCAGGATAAGGTTATAATCTTTTTGTTGGCGAAGTATTTCAATGTCAAAGTCATCTTTTTGTAAGACCTCAGACAGCACCGTATAGAAAGCAAATTTTTCAAGGTTTTTAAAGAAATAGCCAAGGCTCTGCAAGTCATTTTCCTTTTCGAGCCTATTTATTTCCTCCGGTGATCCGGAAAAAGCCTGCCGAAACGCAAAAAGTTTCCTAAACATTCGGCTGGCAGCACCGGAGGCCGGAACAAATTTCAGAATTCCGTAATCTTCTTTATTTTCATCAAAAAAGGCTTCCATCTCCTTCACCTCTTTTTTATCAAACGCGAGTAATCCGTTGCCCGGAACAGCCGGAGCGGCAAGCCGGATAAAAGGAAATCCTGTTTTAAAGCGTTCAACTTGTCGTTCGACTGTTTCAGGAGAAATACCTTTGGATGTTATCTGTTCAAGGTCTTTTTCGGTAAACATATATGCGGTATTTTGTGGTTATGCAACAAAAATAAAGAAATTGTCGTCGGAAAAACGATGTAATACAAAATATATAGTTTGTAGGAAAATAGGGATCTTCAACCCAAATATTCAGGAAAAAGCAATTTGAAATTGCTATGACAGAAAGGTGGTGGGATTTCGTTGTTGTTTCTTCAGTGGTGGATGCCTGAAGCGGAGTCAGTCCCGTTAGGGACGGCTCATAATTGCCTGTGAATTTATTCATAGGCAAAGGAGATTATTATTTCCGTCTTTGCAACGACCTCACTTGAAGCGGGGGAAGAAGCCACCTGTATTAATGAGCAATAATCCGGCAAATCTTTGACTAAATAAACGGGGTAATGGCAGCGTACACTCCTAAGATGCTCGCCATCGCCACTACTATGCCAACCACCACAGCATAAACGCCATGCAGACGGTAGCGTTTGGGCAGGGCTTTGAGAGCCAGCAGATAGAGGAAGCCCAGCACAATAGGCAGCAGTGCAGCGTTCATCACTTGTACGCCTATACTCAAATCAATAAGGTTAATTCCTGAAACAACCGTAGCACCACCTATTACCAGCATAGAAGTGTAGATAATATAAAACCAGGGAGCTTCGTGAGGGTTGTGCTCCAGAGAACGTTTATAGCCGCTCACCTCGCCTAATCCCCAGGCAGTTGCAAGCGAGACCACAATGGCAGCCACCAATGATGCCCCGACCATACCCATGGCAAATAAGATTGTTCCGACCGTCTTACCTAAAAATGGTGTCAGCGCATCCGCTATTTGCTGTACGGTATTCAAAGATTTGCCGGGATGGCTTACACCAATAGTTGCAGCAGTTGCTACGAGAATAGCTATCATAATAAGTTGCGTAATGACTGCACCGAAAGCTGTATCTCTGCGAGACGCTCGTAAATCTTTTGCTTTCAGACCTTTATCCACAACAGCAGATTGATGGTAGAATACCATCCAGGGCATAATTACCGCACCAACGTTGGCGACGACAAGGTACATATATCCCGGCTGGCGCCAGGGGATCTGAGTCAGGCCACTCAACATGTCCGCCGGGCTGGGATGAGCCCACCAGGCCACAACAAGGAAAATCAATTCAAAGCTACCAATAAGGATGGCAATACGTTCTACCGAAAGATATGAGCCTGTCCAGGCAACAATAGAAAGGAACAGCACAGCCATGCTCACACTTAACCAGGCAGGTATCCCAAACAACAATCCGGCACCTGCCACTCCGGCAAACTCGGTAACTAAAGCACCGAGGCAGGCGACCACCAGCGTCGAAACTGAAAGCCATGCCCATCTACTGCCAAAATATTCACGGATGAGCTCGCCATGTCCTTTGCCGGTTACCAGCCCCAGCCGTACCGCAAGCTCCTGCACCATAAAGACAATGGGAATCAGTACAATTTGAAGCAGCAGCAGCTTGTAGCCCCATACTGCTCCGCTCTGCGATGCGGTAATGACACTACCAGCATCGGTGTCGGCAAACATCACCACCAGACCAGGGCCGAATACAGCAAAATAACTCAACAAACTCCTACGCGTCATGGCTGCCTTAGCTCCTATTTATCGTAGAAGTTGTGTAATTACACAACTTCTTCACCTCTACTCTTTCACTTATTATTGTTCGTATTTTTATTTCTTCCAACATACTCCCTGCTCTAAGATTCAGAGTTGTATCTGTTTACTCATCAACCACATCCCTGACCCTTTTCGCTTTGTCTTTCGTGGATAAGGTTAGCCTCACAATACTGTCGGCCTTTGCTTTCAGGTTATGTTGAACATTTCCTTCCAAGGCTACAAGATCGCCTTTTTGTAAACGATGGGTTTCTCCACGGACATCAAAATCAATCTCTCCTTCAAATATTTCAACAATTATCGGGAATGGCGTTTGGTGGTTCTTCATAGCTTGTCCTTTCCGGAAGACGATACGAATTTCTTTAGTGTTTTCGGTTTCAAAAAGCACATTGACAGATGGTTTATCCTCATTGTACTCAATATTATTTATCAGAGATGATGTTTTCATGGTATTTTCCTTTCTTTAATTAAACTCTTTCTTCAGTTGGGCAACCCACTTTTTTATTCTGTCGGCGGTCAGGTTACTTTCGTTGTCTTCATCCAGCGGCAATCCAACAAATTGCCCATCAATCTCAGCCTGAGATTCATCATATTCATAGCTATCTGTTGAGACTTTTCCAACAACTTCACAGCCCTTTCCATCAAGCGCCTCATATATTAAGCCTATGGCATCTACAAACGAATCTGCATACGCTTCCTGGTCACCGCAACCAAAAATGGCAACTTTCTTTCCTTCCATATTGGCAGATTTAATTTCCGGGATAAAATCTTCAAAATCTTCCTGCATATCGCCCTCTCCCCATGTGGAGGAGCCAAAAATCAGGTTAGTAAACTGCGCCATATCAGCCGCTTTAGCATTGGCAACATCAAAGATTTGAACTTTGTCTGCCCCAAACTCTTTTTGAAGCAGTTTGGCTACATCTTCTGTATTTCCGGTGTCTGAACCGTAAAAAATTCCTACATTTTGCATGTCTCTGTTATTTTAAATTATAACTGCAAAATTAGGATGTACCCTTACCTTATCCTATACCTAACAGGGGTGATTTTTTGAAGTGCCAATAGCTTCCTGAATTTGCCTTTTTACAAGATAATAATCCGGAGAATACCGGTATTACAAAGCATGTGCACGGTAGCTCTCCACCGTTCTTTTCAGTCCTTCTTCCAGACCGATGGCCGGAGAATAGCCAAAATGGTCTTTTAACTTTTGAATACTAAAATGATAGTCTTTTCCACCGTTGTTTACCCGGTAAGGTGTTAAAAAAGGTTCGCTTCGTAACCTAAGCAGCCGGTGAACAGCATAATAACTTTTGGCGGCAGCCATAGCCAATCCATATGGAAGCGATATTTTGGGCAACGGAATACCAAGCTGCTTCGCCAGAACTGTGTTGAATTCGTGCCAGCAAATATCCAGTCCATCGGTAGCAAGATAAGCGTTCCCAACAGCTTTGGGCTCAGTGGCAGCCAGCATCATAATGTCCACCAGATTTTCCACATAAACCGGACAGGTCTTGCTTTTCCCGTGGTTTATCTCGGCAAATTTTCCCTGCAAGAGCGCATCGATATATTTAAATAAAAATGTCCTGTCGTTGATACCAAAGACATTGCCCGGACGAACCGCAGTGATCTCCATTGAAGATTTCTTTGAAAAAGCCCAAAGCCATTGTTCTGCCATAAGCTTGGTTTGCGCATAAGGAATCAGATTTTTTGCCGGCGGATCCTCTTCCTTTACGTTTCGCTTTCCAAAACCGTGAAAAGCCACCGTACTGATATAAACAAACCGTTTCACACCTACAGCATCTGCTGCCAGCGCCACATTTTTTGTACCCTGAAAATTAATTTTTTCAAAAAGGGAATAGGCTCCCCAGTCAGCTGCCAGTCCGGCCACATGGAAGACTTTTTGTACCCCGGTCATCGCCGGTTTCAATGTCTCAGGTAGCGTAATATCACCATAGAAACGATGCAACTCCAGGTTTTCAATAAACTGCAAATCGGAACTTTTCCGCACCAGTGCATTTACTTCAAAGCCTTCTGCCAGCAGCCTGCGGCAAAGGTTACTGCCGATAAAGCCATTAGCACCGGTTACCAATACCTTTTCCATCAGTGAAAATAAATAATGAAGAGGTCGGTTAAAACACCGATGGAAACATGAATCAGAAAGACATACCAGATGGAACGGCTGCGCAAAGCAATCACGCCAAAAATGATGCCCACGAAAATAGAGCCAATAATCTCTCCTTCGGGTTTATCAATATGAACCAGACAAGAGGAAATAGTTTCAATAAGGATAGCATTTACCGCACCAAAACGGTCTTTTAAACCAAAGAGTATAAAACCGCGAAAGAAAAATTCCCATGCCACATAGTAAAACAGTACGTACGCGCTTTCGTAAACAAACAGGTGCGCCTGATCTGTCAGAAGGCTTTTGGCGAGGGGATACTCAACGCGCAGGCTGGGCATTTTTGAGGCAATAAAAATAATTGGTGCCACCAACAAGGGGATGGTTATCAACCATCTCAGGCCGTATTTCACATCGCCCCAGCCCCAGCCAAACTGCCGTAGCGAGCTTTTCATCCCGAATTTAATGTACAGCACCGGCAGGATAAACATCAGAACAAAAAATACGCCGAACTGCCAGAAGCGGGCTATCAAATCACCATTGACCAGTGTTTTAAACTGTGGGAAATATTCGTAGAAAAATTGCGGGTAACCATGGTAACGGTATAGCGTCAGCAACACCGGCGCACTTAGCAGTATCACATATACATGAATGTCACGTTTTTCAAAGACAATTCCTTTAAACATCTTCTCTTACTTTACAATAGGGCAACAACCTGCCTTTTATCCATCTGTCATAAAACTTTCCGGCCAGTGCGAAAGCAATCACTGTCCACACAATACCGGCAAATACATCCACCACATAATGAAAACGGCAGTAAATAACCGCTACCAGAATCCCTATAATTAACGGGATAAAGATAAGAAACATTTTTTTGTTGTATTTGGCCATAATGATCATGGTTGTTAACGACGTGGCAATGTGCAGGCTGGGAAAAGCATCGAACTTGTTTGGCTCAAAAATCTGAATAAAATTTCTGATGGGTATAGTAAGAAATATACCGTTCAATACCTTAGTTTGCAACTGCATGACAGGTTCATAAAACCGTGGCCCCATAGCCGGAACAAAAAAATATGTAATGTAGGCGCCATAATTCACCACCAGCAGGATAAAGACACTCCGGTCAAGGGCCGCAAACTGTTTTTTCCGGTACAAGTAAACCAGGATAAACAGAGGAAAAGGATAGTAAATGAAATAGGCCAGATACAGTAAGTCTGTCAGCCATGGCCTTACCCATTGCTCTATCCATACCGTCGGATAAACCCCAAACATATCGAAATCCATTTGTGCCAACTCACGGTCATAATCATGCGGGTTGAAATAGGGAAGGATCATAAAGAAACTCTCAAAAATCACAAACATGAAAATAAGCGGATAGAAATCCAGGTAAACCTTGCCGAACTTTTGTAAAAAAGTTTGTGGAGGATTCGTTTTCCGGTGTTTACGCAAAAACACGGCCAGCCATACCAGTGCAAGAGAAAAGCCCAGCACAATAACCGGCCAGACGGAATAAGGATTTCGCGGAAGCGAGAAGAGGTAAAAAATAAAAATGACAAAAACAAAAACGGTATTCAAAAGGTCGATAATACCAAACCCTTTTCTCTTAAAATACTGTATCATAACTTTTTGTAGCTATTCTTAAAAATCGAGCGAATAGATACGATATGTTTTGTACGGATCCGCATTAATATTTTTCAAAATACGGTTCATCATGGTGTTATTTTCCAGAATCCAACTTGCCTCGGCTTCTTCGTAACCATGTTTTTTTGCCGCTTTATAACAACGGGCATACATGACTGTGTCAATACCTTTGAGGCGGTATCCGTCAATCAAGCCGAGGGTAAGCACACGTCCGCGGGTAACTTTTTTCTTGAAATTTATTAACTTCAGAAAATTAAAGGGGAGAAGGCGTCCGTTACGTATCGTTCTTGTAATTTGATTTATATCCGGCAGAACGGCAATAAAGGCCACAGGCTTCCCTTTGTCCTCTGCAATATACACAAATTCAGGTGAAGTAACCATTTTAAGTTCCTGCGTCAGCGCCTTAAACTCATCGTCGTCCATGGGAATAAAGCCCCAGTTCTTTTCCCATGCTTTGTTATAAATGTATTGCAATTTGGGAGCTTCATCCTTAATCTTTTTAAAATCTACCTTCCGAATGATAATGCCCTCATCGTTCAGCCTTTTTTCAATATTATCAGCCAGCTGAACGTATCTTCCGGGTAAAGCATCCACTTTAAACCGGTAAGAAAACAAATCCATCTTTTTTGAAAACCCGGCTGCCTGGATCAATTCGTTGTAGTAAGGTTTGTTGTGAACCATCATAACATAAGGCGGCGTATCGAAACCTTCTATAAGCGTACCACAGGTATCGTTTGTGGAGGGATTCATGGGGCCATAAACGCCATCAACACCCTTTTCTTTCAACCAGGCCTTGGCGCTATCAAAAAGAGCACCGGAGACTTCCTTATCATCGATAGATTCAAAAAAACCAAAAAAGCCGTAATTTTCTTTCCAGTGTTTAACATAATATTCGTTGGTAAGTGCGCCAATGCGCCCAACTACTTTATCGTTTCCATCAAGCGCGATAAAATAATCGGCTTCAGCATGATGGAAAAAAGGATTCTTTTTTTTGTCCAATGTTTCCTTCTGAACAATTCTTAAATCGGGTGCATAAAGCGCATCATCGGCATAAAGTTTATAAGGAAATCCAATAAATGCCTTTAAATCTTTTTTAGTCTCAACTTTTTTTATTTGAACCATATTACCATTCGTTTTAAGTGCCAAATATAAATGTTTTTCTGAAAAGAGCACCTTTCCGGCTCCCCACAATGCAAATTACCATGCTCATTCTGCCCAAATATCCATTTTGCCACCCCATGTAAAAAGCAGTATTCCAATGGAAAAAAAATTCTATAAGATTTGCAGATAAAAAGGAAATAATACTACTTTTGCACCCTCTTTTAGCCCAGATGGCGGAAATGGTAGACGCGCATGGTTGAGGGCCATGTTCCCGTTTTGGGAGTGCAAGTTCGATTCTTGTTCTGGGCACCGGAAGAGTGATGAATGTTGAGTGATGAATATTGAATAAATAATGGTGAATGACTTTTTTAATTCATCATTCAACATTATGCATTCATCACTCCGAATGAATGCCCAAGTGGCGGAATTGGTAGACGCGCTAGTTTCAGGGACTAGTGATCGCAAGGTCGTGTAGGTTCGAGTCCTATCTTGGGCACTTTCTAAAAGTTCACATTTCTAATGAGATGTGGACTTTTTTTATGCCTTTTTTTTGATAATTTTTTGGACGACAGCCAGGCTATCCGCTCAAATGCCCCTTGCCTGCAAAAAAGCTTGTAAGCCGTGCGTGGGCTTCCTTCGGTCGCCTCCACCGGCCAACAAGCTTCTCTTTTGCAGACTACGGTGCCTAACCGCTCCTATCCTTGTCGCAAGTGGAACGAGCACTCACTCATAATCCGTATCAGATTTAAGACACTAATATTCAATCTTTTCGGATTTGTCATACAAAAGAGCAAAATGAAATGCAAAGCCTTTAAAACAAAAGCCAAAACAATTTCGTCGTTTGTCTACTTTTGCAAAAATTTTTTTGATATTGAAAAAATACATTTTCCCCCTTCTTCTTACGCTTCTCTCCGGCTTTGTAACCATTACCGCAACAGCACAGTCATGGAGCCAAAAATTTGACTTCGGCATTACTTACTCATCACTAAACAAACAGAGCAGGCTAGCATCAGTTTTCAACCTACTGGCCTCCAACAACAACAAGAACGTAAACAGCCTCCGGCAGCAGCTTAGCTTCAACATGCAGTTTTCTATTTCTAAAAATACTGATAATGAGTTTATTCTGAAATATCTGGATAATAACCAAAAAATAACCGGAGATGTGTCTTTCCGCAATTTTAAAATAGACAGCCTGCTATTGCCTGAAAAACTTGCAGTTGGAATATGGATTTACCGTAACGGACAACTCATCGACACACTAAACAGAATACTTTCTTTACGCAGGGGCAGCATAGTCCTGCCACTTTCCGGTAACATTTCACCGGCAACACTATCCGTCAGTATAAAAGCAAAGCAACCCGTTTTCACACAAAAAGCGTATGACCAGTTCTTAAATACAGCCGGACTTATTAACCACTATTACGGCTATCGCGAGCTGATGCAGGAGATGCCACAGCTACAATTAAAAACATCAGGAGAACATCCTCCGGCTGCCAGCTTTTTCCTGAATTATGTTTTACTCAAACGGTTAGAAAATTATGTCAGGTCACACAAGCTGTCCCAAAGTCTGCATCTCAGCCAACACGATCCGCTCCACTTCCAAAAGGCATTCGCTGCCATGCTACGCCGGCAAACCCGTATGAAAACATTGTCGCAACAACTGCTGCAAAGTAATTCTGCATCCGGTTTTGCAGACAAAGAAGCTTTTACCCGTGGCTACGTGTCGCTTTCCATAAAAACAGTTGCGCTTTCAGATGAGCACCAGCCTTTTGTAGCCGCCAGTTTCAATGAATTTACCCGGCTATTTCCCAACAACGAAGAAGCAACTTTTATCAGGCAAATACAAACTTACTACAATCGAAATAATCCTACCGGACAGGCGGCTGTTTCACAGGAGATTTACAAATATTTCATCGATGCCGCCTCTCTGAAAAACAAACAGCAATCTTATGTACGAGCCCTCGACTTTCTCAGCAACGCTGCCTATCTTGAGCAGCACTTTCCGGGAGTAAAACGTATTGCTGAATTCGACAGCTGCCTGATGCATGCCCGCGATGGACTGGCAACATCTTATTTAAAAGTGGCGAGAATGGCTGCCGAAAACAATGATAACAAACTGACAAAAGAATATCTCCTGAAAGCCGCTGAAAGTCTGAAAGCATACAACGACGAGATAAAACCACCTGCAAACGTCATCTGCTATTCGCAATATGCCCGTGAAATGCTCCTGATGGCCAAAACCAATCTGAAGCAAGACCATTACCACCGAACGCTCAATCTGTTGGCCAAAGCACAACAGGCCTGCCACAAGCTCCCCGTCATTGATTCATTACGAACGGCTGTCTGCGAAAAGTTGTTGAGCCGAAGGCTTGGTGTTTCACGAAAATTGCTGGAACAGAGTCATATTACGGCTTCGCGTGATACGCTGTTGCAAATTGCAAAAGATTACTACAAACTTTGTCCATATAGTTCAAAACTAACACAAAATAAAGAAGTTACCGAGACAGCTACCGCCATTTTCCAACAAATTATTTCGAAAGGCGCAACACTGCATCATCAGAACCAGAATGTCCGGGCAATAGCTTACCTCAAATCGGCCACGAAACTGCAAAAGACTTTTTCTCTTCCCGAATCCCCACAGCTGAAGATACTCATTGCCCAAACCACAGTTCCCTATATTTTGTCCATCGCTGATAAAGCCAACCTGGAAATCTGGAAAAAACATTTTCAGAAAGCAGATTCCATATTCCGTTTGGCACAAAGCCTCAGCCTGCATTACGGCGTTTCCGGAAATGAAACGATAAAGAAAACATTTGATGTACTGTCATTAAAACTTAAAGCCTCCGACTGCCAGTGGAAACAAGAGAAGATTACCCGGCTTTTTACACAAACCTATCACGCTGTGAAAGCTTACCAATTGACGAAGGCAAAAAGTTATTTTCTGAAGGCAAAACAACTGTATGACGGAGCTGCATCCTGCCAAAGCAACAAAAATCAAATGAGCAGTACTTTCAACACTTATGAAAATCTGTTTCGTTTTACCGAGGAGTACCACCAGCTCACGCTGCAACTTTTCAGCAAAGGGTTTACCACAGTATTGCCCGGTTTTGTCCGGCTCGAAAAGCAATACAACGCTTATCATCTGGAGCAGTTCGACTTACCTTTTACCAGCCTTTACACTTTTGTTCGTAACCAGCATTCGGAAATACTCATTATGGAAGCCGTGCATTACTTTATCCGGCAAAAAGAGTTTACTAGTGCTTTGCGCTATTTGCAGTTGTATGAAAATCCAATAAGAGCCAAAACCGAACAAAAACAAATAGCCACCGGATTTGTACATAACGGACTAACACCCGACAGCCGCCTGTTGCAAGACCCCGCCTTTACCTATTTTGCCAAAGTCTGGCGCAAACGTAAGTACAATTAGCAAACGCGACTTTCAGATTTAAATCAAAATGTTGAGTCCACTCCGATAACCCATTTTTCTTGAGACCTCAGCATGCGATATTTTTGGAAAATAATTTATCGTTTGGTAATATCGCCGTTAAAAGTAGTCTGA